>Ga0160422_10000783_pt1 | contig 19535 bp, 10 predicted proteins | sample Fk160mmetaG_FD_108192 | JGI IMG/M metagenome (GOLD analysis project Ga0160422, IMG submission 108192) | Marine microbial communities from the Central Pacific Ocean - Fk160115 60m metaG | ecosystem: Environmental > Aquatic > Marine > Oceanic > Photic zone | place: The Central Pacific Ocean... | reverse complement strand
GTTTTCCGCGTCTTCTGCAAAGGCACAGGTGAAGAGCCGCGCCTCGTCTCCCAGTGGGAATGTGCAATCTCCCTCTCTACCGTGCAACAGACAGTCCGCAACAATATCAACGACCGCGTTGTGCATGAAGTTCATATTGAAAGGGACACCACCAGTTTTTGGTGGGCGCTCACGCATGAATACGGTCTTCATTTCGACTTCGCCATCCGAACTGTTGATGTATTCATGCCAATCGTTGTAGGTGAGACCCGGGTTGCGCCATATGTCTTGAAGCGTTTTATTATTGTCCAATGCGAACAGCAACGCCAGTGCCCTTCTTGCCTCTGCTTTGGTATTTGGAGTGCGCAGATGGAGGAACGGTATGACCCCACGAATCAGGTGGATCTGGCCCTTCAAAATCTCATCTGGTATTTGATCAGGCTCGAGCTCGCTCATGAAAGCGCCACATGCACTGCGCACATCCAACGACGCCCGGGCCGCTTGTTGTCCCAACCACTGTTTCTCCAATGCCGACGGTTTGGTCTGAGTCCACATCGCGGCTTCTAACTCGGCAATGGGTGCGTCGTATACAGAGCAAACGATCAGACCTGTGTAATCGGTTCTTGTGTACTCCTCTCGGTGTATGACCGCGACGTGCGACTCGTTGTTCAGATCAAACATGCAGACACCAAGATATTTCTTGTCTCGTTTGGCGGAGGGCACATACGCCTCAAGCTGGAAACGCGATTGGGGACAGGTAATGTCGTTCGCATACAAGCAATTAGACGATGGCGCTGGCGAGTCGTCCAGCAGCATGGGAGGAAGCGTTTCGAACGACTTGGTCCCATTGTAAGCAAGGTACTCTATAAATGGCCGTGGGCATGTTACGCACTGCATTTGATGTAAGGTGTATTCCAGGTTAACGGCTCGAGGACCCTTCTCGACGAGAGCTTCAACAACAGAAGAACCAATTTTTGGGCTTGTTAGGCTTGCGCTTTTCGGTGTGACTTCCCGGTGTACGTCGCCCGTGGCCTTGTCTATGGTAAACCGATCGTCAACGACCGCCATCGGGCTAAACGCGTTGTTTTGAGCGCTCAAGACAACGCTTCTACTTACACACTCAAGCACGGCTACGTACGGCTACGTACAGCTACGTACAGCTACGTATAGTCACTCGAATATGTGAAGCACGCGCGATCGGAGAGTCTTCAAAAACCTCGGTGGATCCAACAAATCGTGGATTGGTTCGTCCGGTGCACCGACACGCGCCAATTTTTCAACACGCAGCATTGCGTTGCGAAGAGCCTTCGGAGCGTTCAACCGCCACCCTTTAGCAGCTCCCGGGAGTGCCAACGATTCGCGCTGTCGTGGGAGTTGAATGTAGATCTGCGCTGCGTATAGCAACCCAATGTCAACGTTCAACCTATCTGTAAACACCAAGAGCTCGCCAAGCACGTGGCTCTTTGACAGCGCACCTCCCCTTTTCGCCTTTGTCTTGTAATGTTCTCTTAAACCGCGAAAACAACGAGATGCCATCTCGTTGCGTTTTAAGGCCTTTTTGTACGCTTTCGATATCCGACGACTTGCTTTAGTCTCCTCTATCGAGTCATCACATTCCCAGCAAATATCGGTTTGCTGGAGCGAAGAGGACAATTGCAACCACTCATCCGTCCATTGATCAGCGCACACGCGCGAACAAAACCTATTTCCCATCGTATCATACTTTGGTTTTGGCGTCGACGAGCACACCGTCCAATATTCGGCGTCAATTTCATCGTTTTTGGACGACATGGAAGACATACCGTGCTTCCAGAAGAGCCTCTTACACGCCTGGTGTTCGCACTGAACAAACGTCGATTGTGGATGCGCTCGACGAAGCGCACTCGATAAGGAACGCATCCTGGAGATCAACACATGAGCCGGTTTGGGTACGTCCGCGGGCAAATCTTCTAATTTGTCGTTGGAGGTACATAAATTGTTGTAACGTTCGGTAGGCATCGTTTCTAACTTATCTATCATGTTCAATCGGTCGTCGAGCGCGTCTTCAAATGTAATCTCGGTGATGTTCGTGGCGGTCAAGGTAAGTGTTGTTGGCGCCCCAAATATAGAAACGCTTCGTGGAAGACCATCGAAAAAGTAGTCTGGGTGTGCTCTCCCCATGCGAACGCGTTCATAATAGATCATTGGAGCGTAGGAGGCATCATCGGAAACGATCGCCGATTGTTTGCAAAGCACCCCCAAAACCTGTAAAAGATATGCAATGTTATCGCGTGTGTCGCTGTTTTCGTGTGTGTTTATCGCCTGCTTTGCCAATTCAATGCTGCACGCAGCAAGAACAGTGACAAACTCGCATTGCTCCCGGTCTGTGGCCGTCCACACTGGTGTCGTGCTCACGCACAAAGAAGCGCGACCTGTTGGTTTTCCCATATTTGGAACGTCGGTTACAGTTTGATTTGTGCCGGGTTGCGCATTGTGAGGGTTTCGTGGGTGGTATAGCGGCGAAACCTTCACCACCACTCCCAAAACCACTCCCAAAACCACTCCGCTAATCATCCATCCTGTGGGCGCAACACCCGGCGCAACACCCCGGTGAATAACGCAAAAGCGACAAGGGCGACAAGGGCGACAAGGGCGACAAGAGCGACGAGAGCGATGGCAATGGTGGATACGCCAGAATCCTCGACGTGGCCTCCGGTCCTTCCAAACATTGCCCATCCGATATGCGCGACCGCGACTGCAATGCAGCAGATGAAACGGACGCGGATTGTGATGCCTCGCGGGCTGACAGGGCTTAAAGGCGAGAGCGGCAAGTCGGCCTTGTGGCCAACACCAACATCGAATTTGGCGTTTCAACAACTATTCGACGGCTTCTTGGCTGCCCAATTCATATCTTATCCCGTAACGCCAACGTGCCTTGCGTCCATACTACGCGCCGACACCGCCGAGCTCTCTGCCGCCGCTCGAAACATTCCCGCTGCCGACCGGAGTCTTCCACATCGTAATATTTCGATTTTCGTGCAATGTTCACCACACGCGGATTCGAATTCTATTGCAAGAGCTCTTGAAGCACTTGCTCATTGGAGCCAGTTTCGTGTGAACGGACTGCGTGTTGCAAATGCAATTCGCCTTACTTTCCTTGCTGCAGATGATACTATCGAGTTTGTGAAAGAGACCGCTCTCGAAGCGCCAAGCTTGGCTCTGGGTGCATTCAGTCAATTTAATGATTGGGATGTTAGGATAAGCGTTCGTTGGGCTGACGCCAATGGCACCTTCTACACAAGATCGCAGTTCATAGACGGTTATGATCAAAGCATCGACAAAACAGTCGCAAATTTTCAAAAGACGGCGTTGAGATTGGCGCGGATGATCGATTCGTGTCCACTCCCCGATGCATTAATTCACGCCGTCCCGAACACAGCAACAAAGAACGTATTCTTGGACACCCTCGTACAGTTAACACATGAGTTTCATGGGTTTACGTTGCAGGAGCAGACTACAAAGCTAAGTCCAATGGCACGCGAGAACACGAAGGTCCCGTTGGAGCCTTCTGGTGTCGTTGTGCGCATTTGTGACAAGAGACTTGGATCCGCTGGGCAGGTCCACGAAAGTACCTTTCACGGTGTGCTGCTATGCTTTTGTGATCAGAAGGAGCGAGCGGTGGCGTTCGCCAAGTCTTCTCCGACTATGCGCACACAGATTGGGATGAACGAAATGGCCCTTGGCTTGCACATTTGCGCTGTCCAGACCATTCCACTCGAATTGAATGCCATCATTAGTTTGTTTGGCAAACGTGGCAAACCGGGTGAACCCATTAGCCCTCCAAACTCGCGAATATGGGCGCACTTACCCGCTGTCAATCCGTTGGATGGCCCGATCATGGATCACTACGACGTCTACCCCTGTGCGCGCAAAAGCATCTTGCCCAAAGAGCCGGGGCTTCACTCAGCCTTCCAGTCGTATTTTGAGGTGACTGCAAAGACATTTACCAACATTTACGCGACCAACACGACCAACACGACCAACACGACCGATTCACCCAGCACGGTCGACGTTTCGGTTGTTCCAACTACAATCGCCGAGAGCGCCAACGATTCTCCAACCTTGACCGAAGCGCAGCTGCTCGCTTCCATAGGCTTTGTTAATAGCACCGGTACGAGAAGGACGTCTCTTGGCGAGGCGATCGTCCACCTGAAGAAGGGGTATAGTACAGAAAACCACCATATGGTGCGCGTGTTACTTGCTGCAGCAGCGAGAATAGGTCCAGGTTCGTCCATCCAGGAAGGACTGGAATGTGCCGAAACGTCGATTATAAATCCCAGTGGTCCTCGTACGATTGACACGGAGACACAGTCCCTCGCAGCGATTGGTAAAATGGTGCTTCTCGAAAAGGTAAAAGACCGCGTTGCTTTGAAACGCGACTTGAAGAATGATGGCGTGGAGGCGAGCACGATGCGAATCAAACGACTTTTAGCAACACTTGGGTTGGATCTTGGAGGTCCCAAATTCAGAGTTGGCGATGACAACAAACCGTCTACAAACAAAAAGTGGTTGAATGTGATTTCATCGGCAATTCGTGCGTCGTCCAACTCACAGCTTGATGCGTGTGTGGAAGGATCGGCAACCGCAATGGAGATTGTCAAGATCGCCCACGCGTCCATCTTTGGACGGCATCTCGTAACGAACGATCGGATGGATCGGGGCAATGGACAGGACAATGGGTATGCAGATTGGCATGGAGTTGTCTTGAGGGCAATAGGGTCAGTATTCCATGCAATTGTGGAGCTGAATCGGATATTACCACCACCCCAGCTATTTATAATATCAACGGTAAACACGGAACCCTCCACGGGCCCTGACAAGCGCGCGGGTGGTGGCTGTAAGGTGCACGCATCCGTGTTTAAGGTGACGGAAGACAGTTTGGACGTTTCGTCGTTTGATCATATGATCGGCATCGAGGCACCCAGTGTGATTCTGTGTTCATTCGAATCGGAGTGCAAGGTCCAGGTTATAGCTGCGCGCCGTCCAGTTTGACGTGTTTTGTAGGAATGGATAGACCGATTAACGTGATAAACCCTCACCACAAAGCCTTTATCGAAGACGCACATAATGTCGCGTGCTCACGACCCACCACGTATTGACACCATGCTTCCCGACATGTCCAAATTATCGCTTCATCGGAACGCTCCGATTGGTGTAACCATGGAAACAGTGCTAACGGAAGAAAGGGTACGCCTTGGTATTACCCCAGAAACATATGATGGGTACCAAGCCCAAGAACTACTGAATTTCAGGAATAACGCGGTAAAGAATACAGAGGAGGTGTGTATTATCTGCCTTCAGTCTCTGGGCGACAACAATGAAAACGTCACGTCTGGTGATCACGCGCAAACATGGAGGATTGTGTGTGATGGGGATCACATTTATCACACTGCCTGTATAATACAATGGATGTCTCAATCGACATCCGGCACACCAGGATGCCCAGAGTGTAGGCGAGGCATACTTGATGAACTTCAGAAGGAACTCCGGGATGAAGTCCGGCGGCGGCGGGCTCAGGCCACGAACGGCGAGGAAGTGGCTCAGGCCACGAACGACGATTGGCTCGCTGCGTTGATTCCAGACCCCGATGACCAGGACCAGCAAATCCAGGAGTTGGTGGATCAAGGAGTAATTACGTTGGATACGGTGTTGGATGCGGTGTCGCCCTCTGATGTGACCTCGTGGCTAAACACTAACATGAACAGAGACTGGGTTGGTGATTACCAATGGCTTGTGGAGCCCGCTCCTCCCGAATCTCCATATTCGTCCCCCGATCCACCATCTTTTACTCCTATCGACATGATTCCACGGCTTGAAGGAGGAGACTTGGTTTTGGTTACTGAAAACGATGCAAGAGCCAATCCTGGCTACCAATTCGGTGCAGTTAACGAAGTTGACGATGACGAGTATACCACAGTACAGGGGGCCGAGCCAATGCCATCTCACCCATTTTGGTACGGGTATGAGCGTCAGTTGCACATGTTGTATTATGCATATTTTGGAGGAAGGGTGCCTCGAGAAGTGGTCCCTATGTCTATTGATGCTATACATCAATTGGAGGACAAAATGGGTATGACGCTTTTCAGGAACGAAATTCCTGGTCACATGATTCAGATAGGGCCAACATATGTGCGCATTGCCCGTATGTGGTGGCACCGCATAGAAACCCCCGCCTTTGCCGATTTGGACGAAGCCGTTCGTCCATTATTCTTGCGGCACGAACTTCGCGACTACACCAGATACAATCGCACACTCTCTCTCCGCAAAGTATTTATAAACCCATTTAATGATATGCACCGTGCGCTTTTGCCGCGTATACTGCGAATACTTGGGTCAGAGTCCGTTTCCGACGCGACAAAAATAAAGGTACGAGTGGTAACGTATACACCCTTGGCCGTACTCAAGATTATCGAGTTGCTCATCGAAGCGCATGAGACCGATGCGCGGGGTGATCGCATCCCATCAGGGATGGCGACACCTCCATCGATGAACGCACGCGACCTTAAGGAGTACATCAAGGAGAAGTTTCAAATGTACTTTTTCATATTCGATCTATACGCCAAGCTGAATGTTTTTAAGAATGTAGAGCAAGACGAGGAGGTGAAAGAATGCTTTACACTTTCAATGGTGTGCGTGTACCGTATGATCGAACGGATGCGACAGAACTACATAACCTTTCAGCACGTCAGATGGATACTCTTACCGAGGGGCACTTCCATTGGCGCCGATGGACAAGAAATGGGATTTACTTTGGCTTCTCAAAGTGATTTACTAAATACAGTGAGCCGTCTCAGTGCGTCCGATGACGATGATGATGGTGGCGATAATTACGCGGGGAGACAGGAACCGGAATCGCGACGCGTGGTCCAACGAATCTTTACAAAGATTGGCACAGAAAAGGCACAAGACGGTGTTAGCTTCTCTGGGAATTGATAGTGCGGACAGTGTGAACAGTGCGGACAGTGCGGACAGTGTGAACAGTGTAAACGGTAAACTCATTTGTGATTTCAATTCTCATAGCAAGTACCGCACAAACCACATGCACCGCACTCGCCAAACCCAATAAAACAGTCTTTACAGAGAGATGCCGCGTTACATGTTACACACGGAAACCCACTCTCTTGCAAACTCGAGACAGTGTTGCATCCAGAGCAGAGAAAGTCGGAATTGATGTGCGACCGATCGCACAAAGGACAAAACCCTCTCGATTCGAGATGGCAATCGGAGCACACATGCGTACCGCACTGCCCGTGCCGACACCTCGAATGTGCGCTCGACTTGTCATTCAAGCAGACAACGCATGTGTTCAGGTCACCATTCTCTTTGTGGTACTCATCGTCGTCGCGTTTGCGTTTGATGCGCTCCGAATTGCCTTTCGGTCTTGCCTCTTCAATGGCGCGCAAAATGCGATTCTGAATACCAGAAAACAGGTCGCAGATTTGAGTATGGTGCTTGTCGGCGTTGGACGCGACGGGCCGCTTTTCGTCTATTAGCAAGTAGTCAATGTAATGCGTAGCCAAGCTGGACCGACGATGGGCGCTGCTGGAGATTAGATGCGCAAAAAGCTTATTGACATGCACAAGTGGCACTTTAGAGAGCGTGTACGGTGATTCGTCAAAGCGAACATACCATGAGAACCGCGGGTTGTCAACAGACGACCACCGCAGAACGACAATATATTTTGGGTCTATGCGCTCGCCGCGTATGAACCCATCGCGCGGCATCAAACGCCCGTGATCACGAACAATAGAAAGCCATGGAATTCGTATCCGCCTTCTAAGCGTATCTATAATGTGAAATTTGCAGAACGCTGTACGTATAGAGCGCTCCGGTAAGACCGACGGTGCCACAAACGTCAATGACGATGGCACAACCACGTTTCGACCAGCAGAACTTGGAGCTTCCACGACACGCTCTGTCTCCCCTGCACGCGCCACAAGCGAACTTATGCGCAAGTCGTTCTGCAGCCGAACCAACACCTCGCGCACAAAGGGCTCGTAGGGCAATTCGCCTTGTGTGAAAGAAACGATTGATTCCATTTATGGAAGGTGCAACCTGGGCGTCTATTCGTAGCTATTGGTGATGGTAGTTTGATAAGCAAGCTTTACAGCACCGACCCTTCGATTTGATACACTAGCGTATACCAACTCCCCTGAGCACGCCCACCTACTTACCGTCCCTTGAGCACACTCTCAAAACTCACCATTCAACCATTGTGTGCACAGCAATTTCAAGACGTTCCCGCCCTTCAGATACTTCCTACGCTTCGTTCGTGGCCTCTTCCGTAGTGTTAAGCTTACTCTCTTCACGCGCCTTCTTAACCTCATTGGTGATGATGGCATTCGAGATTGTCGATGCTGGAAGGCGGTCATTCAGCAAGATTGACTTGCCGGCGGCTAACTTGTCCAAATCGGGGTTGCTGTGGATAGCAGTCTGCACGTCCTGAATGCTAATCTGCTTTCTCTTCTTTTCGTACGTAACCTCGACCGCCTTCTGTAGAACAGTGCGAATGATGTACTCGCAAAACGCAGCACTGTAAACACCCGTTTCAGGCGCGACGCGATCAATTTGCTTCACCTTGGCGGCCTTTTTGAATATCCGTGTAAAGCGGGTAACAGGCAAGGTGATGCCGGCTTTTGCGCTCTTGTTGACGGACAACTTCTTCGTCTTCTGAGTCATTTTTATTGCGATTTCCGGTCCTTGTGGCCTTAACAAAAACTCCAGCTTGGTGATCGCAAATGTGCCCAATAAGCGTATTCAGACGTGAAATCCGACACGAACAGATACACTAGCGACCAATTTTACTCCTCTGCAACAACCACATACACATTCCAAATATAGAAGGTCACAGTCTCACTTTGGTAGCATCCGCGATGGCGCAAAGTGTTGGGCCTTGGCGGCCGGTGTGAGTGGTGTCCATTCCGTGCTGCGCTTCTTTTTCACCTCGTCTAGCAGTTCCTGCGACGCAAACCCGGTTGCAGTAATGAGACCCATATTAACCAAGCGATCGAAATACGGTGTCCTCACCCACTTCCCAGCCCTGTATTTTCCAATAGGGCTCTCGAACACCATCATTGGAACCGGGAGGCACACTCCACTGGGACCACACATGCCAGCCGCTCTTGCTACCCAGTAGTATTCCACAGAGCAGAACGAGAGCGAATCGAGCTTTTCCAGCATTGTTGGCGGTTTTGTCGAATGTGTGGAATTGCTTGTTGAGCGGCTTGTCGAATACCTCTTGGCGGATACATTTCTCGATAAAGTTGTCGGAAACGAGCGTCGGTTTCGATCGGAGTGGAGCATTCTCTGCCGGGTGTGGGCGCAGATAGAAAACCGAATCCGTATTCACACAGCAACACCGAATTTGCACAGGTGGCCCCTTTCTGATGTCAAAAGCCCACAAGCGTCGTATTAAGCACCCAACCCCTCTCCATTTTCACCCTTCTGCTTCTCCGCGGCGAGTATATTAGACAGCTGTTTCGTCAACTTTGAATCAGAGGCTTTCTTAAAAACCAATCGTGCGTACGTCTCATCCTGGTCAACGCCAAAACCGGCGCTCGGATAGCCCGCCTTTTTCTCCTCTTTGCTGGTGGAGCCAAACATGGATAATGAACCGTTACGATTCCGCCATTCGGCCGGCATTGGAGGGTCGATTGCCGCAAAGAGCGGATTCAGAAGCAAAGCGTTCCGATTCCAAGCTTCGTCTTGAAGGTCGGCGCCGTAGCACTTGGCTTTTCTCGACCCAAACGACCCTTGATCTGCTTCAATTTGGACTGGCGAAATAGACTTTGTCGATCGTTTCTGCCCATTCTCCTTCAAAATCTTGGGATTGGAACTCTCCCGAAGATTGAGGCCACCCTCGTTTCGAATGACCTGGACCTCCTTGACGCCGGGAAGGTGGGCACCCAGCATCAGCGCGTAAAGTTGCCTTAATTGGAAAGGCATAATACCAACAAGGCACCCGCGGGGCGCAAACTCGAGATTGGCACCATGCGCCACAAAAACTGGGTCCATTGTAGGTCTTCGAACATCCTTTGGTGTCTTGCAGTGCGCCGCGGGGTTGGGGGTTGGGGGTGGGTCGATACCGTCTTCCGAGTAGGCGAGCCATGCGCCTCTCGAACACAACGTGTTGAAGGCTTCGCGGAAGTCCTTGATGTCCTCTGCCGAGTTGTGATGCGACCCCTGCTTTTTTAGGATGAGCTTGAGCATGGGCTCGACCGCCTGTTGCCACGGGCAAATATCCGGTTTGCGATTACTAAAGCGCCCCCACAACGCGCGTGCCTGCAGCCAGAGTTCGTCGCTCAGGCCCCTCTCGCCACAGTCTTTCAACAGCGGGTAGGCGCCATGACCCTCCGTCTCAAAAAGACGCGAGTGTTTGGCGCAGTAGGGCAGCGCCTTGGCGTAGCACTCGGGCACCACCGGCTTGGCGATGGCGTGCTGATGCGGGTAGATGACGCCAAAGAGAAGCACACACGCGTCGGCGCACCACGTTGGATTGAGCTGTGGATCGCAGATTCTGTGTTCATTCGATTCGGAGTGCCAATCGGTGATGCGCATGTGAAGCTGCTCAACACCCCCCACCTCTTTTGCAATCATAGCAAGGGCATTAATTGCGTTCCACACAGAATCGGCGTACACGTAAGAAGTCGCAAAGGGATTGTCGCCTGTAGATGCCATGCTTGGCCGACGGAACAGAGGTTCTATGATCAACGCTTCGTCGTCACATGTAGCATCGGAAATATACGATTTGCCGATCGCGCACGAGCTATCGCTTGGATTGCGCACAGCAAAGCGTAGCGTGCTATCGGCTGTGCTTTCGACGTCCGGGCGCAACGCTTGCGTCCATGCACTAAATGGAAGAACAAACAGCCCGGTTACAGTATCACCGTAAGGGCGTCGTCCGTCGTGGACACATCCGTTATTCAACGCGTCCACGTAATCGGCGAGAGCGGAGTGGACGCCAGCGGTAAGTCCATGTGGAATTCCATGTGTTTCGTCTGGTGTCTCGCAATACTCATTCTCTCCTATCGCAACAAGGTGAGACCTTGACATACTCTTCGCCATTAGATCAACTGTTTCCTGTGAGACAATAAAGCTTCCATGGCCTCGATGGTCAGACTTCTCAAAATGACCTTGCAATCCAGCGCTGGAGAAGCCAAAATTGACCTGGGGTCCATAATTACCAGCGTACGCCGTACCGACAAAACATGGTCGCAGATTCGTCAATCCACCTGCGTAGACATCCCATATCGAAAGCAACGCCACTGTGTTAATGTCCGCACAGGAGATCTTCTTCGCCGAGTTGATATGGGTGTTGGCGTTGATCGCACTTATGGCTCCACCCACATCCCCAATAAACGAGGCTTGTGATGATCCGACCAACAGCAACGCCCTTTTTTCGGTGAGCTTTGTTATATTTGCTATCATCTCCGGTGCCCGTATTGCATTGTGCAGGCAAATGTGTAACGAGATATTCAGCCTCTTATAAACCGTCTCTTTCGCGTCGTTACATTCGGATTGTTTGCTATCTTTCGGAACGTGCACGCCAAAGTCGACAATTGTCGCCAGTGGAAACGGTTCGGTATCCATGATAGAAACGTTGTTCTTTGGTCCCTTCCCGTTGGGGCGCAAGTAACGCAGCTTGCACGCAAGATTCTTCCGTGCTCGGCCTTGCATGAAACGCCTAAGCAATTCGTTCAATCGTACGCCAACTGCGAGACGGTGGGCAGGTAAGCAATACGGTTCTATGCGATCTTCTGGATTACAAAACGCCGATATGGTTGTGGCGGTGGCATCGTCCACTTCTATCTTCTGGCCTGATAACGCATTCATTTGGGATCGCATCGCCGCCACCACATTTGGCATGTTTGACAATTTTCGTGCCTCTTCAAACATTTGATTTCCAGAGACGATCGTCCGTTTGTGAAGGGTTGCAAATGTAGACATCGCAACGAACGAGCGCGTTAGGCCAGCACATACACCAGGCTTTGGCGTCTGGGTATTATCTACAATGTGCCGAGTAATTCTTGTACGCTGCTTTGCATCTCCGCCCTTTTCCGAGCGACCATCCAGACGCTTCTCCATTTGGTTTAGCAGCGCATAACGCTCTGTCACGCCAAGCGATTCATGCGCATTTTGTGTGTACGTTGTGCGAAGTTCATGCGTCGCAAGACTCCAAAGTATCCCAATCCGACAGATGCGAACGTCGGGACGACACTCATAGTTCGCGAGTTTGCATGCATGCAAGACGCTGTCTTTGGCCTCGTTGGGGATACGGCTAAGGCCAACCGCGGTCTTGGATTCGGTGTCGCGAACGCTGAATGCCACCCAGTGCGGAATGTCGCTTATCTTCCTATCGACCAACGGCACTATGGCAGTGGCCGACTTGACGGCATTCTCCTCACTCTGCGCGACGATGAGACGGTTAGAAGTAATTGTCGTTCCTTCGGCCTGCTTCGAAAGGGTCGCTCGTGCACCCTCGCGCGCCATGCTTTTTGTTGAGCTGACCAATGTGTTGATTACTGATCTGTGGTTGCTGCGTAGTGCATTCCACCAGAAACAAATTGTGGAATGTGCGTCTGCTGTCTGGCCAGTGGCATATCCCTTTGTCGCTCTTTTGCGTTTCGTGGCAAGAACCTTCAAATCCGACCCATCGCCATTAAATAATGAACTGGTGTCGCCATCCGCGTCGTCGTCGGAACCGTCAACACCGTCCATATTCTCATGTATGTCATTGCTCATCATCACGTTGATCTGTTGGTCTTCGTCATCATTCACGATAGAGGCATTGTCTTCTTCGATGGGGAGACCCGTGTCCTTGTCGATTTCTAATAGCTTTGCATCTGGTGGCGACACCAAGCACGGGTCGTCCCACTCCTCGTCATCGTCCACGGATGCCGATCGTGCCGGACACGTGGACGACGATCCCGCATCATCGTCCGCCTTAGTGACGCCAGAATCATTAGTCTTCCGACGTTTTGCGCTTTTTTGTTGGTCGGCAAGTTGGCTCATGTTCAGACGCGCACGCCGCGTGATTTCTCCGTATCCATACGATTCAAAGACGCATGCGGTTTGGACATCAAGATCGGTTAGTTCGGTGGCGGCAAGCAACGGCCGGCCTCGTGGGTCGCTGGATAAATAAACAATCAAGACACAAGACGCCCATACGGCATCCATATCACCTCCTCCCAATACAGCCTTGCAAATCTCACTGAGCATGTGATTGGAAGAGCCCATGCGAACACTAATTGCCTCTTCTGTTAGCTCGGCCTTTGCAAGCTTCTTTGCCACTGATCGAATAGATTCTACGCCGAGTTTTGTCGGGTTTCCATTAAAGACCATTTGCGCGGTTGTCGATACAATCACGTATCTTTCGCCATCGTCATCCTCGTCATCTTCAGTGTCCTCACCGTATTCGTTACAAAAGAGGGCAGGTTCGACAATGTTACTGCCAAGTATGTTGCGAACGTCTATTTGATTGTCGAGACATTGACGTTTGGCCAAAGCCATCGCAAATGCCGCGTTTACGCATTGTACGGCAGCACAAGAACCCATGCCCTTACAGTTGGTTCGCGTCGTCTGTGCAGTCGCTCCTTGTGTTCCCTTCTTGTTTGTTACAGAAGAATTACCTGCGTTGGCTCGCAAAGCCGATTCGGCGAGACGATCGTACTTTTGCTCCGAGGATGCGCCGCACAATAAGAAAGACGCTTCGCGGTTCTCTGACTCAACGTTATGTGATTTCACGGATGCCAAATGATCCATACGACGCTGATCGCATTCTCTAGGCGCGCGAATGGAAGGCCCACGGAACGTCGCCATGCACTCGGAGGGATGTCGTATGCCCATCAACCTGTCGACTGATGCACTGGCCAAGCGCGTCGGTTCCTTCATCCATGGAATACGCCCTTGTTGACGCATCTCGATGTCGTGTTCTCTAATAGCTTTGAGCTGTCTATCTACCACCGATTTGCTTGCGGTCTCAGGTGGCATTGCCATCCGCGAAGCGCGCTCGCACGTCGCCTGTGTGAATTCGACAATCCGACTCTCGCCGCCACATTCGATTCTTACGAGTCTCGTGCCCGGCTTCGTAATCCTGCACAGAGCTTCGTCCTCTTGTTTGGCCGTCTTGGATTCGTCTGAATCGGTCTTAGCAAGATCTGGGTTATGGGGGAGTCGTGGGATGACCTGTGGTAGCATTAGCTGGTCGAGAGGTCTCGATAGTTTGGCTTGTGACGGGCGCAGTCTAGGATCGTCTTCAGTTGGCAATAGTGGAATGTTGGGATCGCCAGAAAGCGCAAAAGGCGCCACCGAATTCGTCAGGTGATAAGCATCGGTACCTGCTTCCATTTTGACAGAGACGGCGTTACATTCTGCGGTTCCCGTAGCAACATACAACGATCTATGCCTCTCGGACGGGGTGCCGACTGACTTCTGGATACTGTCGCTGTTGTCGTGATCATCGTTGTAATACAAAGAGGGTGACGTTGGTGCTAACCGGGCTAGCCGATTTTTCCGATTTTGCCGGTTTTGCGCTTTCATGTTGTCGGACGTTGGGGGCGCGGGGTTGAATTTCGATGTGACCACCCGGGGTCTGCGCCACCCGAATTTCACGGCCGGCGTGCGTATTCGTCAGGTGTTTCCTTGTAAAACTCTCTCAACGTAAATATGCGTTGTATTGAGCGCTCGGTACAACGCTTAACAGCGTTGTACCGAGCGCTCATCGGCGCCCACCGGCGCCCGTCTCGTTTGCATCTGCGGAAAGTTCGGTGGCGATGTGCGCGATGACGAGGCGTTGCATAAAGTCCGTCAGAACAAACGTCTCGGGGAATTTGTTAGCATATAAGAGTCCCAGCGACGTTGCAATGCCACACAGAGCCAATCCACGGTGGTTCTTGCGTTTATAATGACGAGCATAGTGCAGTGGAACATGGTAGGCGACCAAATAAGAGATCATGACTTTCATTGCTGCGTTTTTGCCACGAATACATCCAGCCAGAAGCGATGCAATATGGATTCCAATCGATGCGGCTTCGCCGTCCCTAATAAAATGCGTGATCGAGGATACACAAAACGCCCCTGTAATCATGAATGAAGGGAGAGGAAATGCGGTCCACAGAAGATAGTTGGGGAGCCAAGTGGTGCTCTCCACATCGGTCAACCCGTGAGCGGCCACAACAGCAAGCGCGGGCGCCCACCCTCCAAGCGGAAATCGAAAAACAACCATAATATATTTTGTGTGTTTGAAAAAGGCTCTTCGCCACCTTAGAATAACACCAAATCGATATTAGATATTGCTTAGCGTCGTCCCGTCGCGCGTCCGTCGCGTCCGTCGCGTCCACGCTAGCCTGCACACAAGCGCGCTCGTCATGGTTCATCGTAAAAATCGAAACGGCTTTTTGCATGGCATCGGCGTCATATCAATATGGAGATGGCTGAAATGGAAGTGGACGAAAACTTCTTGTGGTCGCAATTCGAAGCCGCGGCGTGCGAAAGCAGCTTAGAAATAAACGAACCTACCACGGAGTTCTCATGCGTCGAAATCAACGAGACGGACGAATGGGGTGTTTCGTCACACGATCGGAGAGACGCCAATTTAAAAGCGCGGTGTTGCCGCTTACCAGACGGTGATATGCACATTTGCGGCCCCAGTTGTCCATATGGCGAGCAAACAAAGGATGGGGACCTTGTCTGCATATACAGCGGTCTGGTCGTCTCACGCACTACCGAGGAGCGCACCGATCTATCAACTGGTCGCTCAACCTATAGTCTCGATCCTGATGTAAACTCGAGCTGTGTAGGGTACGGAGGCGCGTGGCGGGCGCGCCCCAACGCCTTGAAAGCATCTTCGAGTGCCCATCAAATGAGCAAGCAATTGGACGACAGCCTAATGCCCGAACCAATCGAATTGCCTCCGGCGGCGAGGACGTCATTGAAGCGCGGCGCGTTGTGTGTCGACGAGGAAGCAATACCAGACAACACACCGAAACGCAACCGTGTATGCAAAAAGGACGTGGCGTCGCAGCAGACAATTGTGGTACTCACAGATGAGGCGATCTCCATCTTTTCAAAGCTTTTGCGCCAATCGACTACCGACGAATCCAAACCGAAGGTTGCCACGTCAACTACAAATTTGGAAATCGACCCACGACTGCTCAATTTCGAGCTCTTGTACACTGCTGCGGTTAAGCGCTACCTCAAGCAAGCGACCACTGAAGGGTCTAGACCATCGATCGATGAGCTCAACAACATTGCACTTGCTGTCAAAAAGGTTATTAGTGACGAGAAGGCAAAGCAAAGCAAAGAATTGCGTGGAGACGTACACGGAAATACATTTCGCAGAAACGCGGCACGTCTGGCTGTCGCAATTTGGTCCGCCGCCTGTTCTACCGATTACCTCTCCAATGCGAAGCGTGGAACTGATTCGTTTCGGCCGTTTTGCGTCGGCGTCTACTATGCCTTCAAAAGGGGATTTGCACTTCCCGATGGGTCTATGATAGTTCCCAAAATCGACGCGTTTGCAAAGGCGCTTCCCAAAGCGCGTGCCATTGCTACAAACGCGCATCTTAAGTCGCTTCACGCGTCAAACCACCGTGGGCTGTGTACGCTCCATCGTGTCATTGGCGCCGCTGGTTCTCCAGAAAACGCCCGCCGTTTGTTTTCAGAAGCTCTCTCGATCGCGGCGACTTTGTAAAATTGCTCTCCCTTTTTGGGTGATTGTTGTATTTGCAACGCATGAGTGCATGAGTGAGTGCATAGGTGCATGGGTGCATGGGCGAACATGCATTTTAAAGTAACGCTCCTAAAACAACACACGCCGCTTCCCAACAGGGTCACTTCTCCAACGCGCCCACGGATCCCACGTCTGCACGGTGCTCAAAGCTCCGTCTGCCCCATAATAAAAGATCTCGGCTTTCCCCTTGCCATACTCTACGCGAACAAGACGCCAATGTTTGGCGTCGTCCTCGTTCTCTTCCTTAAAGTCAAAGTGACCCCCGAGTTCCAGGAGCACGCGATGAGAACGACCATGAACACTCTCGTAATAACGAGCATGGCCGTCTGGAATAATATCCCTCTTCACTGTGACGGCCACAACGTTTCCATAGACAGGAGCGTATTTCTCTGCAAAGTATGTACAGATGAACACGGGAGGCTGCGTCACGACCATGTATAAGCGCGATTTCTGTTTATCCCCCTCATAAAAGAGCCAGAGCGGATATCGTTGATGTTCACCAGCGTTGCCAATGATCATTCGTTTCGCCGCAATCCGATGATCATATCGTGGATATCGAGGGTTGGTAGTTGAATGTCTCGAGTGTATGCTCCAGTAATGTTCGGTGTTGGCGAATATGTGGCTCGTATCCGCCACCCGAAGATTGAGATTCGGGTTGACCTTCTGGAACCACTCTGGGTCGTGGTCACATCGCTCCAGGTACTCTTCTTCTGTAGCATCTGCCAGCATCGCCAAGTATTTGTAAAAGTAAGCCTCGTACTTCTTGTAGATACATGGCGACTGTATAATCTTCGGCAAGATGCCAATATTGTAGTACACATCAAACATGGGGGTCCAACAGAGGGGAATCTTGAACTTTGCGTTCCCATAACGCATCGCGGCAACTGCAATCCGAGGCGACGCGGCGGCGAAACTCGCAAAGTCGATAGTCCGTGTCAGACGCTGAAGAATGAGTAGCATAATATCGATGGGAAGTGCTGCAAGTTCGTTCTTCATATCATTACTGTCTCCTTCGGTGCATTCGTTTGAATTGTTTGTAACACTCGCCGGGGTCTGCATGTCGTGTAAATACTCACTTCAATATCGGTGAACTGCAGATATGCAAGCACTTGGGAGTGACCGCATGCAAGATTGAGGGATGGGGACCAGCGCTGGTAAGCGGGCATAAATGGCCGCTTTGGCCGCTTGCCGAGTGGAGGCGCTTGGACTTCCCCGGCGCACATCGGGGAAGTCCAAGCGCTTCGAGAGGGAGATATCCAAATATGGTGATTATGGCCGCAGAATGGCCATTCGGGCCCACCATTGTCAAGAGGCGCTTGGACTTCCAAGGCCGAATGTCCAAGCGCCTCCACTTGACACGCGGCCAAAGCGGCCATGTGGGGTCACTCTTTACCAGCGCTGGTCCCAACCACCCGCTAATTCTTCCCTTCCCTGGCCCCAGCGCGGCCTTTTGAGCGCTCGCATTGCAGGCCATTGGTCCATTGGCGGGAACGTTCCAACAGAGGGGGAGTCTGTCCACGCCAGCAGCTTCATGTCGGAGCTACCCTGCGCCTCCGACAAAGCCCGGCACACCAACCTGGTCGCGGCGATGCCAACCCCCTATTTGGGCGATGCAGCGGTGTTCGTTACAAACATTCGGCAAAGAATAGACGTTCTACAAAAGGTCTACTATATGGCAAATCTTCGAACGCCAAGCGGTCCGTGTGGGTTCCACAGCAAGGAGGCTCGTGTCGCGCGCAAGTTTATGGCAAAGGAACATGAACAAGCATTGAAGAGTGGTGATATCTGGTGGTGGGAACACGCGAATCTGATGGCGGCAACAGCAGCTACTGCGCAAGCCAAGCAGTGGCAAGACGATGCGCTTAACAGAGCCTTAGCAAACTTCCACGATCTCACGTATGCCTTTGTGATGCTCGTGGTCTCATTTTCATCGATAGAAATAGACCGGTGTGAATCGGCTATACGCGACAAGGATGTGTTAAGAGCACTAGATCTAGCCGAAATGGCGATTTGTTGTGCATTCGCGGCGAATATGGCAGCATTGGGTTTGCCAGATGATTTTGCTCCAGGCCCACCACACCACGCTTTCTACAGCGATCGCATGTTTAGTGTTCAGCATCAACGCGAGAACGCCCTGAATGCCCTCAATGAAACGAAATCACGATCGATTGGTGGTTGGTCCCTTTCGGATACGAGCGTCAAGTGGCGCAGGGCGTTTGGAACGTTTCAGGCAAAGTGGCTTGTCAGTCAAGGACTTGAAAGGGCAATGGGGTTCTTTATTGCCGTGATAGAATGGGCACAGCTAAGATTACACGACGATTCCAAGACAATACTGAGCTCGGTGCGTGATGCAAGAGTGAGGCCAGCAGAGATCCTAATGGCGGTGGGGTCCACAGACACGAAAGAAGCAACGGCGCGGTGGGTGAGGGAGGCGAAGGAAGAGAAGAGGAAGGCGCAGGCGGAGAGAGAGGCGGAGAGAGAAGCTCTGATGGCGGCGGTACTGGCGAAGGCGGAGGAGATGCGCGTGGCGCGCGTGCGCGAGCGGTGGCGGTGGGCGGCCACGCGCGGCCTCCAGGCGCACCGCAACGCGGAGCGGTCGGCGGCCTTGCGCGCCGAGAAGGAGCGCCGCGAATCGGAGCGCCTCACCAGGCAGAACGAGGAGGAGTCGGCCGCCCGGCGCCGCGTGCGCGAGGCGTGCGCGCGCGATAGGGCGCGCAAGGCCGCCGAGATGGAGGCGTCCTCGCCGCCGCTGCGCGTCGCGGCGGCCGTCGGTCGGCGCGCGGAGCCG
>Ga0160422_10000782_pt1 | contig 19536 bp, 19 predicted proteins | sample Fk160mmetaG_FD_108192 | JGI IMG/M metagenome (GOLD analysis project Ga0160422, IMG submission 108192) | Marine microbial communities from the Central Pacific Ocean - Fk160115 60m metaG | ecosystem: Environmental > Aquatic > Marine > Oceanic > Photic zone | place: The Central Pacific Ocean... | reverse complement strand
TACACCTGCTATTTATTGTGTTTAACAGGGTTGTTAGGTGTCACGATTACAGGAGATGCCTTTAACATATTTGTCTTCTTGGAAATATCTTCGTTGTCGACATACGTTTTGATCGCGACTGGGGTGCGGCAAGATAGAAGAGCTCTGACGGCAGCTTATAACTATCTGATTTTGGGAACAATTGGCGCCACTTTTTTTGTTATAGGTATCGGTCTTCTCTACATGGTGACCGGAACCCTAAATATTGCCGATCTCGCCGAGCGCCTTAAACCTTTGTCAGACAACAGAGTAGTGCACGCTGGCTTTGCTTTTATAATTATCGGAATGTGTCTGAAGCTAGCTTTATTTCCTATGCATGCATGGCTTCCTAATGCATACACATATGCGCCATCATTGGTCACAGTATTTTTGGCAGCTACTTCGACAAAAGTATCTGTTTACGTTCTCCTTCGATTTCTCTTCACTGTATTTGGACCTGCATACGACTTTGTAAACCTCACGTTTGAGTTTGTACTATTGCCCCTTGCCATCGTGGCCATGTTTGCTGGCTCAGTAACCGCAATTTTTCAGACGAATGTTAAACGTTTATTTGCTTACTCTAGCGTTGCTCAATTGGGTTACATGATGCTCGGAGTGTCTCTATGCAATATTCCCGGGCTGATGGCTGCCATCCTTCATATTTTTAATCACGCATTAATGAAAGGCGCTCTTTTTATGGCCTTGGGATGCGTGGTGTACCGTTTAGGAACTATATCGTTGGGTTCGATGAAAGGGTTAGGCCGCAGGATGCCCTGGACGATGGGGGCATTAACTCTAGCTGGACTGAGCCTTATCGGGGTCCCTGGAACAGTCGGCTTCATTAGTAAGTGGCATCTTATACTCGGCACCCTAGAGTTAGGTTATTGGCCGATAGCTATCTTAATTGTAGGTAGTTCCCTACTAGCGGTCATTTATATTTGGAATATTGTTGAGGTTGCATATCTCGAAAAGGGAACAAATCGGGAGCAAACATTAAAAGAAGTTCCAATGACAATGTTGGCGCCATTATGGGTGCTTGTAATTCTAAACTTTTACTTTGGGATAGACACAGACCTAACCACCCGGGTTGCTCGTAACGTGGCTAACACGTTTCTTGGAGGTGGGTGATGAGTAACCAAAGTGTCGTAATCCTTGCTATTCTCATACCGCTCTTAGGCGGAATTGGAATATCGCTCTTACGTCGTGCCCCTAACTTAAGGGAAGCTTGCACTCTTGTTTCTTCTCTTGTGCTTGCATTTGTTGTCTACAGTCTATTACCGAAAATTCTCTCAGGTGCAACAGTCAGCTTTACATTTAAGGAAATTCTCCCGGACTTAGCGCTCGAGTTCAACGTCGAACCTTTGGGAATGTTATTTGCCTGTATTGCGTCAGGGTTATGGATAATCAATTCCCTATACTCGATTGGTTATATGAGGGGCAATCAAGAAGGAAACCAGACCCGCTTCTATATTTACTTTACAATCGCTATTTCTAGTTCAATGGGCATTGCATTCGCAGGAAACATGTTAACCTTGTTCATTTTTTATGAAATATTAACGCTTTCTACTTACCCGTTGGTTGCTCACAAACAAAATTCTGATGCAAAGTCAGGAGCCAGAATTTACCTAGGCTTATTAATTGGTACCTCAATCGGTTTTCAATTGGTTGCCATTATTTGGACATATTTGATTACCGGAACGCTAGATTTCACACCCGCAGGTATTTTGAAAGGAAAAATTAATCCAACTCTACTTCCTATTTTATTGGCACTATATATGTTTGGGATCGGTAAAGCTGCGTTAATGCCGTTTCATCGATGGCTACCGTCGGCCATGGTCGCTCCTACCCCGGTGAGCGCTTTGTTACATGCTGTTGCAGTTGTTAAAGCTGGTGTATTTACCGTTCTTAAAGTAGTGATTTATATTTTTGGAATAGAATTTCTGTCAGAGACTGGAGCGTCGACTTGGCTTATATGGTTGGCGAGTTTTACAGTTCTTGCGGCATCCATTGTTGCTATAACGAAAGACAATCTAAAAGCACGGTTAGCTTACTCCACCATAAGCCAATTATCCTATATCGTTTTAGGGGCGGCCTTAGCTAACGGGCTAGGTATTCTGGGTGGCGGATTGCATATTGCTACACATGCTGTAGGGAAAATTACGCTTTTTATGTGCGCCGGCGCAATTTACGTTGCTACACACAAAACAGAAATAAGCGAGATGACGGGACTGGGCCGCAAAATGCCGTTTACATTCGCAGCTTTCGCTATCGGCTCGCTAAGCATTATTGGTCTTCCCCCGTTTGCTGGCACTTGGAGCAAATGGTATTTAGCGTTAGCTGCTGCAAATGCTGAAATATGGGCGGTAATAGGCGTTTACATGTTGAGCTCACTACTGAATGTTTGGTACCTATTATCTATCGTTGCTAAAGGATATTTTGCACCTGCCGATGAGTTATCCGATCAATTGCAACCAAAAATACAGGAGGCGCCCATATTGTGTGTGCTTCCACCTTGTTTGACTGCGCTGGGTTGCCTAGCCCTCTTTTTCTTTGCTGAACATATTGTTGAGCTACTTCGTCCGATAGCTAGCTAGGAACCGCGAGAAATGAAGGATAAAGCGAACAAAAACAAAGAATATAATCGAGATCACCCACACTGGCTTGATAATAAACGAAACATTAATCGGATTATCTATGCTCTTTATCTAATTTGCACCGCACTATTTTTTTCCGATTTTTTTTACCAAAAACACGTGAGTTTTACTTTTGAGTCTTGGTTTGGATTTTATGCGATTTACGGATTTATTATGTGTGTCGGGCTCGTCATTGGTGCAAAATTGATGAGGATCATTTTAATGAGACGGGAGGATTATTATGATAGCGATAGCTGAGTTTTTACTCCCACTTAATCCAGGTCTGTGGTTAATTATTGGTGCGTTCGTGGCAATTTTACTTCCACAATCATTAAGTCGCTGGTTCGCGATAATTTTTCCAATACTATTGATACCCTTTTTATTATCCTTAAATTTTGGGAATTACGGAACCTTCTCCTTTCTGAATTATCAGTTGGAAACATTTAGGCTCGATGCATTGAGCCGTATATTCGGACTTATTTTTTTAATTGCATCTGCTTTAGGGAATTTATATGCAGTCGGGGATGTTGTTGATAAGCCCCAACGTTGTGCCGCATTAACATATGCTGGCGGAGCACTCGCAGCAGTTTTTGCCGGCGATATGATTACTCTATTTATATTTTTTGAAATCGCAGCAGTCGCTTCTGTATTCTTAATATGGGCGAGAAGAACCCGGAAAGCGTTTTCAGCTGGCATGCGTTATCTAATCGTTCAGATTGGCGCTGGCGTAATTTTGTTAACGGGGCTGCTAGTTCATTTATCAGCCACTGGATCAATCGACTTTAATAAGATAGGTCTTCATGCACCCGGTGGCATCCTGATTATTTTGGCTTTTGGAATAAAAGCCGCTTTCCCACTTTTCCATAATTGGCTGCAAGATGCGTACCCGGAGGCCACTATAAGCGGGACCGTGATTTTATCAGGCTTTACAACAAAATTAGCGATATACGCCCTTGCTCGTTCATACCCAGGAACAGATGTATTAATTTGGATAGGCGCAATAATGACAGCATTCCCAATATTTTATGCTGTTATAGAGAACGATCTTCGCCGTGTTTTAGCCTACAGTCTAAACAATCAGTTAGGTTTCATGGTTGTTGGCATCGGGATAGGAACAGAGATGGCTTTAAACGGAACTATTTCCCATGCATTTTGTCACATTTTATATAAAGCCCTTCTTTTTATGAGTATGGGTGCCGTGCTTCTTCGCACTGGAACGTGCAACGGATCCGATCTAGGTGGCCTTTTCAAAACTATGCCTTGGTCCACCAGTTTTTGTATTATTGGCGCTGCTTCAATTTCTGGTTTTCCTCTTTTCAGCGGTTTTATTTCAAAATCAATGATCCTTACAGCGGTAAGTGCCGAGGGTTACTGGGGAGTGTGGTTAGTACTATTATTTGCATCTGCAGGTGTTTTTCATCACTCTGGAATTAAGATACCCTATTTTGCATTTTTCGCTCATGATAGTGGACGAAGACCTAAAGAAGCCCCATGGACAATGCTTCTAGCCATGTTTATAGCGGCATTTTTATGCGTTGGAATAGGAGTTTACCCTGCTCCGTTGTATGCTATGCTACCTTATGTGGTAGAGTATCAGCCGTATACAGCATACCATGTCATAAATCAGCTGCAGCTTTTGATGTTTTCGGCGCTTGCGTTCACCATACTCATGCTCACCAAAATCTACCCTCCAGAACTACATTCTACCAACCTTGACACTGATTGGTTTTACAGAAGAGGCATAAAATCCTTAATTTTTTGGGGTAGTCAAAATACAATTGCATTTCATAAATTTTGTTATGGGATTGCATCAAAATCTGTTTCTGAATTAATAGACAACGTAAAGCAATTAAGCGCTGAGCCGGGGATTTTATCGAGAACGCCAGCTTTGGGGTCCAGCGTTGCTTGGATATCTGCTCTTTTACTGATAATGTTGTTATTAACTCTTTATTAGTCTGTATTTGTTACGTTTGAGAATTTATAAACATTTACTTAACCGCTAAACGAAGGTAACAGAAATTGGAACTTGAAGGCGTATACAATTTAAGGGCGGATCGCGAAAAGGTTTGGGCGGCCCTCAATGATCCTGAAATATTGAAACAGTGCATTCCAGGTTGCGAAACGTTAACTAAAGCTTCTGATACGAATTTTTCCGCATCCGTTGTAGCCAAGGTTGGACCTGTCAAAGCCAAGTTTTCCGGTGAAGTCGAGCTTACAGAATTATCTCCCCCCTCTTCCTATAAAATCTCCGGAGAAGGTAAAGGGGGGGCAGCAGGATTTGCATCTGGAAGTGCTGACGTTAAATTGGAGGAGAGCGATGACGGTGGAACAGTTCTGTCCTACATGGTAAACGCTCAAGTAGGGGGTAAATTAGCGCAAATCGGGTCCCGGTTGATAGATTCCACGGCAAAAAAATTATCACGAGAATTTTTCGATAAATTCACCGAGCTAGTAGACGGTGGTGCGGATCCGTCACCGGATGCTTCGGATAGTTTAGATATTATGACTGAACAGGTAAAGGGGGATATAATGGAAAACGATCATAAAAGTGAAGAAAATGTATACCCAAGCACACATTGGACAATTTGGGTTTTGTGCTTAGTATCAATAGCTACATTGGTTGCCTTCGCTGCTCACCTAAAGTTTTAATCTTCAGGTCGCCTTGTTTGTTTGGGAGCACCCTAATATTGAAACCAGAGCTGCGTTGTCGCCAGCCGCCAGCAAGCCCTTAAGCATTGACACGCCTACGTTAGAGGGTCCTAAGTCAGATAAAATCTAAAAACTAGCTTTATTAAATAAGCATTCTCAAAAAATAACTACATCTGGTTTTCTTTTTCGGTCGAATAACATGATAACAAGCTTATACAAATAGCCGGAATGCAAATGTAATTACCAAGCTGCTTGATATATAGACCGTGCATCGCTCTCATTTAAAGGTCGTGGATTATTTTTAAGAAGTCTGGTTTGATTCATTGCATCAATGGCAAGGCGGTCAATCGCTTCAGCAGGAATACCTACGTCTCGGAGACGTGTCTCCAATCCGCATCGTTCACTGAGTTCAGCTAACTCCTCTGCAAAAGCCGAAGCCGCCTCTTGTGTTCCCAACTCAGCGAGGTGAGGAAATACATGAGGAGCCATTTCTGCATATGGCATTGGGGCAACCACAGAATTAAACCTCAAAACATGTGATAAAACTAATGCGTTTGACAATCCATGAGGAACTTTAAAATGCCCACCGATTGGATAAGCTAAAGCATGGACGGCTGCAACAGGAGAATTGGCAAAGGCTTGTCCGGCAAGCATCGACCCAAGAAGCATATTGGCTCGAGCTTGGCGATTGCTACCATCCTTTACTGCATCTTCAACTGCCGCGCCGAGAAGCTCTAATGCTTGTAGCGCCAATTGCCTAGAAACTGGATTGTTGTTATCAGAAGTAGAAGCATATGCCTCTATGGCATGCACCATAGCATCAATACCAGTCGCAGCTGTTACATGCTTCGGCACAGTAACCGTCAGTAAAGGATCGAGTACAGCTATATCTGGAATGATTATAGGCGATACAACACCCATCTTTTCACTTTCCCCCGTTGTAACAATGGCTATCGGAGTTACTTCCGAACCAGTTCCGGCTGTGGTGGGAATAAGTATTAATGGCAGTCGCGGACCAATAGCATTTCCAATACCGTAAGCTTCGGTTAGACTCTGATTCTCGGGCACAAGTAATGCTACAAGCTTTGCGACATCTAGGGAAGACCCGCCTCCAAGCCCTATAATTATATTCGATTTAGCCAAACGAGCATTACGCGCAGCGGAGAGGACTACAGTCTCTGGTGGATCAGCAACAACATCTGTAAATAAATCCACCCCAATCCCATTGTCGTTTAAAAGGGAAGATATCTTTTTGACTATACCGCTTGAAACCATTCCTTGATCAGAGACAATCAAAGCTCGCTTATGTCCAATGTCACGAACCATAGCTCCAATATTATCAATAGAGCGCTCACCAAATCGTATCGAAGGGCAGGTGTTGAAGGTGTATGGAGGTATCATTCTAACTTACTTTGCCTTCCAAAAACTGTTAATTTCATATTATACGCGTCTCAAATTAACTCTGCTGCTTTAGATAGAAAAACGAGTATCCAGTAAACTTTTATTTGCGCAAGCTCCACTTAACTCCGAAAAGTTCCTCTGATTTTGCGGAGAGGACTGCAATAATATTTTTTTGTCATTTAGTAATAACGATGTTTGTGTACTTTATTCGACACAATAATTATTCGCTTGAATACTAATCGCTCCATAACTCTCTACTCCTCCAGAATGTTCCCCGGCAACGAGTTCACGGTCATAGTATCATTAGGTCGAAAGTGAATTACCGAACGGATTGATTCGCCCGCCTTTAGAAGGTCGAAAGCCGTGTTAATTTGATTATGATTCATGTGGTGTGTAATGTATGGATCAACACTAAAATCCCCTCTCAACCATTCGTCAACCATTCCTGGTAGCTGGCTCCTTCCTAGTACGCCGCCAAAAGCCGTGCCACGCCAAACTCTACCCGTTACCAGCTGGAATGGCCGTGTTGAAATTTCCTGCCCCGCGCCTGCTACACCAATCACGGTGCACTCGCCCCAACCCTTGTGGCAGGCTTCTAGGGCGGAACGCATAAGTTCAACATTACCAACTGCCTCAAATGTATAATCTAAGCCACCACCAGTCATCTCTATAAGAACTTCGTGTATTGAATCCTTATGATCCCCCGGGTTAATACACTCTGTAGCGCCAAGTGATTTTGCAAGGGCAAATTTATTCGAATTAATATCAATGCCAATAATGCGTGAAGCGCCCTTAAGAACAGCCCCTTGAATTACTGCCATACCCACCGCACCTAGTCCGAATACACCGACGGTTGCGCCCTCTTCAACTTTTGCAGTATTACGAACAGCGCCAATACCCGTAGGTACCGCGCAACCCATTACAGAAGCTTTCGATAAAGGAGCTTCCTTAGAAATTTTTGCTACAGAAATCTCCGGTAAAACAGTATACTCGCTGAACGTGCTTGTTCCCATATAGTGCAGTATCGGTTTTCCGTTATATGAAAATCTTGAGGTCCCATCAGGCATAACACCTTCACCCTGAGTTTTCCTGATCGTTTGGCAGAGATTAGTTTTACCTGATTTTATATAAGGACAGTTTGGGTCTTCAGGAACGTAAAGTGGGATAACGTGGTCACCCGGTTTTACCGAAGTAACGCCTGCTCCCGTTTCTTCTACAACCCCACAACCTTCGTGACCAAGGATACAAGGGAAGAGTCCCTCTGGATCTTCTCCAGAAAGGGTAAAAACATCGGTGTGACAAAGACTTGTTGTCACTATTCTTACAAGAACTTCACCTGCTTTTGGCCCATCTAAATCAATTTCTTCTATTTCTAGGGGTCGATTTGGCTCCCATGCAATTGCCGCTCTTGTTTTCATTTTATGACTTCCTCCGGTGTTTTAGCTAAGGCATAAACTGTAACCGACTGAAAATATTTTTACAAACCTGTATTAATAATCACAGGTGAACCGTCGATACCATTTTTGATATTTTTAACCATCAAGCTCTAGTATTCAGAACAAAAATCAAGTATCCCCCTTAAAAGGTAATACCGATGTACATTTTAAAAAGCGAAACTTCTTTAATTTACAGTTGCGCTTCGAACTGAAAGAATTTGTGGGTACGCCTATTTGCACCAAAATTAATGAATTTGGCGATTAGTTGGAGCAAATCGGAGTACATAAAATATAGAAATAGTTCTTGAATCTAAAAGATGGAGGACAAAGTGGACAATAACTGCGTCTTGAAATCGAACCATGGTTCGTTTGGAGGAGAAGTCCAATTCTACTCTCACGCTTCAATTTTTACGAAAACAACGATGAATTTTTCGATATTTTTACCACCGAAAGAAAATCGAAAAAAAGTGCCTGCGTTAATATACTTGGCAGGACTTACATGTACTGATGAAACCTTTATGATTAAGTCTGGTGCACAAGAGTACGCTTCAAAGCACGGCGTTGCTATAATTTCTCCCGATACGAGCCCTAGAGAGGCTGGTATTGACGGCGAAAATCGTGATTGGGATTTCGGAACAGGAGCAGGATTTTACCTAGATGCAGAGAAAATGCCGTGGGCCCAGAATTACAAAATGTACAGTTACATTACTAAAGAATTAATAGATATAATCGACAATAATTTTGATGTAGATATAAACAAAATAGGAATATTTGGACATTCCATGGGAGGGCATGGCGCCCTTACTATTTTTCTGAAGAACCAAAATATGTTTAAATCAGTTTCTGCTTTTGCGCCCATATGCAATCCAATGGAATGCCCATGGGGGAAAAAAGCATTTACCAATTACCTTGGAACAGAAATAGAAAAATGGAGGAGTTACGATGCGTGCGAACTCGTAGCTATCAACCCCACAAATGTTGAAATCCTTGTTGATCAAGGACTAGCTGATGCTTTTTTAAAGGAACAACTTCATCCGAATAACTTTTTACAGGCGTGCAAAAATGCGAAAGTGAAGCTGAACCTTCGTCAACACGAGGGTTATGATCATGGTTATTACTTCATTTCAACGTTTATAGCGGATCACATTGAACATCATGCTAAAATATTAAATTCGCTGTAGCAAAGTTGCAGCTAAATCTTAGGGAGAAATTCTTTCTACTAATAAATTAAATATTACTGTAGGTTAACTCTTAGTTCTTCGGAATATTGAGAATTTTTGACATAGAATGCCGATAAAAATACCACAAGATCTACCAGCATCTGATATCCTTGAAAGAGAAGGTGTGCTCCTTATCAAAGAGCATGACGCCATTCGCCAAGATATTCGTCCGCTGCGTATTCTTCTATTGAATTTAATGCCAAAAAAAATCGAGACAGAGACTCAGATTGCGAGAGTTCTAGCAGGCTCACCGTTACAGATCGAGATAACGCTTCTTGCCCCAAGTGGCCACCAACCTAAAAATACTTCCAGAGAGCATATGCTGGACTTCTACCGAAAGTGGGAAGATATAAAAACTGAGAAGTTTGACGGTCTGATCGTCACTGGGGCTCCAATAGAACAGTTACCTTTCGAAGAGGTCACTTATTGGGACGAGTTGTGTGCTATCTTGGACTGGTCACAATCAAATGTACACGGTTTATTCACCTTATGCTGGGGCGCGCAGGCTGCTTTGTATCATTTTTATAAAATCCCTAAATATCAACTTCAGCGGAAGATGTTTGGTGTTTTTCAACATACTGTAAGGCGGCACCCGTCGATATTACTGCATGGCTTAGACGATACCTTCAACACGCCAGTTTCACGCCATACAGAAAATAGGGTCAAGGACTTCTCCAATTTCCCTAACCTAGAAATTCTCATTGAATCAGAGACTTCCGGCTTATGTCTAATTCAGGATGTCAAGCGCAGACATTTGCATATGTTCAACCACCTAGAGTATGACTCCGACACACTGCACAACGAGTACATTCGAGATTTGAGCACCCGGCAAGATGTTAATCTCCCATTAAATTATTATCCAGATGATGACCCTAAAAACGACCCTGTAAATAGTTGGCGGGGTAACGGTCATCTTCTATTTTCAAATTGGGTGAACTTTCTATATCAAACAACCCCTTTCCTACTGAAAGACATAGGAAAGTAGGTGCTTCCGAAACTAGAGGTAACCTATTTTGCTATCGGATATAAATTCCATGAAAATGGTTACTACAATATCCGTAATTAAAAAACTAGGCGGTCAGGCATATTTTACTTGAATTTGGACTAAAATCCGATATTCGTTTAGCTTGTACTTGACCGTGAGCAAATGCACGTGACAGTGTTTTATTGGGGGAATATTTACAAGGTGACGAACGTCATTGACATATTCTCATTGAAAAAAAATGCGGGAGATTAACGTCATGCCAAGCGTGTCAATGACAGTTAATGGACAAAAGGTTTCTGGAGAGGTTGAAGCACGAACCCTTTTAGTTCAATTCTTACGGGAAACTCTAAGGTTAACAGGTACTCATGTCGGCTGTGATACGAGTCAATGCGGCGCCTGTGTTGTTCATGTAAATGGAAACTCTGCGAAAAGCTGCACAATGTTAGCGGTACAAGCAATGAATGCAGAAATCACAACAATTGAGGGGCTCGCCGATGGCGATACACTTCACCCGATGCAGGAAGCCTTTCGAAACAACCATGGTTTGCAGTGCGGTTTTTGTACACCAGGAATGGTGATGAGCGCGGTAGATCTTTTGAATAAGAATACTTCACCTTCTGAAACAGAGATAAGAGAATGGCTGGAGGGAAATATCTGCCGTTGCACAGGCTATCACAATATTGTGAAGTCGATTAAAGAGGCTGCAAAAAATACAGGAGTTTGATATACTAGATGGAACGATTAACACAGGTGTTGGAGTGAGTGTGAAACGAGTTGAGGATCAACGGTTCTTAACTGAAGGGGGTTGGTGACGTCTGTGCAATAGGATTGCCGCTGGCAGTTAAAAATGCAATTGTTGATGAGCTTTCTGATCTAGGGGCAAGTGATGTATTAGCGCGTGCGCCCGCTGCCAAATTCTGGAATGCTATACAATCAGCAAAAACCACTGGATAGCCCAAACCCATAAAACAGGAGTAAAAAGGTGTACGATTTTAGTTATAAAAATGCATCAAGCGTTGATGATGCAATTAATACGCATAAGAGTTCGGAGGATGGAGCATTTCTAGCAGGAGGCCAAACTCTACTGCCAACGCTTAAACAAAGGCTAGCACAACCTTCTGACTTAATAGATTTATCCGGCATTGGAAGTTTATCGAGTATTGAAGTTGGACAAGTTGTTAAAATTGGCGCTATGACAACACACGCGGAAGTAGCTAGTTCAAAGGAAATCCAAAATGCACTGCCTGCTTTATCTGATCTAGCAGAGGGAATAGGTGACCCGCAGGTTAGGAATAGAGGCACCATAGGTGGGTCGGTTGCGAATAATGACCCGGCAGCTGACTATCCAGCGGTTTGTTTGGCCTTGAACGCTAATATAACAACAAATAAACGTGATATAATAGCTGATGATTTTTTCATGGGAATGTTTGATACTGCGCTTGATGAAGGTGAGTTGATAACCTCAATTAGCTTCCCCGTTCCAGAAAAAGCTGCTTACATGAAATTCCCAAACCCAGCTTCCCGATATGCATTAGTCGGCGTTTTCGTTGCAAAAATGGATTCTGGCGTAAGAGTAGCCGTGACGGGAGCGGGCGAAGATGGTGTCTTTAGAGCGAGCAACTTAGAAGATGCGTTGAACCGAAATTTCAGCTCAGAGAGCCTGGATGACCTATCTATCTCGCCCGATGGTTTGTTATCAGATATACACGCACAAAACGACTATCGTGCAAGTCTGGTTGTGACTATGGCAAAAAGGGCAGTGACTGCTGCTAGCTGAAGATGTAGTAATTTCTTCAAAAAAGGTGACCTTCGCGGCACCTTTTTTATCAATTCACAAAAGAAATATAATTCTCTAATGGTTCCCGGTCCGGTATCAGGGCATTTTCTGGCCGCGACCAGTCCGCGTATCCCATCGCCATACCACAGACAACTATATTTTCATCTCCAACTGGAATGAATTCTCTGATGGTTTTATGAAAGTGAGAGAAAGCAGCTTGTGGGCATGTTTCCAAACCATGGCTTCTTGCGAGTACCATTATGTTTTGCAAAAACATACCAAAATCAAGCCAACTACCAATTTTTAGATCCCGGTGAATGGTAAATATCATGCCGACTGGCGCATCAAAAAATATAAGGTTACGATCATGCTGGGCTTTTGTTTTTTCAAAATCGCCTTTTTTAATCCCCAGCAACCCATATAAATCCCACCCAACTTTTCGACGGCGACTTTTATATGGCTCGAAAAATTCATCGGGATAATAGGAAAATTCTGAATCATTCTTTGCTTTTGGATCATTTGCTGCAGCCAAAAGGCCTTTTCCAAACCGCTTTAGTGCTTCACCCGTTATGACATGTCCACGCCAAGGTTGCATGTTTGTGCCGCTTGGTGCCCTCCCCGCCAAAAAAAGTATCCGTTCTATGATCTCTCGATCTACCGGTTTATCAAGAAAACCGCGCAATGAACGACGTTGCGATATAGTGTCTTCAACCGCATTTAAAGAAGATAATCCTGTTTCAATGATCGGAGCTTTATTCATGACTTTGCAAAAACCTTATTTTTCTGGGTGTATTTAACTCATCTGAACCTTAATTGTTTGTTATGAATTACCGGAAAGATGGCGTATTAGCAACTAACGCTTATATTGATTATAGTGATGCTAAAAAAAACACTAAAACCATTAGCTTTGTTTAATGTAAATAGCATTTTTTAAAATAGCCTTCTAAAGGGTACTCTCTTATGTCTCTCAAAGATCCTATTTCTGTCTTAGATACCCAAGAACTTTTAGCGAGCGGAAAATATATAGCAAACGAGGCGTTGGCAACGGCACTATTTTTATCACTTTCATTAAAGCGCCCATTATTCTTGGAAGGTGAAGCAGGCGTTGGAAAAACCGAAATAGCAAAAGTATTATCAAAGACGCTGGGTCGGCGACTAATACGACTTCAGTGTTATGAAGGATTAGATGTTAATAGCGCAGTTTATGAATGGAATTACTCAAAACAAATGCTCCATATAAGGTTAATGGAGGGAAAAGCAGATATCGATAAGGAAGAAATTTCAAAAGATCTTTTTTCTGAAGAATTCCTAATAAAACGTCCACTTCTTCAGGCGCTAGAACCGCAAGCTGGTGGGGCCCCAGTCTTACTTATCGATGAATTGGATCGGACAGATGCACCATTTGAAGCCTTCTTACTTGAAGTGCTCTCTGATTTCCAAATTACGATCCCTGAGACGGGGATAATTTCAGCAAATGACATTCCTATCGTATTAATTACATCTAACAGAACCCGAGAAATACATGACGCATTGAAACGCCGATGTTTTTATCATTGGCTAGATTACCCTTCAGCTAATCGGGAACTTCAAATATTACAAATTAAGGTACCAGAGGCACCAGTGATATTGAGCAATCATATTATATCTTTTGTCCAAAAGCTCAGGAAAATGGATCTCTTTAAAAACCCAGGTGTTGCAGAAACAATTGACTGGGCGCATTCTTTAATTCAGCTAAATCATCTCGCCTTAGATTACAACGCCGTGGATAATACCTTGGGCGTTTTACTAAAGTATCAAGATGACATAGTTAAAATAAAAGGCGATCAAGCCAATACTATATTATCAGAGATTCAAGCTGAGTTAGGAATGGGAAGTCAAACTTGAATTTAAAAACATTAAAGAATTCCGAACCCAACATCGCTAATCAATTAGACACCGGATCTGGTGAAAAACTATCCGATAACGTTTTATATTTTGCACGAGTACTACGCTCAGCGGGGATACCTATCGGATCAGGTAGAATATTAGACGCTATAAAAGCTATCAATAAAATTGGGCTTGCAGACAAATCTATTTTTTACTGGGCGTTACATTCAGTATTTGTTCATAAAAATGAGCACAGAGAAATCTTCGATCAGGCTTTTAAGATTTTTTGGAAAAACCCAAGACTTCTCGAAAAGATGATGCAACTGGCACTGCCTAGGCTAAACACTGGTACTCCTGAAAGAAGTGATGCAGATATAAATCGGCGAGTACAAGAAGCTTTTAAAACAGATAACATTTTTGAGGAAAATTACGCGCATCCATCGACCGAAGACGAGTTAAAATTTGATGCTGTGATGACATACTCTGAAAGTGAATTGCTCCAAGGAATGGATTTTGAACAGATGTCATCTAACGAAATTAAAAAGGCCAAGAAAGTTATTGCTCAAATGAATTTATCCATTCCGCAGATTAGAAGTCGTCGCTTTAAAAGCTCATCTTTGAGAAAAAAAATTGACCTGCGACAATCGCTTAAAGGGGCAAACAAGTTTTGTGGCGAATATATTCCATTGAGGTATAAGAGTAGAAAGGATAAGAATCCTCCAATTATTGCCATCTGTGATGTTTCTGGATCCATGTCACGATATTCGCGAATGCTCTTGCATTTTATGCATGTTCTCACCACTCTCCGCAACGATGTGCACACATTCTTGTTTGGAACGCGACTAACCAACGTTACACGTTTTTTAAGATTTAAGGATGTTGATGAAGCTCTAGCCGCAACAAGCTCAGCTGTTGAGGATTGGTCAGGCGGCACTAGAATCGGAGATTGTTTAAAGGAGTTTAATTTTAACTGGTCCCGGCGGGTGCTTGGTCCTGGCGCCATTGTTCTTTTTATAACCGATGGGCTCGATCGCGGAGGTGGTATCGGTTTGAGCAAACAAATAAAACTAATACAAAAATCGAGTAAACGTTTGATTTGGCTCAATCCGCTGCTGAGATATGAAGAATTTGCTCCAAAACCTACGGGGGTTAAAGCTATATTACCATATGTTGATGAGTTCCGACCTATACATTCCTTGGAGAGTATGGACCAATTGGTAAATGCGTTATCAGAAACCAATTTACAATCAAGATTTAATATGGCTCCTTGGCTACAAAAGTTGAGTGAAATTGAGAACGCCGAGTGTCACTGAGGGGAAGCTTTATGGAAAAGAGTAACGATGCAATAATAAACACCGATGTATTGAAGACGGTCTCCGAGTGGTCAAAATCTGGAATGAAAACAGCGATTGCTACGGTCATTGAAACTTGGGGCAGTTCACCACGACCAGCAGGAAGCCAGCTCGGAGTGAATGAGAGGTGTGAGATGACTGGATCTGTATCTGGTGGATGTATAGAAGGAGCTGTTGTTAAAGCTGCACTTGAAGTTATGGAAGACAATAAACCTCAAATACTAGAATTTGGTGTATCAAATGAGGACGCCTGGGAGGTTGGGCTAGCGTGTGGCGGCAATGTCAAAGTCTACGTCGAGGCCCTTGAAAGTTAAAAGAAATGCGTGACGAAGTTCTTAAAAAAATACTGCGTGCTCAAGATCATAAGATTCCTATAGCGCTAATAACAAGGTTAGCGGATGGCTCGCAGGCGATTATGGATAGAAAAAAATTTATCGACGGTGATATGACGTTAAATCAGCAAGAGGTAGAGGAAGTCCTTACCTGCATCAGAGACGATAAAAGCCGTTCATTAGGTGGAGGCGAGTACTTCGTCAGAGTATTTAATCCAAAACTTAGAATGATAGTTGTCGGTGCCGTTCATATAGCACAAGCTCTGGCACCGATGGCGGAACTAGCTAATTTTGAAGTGACAATCGTCGACCCACGGGGTTCCTTTGCAAGTGACGCAAGATTTCCAGGTGTAAAATTGACGGATGAATGGCCTGACGAGGCGTTAATAAAACTAGCACCTGACACACGGACCGCGGTTGTAACACTTACCCACGACCCAAAACTTGACGATCCGGCATTGGAAGAGGCGTTGAAAACCGATGCATTTTATATCGCTTCACTAGGAAGCAGAAAAACGCATTCGAAACGAATAGAGCGTCTACGGGAAGCAGGTTTTAATGAGGAGACGTTGAAGCGGATTAATGGACCAGCTGGTTTAGATATTGGAGCCATTTCGCCTTCGGAGATTGCTATCTCCATTTTAGCCGAGTTGACCGCTGTTCTGCATCAGAAAAATCTTAGTTGAGCTTGAAGGTATAGTAATGTTTTTTGGAAGTCTTGCATTAGATAATGCAGAAAATGCTATTTTAGCTCATACGCTAAAGGTAGGAAAAAAAACGTTAAAAAAAGGAAGAAAGTTGTCTTCCGAAGATCTATCACTGTTGCGTGGGGAAAAGATAGGGACGCTCATTTGCGCTAAACTCGAGCCAGGCGATATTTTTGAAGATGACGCTGCCGATCGCATAACATCACTTATTATAGGAGAGAACCTTAGAAAAGGCGCCGCAAGTACGGGACGAACTAATATTTATGCCGATAAGAAGGGGCTTCTTAAATATGATGTCAAAGCTGTTAATAACTTTAATTCTATAAATGAAGCGGTGACGCTTGGATTAGTTCCATCTTTTCAGCACGTAGAAAGAGGTCAAATGATTGGAACTTTAAAAATTATACCTTTTGCTATCGCAGGTGGCGTTATGAATGAAATAGAAAAATTCTCTGGTCTCCACCAGCCTCTTTTTAATTTGAAGCCATATGTTAAAAAGACTGCTATGCTTATTCAGACGCAGTTGACGACAACGAAAGCATCTGTGCTGAATTCAACCGCAGAAGTGACGTCTGAACGCCTAAAAATGATGGATGCGGTTTTAATTGATGAGAAACGTTGCAAGCATTCGGAAAATGAACTTTCATCCGAGTTATGGACGGCCATGGCCGCAAAGCCCGATATAATTTTAATAGCTGGCGCATCTGCTATTGTAGATCGAAGAGATATTGTCCCATCTGCAATTCAATCAATTGGCGGTGATATTATCCATTTTGGAATGCCGGTAGATCCAGGAAATCTCATATTATTAGCCTCTTTTAAAGGTATACCAGTTGTTGGAATTCCAGGATGCGCACGGTCACCAAAACTTAATGGTTTCGATTGGGTGTTATGGAGATTAATGGCCGGTTTAGAGGTAAACGGTGAAGATATAATGAAGATGGGTGGAGGTGGCTTGTTAAAAGATATTCCATCAAGGCCTCTACCTCGCGGGAGAGTAAGTCGACTCGAGAAATAGGCAAGTTACTTAGGAATTATGAATGACGGTGGACAAAGATATCCATGCCGTTTTACTGGCTGCTGGTCGGTCCAAGAGGATGGGACGCAACAATAAGCTATTATTAGATGTTCATGGTATCCCGCTTGTGCGGAAATCAGCGATTAATATTTTAAATTCAAATGTCGCATCTATGACAGTAGTAACGGGATTTGATGAAGACAAAATCGTAGACGCTTTGAGTGGCCTGAATGTGAACTTCGTCAAAAACGTTAGCTTTCGGGAAGGCTTAAGTTCATCATTGAAAACCGGGTTGGCTAATATCACCCCTTCTCCCTCCGCCGTAATTATTTGTTTAGCAGATATGCCAAAAATCCAGCCAGAGCATATAAATCGAATTATAGAGAACTTCGACCCCTTAAGGAGTCGGGAAATCTGTATTCCAACAAACAATGGAAAACGGGGAAATCCAGTCCTCATAGGGAGCCGTTTCTTTCCGTATATCTTTGAGACAAGCGGCGACTACGGCGCTAAACACGTCATGAAGAAGCATCCCGATAAAATAGTAGAAGTTGAAATTGGCACTTCTGATATCCATTTTGATATCGATACGCAGGATGAATATAACAACTTCACAACTAGCGGTATTTCAACAGGTAGTGAATGATGGCAAACGAGCTATATCAAAAGCAAATAATCGAATTAGCCCGCGAATCACGAAAAAGAACACGAATTGATGCTCCCGATACCAGTATACGATTTGACAACCCTCTCTGCGGGGACAGGATCGACTTAGATTTTTCAATAACGGACGGCCGCGTCAGTGATATCGGTTTTAAAGTTAGAGGGTGTGCTCTATGTGAAGCTTCATCAGAGGTCTTGGCCAAAAACGCCATTGGCTACCAATTACAGGAATTAAATAACGTTGGTAATAAGCTATCCGATTATCTGGTTGGTACACTCGATAACCCAGACTGGGAAGGGTTCGAGATTTTTGAACCTGTTAAGAGCGTACCCTCTCGTCATGAGTGTGTTCTCTTACCTTTTAACGCCATTAAAAAAGCTAGTTAGAAAGTCACTCCTGTAATTATCATTTCAACGAATTGATAAACGATACAATCTCAGTTCCAGCACCAAAATCGAAAAGATTACTGTGCCCTCCCCCGGGAAACGCCGCAAAGTTCTTTGGTTGAGGAATAGCATCATAAAGTTGCTTGCCGTAATCCATGTTAATTACTCGATCAGAGTCTCCATGAAGAACTAAGGTAGGTGACCTTAATTGAGACACTTTACTTATAGAATCAAATTTATCTTTTAAAAGAAAACGTACAGGGAAAAACCAATATCTTTTTTTAGCAAGAGCTTCTATTGAGGTGTAGGGTGCTTCAAGAACAATCCCCTTAAATTTGTTAAGGGTTCCCAAATCTACAACCACACCGGTTCCTAGCGACTCTCCATATAAAATTATGTTTGATGCCTCGAAATTTTCCCTGTTAGCAAACTCTAATGCCGCTTCCCCGTCCTTTCTTAATCCCTCTTCGCTTGGTTGTCCTTTATTGCCTCCATAACCTCTATAACCTAACAATAAAACACTAAATCCATTGTCGATTAAAAAACGCGCTTTATAGTCTCTATCACTTATATTTCCGGCATTTCCCTGAAAATAAATGATTAAGGGTTTCTCAACTTTTCCTCGATAAAACCAAGAGAGCAGAGTCAGTCCATCCTTTGTTTCAATGTTTACTTCACTCATCTCAGATACATTCGTTTCTGTCATACTTGGTGTTGAGCGACTAGGAACAAATAGGATATTTCTTTGAAAAACAAACAAAAATACTAGGATGCTAAAGTATATAGCGCCTATGATTATCAAAACCTTTAAAATCATTTATTTACCAGTTTTATTAGTTTTTTTTGCTTTATGAACTAATATAAGAGATCACTACAAGGAACATAGAAAAAATGCGGTGATGAAAAAATATTTTTATCATATTACAATATCACTTGTTTTAATTTCTGGCGCAATCTCCTTTGAATGCCAGGCGGCTCGTGTTCAGTGGTTCGTCGAAGTTTTAACTGACCCGGTTAGCAAAAAGCCGATGATTGAGGCCCGCATACTCACGAAGGACGGTTATCGTCTACATATCTATAAAAAGAAGGATG
>Ga0160422_10000781_pt1 | contig 19550 bp, 19 predicted proteins | sample Fk160mmetaG_FD_108192 | JGI IMG/M metagenome (GOLD analysis project Ga0160422, IMG submission 108192) | Marine microbial communities from the Central Pacific Ocean - Fk160115 60m metaG | ecosystem: Environmental > Aquatic > Marine > Oceanic > Photic zone | place: The Central Pacific Ocean... | reverse complement strand
TATCAGAATTTTAAGAAGAATTTCCTCGATTCTGATCCTCATCAAATGTTGATGGATGCAGTAAAGAAAATAAAGTTAAGAAGACAAAGTAGCCAATATGACTGTATTTTGGGTATTAGTGGAGGTGTAGATAGTTCTTATCTCGCACACTACGCAACTAAAATTCTTGGTTTAAAAGTTCTGCTTTTACATATTGATACCGGCTGGAACTCAGATATTGCAGTTCAAAATATAAGAAATTTAGCCAAAAAACTTGACCTTACTCTTCATACTTATGTTTTAAATTGGGAGACTATTAAAGATCTTCAAAGATCATTTTTTATTTCAGGAGTTGCAAATCTAGATATTCCTCAAGATCATGCATTTACAGCATGTATGTACAATGAAGCAAATAAAAATAGTATAAATTATATATTGAGTGGGGGTAATATGACTAGCGAGTCTATTTTGCCAAATTCCTTTGGTTATGATTCTAATGACGCAAGACATTTGAAAGATATTCACAAAAGGTTTGGTAATGAGAAACTTAGAGATTATCCACTGTTCACTCTTTATAAGAGATTTTTTTACTATCCTATACTTAAATCAATAAAAACTTTTAGGCCTTTAGATTACATTAATTTTAACAAAGAGGATGCGAAAAAATTTTTACAGAGTGAATATGGTTGGAGATCATATGGTTTAAAACATTGTGAATCACGATTTACGAAATTTTTCCAAAATCATTATTTACCAACTAAATTTGGTTTTGATAAGAGAAAAGCACATTTATCTAGTTTAATAGCCGCTAATCAATTATCTAGAGAAGATGCAATTATTGAAATTAATAAACCAATTTATGATAAAAATGAATTATCAGATGACACTGAATTTTTTATAAAAAAACTTGGTTTTACAAATTCTGAATATTTAAAAATCATGAGTTCAAAACCAAAACTTCACGATGAATTTAAATCCTATAAAAAATTATATGATTTTCTAAAAAGGAATAAAAAGGCTTTTATTTTAGTAAAAAAAAGTTTGAATAGAATTTGAATATTATGAAATTATCAATTAATAAAAATTTTTTTTTAACACTTCTTTTAATTTACACCAGCACTCAAAGTTCAGTTCTTTCATTTTCATATTACACAACACTATTATTTTTATTAATTGCAATATATTTCTTTCTAAAGGATGGGTTAAAATTAGATTCTTTATATATAAAATTTTCTATTTTATTTTTTTTAATAAACCTATACCTTTATTTTTCACTGCCTCAATTTGATTTTTTTTTAACTGTATACATATATATTAAATTTTTATATGCCTATATATCAATAAAAGTAATTGGAGTATCTTTTTTTAAAAATGTTGTTCGGATTGCATATTACGGATGTATAATTTCATTCCCTTTTTTTATTTTTCAATTAGTAAATTTTGATTTAACTTTTAACTTTGTAGGTTTTTTTCAAAACTCAATAGACTTTTTGGCTTTTAGGAATGACACTTTTGCAAATAATATAATATTTACCGTGAATTCTGCAGCACCCTTAAGAAATAGTGGATTCATGTGGGAACCTAAAGGTTTTTCTAATTTTATAATAATTGCTACTTTTTTTAGGTTTGCCTTGAACGGATTAAAAATAGACCAAAAAATTATAGTTTTTGTTTTAGCTATAATAACTACTTTTTCCACGGCTGGGTTTTTGGCTTTGTTTTTACTTTTTACTTTTTATTATTTAAATAAAAATTTCAAAGTTTTGATAACCATATTCCCAATATTTTTAATTTCATCTTTATTAATTTTTTTTAATTCAAATTTTCTATATGAAAAAATAATGTTTGAATTATCCTTGGAGGATGAGTATAAAACTTTACTATACGAAAAAACTGATTACAAGTCTGATACATATTCTTTGGGAAGAACTGGTTCTTTTTTAGTTGATTTTAATGATGCTGTAAAAAGACCAATTATAGGATACGGTTTTACTAAAGAAAACAGGACTCAGTCTAGTTTTGTTAAATTAATAAGAGTTAATGGTTTTTCTGATTTATTTGTTGTTTATGGTTTCGTAGGATTAATATTGTACTTTTATAGACAACATATATTTTTAAAACTTTTACAAAAAAATATGAGATATAAATACAGCTTCTTAATATTATTAACTCTTCTTGTAATATATTTTGCATCTACATTAACTGCACATCCTTTTTGGATGTCTTTTATTTTTTTATCAGTTATTTTACAAAAGAACAAGAAGAATCTGCTTTATGAGTAATATGTATTGTCTGTTAACAAATGACGTTGAAACAACTTCAATTTGGCATAATTCCCTTAGAGATGAAACTGGTTTAAGAGTATTTAAGGAAGGAATGCCGTTATTATTAGATATATATAAACAATATAATATAAAATCGACATTTTTTTTTACTGGATATATTGCAAAACTTTATCCTGAAATTGTTAAAATGGTTATTCCATATGGCCATGAGGTTGGAAGCCATGGAATGTCTCACAAAAAGAAAGATGGTTTTGATTTAATGAATATTAAAAAACAGATTTTACATCTTAAGGAATCAAAAAATATTCTTGAGGATATTTCTGGCCAACAAGTTATTTCATTTAGAGCTCCGGCTCTTAGGGTAAGTAAAAATACAGTTCTAGCTTTAGAGGAAGCTGAATATAAATTTGATTCCTCAGTAGCTTCTCAAAGATTTGATATGTTTATGTCATTTGGAGGAATGAAAAAATTAAACTGGATTACAGCCCCAAGAAAGCCTTATCGAGCTTCAAAAAATAATATTTTTAAAAGCGGCCAAAGTTCAATAATTGAGATACCTTTGAGTGCAACTTTTTTACCATATTTAGGAACTACTATGAGAATTTTCCCATTTGTCACTTCGATTCAAAGAAAATTTCTTGATTTTGAATGTAATTTAACGAAAAAGCCAATTGTTTTTGATATTCATCCAAATGAATTTATAGATGAAAGTTCAGAGACAAGACAATTCAAAAAAAGATCTAATAATCCCTTTTCTAGTTTTTTACAGGATACATTAAGATCAAAGTTAAAGATTAAAAATTTAGGTCCTAAATGCCGTAATTTGTATGAAAAAGAAATTAAATATTTTAAAAACTCAAATTATAAATTTACCACTATAGGAAAATATGCAAGTAATTTAAAAATTTGAATATGAGAATATTTATAATCACAATGGATGATCCACTTTACACAAATTACTTTATTAAGAATATAATTGAACATAGAAAAAATAATATTATCGGAGTTGCTATTCCTAGTGGCAACAGATTAACTCTATCAAAGGGTAAATCAAGATTAGAGTATGTGTTTTCTTTGCTGTTAATTATGGGGCCTTTTTATTTTTTTAAAAATTCTTTTATCACTCTCAAACACAAATTTTATAATTTTCTTTTTAAATTTTCCTTAATTAAGGATCCATCTGTTTTGGGTTATGCTAAAAGTTTAGGGATAAATACTTATAGAATCAATTCACCAAATGAATCTTCTTTTATTGATATAATAAATAATCTTAATGTGGATGTGATAATTAATCAAAGCCAGTCTATTATTAAAAAAAAATTATTGTTAATCCCTAAAATTGGGGTAATAAATAGACATAATGCATTATTGCCAAAAAATAGAGGCAGATTAACACCTTTTTGGGTATTATACAAATCTGAAAAAAAAACTGGTGTTTCTATACACTTTGTAGAAGAGTCTTTGGATTCAGGAGATATCATTGTCCAAGAATCCTTTAAAATTGAAAATAATGACACATTTAATAGTTTAGTTAAAAAAAATTATAAAATTGCAAATAAACTAATTTTAATTGCTTTAGATAAATTAGAAATTGGCGATAAAAATTACATCAAAAATGAAGATCAAAATGCAACATATAATTCAACTCCAACCTTTTTTGAGGCACTAAATTTTAGGTTAAAAATTATTCTTAAATTTTTTAATAAATAATTATATGAATATTGATTATCGGAATAAAAAAAATCTAAAAACATGTACAAAATGTGTTCTTGATACTACAATTGAAGAAATCTATTTCGATTCCGACGGAATATGTAATTTTTGTCATTCTCATAAAATGATGGAAAAAAAATATCCACTAGGAGATAAGGCTAAAAACGAATTAAATAAAATAGTAAAAAAAATAAAATTTGAAGGGAAAAATAAAAGGTATGATTGTATAGTTGGAGTAAGTGGTGGAAGGGATAGTACTTACACATTATATAATGCTGTGAAATTAGGTCTTAGACCATTAGCTGTACATTTTGATAATGGTTGGAATTCAGATATTGCTGTAAAAAATATACATAATGCAACTAAGATATTAAATGTTGATTTAGAAACAGTCGTTGCTGATTGGGAAGAATTTAAAGATTTGCAACTTGCATTTCTTAGAGCTTCAGTTTCAGATGCAGAAGTTCCAACAGATTGGGTAATATTTTCTATTTTATTTAAAACCGCAAAAAAAGTTGGGGTGAGATATATTTTACAGGGACATTCTTTTAGGACAGAAGGTTCAACTCCTTTAAGTTGGACCTATATGGATGGAAAATATGTAAGTTCTGTTCACAAATTATTTGGCACAAAAAAAATCAAAAGTTTCCCAATTATGACCATGCTTTCGTATTTTAAGTATTCAATTTTTCATAGAATAAAGCAGATTAGACTATTATACTATATTCCTTATGATGAAAAACAGGTTTTTAAATTAATGCATGAGAAATTAAAATGGAAAGATTATGGAGGAAAACATTTTGAATCAGCTTACACATCAATGTTTCAATCATATATTTTAGTTAAGAAGTTTAAAATTGACAAAAGAAAACTACATCTATCTGCATTAATACGCTCTAACCAGATCTCTAGAGAAGATGCATTAAAAATTATCAAAAAAAATCCTTTTGTTGGGGGTGAAAAAATGATAGAATATACAGCTAAAAAACTAGGAATAACCCTTGAAGAATTTCATCAAATTATGTCCCTTAAAGTTAAGTCTTTTCGTGATTATCCTACTTATTATTCATTGATTAAAAGACTTGAGCCAATTATTAAACTAGGCAATAAACTTAATTTTATTCCTGATTCTGTCATTAATAAATATTACAAATTAGATAAGTAATTATTTTATGAAAATATGTGTAGTTTGTAGTGGTAATTTTGACACAAATAGATTAGATATATTTCAATCTGCCATCTATGAGCAGGTTTCAGAAATTAGAAATAAAATAAAAAAAGTTGATTTTTTTTTAATTGAAGGTAGGGGAATTTGCGGTTATTTAAAAAATAGGAATAAATTACAAAAATTTATTAAAAAGGGTAATTACGATTTTATACATGCTCATTATGGACTTTCAGGATTATTAGTATCTATTTCAACTTTAAAACCATTTATTATAACTTTCCACGGTTCTGATATTAATAATCCTTTTCAGATGTTTTTATCAATTTTTCCAAGTTTATTTTCTAAGAAAAATATTTTTGTTTCAAAAAGGTTGAAAAAAAAATTTCCTCTTGGTTTTTTAAAAAAAAATATTGTTTTGCCATGTGGTGTTAATAGAGAGATTTTTTATCCTATTTCAAAGAATTGGGCCAGGAAGAATTTAAATTTTAAAATTAACAGAAAAATAATTTTATTTTCATCAAAATTTAATAATCAAGTAAAAAATATTCTTTTGGCCCGTAAGGCAATCAATCTATTAAAATATGATTTGTTATTTATTGAAATTAGAGATTTTTCAAGAAAAAAAGTATCATTAATGCTAAATGCAGCTGATGTCTTAGTTTTAACTTCGTTTTCAGAAGGATCACCTCAAATTATTAAAGAAGCTATGGCGTGTAATTGTCCTATAGTTTCAGTTGATGTTGGCGATGTTAGAACTCAAATTAATAATGCTCATAATTGTTTTGTTGTAAAAAGGGATCCAAAAATAATTAGTGAAAAACTAAATTTTGTCCTATCTAAAAATTTAAGATCAAACGGAAATGATTTAATTGACAAATATGATGTGAAAATTATTTCTCAAAAGCTTGAGAAAGTATATTCATCATTAGTTTAAATAAAATATTTAAACTACTATTAACTTTGTGTTAATCTTATGATATTTACAATAATTTACATTAATTTGTTAATCTATTAAATAATCTATTAATAATGAAAAAAATTCTCATTTTATCACCCCATACAGATGATGCTGAATTAGGAGCTGGTGGAACAATTCACAAATATTTGAATGAAGGTAAAAATATTTATTGGGTTGTTTTTTCAACAGCTGAAGAATCATTACCAGCTAATATGCCCAAGAATACACTAGAAAAGGAATTTATCGATGTTACAAAAAAATTGAATTTAAATAAAAACCAGTATTTAATTAAAAAATTTCATGTAAGAAAACTGCATGAGAAAAGGCAAGAGATTTTAGAATTATTAGTAAAAATAAGAAAAGACTTTTCACCTGATTTGGTAATTGGCCCTTCTTTAAATGATTTTCATCAAGATCATATAGTTGTTGCAACAGAAATGGTTAGGGCCTTTAAATCACATTCATCAATTATCAGTTATGAACTTCCATGGAATAATGTTGTTTTTCATACACAATATTTTGAAAAATTAACAAAAGAACAAATTGAATTAAAACAAAAAATATTAAACTGTTATAAGTCACAAATATTAAAGAAAAGAAATTATTTTAATAGTGATTATATCTTTGGATTAGCAAAAACACGAGGTGTTCAGATTAACGCTGATTATGCAGAATCTTTTGAGGTAATCAGATGGATTAATTAATTTTTAAAAATTTTAAATGTTTAAAGAGATTAATGTTTTAGTTACAGGAGCAGGAGCACCAGGGATTAAGGGAACTATTTATTCTTTAAAAAAGAATTACGACAACAGAAAAATTTTCATAATAGGAACAGATATGAAAGATGACGTTGTAGGTTCATATTTATGCGATAAATTTTATGTAATTCCCTCAGCAAAAAAAGGCAGTCACTATATCGATAGATTATTAAAAATATGTAAAAATGACAAAGTTCATGTTTTACTACCGCAAAATACATTTGAATTGGAGGTTCTTGCAAAAAATTATCACAAATTTTTATCCATTGGGACTAAGGTTGTTTTAGCTTCTGAAAATTCGATTGAAATTGCAAATGACAAATATCACTTAATGAGTATATGCAAGGATATTGGAGTCCCCGTAGGTCAATTCTACAAAGTTAATAACTCCAATGAATTATTATCCAAAGCAGAACTTCTTGGTTGGCCTTCAAAAAATGTAGTAGTGAAGCCTCCAATTTCAAATGGGATGAGAGGAGTAAGAATCATTTCAGAGTCAATCGATCAAAAAAAGATGTTTTATGAGTTTAAGCCAACATCTCTTTATATAAAAATGAGTGATTTGATTAATATATTGGGTGATAATTTTTCTGAATTGATTGTAACTGAGTACTTGCCTGGTAAGGAATACACAGTTGATGTATTTAGGTCTGAAAAAAATATTACGGTTATCCCAAGAATTAGACATGATATTAGATCTGGAATAACTTTTTCTGGAGAAGTTGCCAACAACAAAGATTTAATAAAATATTGTACTATAATTTCCGAAAAATTAAATTTGAAAAATTGTTATGGGTTTCAATTTAAATTAGATGAAAATAATGTGCCGAAAATATTAGAATCTAATCCTAGAATACAAGGAACAATGGTTTTGGCTACAATTGCAAATGCCAATATTATATATGCATCTGTTAAAAAAGCATTAGACGAAGAAGTTGATGAGTTTAATATTAAATGGGGCACTAAATTTAAAAGATATTGGGGTGGAATTGGTATTTCTGATGATAACAAAACAATTTTTATTTAATGAATTTATTTTATAAAAAATTTGATTATTTTTTATTTGATTTAGACAACACACTTTATCCTGAAATTAAATATCTAGATAATGCATATCTAGAAATTAGTCAATTTTTAGAATATAAAACTAAAATCGATTCAAAAAAAATTTATGATTTCCTGGTGATTAATTTTAAAGAAAAAGGCAGAAACAAATTATTTAATAAAATGTTTTTACACTTTGATATTGATTCCGATTTTTTAAATGATATATTAAACATTTTAAGAACAGTTGAGCCTGAACAAAAAATACCTTTATTTTCAACTATCTATAATATTTTACCTAATATAATTAATCAATCAAAGAAGGTTTTTGTTGTTACAAATGGGAATACTATTCAACAAAAAAATAAAGTAAAAAATATTGAATGGAATTCGTTAGACGAAAGCTTGGTATTTATTTACGCAAATGAGTTCAAAAAAAAACCGTCAAATAAGTGTTATAACTATATCAAAAATAAATACTCGCTTAAGAAAGACTTAACAATTATGATAGGAGATTCTTTAACAGATAAAAATTTTGCAAAAAATAGCGGTATAAGATTTATGTTTATAAATGAATTTATTAATAAATATAATATGTAGTCAAACATATTGCGTTTTTTACAATTATGAAAATATTGATTATTGCATATCCTTCTTTAAAAAAAGATCCAAGGCCTTTTCGACAGATAAAGAACCTGTATAAAGATTATGAGTTACACACTATTGGTGCTAGTAAATCTGGATATGAGAAAGTTTTTTTTAAGTTAAAAAAACATAAATTTTTCATTGAATTTTTTAGAGTTTTTTTGCTTAAAATGGGTTTATATAAATTCTATTATTGGGATAGATATAAAAGAAAAATTTTAAAGGCTGTAAAGAAAAATAATTATGATTTGATAATTGTTCATGAAATTAGGTTGCTTCCATTAGCTTTAAAAATTTCAAACAATTCTAAAATAATTCTTGATGCACATGAATACTCTCCTAAAAATTTTGATGATAGTTTTTTATGGAGATTCTTCATCAAAAAATATTATACTAAATTATGTAAAGACAATTTACCATTTGTAGACAAGGTAATTACTGTCTCGCCTGGAATTGTTAATGCATACAAAGATAATTTTAAAACAGATACTGTTTTGATAACAAATGCATGTGAATATGAAGCTAATATTATACCATCAAAAATTGATTCAAATTTAATTAAGATTATTCATCACGGTACTGTTAGTAGCTCAAGAAAATTAGAGTTACTAATTGAAATGATGAATTATTTAGATAATGATAAATATCAATTGAATTTAATGTTAGTATCATCTTTTTATTCAAAATATTATTTAAATAAATTAAAAAGGAAAGCACATAATTTAAATATAATTTTTTTAGATCCAGTTGAAAGGAAAGACCTAATCCATTTTTCTAACAAATTTGACATAGGTATTCATTTTGTGCCACCAACAAATTTTAATTTAAAATATGGTCTTGGTAATAAGTTTTTTGAATTTATACAATCCCGATTGGCAATAGCTATTGGTCCAGATATTGAGATGTCTAGCTATGTTAAAAAATATAATTTAGGAATGATAGCAGATGATTGGTCAGCAGAATCTATTGCTAAAACAATTTCATCAACAAATATCGATCAACTTACATTTTTTAAAAACCAAGCTCATAAATATGCAAAAAAATTATCATCTAATAATAATGACCAATTATTCAAAAATATAATTGATTCATACAAATAATTAATATATTTGACTGAGTAAAATTAAATTTTATAATCATACTTATATTTTATTAAATTAATCTTACATATATGATTGTTATTGTTGATTATGGACTTGGTAATCTTAGATCTATTTTAAAAGCGACAAAAACAATTTCTGATAAAGTAATAGTATCATCACAAAAAAAAGATATCGATAATGCAAATAAAATTATCCTTCCTGGCGTTGGATATTATAAAACAGCAATCGATAATTTAAAAAAAATTAAATTATTTGACGCACTTAATTTTAATGTTTTAGAAAACAAAAAACCAGTTTTAGGTATTTGTTTGGGTATGCAAATAATGACTGATTTTGGCGATGAAGGTGGTTGTAATGGGTTAAGTTGGATTGAAGGAGATACAAGAATTTTAAATGTAAATGATAGAATACCACAAGTTGGATGGAATTCTGTTGATATCCTAAAAAAAAATAAATTACTTGATGAACAAGATATAAAGATTAATAAAAATGAATTTTTCTTTGTTCACTCTTATCATGTAAACTTAAAAAATAATGATGATGCATTATTTGAAACAACTTATTCAAATAAGAAATTTTACTCAGGTTTTTCTAAAGACAATATATATGGAGTTCAATTTCATCCTGAAAAAAGTTACGATATTGGAATAAAATTAATTTCAAACTTTATTCAAAATGTTTAGAAAAAGAAAAATTCCAGTTCTTCTATTAAAAAACAAAGGACTTGTTAAAACAATAAAATTTAATAAAAAAAACACTAAATATATAGGAGACCCAATTAATGCAGTAAGAATATTTAATGATTTTAAAGCTGATGAATTAGTTTTTTTGGATATTGAAGCATCATTAAACAATACGACAATTAGTTATGATTTAGTTAAAGATATTGCTGATGAAGCTTTTATGCCCTTTGCTGTTGGAGGTGGAATAAACAATATTTCACAGGTAGAAAAAATTTTAAAATTAGGTGCTGAAAGAGTTATTATTAATACTAATTCAATAGTTAACGACAAATTTATTGCTGAATTGGTAAAAGAATTTGGATCATCAACTGTTATTGTTTCTGTAGATATTAAAAAAAATTTTTTCGGACAGTATAACGTTTACCATTCCTGTGGTACCGTCAAGTCAAATTTATCATTGATTGAATATTTAAATAAAATTGAGGACAGTGGAGTAGGAGAAATTTTCTTTCAATCAATTAATAATGACGGAACATATAAGGGTTATGATCTAGAACTAATAAAATTTGTTTCTAAAAATACAACTGTACCTATAATACCATGTGGAGGTTGTTCTTCTTTTGATGACTTTAATAATTTGGATAACATTGAGGGTGTCAATGGATATGCTGCTGGAAGTGTTTTTGTATTTTTTGGACCAAGGAGAGCTGTTCTTATAAACTATCCAGAATAATATGAAAATACTAATTGACATTGGTCATCCAGCTCATGTGCATTATTTTAAAAACTTTATTTTCAAAATAATTTCCTCTGGTAATCAAGTTAAATTAATTGCTAGAGATAAAGAGGTGACATTAAGCCTTTTAAATAAATATAATTTAGAATATGTTAATAGAGGTAAAGGGGGTGATTCATTATTCCAAAAATTAATTTACTACCCATATGCAGTATATAAGTTTATAGTTGAATCATATAAATTTAAACCGGATTTCTTTTTATCATTTGCGTCACCATATCTACCCTTAACAGCTTTCATTTTTAAAACTCCAATGATTACTGTTGATGATACCGAGCATGACACTTTATCTCATTTTTTTTATAGATACTTTTCATCAATTATTTTTACACCAAAATATTTTAAAAAAAATTTAGGTCAAAGGCATGTAAAAGTTAATACTTTTTTTGAGTTAGGAAGTATTCATCCGGAATATTTCAAAACAGATAAATTTTCACTTTCAAATTCTAATATTAATAATAAAAAATATGCTTTATTAAGATTCGTTAAATGGAATGCAGCACACGATTTTAATGAAAAGGGATTAAGCATAGATGATAAAAAAAAGATTGTTAAAGAATTATCAAAACATTTGACTGTATATATTTCGTCAGAAGGCAAACTACCTGCTGAGCTACAGAAATATAAAATTGATATATCCCCAGAAAAAATGCATCAATTTTTATTTAATGCATCAATTTTTATCGGAGAATCTGGTACTATGGGAGTTGAATCTGCATTACTTGGTACTCCATCAATTATGTTTTCATCATCTGCAGGAAAAATTGGTAATTTTATTGAATTAAGAGACAAATATTCTCTTCTAATTATTTGTCAAAGTATAAAAGAATTATTAAATATTTCCTTAGGATTAATAAACGATCCAAAATCAAAAACCATTTGGAATAAAAGATCTAAAACTTTTATTGATGATAAAATAAATTTTACTAAGTTTTTATTATGGTTTTTTAACGATTACTCTAATAATATAAAAAGTTTATTGAAAAGAAAAGAGATTAATAATATATAGATATTTTTATATTCATATTTTATGATTATTAATAAGCAAAAAACAAAAAATAAAACTGAAAAGCTGATTTTTAACGAAATTGGTAAAAATCAAGACATTTTAGATTTTATTAAAAAATATTTTGATTTAAATGACAAGCAAACACATGTTACCTCAACTTCTTCACATTTTAATATCAATACATTAAAAAAAAGAAAGATTAATAATCTTATTAATTTAAAAGAAATAAATGATTCAAGATATATCAATAAGCTCTTTGAGTCTGTAAATATAAAATTATCAAAATCTGCTTTATTTTTTGGATGTGTTATAACATATCCCAACAGAAGAAATGCGATATTATCTAAGTATCCAATTTTCATTAACTGGATAATATATTTTTTTGATACACTTTTTACCAGGGTTTTTCCAAAGTTATTATTGACCAGAAAGCTATATTTTTATTTCACAAAAGGAAGAGGAAGGGTTATTTCACGAGCAGAAACATTAGGTCGATTATATTCTTGCGGTTTTCAAGTAGTTGACGAAGCTACTTTTAATAATAGACATTACTTTATTGCTCGTAAGTTAAAAAAACCTGAATATGACAAAAATCCAACCTATGGCATGTTTATCAGCTTAAAAAGAGTTGGTAAAAATAACAAGTTGTTTAATGTCTATAAGCTAAGAACAATGCATCCTTTTTCTGAATATTTACAAGAATATATTTACAAAAACAACTATTTAGATGATGGAGGTAAAATGAAAAATGATTTTAGAATTTCACCTGAAGGTAGATTTTTTAGAAAATTCTGGATTGATGAACTTCCAATGATTTTAAATTTAATTAAGGGTGATATGAAAATTGTTGGAGTAAGACCTTTAAGCGAGCAGTATTTTAATTTGTATGATAAAGAATTAAAAAAGCTAAGAACTAGATTTAAACCAGGTTTAGTGCCACCTTTTTATGCAGATCTTCCTTCTACATTTGAAGAGATAATGGAGTCAGAAAAAAAATATTTACAACTTTATGAAAAGAGTCCATTTATAACAGATTTTAAATACTTTTTTTTAGCTTTTAAAAATATAATTTTTAGAGGGGCAAGAAGTAATTAAAATTTTAATAATTGTAAGAATATGACTTATAAAGAAAATCTTTATTTTATTGCATGTTGCCTCTCAATATCGTCAAATGAAAAAAATAAAGAAAAGGTAATAAGTCAGTTAAATTCAAGTAATATTGAGTGGGATAAAATTGTCAAGATTAGCTCTTCTCACTATGTATTACCTGCCTTATACTATAATTTGGAAAATCAAGGTTTATTAAGTTACCTTCCCGATGACTTGGTAAATTATATGTCTAATATTTCAGAAATTAACCGAGAGAGAAATAAAAAAATCATCCAACAAGTAATCAAGCTTAATAATCTTTTATTGACTAATAATATATATCCAATCTTTTTTAAAGGTGCTGGAAACTTATTTGCTAACATATATAACGACATTACTGAAAGAATGATTGGAGATATTGATTTTATTGTTTCAGCTAAATCATATACAAAAGCAATAAATATTTTATATAAAGATGGTTACAAAGAGGTAGAAAAAGTTGATTATGAATCACCGTTTGATAAACATCATCCAAGAATGGTAAAAGAAGGATGTATTGCTGCTATTGAAATTCATAAAGAACTAGTTTCCTATGAATATAATAAGGAGTTTAATTATTCTATGGTTGATAAGGACAAGCAAGTTTTCGAAAAAGTAACAGTTTTTAGTTATGAAAATAAATTAAATATGTCAATAATATCATCACAAATTAATGATAATGGATATTATTATAAAAATCTTATTTTAAGGAATGCTTATGATGTATTAACTCTTTCAAAATTTACCGATACTGTACAAGCAATAAGTAAATTAAATAAAATGAAACATCCTTTAAATTGTTATTTATTGAGTTGTTATGAAATATTTGACAAATTGGAAAGTATTAAATTCATACCAAGCCAAAAATCTACATCCTACCTTATTTCTTTTAAATATCAGTTATTAAATCCAAAGAAAACTGCTCGAAAACATAAAATGATTATGATACTTATTTATTTAAAACATTTATACCATCTTTTCTATATGTCAATTTTTTATAAAAAATACAGAGTTTGGTTGCTAAGAAGATTAAGAGATAAAAAATGGCTTAAGTAAAACCCAGGTAAAGTTATTTAAGCTAAATAACTTTATCTTGAATTAAAAAACAATTAAAAAAACAATTAAACGTTTTTAATATGATATTTTTATATAAAATTTAATATCAATTGTAAGGGATTTTTAAAAATGAAAGGAATAATATTAGCAGGAGGTAATGGCTCTAGAATGTATCCAATAACCAAATCTGTTTCAAAACAGTTATTGTGTATTTATGATAAGCCAATGATATATTATCCAATTTCAACATTGCTATTAGCTGGAATAAAGGACATATTAATTATTTCAACACCTTATGATTTACCTAATTACAAAAAACTTTTTGGTAATGGTAAAAGCTTAGGAATAAATATTTCATATTCTGAACAGCCCAAACCGGAGGGCTTAGCCCAAGCTTTTATAATTGGAGAAACTTTTATAGGTAATGATGATGTATGTATGGTTTTAGGTGATAATATTTTTCACGGAAATGGTTTTGATAAGTTATTAATTAATACTGTTTCTGAAACAAAAAAAAATAAAAGAGCAAATATTTTTGGATACTATGTAAATGACCCAGGCAGATATGGTGTTCTGGACTTAGATTTGGAGAATAATGTTTTATCAATCGAAGAAAAGCCAGATAGTCCAAAAAGTAATTATGCCGTTGTAGGATTATATTTTTATCCTAATTCTATTATTGAAATTGCTAAACAAATTAAACCAAGTGCTAGAGGTGAATTAGAAATAACTACTGTGAATAATTATTATTTAAAAAACAATAATTTAAGTGCTAAAATTTTAGATACTGGTTATACCTGGCTTGATACTGGAACACCTGACTCATTACTTGAAGCATCTAATTTTATACAAGCTATTGAAAAACGTCAAGGTTTAAAAGTCGCATGTATCGAAGAAATTGTATTAAATAAAGGTTACATTAGTAAAAAACAATTGAGATTTTTGGCAAAAAATATGTACGTTAACGAATACAGTAAATATCTTGAAAAGATTTTAAACTCTTGAAAATAATTAATACAAATATTGAAGATTTATTGATTTTTAAGCCTAGATTATTTAACGATAATCGTGGTTACTTTAATGAGGTTTTTAATCAAAAAAAAATTAAAAGTCATATTGGTAATATTGATTTTGTTCAAGACAATGAATCTAGATCTTTTAAAGGAACGGTAAGGGGATTACATTTTCAAAAACCACCATTTGCACAAAGTAAATTGGTTAGGTGTGTGCAAGGTGAAATATTGGATATTGCTGTTGATTTGAGAAAAGATTCAAAAGATTTTTCAAAAGTTTCAACAAACATATTATCTGATGTAAATAGGTTACAAATTTTTATTCCCAAAGGTTTTGCTCACGGATTCATTGCTTTAAGTGATTTTGCACTAGTTTCCTACAAGGTTGATAATTATTATCATCCTAAACATGAAGGCGGTATATTCTGGAATGACCCTAATTTAAAAATTGATTATGAAATAAATATTGATAATATAATTATTTCAAAAAAAGATAAAAATTTACCAACTCTTTCAAAACTTTCTAACCCTTTTTAATGAAAATTTTAGTAACAGGTTCTAACGGTCAATTAGGTTCTGAATTAAAAAAAATTTCTCCAGCCTATAATTATAAATGGTATTTTACAGATCGTAACGAATTTGATTTTTTTCAGATAGATAGAATTGGCTCATATTTAACAAAAATTAATCCAAATTTGATTATCAACTGCTTTGCATACACTTCAGTTGATAGCGCTGAGTTTGATGAGGAATCTGCTAACATTTCAAATCATATTGCTGTAAAATTTATTTCAAAATGGTGTAATTATAACAATTGTAAGCTAATTCATCTTTCTACCGACTATGTATATGATGACACCTCAACCATACCTATTAAGGAGGATAATAAAACCAATCCAATAAATAATTATGGTAAATCAAAATTATCGGGTGACATTGCTTGTTTTTTTAATAATCCAGATTCAATCATCTTGAGAACATCATGGCTATATTCTAGCTTTGGAAATAATTTTGTAAAAAAAATGATTAATTTAATGAAACATAAGGAACAATTATATGTAGTTAGCGATCAAATTGGTTCACCAACAAATGCTGCTGATTTAGCAAATGTGATAATGCATATAATTAATAGTAAAAAGTGGAGGCCTGGGGTTTATAATTATGCAAACAAGGGTGCTATTTCAAGGTTTGAACTAGCTAATAATATAAAAGAAATTTGTGGCTTTGATACTACTATTAATGATATAAAAACAGATCAGTTCCAAACCAAAGCAAGTAGACCAAAATATACTGTGCTAGATACAACAAAAATTAGTAATATCTATAATGTTGTACCAATACCTTATATGGATAGTTTAAAAAAATGTATAAAACTATTAAAAAATGAATAATAACATACTAATTACCGGTGGCTGTGGTTTTATAGGTTCTCATTTAATAAGGCAATTATTAAAAAAATATCAAGATTATAACATATTCAATCTGGACAAACTTACCTATGCTGGTAACCGGGAAAATTTGCTAGATATTGAAAACTATGGAAATTATCTATTATTAAAAGAAGATATTTGTGATTTTAAAATAATTAAAAGTATATTTTCCAAATATAAAATCACACATGTTATACATTTGGCTGCGGAATCTCATGTAGATCGCTCTATTAAGGATCCTTTTTCTTTTGCAAAAACAAATGTTATGGGTACTCTAAACTTATTGCAGGCGGCAAAAGATTATTGGAAAGATGATTTTGAAAATAAATTATTTTATCATATATCTACAGATGAAGTTTATGGTTCTTTAAATAAAAATCAAAATAATTTTTTTGTTGAAACCACAAGATATGATCCTCATTCTCCATATGCAGCATCAAAGGCATCTTCAGATCACTTTGTAAGAGCATATTTTGACACATACAGACTACCAATAATAATTTCAAACTGCTCAAATAACTATGGTCCTAATCAATTCCCAGAAAAACTAATACCACTAATTATTTCTAAAATTATTGAAAAAAAACCACTTCCTGTTTATGGCAATGGTGAGAATATAAGGGATTGGATTCATGTTAAAGATCATGTTAATGCAATTGATATAATTTTTCACAAGGGTAAACCAGGCGAAACTTACAATGTTGGTGCTTCAAATGAATGGAGAAATATAGACCTAATTAAGAAGATTATTAATATTACTGACAGATTGCTGGGTCAAAAACCAGGCTTTTCAAATCAATTAATAAAGTATGTGGATGATAGGAAAGGGCATGACTATAGATATGGAATTGACTCTTCAAAATTAAGAAATAAATTAGGATGGGAGCCTAATATGAATTTTGAAAAAGGTTTAGAGAATACAATTAAATGGTATATTAATTCTTCTCGTTAAGAAATTTAAATAATTCAATTATGGGATCTCTTATTATTATATAAGATATAGAAATAATTAGACCTATAATCACAAAAATTAGTACAATTAATTTTCTTTTAGGCTTAGATCTTTCATTTGGTACTGATACTTCATCGAGAACAGAAAATATAGGTGTATTTTTATTTAGCTTTATTTTATTTTCGTTGTATTCAGACGCTAATGATATTAATATATTTTCTTGTAATTGATATTCAGACTCTAGTTTTTGTAATTCAGCTAAAAAAACAGCAGTGGAGATATTTTTATTAGAATCTTTAAATTCTGCTAGATTATTTTGTAAAACTTCAAATTCTTCTTTTTTTTGTTCATACTGTTCTTTGGAATATTCTAGTTGTTCTTTAATTTTGTTAGTCCTTAAGGAAATAATTCTAGATTGTAAATTTTTAGTGACAAGGGTTACAAGTTGTGTACTTATAAAAGCATTTTTGTCGGTAGCTATTACTTCAATATATCCCTCTTTTTCATTTAGTTCTATTGAAAACTTTTTTTTAAATGTTTGAATAGCAGAGTAATTAACTTCATCTATAAAATTATAATCCATAAGTATTTGTTCATCAACAACCTCCTTCTTTTTTTCTTTTGAAAATAAACCAATTGTATTTTCTTTTATAAACCCTATAAAATTAAAATTTTCTGAGTCTAACAATAAGTAATCTTTAACAGTTAGTTTATCTCCATTAAGAAAAATAAGTTCCTCATTAATTAACATATCTGAAAATTCATCAGATTCAATTATTTTGGAATATAACAGTGGAGAAATATATTTATCCAGTGATGAAGAGGTTCTAGAATTTAAATTAATTCCTGCTAGTGAAGCAAGCGATCCAATACCTTTATTAGCCAAGCTACTTTGATCAGAGGTTTGTGGTACAAAGGCTGTTTTTGATTCATAAATTACAGGACTTGCTACTGCATAAATACATCCAACAATAAAAGAAATTAAAATTATCCTTGTAATTATTTTTTTTTTCGACCAAACTGTTTTTAGAAGAGCTTTTAAGTCAATCTCAATTAAGTCATCTTTCATATTATTGTTCGAATTTGTTTTATTGCTTTTCATATACTTATAATCTGGAAGCTAGCAAAATAGTTGTCAAAGTTGACGCTATAATACCAAAAGTCTGATTAAAATCATTTAAAAATTTTCCTTCTCTTTTTTCTTTTTTAACTTTTCTATTTGTGACAATAACTGAATTTGGAAGTACAATAGGATTTTTAATAAATCCTACTTTTTTTGTTTTCCCATTCGGATAGATTATGTATGAATTAGAAGATTCTTTTTTTAATTTTCCGCCTGAATATTTAATATATTTTTTTGCTTTTGTTCCTTTTTTCCAGATAAAATTAGATTCATTTTCTACAGCTCCTAAAGTAGTAACAATTCCTTTATTTGATGCGATGAATATTTCATCTCCATCTTGAAAAATTTTATCATTTTTATTTATTTTGTCAAAATCAAGAGTAATTATTTTTCCGTCTCTTTTTAAAGTTGAGGCTTTCAAATTAGCGTACTTAGTGAATCCACCTGAAAATTTTATTATTTCGGAAAAAGAAGTGTTTTTATTTTCTAAAATCAAATTTTGCTCATAATTAACCTCCCCAGTTAATTTAATCCTTACGGGGATTTCATAGTTAAGATTTTTTCTTATTAGTACTATGTCTCTATCTTGTAATAGAAATTTATTTTTTGGAAATTCTGAAATACCTAATAAGTATTCTTTGTCAACTGGTATATTAAATTTTCTTACTATTCTTTCATCATTTTCATTATTATTTAGTTCTAATCTA
>Ga0160422_10000780_pt1 | contig 19555 bp, 15 predicted proteins | sample Fk160mmetaG_FD_108192 | JGI IMG/M metagenome (GOLD analysis project Ga0160422, IMG submission 108192) | Marine microbial communities from the Central Pacific Ocean - Fk160115 60m metaG | ecosystem: Environmental > Aquatic > Marine > Oceanic > Photic zone | place: The Central Pacific Ocean... | reverse complement strand
CTACACAATCAGAATCATCACCATTCAAACTTAAAGCATCGAACTCTACATCTCCACTAGAAAACTGAAACTTAACCGCTCTATCAAATGTAACAGCAGCAACAGTTATACTATTTGAACCTAGTGTCAATGCTACTGGAGCTCCAAAAAAATCATTTCCATTAGCTACAGTTTTATAAACTCTTACATTAGCTCCTCCTGCTGGTAATGATGTTACATTCATCGTAAATGTCTGTGCTGCTTGACTAGCTGCTCCGTCAGCTAAAGTTGTAGCTACAAGAACATAAGGCCAAGCATTTGGACCAGAAACAAAATCATCACAATCACTTATCAAAGAAGTAGAAGGAGATATAAACTGGCATGACCCATCATCAGTATTTGCATTAGAATCGTAATTCAATGCTGTAGAATCAGTACAACCTAACACAGTAATTTGACAAGAAGAACATGAACCCCAAGTATCATTAGTGGAATATGCCCCTACTGAGACTTGTCTGTTGGCAAATGACCAATAATCTGTTACAGGTGTACAAGACCAATCACCTGAAGCGGTTCCATATGCTAATAAATCAGCTGCCTCGCTGTTAGCCCAACCGTCAGCACAGTAAATATATTCAAAATTACCAGAAGGTAATGAAAATGTTCCTTCCCAGACACCATCATTATTTAAATCATCTAGAACATATGAACCACATGACCAACCATCTGAAGGACCGGTAACTGACACATATCCAGGGGTAAAACCAGCACAATTCATGTCTACTGTAAAAGTCATATCATAGGTACAGGATCCATCATCATTATTAGCGCTAGAATTATAATTATTAGCAGTGGCATCAGTACATCCGTCAACAAGAGCAACAGCACAACCTCCCCAAGGGACAGCGTCTAAAACCAAGTCGGAGGCAACAACATCAAAAAATCTATTAATTGCAAAGCCTGAAGCTAAAGACGAATCAGGCACAACATTGACACAGGATAAAGAAGAATCTAATACCTCTTGAATATTCCAATTATCAGCGGAAAATTTAAACTCATAGGTTCCAGGAGCAAAAAGAGTAGTAAAATCCCAGATATTATCACCATCATTATCACTCATTTGCCAACAACTTCCACACCAATTGTTAAACGTACCATTAACCTCAGGGGTAGTGAAACCACTTACTCCGTTCATATCAAGTTGAAATGTTACATTATATGCAGAAGTTCCTGATCCGCATGGACCACAAGACTCCCAACAAACAACAGGAAGTACTGTATCTGAGGATACATTTAACGTACGATTTGTAAATCCAAAATTTGATACAACACATGGGTCACCTGAAAATAAATTTTCTTGTATATTCCAATTATCTGCAGCAAATTTAAACTCAAAATTAGTATTTTTTAGGACTTTTGCTGTTATCTCCCAAATATTATCATTATTAGGGTCAGACATCGCCCAGCAATTACCACACCAATTATTAAATGTACCGTTAACTTCTGGAATTGAAAAAGATGAAGTAACGTTACTCATATCAACTTGAAAAGTGACATTGGCAGAATCAGCGGCAGTTTGAGAATTTGATTGGTAACTAAAAGATAATAATGCTATTAAGCAAGCTAAAAAGTAATTTGTTGTTTTCATAATAAGTTGTCTTGATTTTAATTTATAAATGTAATAAAAATAAAGTTAGTATAAAAATTACACTAACTATTTTTCAAAAGATGTAAACTATTAAAAAAACTAAATTTTACAGCAGAACTTTGTTTTTTTGAGCTATTTTAATTTAGTTTTAAAATTTTATTTTTAATGATAATTACTTATTAATAATGTAGAATTGAATTTATAATATTACTAATAACAAAAAACAATTATCTTAGCAAAAAAAAAAGAATGATATTAATAGCTGATAGCGGTTCAACTAAATGTAGTTGGGCAATATGTGACCTAAACGGAAATCAATTAGACGAAGCAAGAACAATTGGATTTAATCCATACTTCATTAGTCAAGAAAGAATATTGGAGGAACTTGAAAAGTCTTCACTATTTTCAATTAAAAACAATGTTAAACATGTATTTTTTTATGGAGCTGGATGTTCTTCTTCTCAAAAAAATAAAATAATTCAGGAACCATTTGATTTATTTTTTTCAAATGCTGATGTAGTTATTAGCCATGACTTAGACGCAGCATGTTACGCAATGTATGATGGAGAACCAAATATAACTTGCATTCTTGGAACAGGATCTAACTCTTGCCATTATGATGGAGAAACAATTTATGAAAACGCTCCTTCTCTTGGATTTATAGCTGGTGATGAAGCATCAGGAAACTACTTTGGAAAAAAAATAATTAGCCTGTATTTTAATAAACTTTTACCCAAAGAATTAATTAAAATATTTGAAGAAAATTATGAACATGATATTCATGTTGTAAATCAAAAAATATACAATAACTCAAGAGCTAATGTTTTTTTAGCTGAATATTTTCCATTTATAATACAAACAAAAGAAAATAAAACAATAAAAAAAATTATTGATGATACATTAGATGAGTTTATTAATGTTCATGTAAAATGCTTTAAAAATTATGAAAATCTTCAGATTAACTTTATTGGTTCAGTGTCATATTTTTTATCAAAAGACATTAAAGAGGCGGCAAAAAGACACAACCTAAATATTGGAAAAATAATTCAAAACCCCATTAAAGCCCTAATTAGTTTTCATGCAAAAAAATTAAAAAATAAATAAAAATAAACTTAAAAAAAGTTTAATCAATTATTATTTTTTTCTCAACTGTTGCATCATCATAAATAAAAAATAGAGGTTGATTATTAATTACCTTTGTCTCCTTACCCAATATATTAACTACTTTAACAATATTTTTAGTAAGATTACTATTTGCATTAAAATAATTAGTGCTATTACAGCCTATCAAGCCAGTCATATCAAACTTTGAAACAAAGTTCCAAACCTCAATATTTGCATCTATATCTTGATTACCTGACCACGAATTTGAAAATGTTGGCCAGTCATGTCCTCCGTTGATAATTTTGAGTTCCTCAACAGAAACACAACCATCACCGTTGTTCCAAGAATAACGCTCAACAGTACTGCCATCATTAGTATTTATGTCAGGTAATTGATTAACTACTGGAGAAATATCGGTATTATTTGTATAGGCCCAAAAACTATCAATCTCAGGAACTGAAAAATATCCCCAATCATTAACATCAATATAAGGATGTGTCCCGTCGTCAGTACCATTAATAGTTAATACTGCTGTAGGATGAGTGATATCACAATAACTGAAAGCACCGTGAAAAGCAGCACCAGCCACTGAAGCAATAGCTGTAATTCTTTCGTTCAACTGACAAGCAAGCTCGTAAGAAAACATCCCCCCTAATGAATATCCACATGCATAAACTCGAGAATTATCAATATTAAATTGCGTTGAAAGTGTATCAAGTAAAAATTCTATAAAGAAAATATCTTTATGATCTGTTGGATCTTTGTGCAGCCAATTTGTTGAGTTGTCGTCATTTGGATCCTCAAGGGCTTGTGGATATACTAATATGAAGCCCGCTGTATCTGAGATTGACCTAAAATCTGCTTCATCGTTCATAAAATCATTTGCGTAGCCGTCCCCCCCGTGAAAAGCAAATAAAATTGGGGTCGAATATGATGGGGAATAAGTTTGGGGCACATAAATAATATATTCTCTGTTATTACCATCATACATAACGTATTGTGTATTTAACTGCTGCGAAAAACACATACAAGGAAATAAAAAGAGTATTAGAATTATTTGTTTCATTTTGAGATATAAAATTAATGATAAAAAAAATTAATTACAATAGTTAAATGTAATTTTTTTTTCAGTTTTTGCTGATAAACTATGATGCACCGGACAATTTAGGGCAGCACGTTCTAAAATAGTTTTAGTCTTTTCATCGTAATTTTTAGGAAAAAATAAATCTATTTCAATTTTTTTTATCATCCTTGGATTACTAGTCATAGTTTTTTTAACTTTTGCTTTAGTATTTTTAATATCAATATTATTTTTTTCAACAGAAATTGCCATAATAGTTAAAATACAGCTTGCTAATGCAGAACAAACCAAATCGGTTGGCGAAAAATTTTCCCCAAGGCCATGATTATCTTTTGGTGCGTCTGTACTAATTTTGGAACCAGAATCTAAATGAACAGCGCTAGTTCTTAAATCTCCTAAATAATTAATTTCAAATGTATTCATGATGATATAATTTGTATTATTGCATATTATCAAAAATACAAATAACATGAGAATTTTATCAATCATAATTATATTTTTTATTAGCCTTAGTGTAAGTGCACAAAACATTGTTGGTTCATGGTCAGGCTCCTTAGATATTCAAGGTCAAGAAATAACTTTAGTTTTTCATTTTGAAAAAAACGATAACAAATATAACGGCACTTTAGATATCCCAAGTCAGGGAGCAATTGGAATTCCAATAGAAAAAATAACAATATCCAAAATGCAAATATCTCTAAGTTTGATGGGGGGGACCCTTGCATATGAAGGGGTTCTTGGAGGCAATGATGAGGAAGATGAAATTTTAGGTACATTAAAACAAGGAGAAAACTACACAATATTAAATTTAAATAAAACAGAGATGAAAAAACCAGGAAACATCAACCTTCCAAGTTCTGAAGAGGAATTAAAGCTATTGGCAGCAAAAGAAACAGGAAATTATAAATATAATGTTGAAGATTATTTTGCAAAACCAAAATCATCTTCTTTCAAACTTTCTCCAAATGGTAATTATATGAGTTTTCGAAAGAAAGATAAAAATTTAAAAAATCATGTATATGTAAAAAATGTTGTTACTGGAGAGGAAAATAGGATAATTGAAGAAGGTGAAGAATTAATAAGAGGATATGGTTGGGCAAATGAAGATAGATTAGTTTATGTTATGGACAAAGGGGGGAATGAAGATTATCACTTATTTGCTGTTAATATTGACGGTTCTAATCAGAAAGAACTGACTCCTTATGATGGAGTAAAAGTTAACATTCTCGAGTCACTCAAAGAGAATAAAAATTATATGATTATATCTATGAATAAAAATAATCCTCAAGTTTTTGAACCATACAAAATCAATATTAACACAGGAGAAATTGAACAACTTTTTGAAAATAACGATATTGAAAGTCCAATTGATGGATATGTATTTGATAAAAATGGTGAATTACGAGCTTACAGTAAACTTAAAGATGGAGTTAAATATGAACTATTTTACAAAATGGATGATAATAATTTTAAATTAATTCATGAAACCAATTGGGATGAGTCATTTTACATCAGAAGTTTTAACTATGCCTCAGAAAATAAGCATGAAGCATATGTCGTTTCTAATTTAGAAACAGACAAAACAGAGATTTTTAAATATGATTTATCCAAAAATAAAGTTATTAAAAAGCTATTTAGTAATGATCAATATGATGTTTCAGGAGTTAGTATTTCAAGAAATAGAAATTGGGAACTTGATTATTTTAGCTATGAAGGAGAAAAATATAATTTAGTACCAGTAAGTGATTACTTTAAAAAACTTCATAATAGACTTTCTAAAGAATTTGAAAATTATGATTTTTATATAACTGACAAAACTGATGATGAAAGTCAATATTTAATTTATGTAACAAGTGATAAATTATATGGCAAATACTATTTTTATGATGTAGATAAAAATGAAATAAAACTTTTATTTGACCTCATGCCTCAGTTGAATGAAGAAGATATGTCAATCATGAAACCAATTAAATTTAACAGTAGAGATGGACTTACTATTCATGGTTACATAACACTGCCTAAATCAGCAGTTAGTGGTGAAAAAGTTCCGGTAATTGTCAATCCTCATGGAGGCCCTCAAGGTATAAGAGATTCTTGGGGTTTTAATCCTGAAGCACAATTATTTGCAAGTAGGGGATATGCAACATTACATGTTAATTTTAGAATTAGCGGAGGTTATGGAAAAGATTTTTTAAGAAAAGGGTTTAAGGAAATAGGAAGAAAGGCTATGGATGATGTTGAAGATGGCTTACAGTATGTTATTGACCAAGGATGGGTTGATGCTGAAAAAGTTGCTATTTATGGTGCAAGCCATGGCGGGTATGCAGTTTTAAGAGGATTGACTAAAACTCCTGAGCTATACTCTTGTGGAATTGACTATGTTGGAGTATCAAATCTTTACACTTTTATGGAAAGTATGCCTCCATACTGGAAACCATATTTAGAGATTATTAAAGCAATATGGTATGATGAAGACAATGATCAAGAAAAGAAAATCATGGACGAAGTTTCTCCTGTATTTCATATTGATAAAATCACAAAACCTCTATTTGTTATACAAGGTGCGAACGACCCTAGAGTAAATATTGATGAAAGTGATCAAATTGTTAGCGGACTTCGTGCTAAAGGAGTAACTGTTCCTTATATGGTAAAATACGATGAAGGGCATGGTTTTGGTAAAGAAGAAAACATGATGGATTTATATAAAGCTATGATGGGATTTTTAGCTCAAAATCTAAAGCAATAAAATATTTTAATTAATGGTGATTTTTTTCTCAACTGATCCATCATTATAAATGTAAAATAGCGTATTAAATTTAGACTTTATTGATTCTCGTCCCAACATATCTACAATTTTAATTATTTGCCTGTTGTAATCAGAGTTATTAAATTGATTATTATAATTAGTTGAACAACCAATTAGTCCATTGATATCATACTGAGATACAAATCGCCAAATTTCTTCTGATGCACTTATGTCCATGTTTCCAGATGACCCAGGCCAATCATGTCCACCACCAATAACTTTTAACTCAGTAACAGATACACAATTTTCTCCATTTAACCATTCTCTTTTTTCAACAGTACTTCCGTCAGTTGTGTTACTATTAATTATATTATTTACAATAGGTGAAACATCAGTATTATTAAAATTTTGCCAGTATTCTGTTATCTCACTGACAGCCATATAATATGGCTGCAAGCCATCATACATAGAATGATAATTAAAATCGCTATCGCCGGGAATTAGCATAACGGCAGTTGGATGAGATGGAGAGCAAATTCCAAAACCATAATCGTTAGATCTGAATGCATCTGTTAACATACTTCCAGAAACAGATGAAAATGCTGCTACTCTATCACTAAGCCTACAACCAAGTTCGTATGAAAAAATTCCTCCTTCTGAATATCCACATGCATAAACTCTATTTTGATCGATCATGAATTCATTAGCTAATGTATCAATTATTGCAGCAATGAAATTAATATCATTATGACCTGTAGGGGCTTTGTGCAACCATGAAGTTGACGGTGTTGTTCCTGGATCAGCTCCATTATAATCTACTGCTCCTTGAGGGTAAACTGCAATAAATCCAGCTGTATCTGAAATTACATTAAAATTAGTCATCAGCATATGATCAGAGGCATACCCATCTCCACCATGGAAGCTAAATAAGAGAGGAACAGATTGTGATCCGTTATAATTTGAAGGAACATAAATTATATACTCTCTGTCTAAACCATCAAAAAAAAGATTTTTATTTATAACCTGAGAGTAACTCAAAAGTGGTGTAATTAGTATTATAAAGATAATTTTTTTCATATTACAAAACTAACTTATTTTTTTACAGCAATACAAAAAAACTCATTACCAATTCGTGAATCTATTGAATTATAACACTTTTCAAAAGTCAATATATTAAAATAAGAGGACAACAAATTTAAGTAATATTCTTTTTTTGCCCCATATGGAGGACCATCGTTATTGAAAACATCATCAAAAAAAAGACCAACCAACTTTCCATTTTTAGATAGTAAATTATTTATTTTTTCTACATATAATTTTCTTTTATCTATAGCTAAAGCACAAAAAAAGGTTTGTTCTACAATCAAATCATACGATTCCTCTAATTCAAAAAAATTCATTTCAATTATATTTCTTTGAGGAAATGAGATAACTCTTTTTTTAAAATTATTTATTGCAATGTTTGAATAATCAAGGACATTAGTATTTGTAAACTTATTTTTATGTAAATACTCTGCTTCATATGCGTTACCACATCCAGGAATTAATATTTTTAGATCTTTATTAGATAATTGATCAAAATATGCTTTTAATGGTTTAGAGATATATCCTATATTCCAGCCTGTTTTATGACTTAGGTATCTTTCATTCCAATACTCCTTATTTAATCTCATTCGTTTTTATATTTACTATTTTATTTTTAGGTGATTTAAAAAACTATTAGTAGTTGAATCATAATCAACAATAAAACACTTAAATCCTTTTTTAATGGCAGAGGGAATTTCCTCATTATTTATACCATACAGTATCTTATTGTTGATTAAATTATGTCTTTTCAAAAATGAAATATGATATTCATTATTATCCTCATAATTGCTTGCTAAATAATCTGGTCTAAATCTTATTGGTATCAAATAATAATACCATTCTTTTCCGTTTTTAAAACCCTCTAAAACAGTCTTAATATTTGGATTTTTAAATTTCAAATAAGATAAAAATAGAATATTAGCATCAGCAACTAAATATGAGTTTAAATTTTCAACTTTTGACAAATTATATAACAATTGATTTGCTAATTTTTTTGTCGGTGATACTTTGATATCTAAGTAATACAATGAAAAAGGATATTTTTTGTTCAGAAATTCTTCGAACAATAAAATATTTAGTTTATGATTTGAAGAATCATTTTTAAATTTAATTTTTTTTAAATCATTCCAATTAGTATTTGAAATTATTACATTAGTATCTAAAAGTCGCTTAGTATCATTGTCATGAAAAACAATGATCTTACCATCTTTTGTAAAGTTTAAATCAGTTTCTAGACAATAAAAACCTAAATTTAGACTTTCTTCAAAAGAGGGTTCTGTATTTTCAACTAAATAAGGCACGCCTCTATGAGCAAAAAAAATATAATTATTTTCAAGCTTTTCATTTGATTTTTTATGTGTTAAATTAAAAATATAATAAAATGAAATGCTAATAAAAAAAAATAAAATAGTGTAAAGCAATTTTTTCATTAAACAAAATTTTAGAATAAACTAAATCCAATCTATTTCCTTAACAGTCATATCTGTTTGTTTATCACCTGTATGTAAAGTTGTCTTTGGCTCAAATAATAAATTATAAACTAATTGACCATTGGTATGAGGTCTATGTTCTACGCCTTTAGGAATAATTATAATTTCTCCTTCATTCACTTTAACAGTATTTGAATTTCTAAAATCGATGTATAATGTACCCTTGATTACTAAAAATAACTCATCTTCATTTTTATGAGAGTGCCATACAAAATCTCCTTTAAGTTTACAGATTTTTACATATTGATTATTAAGTTCTCCTATTATTTTAGGAGTCCATGTTTCACTAAATTGTGAAAATTTATTTTCTAAGCTAATAGGTACTATTTTCTTCATATTAATAATAATTTTATTTTAATCAAAAATATTAAAAATTATGAGTAATTATTTTAACATTAAATTTAATTTTGTTGTTGAAATATGTAAAACTTAAAGATGATAAAAAAAGAAATCTCAAAAATTATCAAAGAAAGAAATTCTTTTTACCCAAGAGAATTTAATGGAAAAATAATCGAAGAAGATGTAATTATACAATTATTAAAAAATGCGAATTTTGCACCTTCACATAAAATGACTCAACCATGGTTTTTTAAAATATTTTGTGGAGATTCAAAAAAAATTCTCTTAGAAGAAATTTTAAGATTAAATACTAATTTTTCAGCTGAAAAAATAGAAAAGCTAAAAGTAAACTATAATAAATCCAGTCATATTATATGTACTTGTATAAAACTAAATCGAAAAATATTACCAGAGTGGGAAGAAATTGCTGCTACTGCCATGGCAGTTCAAAACTTGTGGATTTCATGCGTTGACAGTAAAATAGGTGGATATTGGAGCACCCCTAAATATTGTAATAAAATGGCTGACTTTTTGCATTTGGATAAAAATGAAATGTGCCTTGGTTTTTTTTATCTTGGACTTATTGATATTAAAAAACCTAGAAATATTAAAAGAAAAGACATAAATGATAAAATTGAATGGCATAGATAATCGCGGATACTATTACATTTATAAAACAACTACTATCTTTATAATGAGCCTGTTATATATAACGGTAGGAATTAAACACTTTACAGACCCTAATTTTTTCATACATATTGTCCCAGATTATCTTAGTTGGAAATATGAGGCAGTTTATATTAGTGGTTTGATTGAAGTAATTCTTGGCGTTTTATTAATTTTTAAAAAAAGTAGAAAATTAGCATCATATGGTTTAATACTATTGCTAGTAGCTGTTTTTCCTGCAAATATTTATTTATATGAGTCAGAAATTGCGCAACAATACCTCAACATTAGCAAAAATCAAGCTTTAATTAGGATGCCTTTTCAAATACCTTTAATCTTAATCGCATTTTGGCACTCTAAAGAACAATACTCAAACAACATTTCTATAATAAGTGCAATATTGTTTGTTCCGACAATAATTTATTTTTCTACTTTATAGAATACTGAAGTTTATCGTAATTCAATCTCTTCTCTACTGTTCCATCATCATATATATATATTTGAAATATGTTTTGATTGTTTGTAATTTTTTTTCCATTGAGGTCAACAACTTTTATTAGTTGACGACTACTGTTAGAACTATTATTAATTGTGAATGTTGGTGGAGGATTACTACCGTTAACAATCTTCATAACCCCAACCTCTTCATCTCCTCCAGCATCAGTATCATTAAATATTACAAAACCATTGTCTATCAAACAACCATATTCAGTAGCAGTATTTACTTGGTCTTGACAAAAAACATGACTATTCAAAATATCCCCGTTCCAATCAGAAACAAGGACCCAACCATTCCAAATATCTGAAGACAAAAAAGGAGGGTTTGTTGCACTATAGTTTCCTTCATCTCCGGTCCCTCCAAACATATAGATTCCATCTGAACCGATCTTTATACCATATAGCTCGTTTCTAATATGATCTAAACTGTATCCTCTAGGATTTGCATAATGTTTTTTCCAATTTACATTCATCATTGTGTCTAAACTAACGCAAGAAAAATCAAATGGATCTCCTGCCCCATTTCTGCCAGAATGACCTCCAAAATATAGAATATCGTTTGAGGAAATTGTGAGATCCGCGGGTATAATTTCTGTTGTATTTAAAATATCTTGTACCCATATTAAATTTCCTAACTTATCAAGTTTAGTTATATTTAAATTTTCATCATACATTGTTCCACCAGAAAAAATAAAACCATCAGAACTTTCCACAAGACCGACAGAATATTCAGATGCAGGATTTAAATTTGTCCAAACTTCGCTTCCGTCAGAGGGATCTATTTTCATAACAGCTGCTTGTCCCGCATAAACAATAAAAATGGTTCCAGGCTCATCTCCTCCAACAAATCCAGAAGCATATATATAATTATCTGACCCTATTATTGTCATTCTTATCCCATCAAACTCCCACTGATTTCCTGATGTGACATATGTTTTATCCCAAATTATTGAGCCGTTATCACCGTTCAATCTCGCGACCCATCTTTCTTGTGAAGCACCTTTACCACCTGAAACAATATAATCTACTCTTCCTCCTTCAACATATTCAGTGATACCAAAACCTACAGTATTATTTATATCCTTTGACCATATCAAATTACCATTCGAACCATTTATCTTGTGTACTCTAGACATATTTGGAGGCATAAAAATAACGGCGCAATTGCCATCAGAATCAACTATACCTCGATTTACTTTTCCAGCAGGTCCGTTAGTAAATACACTTTCCCATACAATGTCTTCATTATAGCTGGTATTTACAGGCTGTATTTGACTATAAATAATAACAGATTGAAAAAATAAAATAGTAAGTAATTTGCTAGACAATTTCATAAAAATAATTGCGAGTTAAGAAATAAAATATTTAATTTTGAAAGATAAAAATACTAAAAAATGAAACGAATTTATTACCTTTTGATTAGCTTATTTATCACAATGAGCATAAATAATTCATTTGCTAATAATCAAGAAAAAATAAAAACTGAGAACCAAGAAAATACTGAAAACCTATACTCGGGTTTAAAGTTCAGAAGTATTGGGCCAGCTCTGATGTCTGGAAGAATTTCTGATATAGTTATTCACCCTGAAAATGAAAATATTTGGTATGTAGCTGCTGGTTCAGGAGGTGTTTGGAAAACTGTTAACTCAGGAACTACTTGGACTCCTATTTTTGATAACCAAAAGAGTTATTCAATAGGATGTATTACACTAGATCCACAAAATCCAAATATTATCTGGGTTGGAACTGGTGAAAATGTTGGAGGCAGACACGTTGGATACGGTGATGGCATATACAAAAGTAATGATGGAGGTTTGTCATGGAAAAATATGGGTCTTACAAAATCAGAACACTTATCAAAAATAATAGTACATCCAGAAAACTCAGACATATTATGGGTAGCCTCACAAGGACCACTTTGGAATAAAGGCGGTGAAAGAGGTGTTTATAAATCTACGGATGGAGGAAGTAGTTGGAAAAGAACATTAGGAGATGATGAATGGATAGGTGCAACTGATATAATTATTGATAAACAAAATACTAATGTTTTATATGCTGCTACATGGCAAAGACATAGAACTGTCGCTGGTTATTTAGGCGGTGGACCTGGCAGCGGAATACATAAATCAGTTGATGGCGGTGAAAGCTGGCAAAAACTTTCCAAAGGATTACCCTCTAGTAATATGGGGAAAATTGGACTGACAATGGCTCCTCAAAATACTGATATTATTTATGCTGCAATTGAACTTAATAGGAGAACAGGTGGTGTTTATAAAAGTTTAGATAAAGGTGTAAGTTGGACAAAAATGAGTGATGCTGTTGCTGGAGGAACTGGACCACATTATTACCAAGAAATATATGCCTCTCCTCACAATTTTAACGAAATTTATTTAGCAGATAACTATATGCAGGTTTCATATGATGGAGGAAAAACATTTGAAAGAATGAATGAATCAGAAAAACATGTAGACAATCATGCTGTTGCATTTAAAAAGTCTGATCCAAATTACATTTTAATAGGTTGTGATGGTGGGCTGTATGAAAGTTTTGATAATACAAAAAACTGGAAATTCATAGATAATTTACCGATAACTCAATTTTATAAAATTGCAGTTGATGACTCTAAACCATTCTATTATGTCTACGGTGGAACTCAAGATAACAATACACAAGGTGCGCCATCTCAAACAGATAATATTCACGGGATTAGGAATTCAGACTGGTTTGTTGTACTTGGTGGAGATGGACATCAACCTGCAACAGAGCCTGGTAATCCAAATATTGTTTATGCACAATGGCAGCAAGGAAACTTAAATCGACACAATAGAATAACAGGAGAAAATATAAACATAAAGCCTCAGCCTAAACTAGGCGAAAAAAGTGAACGATTTAATTGGGATGCTCCTATATTGGTAAGCCCTCACAATGCTACAAGAATATATTTTGGATCACAAAGAGTTTGGAAGTCTGAGGATAGGGGAGACACATGGGAAACTATTTCTAAAGATTTAACAAAAAATATTGAAAGAATTCAAACATCTTTCTTTGGGAAAAAACAAAAGTGGGATAACGCATGGGATGTTCGTGCAATGTCAAATTATAGCACTATAACTTCTATTTCAGAGTCACCAATAAAAGAAGGGTTAATTTATGTTGGTACGGATGATGGAATAATACAAGTAACTGAAGACGGTGGAAATAATTGGAAAAAAATTAATTTTAAAAAGATATCAGGACTTCCAAACACAGCATTTGTTAATGATATTAAAGCTGATATATTTAATGAAAATATTGTATATGCAGTTTTTGATAATCATAAATTTGGTGACTATAGTGCGTACATTTTTAAAAGTATGGATAAGGGGAAAACATGGAAAAATATTTCAAGTAACCTACCAAAGAATACTTTATTATGGCGATTTGTTCAAGATCATGAAGATAAAAATTTAATGTTTCTTGGGACTGAATTTGGTGTATACTTTACAAATAATGGAGGAGAAAAATGGATTAAAATAAATAATGGACTACCAAATATTTCAGTCAGAGATATTGCCATACAAAAAAATGAAAATGATTTAGTATTGGGAACATTTGGAAGAGGTATATACATACTTGATGATTATAGCCCTTTAAGAAATTTTAATTTTTCAGAAATAAAAGGAGAAGCAAAGTTATTTTCTCCTCAAAATACTAATTGGTATTTTGAAAAACGTATATTAGGTAGTAGAAAGAAAGCATCTCAAGGAGACAACTTCTTTATTGCCGAAAATCCCCCGTTTGGTGTTGAGTTTACTTATTTTCTAAAAGAAAAGTATTTATCAAATAAAGAAAATCGACTAAATGAAGAAAAAGAAAAAGAAAAAGAGAATATTGAAGTTAGTGTTCCAAAATGGGAGATTTTAGAAAATGAAAAAAGACAAATTGAACCACTTGTATGGATATTTATCTTTGATGAAGACAAAATAATAAAAAAAATAAAAGTTACTAACAGTAAAGGTTTTTGTAGAGCAAATTGGGATTTAAGAAGAGAGTCTCAAAATATAATTTCAAGTCAAAATTATAAAAATAAAAATTCTGGAATAATGGTTAAGCCAGGAAAATACTCAGCACAACTATTTAAACAAGTCAATGGTATTTTTACTGCTATTTCTGAACAAGTGAATTTTAATATAAAACTACTGCGTGAAAATGAAAACAATATTAACACTACTATAGAATTTTGGGAGGAAGTTGATATGCTTAGCAATAAATGTTACGACTTATCTTCAAATATTAAGGATTTAAAAACCCACATTGAAATATTATATGTAGCATACGAACGTGCTCATTTAACGAACGTAGACTTACAAAAAAGAATTGTAAAATTAAGAGACGAAATTTTAAAATTAGAATTAAAACTTAATGGAAGTAAAGTTAGATCAGAGATTGGTGAAAAAAGTGAATACCCAACATTGTGGACATATTTATGGTCAGCAAGAGGCTCCTCTTATTCATCTTACGGCCCTACCAAAACACATAAATCAAGCTATGAAAATGCAAATTTATTATTTACTGACATTAATGATAAATATAAAATATATAAAAAATCAGCAGAAATTTTGATAAAAGAATTGGATAAAGTAAATGCTCCTCAAATAAAAAGTATTTTACAAACTAAATGAATTATTTCACGTATTTTGTAAGTAAAAGAGGTAAATAAATTAAATCAAAGACAATAGCAATAATTGCAGATAGGATAGTTATTGTAGCTAACTGGCTAATTGAACGAAATTCAGAAAAAAGAAGAGGTATAAGTGTAACAACTATTACTAGGGTAGTTTTAACTATTGCATAGTATGTTCTATTCTGACAATATTTAATCGCCTCTTTTGGAGATTTATTTCTCTTTCTATTTATACTATACGCAGAAATGATATGAATAGAGTCATCTACTATTAAGCCAAATGCAATTGCAAAAATAAATGCGTTTGATAGGCTTACATAAAAATCATTAAATGATATTATTCCAACACAAATAACTAATGGAGCAATATTTGGCAGCAGAGATACAAATAAGTATTTATAATTGAACCTATTAATAAATACAAAAATTAGTCCTATTAATAAAATCGCTATAAATAATCCATATAAAACTTCGAGTGTTAACTCATTACTTATTTGATCAAATAAATAGCCCACCCCACCAATATTTATATTTGTATTTTTCTGCTTAAATTTCTTTTCTATCTTGCTATATAAATTAGAAGATGCTAAACTTCCAATATCATTTATTCTAGACTTTACTACATAATTTTTTTTGTCTGGTAAAATAAAATCAATATTTATTGATAATGAATCAAATATTTTTTTAAAATCTAGATCAGAACTTTTGTCTAATGTAAGTGTTAATGGCTTAATCCCTCCAAAATTTTCTTCAAAATAATTTATCTCTTTATATAATTGAGACTTAGGGTTTAATTCATCAGTTAGGAAATTATCTATCTTAAATGATGAGATTGCAATTGCAACTAATAAAATAAAGATACAAGCTATTATTTTACGATATGAAGATATTTTAAAAATAAAGTTAATTATAGTATTAACTAAATTAGTACTAAAACTTGTGGTGTATAAACGTAAATTAACGATATGCGCATAGAGAGTTATAATAATAAAAAGACAAATAAAAATTGAAAAAGTTGTGATAACTCCAAATCTTGTTAAAGGCTCAAAAGATCCAAATGCAAAACTTAAAAAACCAATTGCAGTAGTTACAGAAGTTAAAAAAACTGGAATACCAACGTTACGCATTTGATATCTAAAAATCCTATATGAGTTATTCATACCTCTTTGAATATGTAAAAGATGCATAAAATCAGAAATAGTAATTATAAAAATTATAGCAGGTATTATTACCATAACTAATTCAATACCTCCAAACAAATAATTTGATAAGGAAAATGAGAAAATAATAGAAACAATATTTGCAAACAAACTAATTAATACAATTTTAAATCTTTTTACAAAATACCATAAAACAAGACTACAAATTAGTGCACTAAGCAAAGAAAAAATTATTAATTCTTTGATTATTTCATTTTGCATATATATTTCAGATTTTATCTGCCCGGTTATATTTATAGACGAATAATTAACGGACTTAAATTTTGTTTCTACTGTAGATAAAATATTTTTTTTCTGATCATCACTTTGTAAATCTTTACATGTTATAACAATTAATAAATTTTTATTGTCATTTGATATAAAATTACTGCTGTAAATTTTTAGTTTGTTGAATGATTGATTAAATGATTGATTATCACTTAAGTCAAATAAGTTAATGGGCATTGGTAATAAAGGATTCAAAATAACCTTTTCATTTAAAGCGTGCTTGACTGTTGCAATATTTTTATGTAGAGATAAATTACGTGTTAATGAATCGATTTTTAGAGCCTCTTGATAAGATAATGTATCTTTAAAAGATAAACCAACAAGTAAAAGATTTTGATCATCCAAAGATTTATCTATAATATCTTGATCAACTTCGATTAGTTCTATGATTCTTTCGCTATCAAAAAAAACTTTTAATTCATTAAACTTGTAAATACAAAAAAACATTACCAAAATAATCACACTTAAATTGAAATTTCTGAACTTCCAAAAAAATCTAATCATAATGAATTAGTTAATTTTTATTTTTGAGATTAGAAAATTTATACGGACACATCCTAAATGCATGTCAAACTAAAATTTAGGTAATTCTGATATTCTTGCATAGGGTAAATCACATATATGGATAAATTTATAATATTTATTTAAGCCAGATATGCCTATAGAATCACTTTTTTCTAAGTCTAGTGTTTTATCTTCACAAAATATATCATTATCAAAATTTAATTGCTCTATTTCACCAACTACTAAATTAGAATCATTGCTCTTAATACTTATTATTTCTTTCATTCTAAGACCAATTTTTACTTTACACTCAGCTACATATGGAGCTAGAAAACCATTAATATATTTTTCAGTTAATGAACACTTATCAAACTCAGAAACACTTTTATCAAATTTCACTGATGTGTAATGAGCTTGTTTAATAATCTTAGAATTAACAAGATTAATTGTATATACTTTGTTTTGAATAATGTTGTCCAAAGTGTCTCTTTTTACTTGCTTGTTTGTTCTCACAAAAAATCCAAGTAGTGCTGGATTACTTGAAATATGTACAATGGAGCTAAAAATAGCTAAATTAGTAACACTATCTTTATCAATTGTTCCAATCAAATTAATTGTCTTTACTCCTGTAATAGAGTTGATTAAATTAAGCCTAGTTATTCTGTTTAGCTTATGAATTCCCTTCCTATCTAGATGCATAAATTAAATTTTTCTTGAGTCATATGACCAGTGAAGTAAAGCTTGTCTTTGTTTAACTCTACAATTTAAATCTTTAGATTTACAACCCTTTATAACTGCTCCAACATGCCTTTTCATTGCTTTCCACCTTTTTATTTGTCGGTCGTCTTCATCTGGCAGTCTTCTACCCATAAAATATCTACAATACCATTGGAACCACCCTCTAGGGTCTTCATTGAAAATCCAACCTTTTTGTTGCCAATGATGTAACGGTAAAGAAGCATCTACCTTGTAAAAATTGAGTTTTATATTTTTTTTGGTGGGTGAAAGCTTTGCATTAAGGAACCAATCAGACGGAAATTCATTAATGCAGTCAGTCATATATTTTCCTCCAAAAACTCCAAGCGCTAACATTTCTTTTGGTGTAAGTTCAGGCTTGAAATCTATATCAAAATTTTCTCCTGGGGGTTCTTGAAGAATATAGATGTAATCTTGTTGCATTTTATCATTTACAACAATCTTTTTCAATTTAGATTTTGATATTCGACATTCCTCCATCAACACTAATATTTTGAGCTGTAATCCATTTTGATTTATCTGAAAGTAAAAAAGCAACTAAATTACTAATATCATCAGCTGAACCGATTTTATTTAAAGGATTCTTTTCTTTAATTTTATTAACACTTACTTCACTACGTAAAAATCGTTTTGACATATTGCTTTCAAACAATGACGGTGATATACAATTTACACGATATTTAGGGGCAAACTCAGCAGCCAAAGACTTGCATAAACCATCAATAGATGATTTAACAATTGAAACTGATGAATGAAATGGCATTCCTATTTTAGATGCAACAGTACTAAATAAAACTATGGAAGAACCTTCATTTAAGCAATTGAGATAATGTTTTAATATCTTTACAAAACCCATTACATTGACCTCAAAATCTTTATAAAAGTCATCAACTTTTAGTCTACTGAACTGATTTAGGTTTATTGTTCCAGGAAAATAGACTATACCATCGTAGTTTGTTGTTGCACTATAGTAGGTTGAATCATCATTTATATCAAAATCTTCAACTATACTATAGTCATTATTGCGGCTCAAACAAATAAAGTTAAACTGATCGCTATAATTTTCAACTAGTGATATAGCTGTAGAGCTACTGGCTCCAACTAATAATATATTTTTCTTCTTCATTAATAATTATATTTAAAAGAAAGCAAGACAGTTTATTTTATATTACCTTTTATTAATTAAAACTATGAACTCTGACTGTCTTGCCTTCTAATATTATCTATTGTATTTCTTTATTATTTTTCCATTTTTGTAAACATCGAACAATAATTGATATTTAAGATTTTTAGAGACTTTTTTACCTAAAATATCAACTGTATATAAATAGTCATCAATCATACCTATATTCTCATACGTTGATGTACTTGATGGTAATAATACAGCATCAATAACATGAACAACTCCATTGTCTGCAACTAAATCTGCTACTGTAACCTGCGCATTGTCAATAAATACTCCGGATGAATTAATTGTAACAGTAATATCTGTTCCAAGTAGTGTTGTT
>Ga0160422_10000779_pt1 | contig 19580 bp, 16 predicted proteins | sample Fk160mmetaG_FD_108192 | JGI IMG/M metagenome (GOLD analysis project Ga0160422, IMG submission 108192) | Marine microbial communities from the Central Pacific Ocean - Fk160115 60m metaG | ecosystem: Environmental > Aquatic > Marine > Oceanic > Photic zone | place: The Central Pacific Ocean... | reverse complement strand
ATCTACTCCCGACAAAGAAAAGACAATGCGCCCAGAGTCTCCCCTCATCCCCTGCGTCCGGAACTTCACTGTCACCGGCACGGCATCATCGGCTAACAGAACTTCCCGCACCTCCACCTTTTCCACCGCAACATCCCGCATCTTGGGGTCCCCCACCCCAACGGTGTAGAGCGCAACCCCAGATTCCTTCAATTGGCGAGCTACCGCACCAAGCGATACGCCACTATTCTGGCCCCCATCAGAAACTACCAGCACCCCTGCAAGAGGCGCTCCGCGATAGCGCTCGAGGACCTTGCGGACGGCTTCTCCAACGGCCGTTTTTTCGCCTGCGGCAACCAAAGGAAGCTCGAGTTCCTCCCACTCCCGCAGAGAACTCCCATGAAAAGTAAAGGTGGGAACACGCATATCCTCCTTCAAAGACCGGAGCATTTCCTGCCCGTTCGGAGAGGCAAAGGCTCCCTGCGCCTTCTGAAGTCGACTCACCCCGTCCGGTTCCCGAAGGGACATACTTCCACTTCGATCCACAAGGATCGGCAGGGTTCGTGGCACCTCTTTCTCCAGGGTCAGCACAACAACCGGTTGCAGGAAGATCGCAATTACAAGACCAAGAAAAATCATCCGCAACGTGGCCAGAAGGAACCGCCTGCCACCCGGGAGTTCCCCGGGACTCCTGCGATAAAGCTCCCACGATAGGAATGAAAGCCCCGCCATGAGCACTGCAGCAAGAATCCCCCACTGGGCTGTTTCCCAGCGGAGGGACCAGTCAGCAATCCCGTCTACCTCGCCCACGTCGAGGCCAAGAGCCCTCATGATCCAGCGTGTCATCGTTTAGGTGGTCTCCTCCTTTCCATCACTTTGAGCGGCTGAACCATTGCGCGAAAACGATTTCGATTCCCGCAAACACAATCACGACAAGAAGAAGAGGCCACCAAAGCTCCGCCCCCTTGCGCTCTTTTCCAAAGGAGCCCTGATTACTATCGGGATCCCATCGGAAAAGCTCCATGGAGGCTCCAAGGCGATCAAGCTGCTGCGAGCTGAGCAACTCAGGACTCGACTCACGCTCACTGGGGCGCACTGAAAAAAGCACAGGCTCAGCCTCACCCTCAATAGCAACCTGATAGGCTCCAGCACGATCGGCACGATCAAACTCAAGAATGGAGCTGCCTTCCCCTTCCGAGAGAGTAGTCAGATACCCCAAGGCTTCCGGATCCCTCATCTCGTAGACCGTTGCCGGACGGCCGGCCAGAGCAGCGCTAGCACGATGACGCAGGGTCTGTCCGGCTTCGACATTCAAACCGTTTTCCCGATTCTGGATAATTCTCCCCAGCAGCCTGTTGACAAAGGGAACAAAAGCGGGGCGGATCGCGAAATCGTTCCACTCCAGGTCTGCACTACTATTAAAGACAAAGACCTTGCCCCGGCCATACTCACTCTCAACAAGAGCAAGTTCACCGTCATCATAACGCAAAGCCGGTCGATACTCCCCGTCACCAGCCTCCAGTCCCAGCGCGTCGCGAAACATCACCCCCGCAAGGAGGTCACCATCGAGCTCGAGAGGGTTGGTCTCCGTAGGGACCGCTCTACGTGGCTCCGCAGGGGCCTCTCCATCGGGAGAAAAAGTAATGGGCAGAAGACCATGCTTTCTATGCAGAAGGGTATTGTAGGATTCCGGTCGGAGATTCCCTCCTGCAAAAATGATTAATCCTCCTCCGGCCTCCACATAAGAGGCGAGACGGTCCGCAAAGCCCAGCGGAACATCCGCAACATTAGCTAGAACAACAGCGTGGTGCTGATCGAGGTTCTCCCCTCCAAGATCCGAGACAGAAACAATGCTGGGTTGCACAGGATAGTCAGCCTGCTCCTCCTCAGGAACCGGCGCCAAGGCGTGGCGAAGAAAGAAGGTTTCCGAATCCCGGGCCTCCTGTCCGGGGTCCCCGTCGACCAGCAACACACTCACTTCTTCTCTCGCATTCATCACCACCGTGCGACGATCGTCGAAAGGCATCTCATCTCCCTCCAGCATCACGGTAACCCGGTGGTATCCCGGGCTGGGAAGAGACGCATACAGGGTGGCACTCTGGCTACCTCCCGGCTTCAATTCCTTGATGATCCACGGCTCCCCCTCCACTTGGCCATCCACCAGTAGTTTCACCGGGACTGCCGACATCGACACAGCTCCATGGTTAGTGACGTCGACATCGACACGGAACGGCTGATTCACGGAAGGCAGGGTCGCCGCAGGCCTGAGGCTACTAATGGCCAGATTGGACCTGACCGGCGCTCCCACCGTAACCAGATGCACTTTTACCCCCATCGCGATTTCCCGTAACCGGTCCTCGAGAGCCGCAAAGTTCCCCCACTCCGGGGCATGAGCATCAGTAACGAGATAGAGTTCCTTCACGGATGCCGCCTGCCCCTTCAAGCTGCGGGCTGCTCCCTCTAATGACTGCTGCAGGTCGGCATGGCGATCGGTCTGCGAAATTTCATCGATGCGAGAGGCGACCAGTGCAAGATCATTGCTCGCTTCGTGCGCGTGAAAGGCACCCGCAAGGGCCACCGAAGTTCCACCCGGCAACCCGGAGAGAATCGCATGAGCCGCCTCCTGAGCTAGGGCGAGCCGGGTGGATTCGTTCTCACGTGTTCCCATGCTCGCTGAATTATCTACTATGATGGCAGCGGCCACCTTGGACCCAGGAACACCCGATAACCCCTCCATCACCGGCCGGGCCATCAGAAACGCGAGAAGGGCTATCATGGCACAACGCACAAGAAGAAGAATCCAGTCCTCCAGCTTCATCCGTCTCTGGTTCTGCTCTACACTGACCTTTAAAAAGCGCATCGCGGCCCACGGCACCTTGCGAAAACGCCGGCGGTTCAGAAGGTGGATGACAACGGGGAGCGAAACTGCTGCGAGACCCCAAAGTAATGCCTGATTCAGGAAGTTCATAACGATCAGCCAGCTGTGCTTTTCCTGAAGGTGAGGTAATTAGCCAGAACCTCGTCGAGAGGTTGATCCGTCCGCGCCCCGACAAAATGGCACTGGTGACGCTCTACATCTGACCGCAATCGTTCCCGGAATTTTTCGAACTCACGGTGGTAGCTTTTTTTGATCTGGCTCGGACGCGTCCGGATGAGAGGAAGATCTTCCAAGCCCTCAAACTCCACATTCCCAGTGAAAGGAAAATCGATTTCGCAGGGATCGAGAACCTGCATCATGATCACTTCGTGCCCCTTGAATCTGAGGTGCTGCACACTCTGCAGGAGCTCCTCCTCATCATCAAAGAAATCGCTGATCACGATAACGATTCCCTTGCGCTTGATCTGGCCAGCCATCCCATGAAGGACCGGGGCAAGGCGAGTTCCGCGAAGAGGCTCAAACCCGGCAAGTCGATCCATGATCCGGAAAAGGTTATCGCGATTGTCGCTGCGAGGGAGGTATTCCTGGACCTCTTCATCAAAGATTCCAAGTGCAACGGCATCTCGTTGATGAAGAATGAGATAGGCAAGGCAGGCCGCCATCATCTTGCCATACTCCAATTTGCTGATCTCCCCCGAGCCGTATTTCATGCTCTCGCTGCCATCAAGCAGGAGGTGCGCGACAAAATTGGTCTCCTGCTCATACTGCTTGATGTAATAGCGCTCTGTCTTGGCCTGAACCTTCCAATCGAGGTGCCTTACATCATCACCTGGAGCATATTCCCGATGCTGGGCAAACTCTATGGCGAAGCCCCTGTATGGGGATTTGTGCTCCCCCGCCATGTAACCCTCCACAATGAACCGTGCGTTCATTCCCAGAGCTTCCGCCCGGGCGATAGCGCGGGGATCAAGAAGTTTTCGGGTTTCGGCGTCCACGGGTAAAAAGCGTTGCCGGGAGAGCTAACAAGGGAGCCTGCACCATGAGCAGGACGCAACTCCTAGTCCAGCTTCCTGTCTTTCGGCACAGATTCGAGAATCTTGGAAGTAATATCATCTGCAGTCAGCCCTTCGCTCTGGGCGCTGAAATTAGGAATGATGCGATGACGGAAAATGGGAGGGGCGACCGTAGCCACATCGTCACAACTCACATGACTCTGACCATTGAGAAGCGCATTTGCCTTGGCAGCCAGCACAAGGTTCAAGCCTGCCCGAGGGCCCGCTCCCCACGTCAGCCACTTGGAGCAGAATTCAAGGGCTTCTTCGGAGCCCGGCCGCGTAACCCGCACCAGTCTTTCCGCATATCGCAGGATATGATCTGCAACCGGCATGTCGCGAACGGCTCGCTGCATGTCGAGAATTTCACCAGCCCCAAGGACGGGATCCGGGCGGGCCCCTTCATTCCCGGTATACGACTTGAGGATCTGGAACTCCTCTTCCTCCCCGGGGTAGTCTACCTTGATCATGAACATGAAGCGGTCCAGCTGGGCCTCTGGCAGTGGATAGGTGCCTTCCTGTTCGATCGGGTTTTGCGTGGCTAGAACAAAGAAGGGCTCCGGAAGCGGGTGATCTTCTCCGCCTACCGTCACCTTTCGCTCCTGCATGGATTCAAGCATGGAAGCCTGAGTCTTGGGAGGCGTCCGGTTGATCTCATCCGCCAGAATAATATTGGCGAAAATCGGCCCCGGCAGGAACTTGAACTGCCGCTCATTAGTCTCCGGGTCGGAGTAGATTACTTCGGTTCCCGTGATGTCGGAAGGCATCAGGTCCGGCGTAAACTGAATACGCTTGAAGGATAGATCTAGAGACTCCGCCAGGCTCGAGATCAAAAGTGTCTTGGCCAGACCGGGAACTCCGACAAGAAGGGCATGACTTCGGGTGAGGATGGCGATCATCACCTCGTTGATGACCTCGTCCTGTCCGATGATCACCTTCCCTAGTTCTGCTCGGACACGCTGGACGGCGTCTTGTAGCTGGCCCGGATTCTGAGAGGCCGTTTCTGCACTAGTGCTCATGTATGGGAGATTCTTATGACCCGCAGGCTGAGGCCTTTTCAACGGCGGTGCAATCGTGACCGTGTCTTTCGGCCAACTTTGAACCACCCACGCCCCCTACGATGAGGCGACCCCTGCTTGACACCTACTTCTCCTCTGGGACCACCGTGACGCTACTTTGCCTCGGAGGCGCTCTCCTGCTTCTCCGGACTCACGGCTCCCTTCTCCTCTTCTTTACGAGGATTCTTCCCGTTTTTTGGAACATCCCACGCAGTCAGCCATTCTTGCCCGGCTTTGGTGTAGCCCATCTTTAGGAGGCGGGCTTCCAAGTCAGGGTTATGGGCCGCTCCGTAAAAAACTCCGATTGTCTTGCGTCCTTTTTTCACCTGCTTGCGAAGGACTTTGATGCACTTCTTATTACGATCTCCGATGATGACATTATCTCCAGCAAGAGCTGTAATCTGATCATCCCCATTCCCGAGGTTTTTCATCATTTCGAGCTTGAGCATATTCGAGTCTCCCGAGAGCAGGGCTGCAAAAAGCTTGGCCGGATTAGGTTGCTCAACACCTTCATTCTGTGCCTGCTGCGCCGCTGACATCGCGAAACTGAGAAGGGACTCTCCCTTCGCATCCTGCTTCTTCTCGAATTGCTGTGCCGTCAGATCTGCGTGAACAAAGTTTTTCGCGGAGTAATCAATCATCTGAACCTGACTGGAGAGTTTCAGGAAGCGCGACATCCCTTCCACCATTCCACGCAGCAGATTTGTCTGAAGGTCTCCACCTTGTTGATTCTGCTCAGCAGCCTTCTTCTGGTTGATGTTCTCACCACCAACCATTTCAAAGAGCAGAGCATCATACTTCACGAAGGATGCGTTAAGAGTCTCATAATATTTCTTGTCCGCGATATGAACCGCTCCAATCAGGTCGACAGTAACATCCCCTTTCTGGTATCCCGTGATTGAGGTTTGGAGGCGGGCGGACTGCTCATTCTCATCGATTCGGATGAAATCCGTAGCCTCTACTCCAAGTTTGTCGCCTCCCGGAACCTTCGCGCCTGGAGGGGTGGCGAGCTCATTTTGAGCCACCAAAGGGACAAAAAGGTGGCTGAGAACCACCGTGAGAGAGAAAAATGGAAGAATTCTGTTCATTGCAGCAGCTTGAGGGCATTTGAGCAGCGCAACAAGAACGGGGATTTGTTCTTCATTAAAAAAAAAGAGGGAAAAGACCCGGTGCCCTTGCTGGGTAAGCTATATTAATCCACGATGTAAAGGCTCCGGATGATCGAATCCTCTCATCTCAGTTACTGCCCGGATCTCTTTCGCTACCAGCGAAGGGGCTCGCGCGAGGTGAATGTTGGAGGCGTCGGCGTAGGCGGTGGGAATCCAATCCGGGTTCAATCCATGATCACCGCAGACACACTCGATACAGAGTCCTGTGTTGCCGAGGTTCTCGAACTCGCCAACGCTGGTTGCGAAATTGTTCGGATCACCGCCCAGACCAGAAGATACGCAGCCAATCTTGAGCATATCCGAAGCGGAGTGAGAGCTGCGGGGTGTAAAGTTCCTCTTGTCGCAGACATTCACTTCAAACCGGATGCGGCACTGGAAGCAGCCAAGTGGGTCGATAAGGTCCGGGTGAATCCCGGGAACTACGCGGACAAGAAAAAATTTGAAGTCCGCGATTACTCGGATGCCGAGTATGAGGAAGAACTAGACCGCATCCGGCTAAAATTCGTGCCGCTCGTCGAGCTTTGCAAGGACTTGGGTCGAGCCATGCGGGTGGGGACTAATCACGGTTCTCTTTCCGACCGAATCATGAACCGGTATGGAGATACTCCGCTGGGCATGGTGGAGAGCGCCCTCGAATTTGTCCGGATTGCCCGGGATCTTGACTACCACAACCTCGTCTTCTCGATGAAGGCCTCTAACCCCAAGGTCATGATCGAAGCCTACCGCCTTCTGATTACGCGCCTTGATGAACAGGGTCCCGACTGGAATTATCCTATCCACCTTGGAGTGACCGAGGCTGGAGATGGCGAGGATGGTCGAATCAAATCCGCCATGGGGATTGGGTCGCTACTTAACGATGGGATTGGCGACACTATCCGTGTTTCTCTTACCGAAGACCCGGTCCAAGAAATCCCAGTGGCCCTGGCGATCGTTGAAAACCATACTCGAGACTCGGGCTCATGCCCTTTGCCGGAAGAGGCCTCTGCGGCGACTACTCCATCATGGGATCCCTTCTCGTATCGACGGCGCGCCAGCAACGTGCTCAAGATCAATGGCCATGAGCTAGGTGGAGATAAGGTATTCAGAGTCCTTACCACGAGGCGCAAATGGGAAGCTCTTGCTCACAAGCTCGACAAAATGGGTGACTTTCAGCCCGAGATTATCATCGAAGAAAGTGGAGTCAGGGCCATCGACCCAAGGGACCCTGCGGCAATTGAAGAAGTCGACGCCCTGAAGATACCTACCCTGATCACTGTCCTTGACGATATTGACATGGAGGTTGTCCCTGCTTTCCGGCTCCTCGCATCAAAGATGACTGCCGCTCACCCGATTCTCCTCAAGGATACATTTCGGACACACGGAGAAACATCCCGTGATTTCCTCGACACCTTACTCGCCGCCTCGCGTAATATCGGCTCCCTCATCTGTGATGGGATAGGAGATGCTATTATTATTCAAGGAGAGGATGCCCCTGGGCAAAGCCTTCGTATCAGTTACAATATCCTCCAAGCTGCAGGAGCCCGAATTTTCAAGACTGACTATGTGGCCTGCCCCAGCTGCGGTCGGACCCTGTTTAATCTTCAGACGACCACTCAGAAGATACGCGAAGCCACCGGGCACCTCAAGGGTGTTCGGATTGCGGTGATGGGATGCATCGTCAACGGTCCTGGAGAAATGGCCGATGCTGATTTTGGATACGTCGGAGGGGCCCCAGGAAAGATCAATCTCTACGTGGGAAGGGAAGCAGTGAAATTCAATATCCCGGAGGAAGAGGCAGTGGCACGCCTCATTGACCTCATCAGCGAGCACGGAAAGTGGGTTGATCCTCCGGTCCGGGAAACCGCAGAAGTATAAATCCGTAGAGATCGGGTGACCTCTTCACCTGCGCCGGTTTACACCCCAGAACCCTGGCATGACTCCTCCAGAAGCAACATCAGCCACCACTATCACCAAAGAAGAAAATAAAGCTTCAACGGACCTTGCCAGCGCATGGAATATTCTCGTTTTCGACGACCCCGTGAACTTGATGGAGTATGTGACAAAGGTCCTGCAAAAGGTATTTGCCTACCCTCGTGAGCAGGCGGAAGACCTCATGTTAACCATTCACACCGCGGGTAAAGCACTGGTATGGACCGGCGCCCGGGAACCCGCAGAGCTTTACGTTCAGCAGCTGCACAGCTTCCAACTACAAGCCCGTCTCGAGAAAGCCAGTTCATGATGAAGGTCGTCCCTACTGTGGAAGGTGGCCTTCGCATCGAAGTCGGAACGGTTACTGACTGGCTCGTGCTGGAACAGATTGCGCCTGATGCATTGAAGATGGAAAAGGAGAGCCTTCCCTCTCGTCTCAGCGCTCTTATGGATGAAGCCTCCGAATGGGATGAAATGGTCGTTCCTGAGTTAAGCGATCTCTTCCATAGCCAGCTACGCTGTGTGCAGGAAATAGTTCAAGAAGCCCGGAAAACCTTTGAGGAGGACCCGAGCCCGGGCTTCCTCCTTATATCCCAGGAGGACGGGCCGAATTGGTACGGAGCGCTCAATCAAGCGCGGATTGCCCTCGAAGGCTACTACCGCTTTGGTCCTGCACAGGAGATCGCGGAGGTTGAATCATTCCCTTCGCCAAAGAGGTCTGCCTTTATTCGAAGCCAGTTTTACTCTGCACTGCAGAGCGTTCTTCTGGAGCATGTGATTGAGTAGGGGTCTCACCTGACTTGCTGGCCCTCCTGACGCCAGGTCAGGAAATGATCTGGCCGGTGAAAATCCGGGTCTCCACCTCCGAGATCCGCCACGCTGAGAAAACGCTGAGACGGAGAGTCGAGAATGAAGGTAACGTTCAGCTTGGTTTCGACTCCAAAATGGAGGTGGTCAGTCATCCACGCGAGTGGCACATCAACCCGGGCTTCCCATCCTTCCGGCCTGCATCTGCCCCAAGAAACTGCTCCGGAGTCCCTTATCTCCACAAGCCGGCGACGAGGCGCGTCAAACAGACAGGCCCAGTGGGCCCCATTGGGCGACACATTCACCTCCAGATAATGGCCCGTGACCGGGTCGCTAACAAAAAACTCTGCCACATCATAAAGCCACAAACTCTCCATGAAGCGACCTGATACAGCTTCCGGATGACCACGCGCTCCCGACTCCCGGAGAGCCCGAAACACAAGCATGTCGTCCTTGAAGGAAAAGCTGAACCGAGCAGGCGGATCCATCCGCTCGCCGAACCAGTCCGACCTTACGGAAGAGAGCGGAGGGTGACCAGAGTCGCAGGGCGCATGGATGATCAATTTATTGGTGTTCATCTGATCTATTCCGATGTCTAAATATTTAATAAATGTGAATAATTTAACTCGCCGAAATTGACCGTAACTTATACAGTGGGGCTTCTCTAGGACCTTTTATCCATGCTGAATTTGCGCCCAATTGAATATGTTGGCAAATCGCCCCGCACCAGACCGAGGGAAAAAAAACGCAGCGGCGGTTTCTTTGGAGGGTGGTTCCTTCTCATGCTGGTAGTTGGGATCAGCTTTTTTTATCTCCGCCCGATTATCCCCTTCCTTCAATCCCAGCGGGCAGAGGCCAATACGATAAACAAAGTCAAGGCTATCGAGGCCCTGCAGAACTCCGATGAGTTCGCAAAAAAACTCGCTGCCGCGGCTCTCAAAAGAACCGCGGAGGACGTCGAATATGACCCGGGATATTACGACATTGCCTACCCGGGAGGCGACCTTCCTGCCAACAAAGGGGTCTCAACCGATCTCATCGTCCGAAGCTATCGCGCTCTCGGAGTCGATCTCCAACAGCTTGTCCATGAGGACATGTCTGAGCACTTCCGGCTCTACCCACAGCTCTGGGAGCGTAAAGGTCCTGATCGTAACATCGACCACCGCCGGGTTCCTAATCTCCAACGCTATTTCTCCCGCTTTGGTAAGGTTCTGAACAATTCCCATTCCCTTGATGACTACGAAATAGGAGACGTCGTTACTTGGAGCCTTCCTTACGGTGCAGCCGAACAGGCCGGAAGTCACATCGGGATTATCGTTCCCGGACCCGGTGCCCGCAGCAGTGAAAAATGGGTCGTACACAACATTGGATCCGGCCCTGCATGGGAGGACAAGTTGTTTGACTACGAAATCGCGGGACATTTCCGGTTTGGTCCCATCCGTGAGAGTATGACCGCAGCTGCCGACACCAAGTCCGGAGCGCCCCTCTCCAATTGAGCACGGTCTCAGGTCACACGCTCCAGGCTCAAAGGTTCAATTTTTGAACATCGGGTCATCGCGGTCCCCGGAAGAGAGAAGGTAAGCCAGGAGATCCAGAATATCACTGTCTTCCATAGTCGAGAGCAATCCACGAGGCATCATCGAAATGCCTGAAGGTTCGATGGACACAATCTCGTCTGCTTTGACTGCCCGGGTTTCGTTCGGCCGCATCATATCCGTAGTGATCCGGTAGACATCACCTCCCGGGCCGTCTCTTCTCCTGTTAAGGTTCATAATACGTCCCACCACTTGGCTCCCATCCCGGAGGGTAAACGCACTGGCGCCATACTGATCGCTGACTTCAGCCTCCGGCACCACGATGGATTCAAGCAGGTCGTAAGGGCTGAACTTACCATGAACAGATGTGAGGTCGGGCCCCACAGCTCCTCCTTCTCCATCAAAGCGATGGCAGGCATGACAACTCCCAATCCCAAACATCCTCCTCCCATTCGAGAAATTTCGTCCCCCCTCCAGCCCCGCGCCCAAGAGACCCTGCAGATCTTCCATGGCCCAGTCCTTTACTACCTTGCGTGGCTTGCTGCTGAACTGGGCTGAACCCTTTTTTTTCGGGACTCTAAACCACTTTTTGAGTTCTGCGGTCTTCTCGCCTGCCGGAACAGAGGCAATTGCGTCTCTCCGAATGTCCGAGAGGTAGCCCCTGAACCGGGGACCCCCGTTATAGTTTTCCGATCTGGCAAGCCACTGGAAGTAGTGAAGGCGCAAGTGCGGACTCCACCCATCCTTGATGAAACGAAGGTTCATCGCATATGTGATCTGCTCTTCCTGACTCGTTGAGTTCTCGAGGAGCCTCATCGCCCTCGGGACAAGCAAAGGGCTCTCAAGCGATGCAAGTAACGCTGTCAGGTCACGATTCTCCCGTGCCGAAGCTGCCGGGTAAATATCGTGCAGCCACCTGAGGATCCGTAGACGGGTCTGATGCGCCGGGTCCCCACCACGAGTCAACGCCAGGGTAAGAGCCCGTAGGAGGTTAAGTCTATCCTGCTCCACTCTGATCGTCGCATAATCAAATCCTGTCACCTTGTTCATTACATCTTCGACAGACCCTGGATCCCCAGCCCGGGCCAGGGCGATCAACCCGAGACCAGCTCTATGGCAGTTTCCTTCCTTAAGCACTAAATCTCTCCACATCTCAGCCGGGTGCTTCTCAAGGACGGCTCTTGCCGCGTGTCGCAGCGCACGATCATCATCAGCGGACAGGCTTCCCCAGAGATCGCTCAGTTCATTCCGTGAAAGTGGCCTCGCCCCCTTGAGAAGAAGGGACTCTAATCCCAAGCGCTTTTTTCGAAAGTCGTGGCCAGGCGAAAGTGTGGAACCCTGTACCTCTTCTTCTTCGACATTCCGGGCGCCGCGATAAATCACCCGATAGAGCCCAGACTGAACCCGCCGCCCCCCGACGATACAGTACATGGCTCCGTCCCGGGGATTAACGAGGATATCAGTCAGCGGAAAAGGAGCTCCGCTTGCGAACTCTTCAAATCGACCTTCATAGGTCGAACCCTTCTCGCTGAGGTGCACCGCATAAAGTTTTCCGTAAGACCAGTCACAGACAAAGAGAGCCTCCCTGTATTCTTTCGGAAACCTGGCTCCATACCCAAAACAGACTCCCGTGGGCGAACCCGGCCCAATATCTACAACTGCACCAAAGCTATCTCGAAAATGCTCGGCAAACTTGGCCGAGCCAGTCCGCCAGCCGAAGTCAGCTCCACTGATGACATGATTAATCCGCGTGGGACGATACCAAGGGGTGTTCAAGTCTCCCTCCATATCTGCATCGTAGGTAAAAAGCTCCCCGTCCTTGTTAAAAGCGCCATCGTATTGATTCCGGAACCCAGTAGCAATAACCTCCCAAGTCCGCCCCTCGGGGTCGATCCGTGCGATATGTCCCACGGGGGCCCTTACGCCCTTCATGAAGTGTTCCATCGGCGGCAATAACTGGTCCTCGCCCCAGAGCTCCGGAACGCGGGAGTGAGTAAAGTCTTCGGGAAGCCGCGTCTGGTTTCCTATCAGCACCACGAGGCCTTTCCCATCAGGAGAAGGCAGAATCGCATGGGGACCATGCTCTCCGCCAATCGCTTCCAGCCTCCTGATAACGACCACCTTGTCGAACTTATCATCGCTATTGGTATCAAGGAGGCGGAATACGCCTGACCCAGTCTCGCTGTGACGCGAATTCACAACCACATAGAGACTATCAAAGGCGTAGCAAAGCCCCTGAGCGTGCCCAACTGGAAGATCAATTCTCTCGATCGAAGCAGGGTCGAGGGGCTTCCCCGGAGGCGGCGGAGCAAACCTGTAGAGGCCTCCATACTGATCACTGGTGATCAGCCTCCCCTTGTCATCCTGGCACATCGCCACCCATGACCCCTGCTTCGCACGGGGAACGGAATAAAGCAGTTCGACGGAAAAGCCCTCTGCCACTCTGATTCGTTCCACCGGTGTGGCCGTTCGCTGCCCGTTGAGAGGTGCCCCCAGCAGGTAGCCAAGAGAGAAAAGTATAAGACACCGGGTCATTAGAAGGTCGAGTCGAGATTCCATATTTATGGCTTCTGCGCCAGTGCAATTGTCCTCCTCTTCTCTCGAATTCTCTGGTCAAAGGGCATCCCCTGATTTGTAACTTGCCGAACCGCTCTCTGCCCGCTCCTCTTCCAGACTGACCCCCTGCGCATGGAACCTGAGCCTCCCACGATCTCAAAAGAGCTGCTCGCTGCAGTCAAAGAGGGAGACGAATCTGCTAACCGGTCACTGGTGGAAATTCTCTATCCTGCAGTTCGAGCCAATGTGCGCAACCACCTCCGAAAGAGAGCAGATCACGACGATGTCACCCAGGAAATCTTCCTGAAAATCTTCCTGAAAATCGAGCAGTATCGGGGACCCCAGCCATTTGACCACTGGGTGTCTCGTATCGCAGTCACCACTTGCTACGACTGGTTACGCAAAAAACGAGTACGCCCTCTGGTCGCATATTCTGACCTGAGTGAGCCCGAGGTCGCTGTCATTGAGAACAGCCTGAAAGTAACCAAGGCCGAAACCTCAGATACCCAGAGAGAGCTTTTCTCCGGCCTTCTTGAAAAACTCATCGCTACCCTGAAGCCAAGGGAGCAGATCGTCATTCGGCTTCTCGACCTGGAAGAGCGCTCCGTTCGTGAGATCGAGGCTCTCACCGGATGGGGCTCGAGTAAAATCAAGGTCACCGCGATGAGGGCACGCCGCAAATTGGCGGAGCAGATTAAACAACTTGAGATGCAATCTCAGGGAGACCCCGAAACCATTTGAATTTCCACTACCACAGTAATCAATGCCAGAGCCAGAGAGAGAAAATCAATGGAGCCGTCTTGTAGACGCCGCTCGAGACGCAGGTGCGACAACCCGGGAAGAACAGCACGACGCTGCGCCCTCGACCTTCATCTCCCGAGTTATTACACTGAGGGAGGGCCTCTGGAAGTTTGCGAGAACCGTACTCTGGCGACGTTGGTCGCTGGTCGCGGCTCTTCTGGCCCTGCTCCTCTACCTAACCTTCTTCCTGATTTTACGATCTACTTCACCCAGCTCTGTTCCATCCCCAGCACCCTTGTTCCTTCCCCAGCCACCCGATCCTGAATAGATGAAGCCCACCTTTAAACACTATCTCAGTATTGCCTTTGCCCTGCTCGCGATCTTCCTTTGCGGGTATGGGATAGGATTTCTTTTGGGTGAACGGAAAGGAAGCCAGCCCCAGTCCGCATCCCATACCAAGGTGTCCGGCAGTCCCAGCAGCCGCGATTTCGATTGGGCGACCTGGGAACGTTCAACCGGTCGGGTCATTGAGAACGCGATCCGCGATTTGACCCCGGAGCAGATGCAGGCAATCCGCGCTGAGATCGCAAAAACCTCAGAGCGCATCAGGGCTGCAAGGCAATCAGGGCGAAAGGAGTTCCGGGACCTCAACGAGCGCCTCAGGCAACACCTGACTCCGGAGCAGCAGACCCAGCTCCCCGGGACCTCCCCCGATTGAGGGAGAGCTCGAAGACATTTCTACTCTTCCCGAGGCTCATCTGTAACTCCCTCGGCAACTTACTCGTCAGCCTTATCTGAGGAGTTTTTCTGCCCTTTCAGCTAAATCCCCACATGGGCTGAAAGGGTAGAAACTCTCCCACGCAGCCCTGAGAGCACCTCCTGTTTTACAAAACCTTAACGCAACCTGTCCTCGACACTCGCCCCCGGTTTAGGCAATGATGCACTTCCCCCTAACCAATGAAGCTTAGTAACTTAATATTTGGCGTGGCCCTGCTTCTGGTCGCGGCCACGCTAGCTCTGACCATCACTTTCAGGAAGAGTCCTGATGAAGGAGATAACGTCGCTCTACCTGGGGGGAAGGCGGAATACTCCAAACGCGGAACGGGATCTCTCCCCTCAAGAACTTCAGCGAGTCCAGCGGCCATGCGCTCTAACCCAACCCGCGGGTCACAGCCGCGACTGCCCAAGGTCGAAGAGTTGGAAGTAACGATCGATGATGGCCCGGCAACCCAAGGGATGACACCTGCACAGCGTCAGGATGTGGCCAAACGCCTCCCATGGGTGAGGAAAAATGCGCTCTCACGCCTGAGCCGGATGACAGATCGACTGGACCTTACCCCGGCACAACGCCAAAAGGTGTTCCCCCAGCTCCTCCGGTCGACCAATGGCTACCACCCGGCAATGATCATCAGTTACCCCCCTCAAGTTACTGCGCCGCCGGAGAGCCTCGCCGAGAGCGAGAAAACACCGGACGAAGCCATCCACGATTCCCTCGATCCCGAGCAACAAGATGATTTCATCCAGCAAAAATTGGACGATCAGGCCTGGTGGGAGGAAATCGTCGCTCAATTGGAAGAAGATTTTGATACCTCGGTCACCACTGACGAGGACGCAGTAGCGGCAGGGCAAGCTCCTCCCTCACCCGGCCAGAGCACCACCCCTCAAGCTGAACCTCAGCCCCAGCAGGGAATAAACCTTTTTGACCTGCTTGACGAATGAACCGATTTAAGGTGTAACCATACTCTCTTAGCGCCCATCAGAAGGAAAAAGATCGCCAGTTCCCCCAATTATCATGAAACTAAACTACCTAGCCCTTGCCAGCATTACCCTTGGCATTGGCCTTGCCAACGCTGACCGTGACCGGACCTTCGGTAATGGAGAGCTGCCTGAAATGCTCGAGCAGTTCGATCTCAACGAAGATGGGGCTATTGATGAGGAAGAGCGCCAAGCTGCCAAGGAAGCTCGCAGAGCCGCCCGGGCAGAACGTCGTGAAGCACACATTGCAGAATTCGATACGGATGGTGATGGAGAGCTCTCCGACGAAGAGCGGGAAGGAGCCCGGGACGCCCGGAGGGCAGCCCTGCAGGAGAGACGGGAAGAAAAGTTTGCCGAGATCGCTGGTGAAGACGGCTGTCTCGATGCAGACGAATTTGCCGCTCTCCCTCCACTGGAGGGCAGAAATGCTGAGCGCGTAGCTGCAATCTTTGACCGACTTGACTCTGATGAAGATGAGTGCGTCAGCCTCGAGGAGTTCACCGCCCGCCTCCGCCACCACCGGAAGCCCGGCGGACATCGTCCTGCACCTCCAGAGCGCCCCGAGCGCCCTGCACTTCCAGAGCGTCCCGAGCGCCCTGCACTTCCAGAGCGTCCCGAGCGTCCTGCCCTTCCAGAGCGCCCCGAGCGCCCTGCCCTTCCAGAGCGCCCCGAGCGTCCTGCACTTCCAGAGCGCCCCGAGCGTGGGGAAGAGGAGTAGAACCAAGACTCCGAAGAGGCCCTAGCGAAAAGAGCATAAAGATTTTCTCCGGTTCTCTACACCCATCTCAAGAGGCAACCTGGCATCCAGGTTGCCTTTTTTCATCCTCACAGTGACGCCCCTTATGACCAAAGCAGCTCCACTTCGTCTCCTGGTAGTGTTCCTCGCACTGCTCACAGGGTTGGCGAATGCAGACTTACTCTACTTCACCGATTTTGACGATTTTCCTGAAGGTGAAAATGCTTGGGACGACTTCGAAGGATGGCAGGCAAGCGACCGCACCAGCGGTGCTCAGGCCATTATTCCGGACCTTCTTGGGGGAGCCCTCGGCAATACGGCCACTCTTGGCTTTAACCGGCCTAACCGATCACTCACAACGGTTGCAAAGACCATCAACTATAACCCTGCGACCGAGAGCTCAGCCGTAACAGCCTTCGCGCTTCTCTTTGGCATCGAGGACTCAACCGAGTTTACAAACTACCGCCGCGACGATTTCTTTGTTTCCTTTTATAACACGACTGGGTCCGCACTCGCATCAGTCCGAATCTCCAATACTGATACCGACTACGGCTTCTGGTATCGCAATGGAAGCCCACAGGCACAGGGCTACGAAGAAATCGACACCGGTCTCGATTTCATTCAGGGAGAGCTTCAGGAATTGACTGGCGTAATTGACTTCGCCTCAAACCGATGGAGCGCAGAGATTGATGGGATCCCCCTGTTTACGGATGCGGTGTTTAATGGCACCAATCGCGCCCTTACTTTCGGATTTATTGCTATCGAGTGGCAGATTGCCCAGGGAGGAACTAGCAATTACGGTGACAACTTCATTCTGGTATCGGATCTCCGCATTGAAACTGTAGAAGACGATGCTCCTCCAGTGGAGATCGACTCCATCTCCAGAGATCCTGCCGGTAACATTCGGATCTCGTGGCTACCAACCGCAGGCTACAGCTACAAGGTGGAGTATTCGGATGATCTCGTTAACTGGCGGTCCGACCTGCCGGCTTCTGATTTTCCCTCGCCAGCAGAGACTGGCCCTCTCGTTTTTATCGATGCCACCCTACCCCAGACGGGTAGTCGGTATTACCGTTTAGTACAAACCAGTGGTGACTAGTCAGCTCTCATCCGTCGCTAACCGCAGAAACGGAAGAACCCTGGGAAACCCCTACTTCTCTGAACCTCTTGCCAGCGGCATATCAGACAAATCTGCCCGCTACGACAAATGCGTCCCTTGGGCGACTCTCCCGATCACTGTCATTTTTTCAGGGTTCACCTCCAGATTCCCAGCGGAATCCTTCCAAGAGAAAAAAGTCTCCCAAGGGCGGTAACTACTCTAATATCCCAGCCGTCATTCCTCTAAGCGAGAGAACCATCTCTCAGACTCAAACCCCTTAAAGATTATGAACTTAAAACACCTCCCCTTCCTCGTGATGTTGTCCGCCTCCGCCTATGGGGCGAGCCTCACTGTCACAAACACCGAAGGGCCCATCGCCACAAACTCAGTGGTCGATAATGAAGGTAATCCAGTGGACGGAGGATTTGCCGCGATCGGAAATATTTCTGATGAAAGCGCCCTCACTACTCTTTCCTCCGGCGCGGAGCTCGCTTCGCTTTTTACGCTATTCGATGGAGCTGCCGGCCCAATCACGGCCGCGCCCTTCGCAGGCACCTTTAGCGTTTCAAGTCAGGGAGACGTTCCGCTCAACGTCCCCAATGAGTTTTCTGGAAATCCGATCTACCTCGTCCTCGCCAACTCCGGTGACTTGGAGAGCTCGAGTGCAGCCGCAGTTGTAAGGCTTAGTGACTTTCCCAGCTCCGAACCCACCGTCTCGACGATTTATGTCAACAGTGAGAACGGGGACGTCCTCCTGGGCGACTTCGAAACCTTCACCCTCCAGCCAGGACCGATCGCGGTTGATAACCCTGCTCTTTCCCTGATCGCCATGGAAGACTTTGGCGCACCAGATGGTGACGGTGATGATGCCGGGGACAACGACGGCGATGACGCTGGCGACAACGACGGTGATGATACCGAGGACAACGACGGCGATGACGCTGGCGACAACGACGGCGATGACGCTGGAGACAACGACGGCGATGATGCTGGAGACAACGACGGCGATGATGCTGGTGACAACGACGGCGATGATGCTGGCGACAACGACGGCGATGACGCTGGTGACAACGACGACGAGGGCGATGACGAAGACGGCCGTGAACGGTGCTTCGGCCACGGTAAATTGCCTGAACTTCTTCAGCAGTTCGACCTCAATGAGGACGGCCGCATTGATGAAGAAGAGAGACAAGCCGCCAAAGAAGCGCGTCGTCAGGCTCGGGCAGAGCGTCGTGCGGCTTTGATCGAAGAATGGGACACCGACGGAGACGGTGAACTCTCCAGAGAAGAGCGTAATGCTGCCCGCGAGGCCGCACGGGAAGAGCGCCGGGCCGCCCTTCAGGAGCGCAGAGAGGAAATGTTCGCAGACGTGGCCGGAGAAGATGAGTGCCTTGACTGGGACGAGTTTCGGGATCTCAAGCCCTTCCGCAGGAAGCCACGATGGTATGTGGCCTCGATCTTCAGACGTGTTGACGCCAATGATGACGACTGCATCAGTTTTGAGGAATTCACCGCCCGGCTAACCCGTCAAGGCCATGGCCACCGGGGTCACCGGAGATGGAGCGCGGATCGAGACCGCCATCACGATGACGCCTCCCGCTCGCGGCGCCGCCGGTGGTGGAGCAGACGGGGTCGCTAATTTGTCCTCCGGGACGGGGTAATTTTGACGAAAGGGCAGCTCCGTGGAGCTGCCCTTTTTAAAGGAATTCAAGGTTTCTGAATCCGGCTTTTCCTTGAAGGGGCCGCGGGGGAAAGTGTGTCCTTTTCAACAAGCCGGAATTCAGAGAGGAAGTGGTTGTGCGCATCAAAGTGACAGTCGCCTACGACGGCAGCAACTTCGCGGGCTGGCAGATTCAGCCTGACGCAGAAACCATCCAGTCCCGGATAGAAGAGGCCCTGCACCTCATCGCAAAAGTACCCGTGCGCATTCATGGCTCCGGCCGTACTGATGCCGGTGTTCACTCCCAAGGGCAGGTCGCTCATTTCGACGCCCCAGCCGAACTCACCATGAATCCAGTCAATTGGTTGGCAGCCTTGAACACCAAGCTACCTGCAACCATCAGGGTGCTGGAATGCGATGAGGTTAACCCCGATTTTCACGCGCGGTTTTCAGCCTCTTCAAAGACATATACCTACGAGCTCTCTACCTCTCCAATCCTCCCTCCCTTCCAAGCCGGCCGGGCGTGGCACCTCCCTCGACAACTTGACCCCATCACATTGGAACAGGCACTGTCGCTATTTGAGGGCAGACACGATTTCAAAGCATTCTCCGCTGTCCGAGGCAACGAAGATGAAGAAACAGACTAT
>Ga0160422_10000778_pt1 | contig 19584 bp, 15 predicted proteins | sample Fk160mmetaG_FD_108192 | JGI IMG/M metagenome (GOLD analysis project Ga0160422, IMG submission 108192) | Marine microbial communities from the Central Pacific Ocean - Fk160115 60m metaG | ecosystem: Environmental > Aquatic > Marine > Oceanic > Photic zone | place: The Central Pacific Ocean... | reverse complement strand
GATTCTCTATTAACACCAATAGTTGGAATACCTGTACTTGTTCCTGTGCCTAAAAACGTAATCTTCATCAAATATTATCAAATTTAAAATTTTTTCTGTGCAGTTATTAAGTAGAGTTAATTAAATTTGTATTGATTTTTAGATATGGTTGTATCATTAAAGGGTGATAAAGAATTTGAAAAGCTGTTATCAACAAAAGACAAAGCTTTAAGAATCAATCTCAATGACAATATTTATGGCACTTTTTCGGAGATTGGAGCTGGTCAAGAAGTTGCTAGACATTTTTTCAGAGCTGGTGGTGCATCAGGAACTATTGCCAAAACAATGAGTGCTTATGATAAAGGTTTCAGCGATGCTATATATGGGATGGAGCACGATGAAAGATATGTAACTAAATCCAGACTCAATAAAATGCTCAAACATGAGATTAAACTTCTTGAGACGAGAGTGCCAAGAAAAAAGAATCCGCAAAAAATGTTTTTTTCATTTGCTAATACTGTTGCAACAATTGACTTTGCAAAAAAATACAAAGGTCATGGATGGATGGGTATTAAATTCCAGACGGACAGCTCTCATAAATACAGTGAAATTCAAATGCACATAAGATTTCACTTGAACGATGCAAAATCCCAGCAAGAAGTTTTAGGAATTATGGGAGTTAATCTAATTTATGGAGCATATTACAAACACAATAAGCCCAGATCACTCATTAAATACCTTTACGATCATATAGATTCAAAATCTATAGAAATTGATACAATAAATTTTTCTGGTCCATTATTTAAGAAAGTTGATAATAGACTTTTGAGTTTGGATTTAATCAAAAATAACATGACACAAGCAGTTATGTTTGGGCCTGATGGAAAAAATATATTACCCGCAGCAGAACTCTATAAAAAAAACATCTTGGCTATTAGAGGGAGCTTTAGGCCAGTTACAAAAGTTAACGAAGATATGTATGAAAAGTCTTTTGGAATGGTTTTAAAAAGAAAAGAGTTTAATAGAAAAAATACAACCTCAATTTTTGAAATTACACTATCAAACTTAATTTCTGATGGAAAGCTAAATGAACAAGATTTTTTAGACAGAGCTAAATTGCTATGTTCGATGGGCAAGACAGTTATGATTACCAATTTTCAAGAATATTATAAATTATCAGAATATTTTAATAAGTACACTGATAAAAAAATAGTTTTAACCATGGGTGTGGATAACCTGATTCAAGTTTTCGATGAAAGATACTATGATGATTTAAAAGGAGGGATATTAGAAGCATTTGGTAATCTATTTTCAAAAAATGTTACCATACTGTTGTATCCAATGTTAAGAAATGAAAAACTCATAAATAGCAATAACTTACAAGTTGACAATAAAATGAAAAATTTATATAAATTTTTTAAAGACAGCAATAAAATACTTGATATACAAGGTTTTAACAAAAAACTACTTAAAATATTTTCCTGGAAGGTTCTTGAAAAAATCAAAAACAATGATGATAACTGGGAAAACGATATTCCTGAAAATGTATCAAAACTTATCAAAAAGAAAAAGCTGTTTGGTTATAGGTAACTATTAACTTTTAGATTCCTTTTAAAATTTGGTCTGTTGGATTTTTCGTGTTTACTTTTTCAATTACTCTGGTTACAATTGAATTCTCATCAAAAATAAATGTCATTCTGTGGATACCTTCATATTCTTTTCCCCTAAATTTCTTAGGCCCCCAAACTCCAAAGATTTTTACCAATTTCTTTTCAGTATCTGCTAATAATGGGTATTGGAATCCAAACTTATTTGAAAATTTATTCTGTGTTTCAACTTTATCACAACTAACACCTAAAATTGAATAACCATTATTAGTTAACTCTTTATAATTTTCCGATAAATTACAAGCCTCTGCTGTGCATCCCGGTGTATTTGCTCTTGGGTAGAAAAAAATAATTAATTTTTTCCCAATAAAGTCACTACTACTAACATTATTTCCATTATTATCCAAACAATTAAATTCTGGAAGATTGTCTCCTATTTTCAAAGTATTCATTAATATTAATTTTATAAGTAAATTTAGTGAAATGAATAAAGCTGAAAAAATTAATTTTATTATTAAAACACTAGAAGATTTATTTCCTAAAATAGAAATCCCCTTAGACCACAAAGATCCATACACTTTATTAATAGCTGTTCTTTTGTCTGCACAAAGTACCGATGCTGGTGTAAACAAAATAACTCCAATTCTTTTTTCTAAAGCAGACAATCCAGTTGATATGGCTAAATTGACAGTCGAAGAAATTAGAGAAATAATAAAACCTGTTGGATTGTCCCCAATGAAATCAAAGGGCATTCATGGATTATCAAAAATTCTTATTGAAAAATATAACGGTAAAGTACCAAAAAGTTTTGAGGCATTAGAAAGTTTACCCGCTGTTGGTCATAAAACTGCTAGCGTTGTTATGTCACAAGCTTTTGGTGTCGCAGCATTTCCTGTTGATACACACATACACAGACTAATGTTTAGATGGGGCTTATCAAACGGAAAAAGCGTAAAAAAAACGGAAGAAGATGCAAAAAGACTTTTTCCTAAAAATCTTTGGAACAAACTTCACATTCAAATAATATTGTATGGAAGGAAGTTTTCTCCTGCAAGAGGATGGGATATAAAACAAGATATAATCATGAGAAAAGTTGGCAGAAAGTCAATCCTAAAAAAGATGATTTAATTACAAACTATCTCATATTCATCCCAATTTTTATCTGTTAATGTGTTTTCAAAATAAAAACACATTTTTCTATTGTCAGAAAAAGTTAAAAACTTATAAAAGCCATCAGGCACAGTTGCCCCGGTGGGTAGAACCAGACTTTCTGTAGAAAACTTTAATTCTATTCTAACATTGATAGGGCCTAAATCTTTTGCCCAATCTCTTACCTGTTCCTCAAGTTCCCTCCATTCGCCTCTGTTCAAACTATCTTTTTGTAGTGCGCAATTAACGAATGAAAAAGTTTTCGCCAAATTAGACCAGGAGTCTGTGAATGAGCCTGCTGGCGCCATATGTCCCTTATCCCATTCATTGTTGTAATAATCATTATTGTCAGATGTCCAAACATTTCTTACAAGATAAAAATCCATATTTCCCCTGTCAGCAACCTTAACAAAATCTCTTACAGTATACTCAATCCAATTTGGTTGTTCCCTAATCTCATTATAAGAAATTCTAAAGACATTATTTTGTACAATCAAATCATCTCTTAATTCAAATTCATAGGTTGGAGAACTATTTTTTTCACATGAAAAAAAAAACAAAACACAAAAAATGATAATTATTCTCATCAAAACAATGTTGGGTTTTCAATTTTTTTCATATAGCCATTATTTCTAGAAACTTTACCAACTCTATACTCCTCAATTTCAATATCTAGCTCTTTTTGTAACCATTCTGCAATCAAATGTCTGTGACAAAATTTTTTTTTAGAGCCATTTGTCATTAAGATTATATCATCTTTATCGCTTAAAGAATTTAAATCATTAAAAACTTTTTTTGAATCTAATAAACTTAATTGTTCTCTGTACGAACTTATAAAAAATTCTTCCGATATGTTTTGTTTATTTAAACTATCAAGAAGTTTCCAGTTAGGTACTAGTGCCTTATAATCAAATTTTACTAAATCGTTATTGGATGGGTACAGAGAAATTGAGACAATTGTGGCATGACATGAATCATCAATTTGTTTAAAAAAACCTGTTTTCATTTTTAAATTTTCAGTCTTTTAAATTTAATATAATTATATCAATTATTTTTTTTAAAATTTCACTCAATATTATCACATATTTTTTTTAAAAAAAAAACTTGTTTTCTTAACAAAATTTTAACATATTTGTGGATTAACTAAAAAATATAATTAGATGAAAAAATTATTAAGTCTTTTTACCTTCTTTTTTCTGATGGTTATTCCAATGCTTATGGCTCAAAGTTCAGTAAGTGGTACTGTTACCGATTCTGATGGAGCTGTTTTACCTGGAGCTACTGTCGTTGTTGAGGGTACATCTCAGGGTACTACCACTGATTTTGATGGTAATTACTCTATTTCGGCTTCTGCTGGAGATGTTTTAGTATTTAGCTATGTAGGGTATGTTAGTCAGTCTGTTGAGGTTGGTTCTTCAATGGTTGTGAATGTATCCTTGGAATCTAGCAACACACTTGATGAAGTTGTTGTAACTGCTTATGGTTCACAGACTAAAGAATCTATTGTAGGTTCCGTTGCTGTTATTGGTGCTGACGTTTTAGAAGCTTCAAAAGCAACATCTGTAACTCAAGCATTGCAAGGTGCTGTACCAGGTGTCAATATTATTACATCTGGTGGAATCCCTGGATCAAACCCAACTATTAGAATTAGAGGTATAGGATCTATTAATGCTTCTGCCTCTCCACTTATTATAGTTGATAATGCTCCATACAATGGTAACCTTAATGGTATTAGCCAGGATCAAGTTGAATCGATTTCTGTTTTGAAAGATGCTTCTGCAACAGCGTTATATGGTGCCGCAGCTGCGAACGGAGTTATCGTTATTACAACTAAATCTGGAAAATTAAACCAAGAAGCTAAAATCTCTGTTAACATTAAGAAAGGTATAGCTTCTGAAGCTGTAGACCTTCATGAAACATTAGGTATTAATGATTGGTCAGAACTATACTGGGAAGCAAAAAGAAATGGTTTGTTAGCAAACGGTACTGCTGCTAATGCTGCTGAAGCTGCTAGCCTAGCAACTTCTACATATGGAAGTGCATTGCAATATAATGCGTATGGTATAGCAAATCCTGTCGGAACTGATGGTAGATTAACAGCAGCTCCACTTTGGGATACTGATTGGAAAGGTGCTATTATTAATGACGAGGCTCAATTCGAAGAAGTTGGTATAAGTCTTTCCGGTGGTGGTAATAAAACAACATATTTCTTCAGCACAAACTATTCTCACGAAGAAGGTAATGTTGAAACAACCGTGTTCGAAAGGTATGCGTCTAGAATTAAAATTGATAGTCAAGTCAATGACTTTATCAAAGCCGGTATGAATGTTGGTTACACTAGATCACACACGAATACACCAAATCAATCTGGTAGTGGATATTCAAGTACTATCCAATGGATTTATAATGTTCCAAACTATTTCCCAATTTACCGAAGAAATGCAGATGGTTCATTCAAGCTTGATGCGGCAGGAAATAAAATATTTGACTATGGTAATTACGCTGACGGTGCTGTTAATGTTATTAGACCTGTCTTTTTAGACGAAAATGCATATGGTTCATTATTTATATATGATATTTTCAACAATAGAACAGACTTTAATGCTAGTTTATATGCGGATGTAAACATATTAAGTAACTTGAAATTTTCATCTCGAGTAACTTATCAATCCTACATGTTTGACTCTTACTCTTACATCGATAGAGATAATGGTTATGCCGCAAGTGTAAATGGTAGAGTAACTCAAGGTAGAGATATTACAACTGCTACTAATGCCATCCAACAACTAGTTTATAACGAAACATTTGCTGATAAGCACAACATAGAATTAGATTTATTGTATGTTGCAAATAATTATCATTTTGATGATTTAGGTGCTTCTGGTGAAGGATTTTTACCTAACGTTAAAATTCTAAACGGTGCTACTACTCCTTCTGATGTTAGTGGTTTTACAGTCCAACAGAGATACACAAATGCTCTTGGACGTTTAAAATATAATTTTGATGAAAAATACTTTATTGAAGGAAGTATTTCGTCTGGATTATCAACAAAGTTTAGAGACGAAGTTAGAGAAGGAACATTTTATTCTGTTGGTGCTTCATGGATTGCATCCAAAGAAAATTTCTTGAAAGATGTTGACGCTATTGACTTTTTAAAGTTTAAAGCATCTTACGGAGAAGTTGGAAATGATAGAGGAATTGGAAGTTTTCCATACATCTCTACATTTAATACAGGTTGGAATCAGCTAGGAACTACTGGTGTATTAGCTGGTGGATTAGTTGATGCTGACTTAACTTGGGAAACAACTGCAACAACTAACGCTGGTGTTGAATTTGGATTATTTGGTGGAAAATTAGATGGTGGTATTGAATACTACTCAAGAGAGAGTGTCGATTTAATTTACGACAAACCATTACCAATCTCCACTGGAAATTCATCAATCACAACAAATGTTGGATCATTGAAAAATTATGGTGTTGAGGTAACTCTATCATCACAGATTGTAAACAGTGATGACTTGAAAGTTAATGCTGCTTTGAATTTTTCAACTGAAAACAATGAAATTACGGAGTTAACACAAGAAGAGTTCATTAGTGGAACTAAAAAGTGGATGGTTGGAAGATCATTATATGACTTCTTCATCAGAGAATATGCTGGTGTTGACCCTGCTGACGGTTACGTAATGTGGTATAAAGACGTTACTGATGCCGATGGTAACGTAACAGGAAGAGAAACTACTAAAGAATATAGTGACGCTACTCGTTATTATCAAGATAAGTTATCAATTCCTGATATTATTGGTGGTTTTCAAGCTAATGTTCAATACAAAAACTTTGATTTTTCAATGTTGATGAACTTTAGCATGGGATCTTTTGTCTATGATTCATCATATGCAGGTTTAATGGATGGGTTTTCTGATATTCGTCAACAAAGCCCCCACCTGTTAGACAGATGGCAAAATCCTGGTGACGTAACTGAAGTCCCAGTTCTTTTGGAATCTAATAATGACTTTAACGCGACATCAACCAGATTTTTATTCTCTAACGATTACCTCAGAATAAAAGGCTTAACAGTTGGTTATACCGTTAAAGATAGCCCTGTATTATCAGGTGTTGGAATTAACAGTGTAAGAGTTTACGCTCAAGCTACAAACCCATTTACGTTTCACAAACACTTTGGAATTGATCCTGAGCAAAATTTATCAGGAACAACAAGTAGCCGTTCGTATCAACTTAAAACATTTACACTTGGTTTAAATATTGATCTATAAAAATTAATTATTATGAATTTTAAAAAATTATTTACAATAGCTTTTGCAACTTTATTTATGTTTAGTTGCCAAGAAGAATTTATCGATGATCCTAAGCCAGTTGATGGAATTAGCGAAACATTGGTATTTTCCTCTAGAGACCTTGTTGATTCGTTTTTAGCTGGTATGCTTAGAAGAACAAGAGCTCAGTTTACAAGTGTTGACTCAAATGGAATTAATGCTATTTATTATGCAAGAACCGTTAAAGGTAATGATATTATACAGAGAAGAACTTGGTATACATATGATTACGAAAATGATAATAGGGAAGCAACCTACAGAAGACCTACGTTTTCATGGCAGTTTCCTTACTTCATGATTAATCAGGCGAACATTGCAATTAGAGGTATTAATAATAGTGATTTATCTGAAACCGATAAAAACGAAACCGTAGCTCAGGCTCTCGGAATTAGAGCGTTTTATTATTTTCAGCTAGCATTAGAATTTTGTCCAGCATATTTACAATCTAACCCTGCTTCTGAAGAAGCACCTCCAATTTATACGGAGCCTGCTACAGAGGGCGGTCCTATGAGTACTCTACAAGAGATGTATGATTTAATCATTAGTGATTTAACTACTGCAATTTCGAAGGCTTCAAGCTCAAGAATTGATAAATCATATTTTAACAGCAATGTGTTACATGGTATTCTCTCAAGAGTGTACCTTACTACAGGTAACTATGCTGGTGCTGCTGCTCATGCTGCTCAAGCTAGAAGTGGTTATTCATTAGCTGGAGCTGAATATGTTGATGGTATGGATGATATGAGTGCTACGGAATGGATTTGGGCTATGCCACAACAGTCTGACCAATCTAATTACTATTGGGGAGCTCCTCATGCTCACGCAGATCATGAAATACTTTCATATGCCGCTACATTTATCAACATTGATTTCTTCTCATTATTCAGTGCGACTGATATTAGAAGAGCAGGTACGGCTGCTACTGGTGCTCAATTTTTTGCAAGGTACACATTAAACCCTGCAGATTACAGATATATTTGTACTAGAAAGTTCACATTTACTTTTGCTTCTGACCACCCATTGATGCGTGCAGCTGAGATGGTATTGGTTGAAGCTGAAGGTAAAGCTAGGACTGGTGATGAAGCTGGGGCTGCAGCTCTGCTACTAAGTTTACAACAGAGCAGAGACGCAAGTGCTGTTGCTTCTGGAAATACTGGTCAAGCTCTTATTGATGAAATTCTTGTAGAAAGAAGAAAAGAACTTTATGCAGAATTAGGTGTCGAGTGGTTTGATGCGAAGAGAACTGGCTCGGCAATTACAAGAACTGGTAATCACAGAGTTAAGGGTGATGCTTCTCTCGCTGCTAATGATAAAAGATTCTTTTTAAAAGTTCCACAGAGAGAAATTGATGCTAACGATAACATCACTGATGCTGTGAACTCGAATAGATAGTTTTTTCTTAATTATCCTAAAAAACCCACTTTTAAAAAGTGGGTTTTTTTTTGTCCTTTTTGGCAATATATTTGGTATGTATAGATTATGAAAATTTTTAGTTTAGTAATTGTATTTTTTTCAATTTTTGGATTTTCTCAAAAGGTTGATACTAATAACATTGAGATCATCAGAGATAAATTTGGAGTTCCACATATTTATTCAAAAACCGATAAAGAGTTAGCATATGGGCTTGCTTGGGCTCACTCAGAGGATGATTTTAAAACTATACAGGAAGCTTATTTAGCTGGAAATTCATTACTGAGTAAACATATTGGACTAAAAGGTGCGCCAGTTGACTTTTTATCACAATTAATTCAATCAGATGAGGTTATTGACAGTCTATATCATACAATTGATGAAAATTTTCTTAATGTTGCTGATGGATATGCACAAGGAATAAATCGCTTTGCTGAGCTATTCCCTGAAAAAGTATTAGTAAAGAAATTATTTCCAATAACTGTTAAAAAAATGCTTAAGTATTCCTTTTTACAACTATTTATCTCTAGTGAAGGCGACAGGGCTATCAGGGCTATTTTTGAAAATGATTTGAAAAGCTTGAAATTTCAAAGAAAAAATGAATTAGGATCAAATCTATTTTCATTTAGTACAAATAGGACAAAAAACGGTGAAACATATATGGCTGTGAATACGCATCAACCATTAGATGGACCAACATCTTGGTATGAAGTTCACCTTGAAAGTGAGGAGGGAACTAGTATTATTGGCGCTACTTTTGCGGGAGCACCATGTGTTTTAACTGGAAGCAATAAAGATTTGGCATGGACTCATACAGTCAATCGTCCAGACAAAACAGATATTTATCAACTTGAGATGGTAAAAAATAGCAAAATAAAATACCATTTTGATAATAAAATTTTAAAACTAAGAAAACACCGAGGCAAAGCATTCATAAAAATATTAGGAATACCAATTAAGGTTAGTAAAAAGTATTACTCAAGTATATATGGTCCAACACTCAAAAATAAAACTGGCTTTTTCTCTGTTAGAACAGGCTCTTTATTTAAGATTAGAGGTCTTGAACAATGGTGGAAAATGAATAAGGCTAAGAATTTTGAAGAATTTTACTCAATTTTAGAAATGAATGAGATTCCAGGTTACAATATTGGATATGCTGATAAGGAAGATAACATATTTTATATTTCAAATGGACTAATACCAATTAGAAATGAAAAATATAAATGGGATGGTCTATTACCTGGAAATACTAGTGAAACGTTGTGGAAAGAATATTATAAAACATCTGATTTACCGCAAGTTAAAAACCCAAAATCTGGATATATATATAACGCAAATCACTCACCTTTCAAATCAACTTCATTAGATGAGAATCCAAATCCTGAAGATTTTTCCCCTGACATGGGCTTTGAACTATATGACAATAATAGAAGTACTAGAATATTTGAGTTAATCGAATCATATGATGAAATTGACTATGAAATATTCAAAAAAATAAAGTATGATAATAAATTTCCTTATCCTTTTAAGTACAATTTTATGAATGTTAACAAGATATTCGATATGAAACCTGATGAATATCCTGAAATCAAAGATTTATTAATAAATATTCAAGAATGGGATAAATCAACGAATGCCGATTCTGTTGGAGCCGGTACTTACGCAATGTTCTATTACACACTAGCAGATAAATTTTTTTTCAAAGGATATTACAATAAGAATTTTAGTAAATCTTTGATTGAAGAATGCTTGATAGAAACAAAAAAAAGGATGATGAAATATTTTAATTCAAGTAAAATTAAATTAGGTGATTTTCAAAAGTTAGTCAGAGGAAATAAAGAAATACCAATCTTTGGAATGCCAGATGTTATAACTGCAATGCATGGATCTAAGTATAAAGATGGAAAAATTAAAATTACCAACGGAGAATCCTACATACAATTAGTAAAGTTTAGTGAAAATGGAGTTGAAATTGAATCTATTATCTCATATGGAAGTAGTGATGATAAAAGTTCAAAACATTATAATGATCAAATGGATATGTATTCAAAATTTAAAACAAAAAAAATGAGTTTTGATAAAAACTATGTCATGGACAATTCTTCTAAAATTTACAATCCAAAATAAATTAACAATTTATTTAAATAATTTCTTATACTGTTCAAGATATAACGGCACAACAAGATCTATATTATATTTTTTAGCTTGATTATGTGAGTTTTCCTTTAAATTTTCTAATAAGGTTTCATCTAAAAGCAACTTTCTTATAGAATCAGCAAATCCATCAATATCATTATACTTGTGAGTATAGCCTGTTTTTTGGTTAATATTAAGTTCTGGTAAACCACCACTATTAGAAGAAATAATAGCATTTTTTGAAGCCATAGCTTCCAAAGCAGATAAACCAAAACTTTCAGTTTTGGATGGTAAAATAAAAATGTCAGATTTACATAAAGCTTTTTCTACTTCGGTCGTATTTCCATTAAATGAAATATTTTTAATTTTTAACTCTTTTGACATCGACATAGCTATTTCTAATTCAGGCCCCTCACCTATTAAATTAAATATACAGTCAAACTCATTAGAGATTATTGAAAATATTTTAATTAAAGTCCTTATATTCTTGACTGATCTAAAATTACTGACATGTGTAATTATTTTTCTTGCATCTTTATTATTACAATCTAAAAGCTGTGTATCAAATTTTTTGGTATCAACAAAGTTTGGTATTACAATAATTTTTTTTTGAGTTTCAAAAAACTCGTGTGTATCATTTTTCAAACTTTCAGAAACGGATGTTACGATATTTGATTTTTCAATTGAAAATTTAACTGCATCTTTATAAAAAGGGTGTTTTCCTACAAGTGTGATATCTGTTCCATGTAAGGTAGTAATTATAGGAAGATTAAATCCATTTAATTTTAGCATTTTTTGCGCCATATAAGCAGCATATGCATGTGGAATAGCATAGTGAACATGTATAAGATTAATTTTATTTTTAGTTGCTACATCAACAATTTTTGTTGAAAGAGCTAATTCATAGGGCTGAAAATTGAAAAGTGGATAATAAGGTACATTAACCTTGTGAAAAAAAACAGATTTATTATTATCAATCAATCGAACAGGCTTCTCATAAGCTATGAAATGAACAGAGTGACCTCTTTCGGCTAAGTTATGACCAAGCTCCGTAGCAAGTACACCACTTCCTCCAAATGTTGGATAACAAACTATTATTATATTCATTTATTCAAAAACTATTTTTTTTATTTCTGTTCTAATATTATAATCAATTAACTTTTTGTTTTCCATGGTTGGGAATGTTCTATTTGATAAAAAAACATAAACAATGTTAGTATTAGGATCAGCCCATGCGTATGTTCCTGTAAAACCTGAATGGCCAAAACTACTTGGTGAGACACAACCACATGTAATTTCTGGTTTTCCAGATATATCAGGTTTATCAAAACCTATGCCTCTTCTAACATTTTTATTACAAAAGTGGCATTTATTAAATTCTTTAAATGTTTTTTCAGTAAAAAAAATATTATTTTCATAAGTCCCACTCTGTAGGTATAGTTGCATAATTTTTGCAACATCAAGTGAATTTCCAAAAAGACCTGCATGACCACCAACTCCTCCTTGCATTGCGGCTCCCATATCATGGACATATCCCTGTAATTTTCCCATTCTGAAATATTCATCTATCTCTGATGGAGCAATATTTTCAATGGATTCTACTTTAATGGGGTTATAAGTTAAAGAGTTTGCACCAATTTTATCATAAATGTAATTTTTTATCAACTCATCTAAACTGGAGGAATATTTTTTTTCTAGAAATTCTTTCAAAAAATAATATGGAAAATCACTATACTTATATTCTTTTTCTTCCATTAGATTAGAGCTTATTATTCTATTTAGAATAGTATCATTCCACGATTTCATGAATAATCCCTCACGAACTTCATTAACGTATGAATTAGTAGGTTTGAGAGAATAATGTTTTTTTATTTGTTTTTTGTTAACAGAATCGATTGTTTCTTTGTAGAAGGGAATCCAAGGCTTGAGTCTTGCATAGTGAGACAGCATTTCATCTATGGGTATATTCTTTTTATTTAATAACTCTAAATTGGGCAAAAGTTCACTTAATTTTGTGTTTAACGTCAAGTCTTTAGATTCAAACTCCCTCATTATTAATGGAACAGTAACCAATATTTTGGTTAGTGAGGCTAAGTCATAAATGTGATTGTTGTTAACTTTTATTAATTTATCATAAGTATGATAACCATAAGATTTATGACAAATCACACTACCTTGCTTTGCTATAAGTAACTGTGCTCCGGGCATCATCTTATTTTCGATTGCAAAATTGATTATTGAATCAATTTTCTTTAATCTAGAACTATTGAAATTTTTATTTAAATGATGCTCAAAAGCTAAGATTTTTTTTTTTTTATCTCTATAGATGTGTTGACTGGAATTTCTTTGTTAATTGTAACAGGTAGCACACCCTTCACATCTATTGCTCCAAAAATTGCTTGGGCAGCCTTTTTTTGAAAAACGTTGGAATTTTGATATGCCACTAATATTGATTCAATACCTTCTATTTCTATATCCATCAAAGAATAAGGTTTAGCAAAGATTACTAATGTTATATTATTATCCTTGATTTTTTCAATAATTTGGACTTCTTCATCTGTAAATTTATAGTCATTAAATGGTGAGCTATCAGATTTATGTAATCCAATTATTATTTTGCTATATGAATTGACTTTTTGGATTAAGGAATCATTATTTAATTTATTTAGATGATCTACCCTATCGTACATGTTTAAATAATCGTAAAAAATCATGTTTGAATCATCACCAAAACTTATATATCCAATAGATTCTTTTGATGAAATATTAAAAGGTATATTGTTGTTTGAATTTTTTACTGCAGTAATCGATTCTTCTGCTAATTTATCTAGAAGAGCAAAATCAATATCTTGGTTTAAATCTTCTACGATGTTTTCAGTTTGAATTGGCTTAAAACTTTTTAGTCCAGACTTGTATTTTGCTGATAAGAGTTTTTTAACTGCTGTCATTAATCTTTTTTCAGATATTTTATTTTTTTTGTATGCTTTTTTAATTTCTTTAAAACTTTTATCAATATTTTCTGGCATTAATAATAAATCATTTCCAGCATTAAGTGCAGTTATATCTGGATGTTCACCCTCAGAAAAATCTACAATAGCTTTCATGTCTAAAGCATCTGTAATCACTAAACCATTAAATTTTAAATCTTCAATCAATAAATCATTTATAATTTTTTTAGACAGAGTAGATATATTTTTTTTATCTAAGGAAGGAATATTCAAATGAGCAGTCATTATCCCATCCAAATTATTTTTTATTAGCTCTTTAAAAGGATATAATTCAATTTTATTAATTCTGTCTTGACTAAAGCTTATTGAGGGCAGGGTTTTATGTGAATCTGTTTCTGTATCGCCATGACCAGGAAAATGCTTTGCAGCACCCATAATTCCATGGTAATGCATTCCTTTAAGGTAACTGACTCCTTTTCTAGCTACATTGTATTTATCTTCTCCGAATGATCTACTTCCAATTATTGGATTTCTTGGGTTGGTATTCACATCAACAACTGGGGCAAAATTGATTTGAACGCCTAGTCTTTTAGCGTGATAGCCAATCCTTTTACCAACATCATAAATAAGATTATCATTTTTAATTGCACCAAGAGTCATGTTATATGGAAATGAAAAAGCATCACTTAGTCTCATACCTATACCCCATTCAGCATCCATTGATATTAAAAGAGGGACATTAGATATTTTTTGAAAGTGATTTATAGCTAATGCTTGATCTTTAATATTGCCCAAAGAAAAAATGAGACCACCTAGATGATAATTTTCAATTAATTTTGAAATTTCATTTATTTCATCATCCCCGTATTTTGTTGCAACCCAAACAGTGAAGAGTTGTCCAATTTTTTCATCTATTGATAAACTATTATAGACACTGTCAACCCATTTAACTTGATCTGAGTAATCTGAAGTATATAAAGGATTCTGAGAATTAATATTTGTTAGAAATACAAAAAATAAAAGAAAGATAATTTTTTTCATCTAAGAAGTTTTACATGCCAACTTTTAGAAACTGGAACCTCCCAATTTTCTAATAAATCTTTTTTATGTGTTATTAAGTTATTAAAAACGATTGTATTATTAGTAATTTTTTCTTTTAAAATTTTGTCTTTAAAGTCATTTAATTTTTCGACTGAGATAACTTCATTTTGGCGGTATGATATGTATAATCTATCAAGTAAACTTATCGATAAATCATTCTCAATTGAACGAATAAAAGCTGTAAGCTTATCTATTGAACATCCTGTGGCTGCAGATTTTTGTTCATCCAAAACAATAAAAATAAATAAGTCATATTTTATTTTAAATGAACAAAATAAATCATTTCCGTGTGATGTCCAGGATTTTAAAAAATCCCCTATTTTCTTCGAAATAAAAATCTTCTCATGATTGGATAAAACTCTATTCGATTGGTATATCCATAACCTTGAGTCATCATCTATTTTTTCAAAATTTAAAATCATTAATTAAGGACTTATTTAGAAATTAAAGGCATTTTAAGTGTCTAAAATTATTCTTAACAAATTATCATTACTAATCTTTAAAAACCTGTATGGTTACTTTTTTATCAATTAGGTCTGTGAATTTACCGTTATATCTTGTAGCTTTTACTAAATGATTATCTATCCAATGATAATTTCCCCCTCTGGGCTTTCCCATAACTAAACTATGATACTTAAATCCGTTATTTTTTAACCATTGTTCTGTAACTTTTCTATGTTCCTCAGTTCTAGATGTAAAAAAACAAATAACATGGCCCTCATCGTACCATTTATTTAATGTTTCCAATGCATCTGGAAACAACTTCGCGGTTGACATTCTTTCAGGCTCCTCATTGGGTATATCATCACAAATAGTACCGTCTATGTCAATTAAATAATTTTTCACATCATTTGGTAGTATAGGACTAACAGTGATACCATTTTCGACCTTTTTCTCTAAAACTCTATTAGAATGATTTTTTTTCATAGTATTATTTTTGAATCAATTTAATATTAATGTACATATACTAATCAGATTTATTTTTCCTACCAAATATGGAAAAGTGTACATATTTTTTTGGGTTTAACCTTAAATCTTCCATCAATAAATTTATGTTTTTAGAAACCGTATTTAAAGATTTAATTAGTTTATCATCAAAAATTATTTTACCAGCAGATCCCTGTCCGCTGTTAACGTAATCTGTAATTTCAGAAAGATTATTGGAAACGTTGTTTAGGTTGTAAATAATTGATTCGATTTCAGAAAAACTTCCTGATATTCTTTTTATTTCTTTGGATGTATCATCAATATTAGTTATTAAGTTATTAATCCTTAATTCGTTATCATTTAATAAATTTTTAATACTATTAGATGACTCTTCTAGATTTTGAATTGTGGAGGAAGCTTTTTTGATTGATAGTTGAATATCATTTTTTAATTCATCATCAAGCACGGAGTTAAAACTTTTTAAAAGAGAATCTGCACTAACAACCATTGACTCAATCTTAACTTGTAATGGAGATAATTTATCGTTTACAAGTTCAGTTAAACCAGGTGCAATTTGCGAATCTAAAGTATCTCCTGTTTTGGCATTAATATTCCCTGACTTCGGAATAATTGCAATTGCTTTTCCACCGATCAATCCAGTCTCATATATTTGAGCAATACTGTTTTTGGAAAAATCAAGATCATTTTCTACCCTAAATTTGATTATCAGTTTTGAGCTATTTTTAAAAAATTGAATCTTTTGAACACTTCCTACCGAGAAGCCACTAATTGTTACAGGCGTGCCCTTTGACACACCCTCAACGTCATCGTATATAGCATAAAAAAATCTATCACTGGTAAAGACATCATTGGATTTTAAGAAGCTAAACCCTATGATAAATAAAACGATACCAGTTAGAACAAGAATGCCAGTTTTAATTTCATATGAGAACTTCAAAATAGTTTTATTTCAAATTTATAAATTAGTTAGTGTAATTATTCATATTCATCTAAGTATTTTTTTAAACTGTACGGTTTATTGTCTTTAAATACTGATATGAATGATGATTTATAACCAAAACTCTTAGCTCTTTGAAGTAATAAAATTGCGCTTTCATAATTATTTGTTTCACCAAAATAATATCTGTACAATCCATTACTTTTCATTTTAGATATTTCTTTTAAACCATTAAAGTTATATGGCTTGGTCTCTAATGAATTTTTACTTGCAGCTATCTGAATTTTAAAGGAAAATATTGGATTATATGATTTATTTTTTTTTAGACTACCTGAGTTAACTTTTTTATTATCTAATGATAACAAATATTTATTAATTGCTCTTGAGATCGAAAAAGCAATTTCTTTTTGACCTTTAATCGAGTTTAGGTATTTTCCTTCTCTTTTATTAGTTAAAAAACCTGCTTCAATCAAAACACTGGGCATGTAAGTGTTTCTCAGAACTAGAAAACCTGCTTGTTTTACTTTTCTATTTTTCCTATTCAAGTCCTTCACAAAAAAATCTTGGATATAGTTTGCAACAACAATACTTTGATCTAAGTATTCCTCCTGCATTAAAACAAGACTGATAACAGATTCAGGATTATTTGGGTCAAAACCACCATATTTTTGTTCATAATTTTCCTCTAAAAAAATAACAGAGTTTTCCTTCTGAGCAATTTTAAAATTTCTTTCATTTGCATGAAGTCCTAAAACAAAAGTTCCAGCGCCATAAGCATCTGAATTATGAGCATCGCAGTGAATAGACAAAAACAAATCTGCATTTGCATCATTAGCAATTTTTGCTCTTGTATTTAAATCAATAAACCTATCATCTGTTCTTGTATATATAACTTTAATATTTTCATTTTTGGATAAGAAATCACCTAAATATAGCGCAATATTCAGGACAATATTTTTTTCAAAATAACCGTTTCCTCTGTTACCAGGATCTTTTCCGCCGTGACCTGCATCAACAACAACAACGTAATCTGTTTTAATGTCTTGTGCTGTTAAATCACTTAAAATAAAGATTAGAAATACGAAATATTTTGTAATATATCTTGATCTGAACATCTCTTATAAAAATATCATTATTTTAGTAAAACTATAATATAGTTTGGATTTTTCAAGAATTCACATATTAAATAATCAACTCATAATACTCTTCATATTATTAATATTTTCTATCAATAAAATTTTTACTCAAGATATAGTTAATGATAGTATTGTTTCAGATACATTGAAAAAAAAGAACCTAATAGATTATAATGTAAAAAGAAATGCGAAGGGATACATAAAGGTTGATAATAAAAACAAAATAATAACCCTCTTTGATGAGGCTGAGTTATACTATGGAGATATTCAACTAAATGCAGGTATAATCGAGTTCGATTGGGACAAAAATATTGTATCTGCCGGTCGAATCAAAGATTCTTTGGGAAATTTTTCACAAACACCTGTCTTCAAACAAGGCATGGAAGAAATTAACCCTGACTCAATTAGATATAATTTTGACAGCAAAAAAGCTATAATATGGAATTCTAGGACAAAACAGAATGATATGAATGTTATTTCAGAGTCAACAAAAAAAGAAAATGATTCTATTTACTTTATCAAAGATGCCAAAGTTACAACATCAAGTAATCTTGAGGATCCTGAATATTATATCAGAGTAAGATCTGGAAAATTCATACCAAAAAATAAGATTATTGCAGGTCCTAGCAACTTATACATTTTTGATATTCCAACGCCAATATTTCTACCATTTGCTTATTTTCCTCTTGAAGATAAAAGAAGTTCTGGTTTTATTTTTCCTACAATTGGTCAGAATAATAATAGAGGTTATTTTTTTCAGAACGGAGGTTATTACATTGCACCGTCAGATTATTACGATTTAACATTTTTAATAGACTACTACACCAATGGAAGCTATGGAATGAGATTAGAATCAGCATATAAAAAAAGGTATTCTTTTAATGGAAAAATTGCATTGAGATTCGAAAATTTAATTGATGGTGAAAGAGGATTGCCAGGGTACTCAAAATCCAACATATATAATTTTAGATGGACTCATTCACAAGACTCAAAAGCGAACCCAGGAAGTAGGTTTTCAGCATCTGTTAACTTGGGAAGTAGCGATTATTTCAGAGAATCATTAAATCAAATTAATTCACCAAATTTTCTTAACAACACACTAAATTCATCAGTGTCTTATTCAAAAAGATTTAAGGGCTATCCAGCTGCAAACCTTTCAGTCACTGCCTCACACTCACAAAATACAAGATCAAAATCTGTAAATTTAGTTCTTCCAACACTGCAGGGAAGTTTAGAAAGAATTTATCCATTCGTTAAAAGAAATGGTCAAAAAAAGGGGATTTTAAAAAATATTAATCTACAATACTCGTTAAGAGCTGAAAATAGAATAAATACAGTAGATTCACTATTCTTGAAAAAGGAAATGTTTAAAGATGCGGAATATGGTTTAAAACATTCGATTCCGTTGAGTACAAATTTTAAATTATTTAAACACTTTAGCGTTAGTATGAATGGTAATTTTCAAGAAATTTGGACTGGTAGTACTGTAAGAAGAAACGATTACAGTTCATCAATGAATAATCAAAATAATAAAACTGAGGTGAAAGGCTTTGATAGATTTAATCAATACAATTTTGGTTTAAGTTTAGGAACTACAATTTATGGATTATTTAATTTTAAAAAATCAAAAAAAATTCAATCAATAAGACATGTAATCAGACCTGCAATTAGCTATAACGTTAGTCCTAGTTTTAAAAAATACTATGATACCTATATCATTGACGCCGACGGAAATACTGCGGAATACACACGATTTGAGGAAAACTTTTTTGGAAGTCCTTCCAATAGGTATTCAAGCTCAATAGGATTACAAATTAGTAATAATATTGAAGCAAAAATTTTTGAAAATGATAGTGTTTCGGAAGAACCTAAAAAAATAAAAATTTTAAATAATTTAAACGT
>Ga0160422_10000777_pt1 | contig 19588 bp, 24 predicted proteins | sample Fk160mmetaG_FD_108192 | JGI IMG/M metagenome (GOLD analysis project Ga0160422, IMG submission 108192) | Marine microbial communities from the Central Pacific Ocean - Fk160115 60m metaG | ecosystem: Environmental > Aquatic > Marine > Oceanic > Photic zone | place: The Central Pacific Ocean... | reverse complement strand
GTCCTCCAAGGGCGACCACGGCAATGTCCCCGGCGGTACCTATGAGGCTAGCGATGATCCCAAGGCGTATTGAGGTTGCGGGGTGCATACGAAGGCATACCCAGGAGGACAAGACGGAAATCAATGTCGCTATGAAAGGGAACCCTTGTGATGCGGCGTACACCACAGCTACCCAGTTCAGGTGAAGAAGGATGCCCAGTCTTAACACGATCGGTTTTCCGCCGCCGCAAAGGCGAGTTGAGAAAGACCGATGGACCTTTCTCGGAATCCAGCCTCGCAGAACGAAAGGTAATACTTCCAGAATCTGAGGAACCTGTCATCAAATCCAAGGGCACGAATTTCCGTTTCTTTTGCGCAGAAGTTCTTCAGCCATTTTGAAAGCGTTATGGCGTAGTCCTGAGCAAAATCCTGTTGGGCCACCAGTCGCAGCTTTGAATTCTCGGCGACAGCGGACAGAATGGCGGCCAAGGAAGGGCAGCATGATCCGGGGAACACATAACGGCGGATAAAGTCGGTGTTTCCCAAATAGGCCTTGTATTTGTGCAAAGGCATGGTGATGGCTTGAATGGCCGCTTTGCCATCACTGTTGAGCAGATTGTCTATGGCTTGAAAGTATGAAGGGAGGTGCTCATGACCTACAGCTTCGATCATTTCTACTGAGACCAATCTGTCAAAGCTTCCGGCAACCTCTCGGTAGTCTTGGCGGAGCAAATGAATCCGCTGCTCAAGACCCCGGGAACGAATCTGATCGCTCGCGTATTGAAACTGGGCGTCACTGATCGTGGTGGTGGTGACTTCAACATCATGATTCTCAGCCAAATACAGGGCAAATCCGCCCCAACCGGTACCAATTTCTACAATTCGATGCCCATCTTGAATGTCCGCTATTTCAGCCATTCGGGCATATTTTGCATCCTGGGCTTCCTTAAGAGACATCTCTGGGCTTGAGAAGATGCCTGATGAGTAGGTCATTGAGGGATCAAGCCAAAGACCGTAGAACTCGTTGGAAAGGTCGTAGTGGGCCAGGATGTTCTTCTTCGCACGATCAACGGTTCCGGACCGTGCAGCCTGCCAGAATTTGCTTTTCCACTTGCTTACCCAAGCCCGGTCAGCAAGTGACATCTGAACTTCAGCTTCGCGGGCAAAGACTCGAAGCACATCCGTCAGGTAATCTGCGGTCCACCAGCCTTCAACCCAAGCTTCGGCCGCACCGTTGGGACCATGTTTGACGATTGAGGACCAGAATCTTTCGTCGACGACTCGAAAAGAAGCCGATTGACGGCCTTGGCCGTACCGGGAAGTCTGACCATTTTCGGTGATTTCCAAGACGCCAGATGTGAGTCGTTCGAGACGAGTGAGAACAAGCCGCTTCGAAAGTGAAGAACTTCGCACGCGAATATGGTCCGGGACTATGGCGGGGGACTGGGTCATGCAACAGACTCCTGCATTTTGTGGGCTCCGGGGTGTTTGATGTAGGGGTTGCCTTTGCGCCATACCTTCATGGCTTGCCAGTAAATGCCTGCAACCACGCGTACGGTGGCCAGTGGTGTTCCCCAAAGGCAGCGATGGAGCCCTTGGGGGGTCAGCGGAGATTTAGAGGTGGTAAATGTGGCGTCGAATTTTCGTTCTCCTTGGGCGTGATTCTCCATGTGGACAGCGAAGTGGCGATCGGTCCAGTGGAATCTCCATTGGTGTTGGTGGTTCATTTCTAGAAACGGAGAGACATGGAACTTTTTGTCAAAGGCAAACGCACGCTTCCCTCCAGAGCAATCGTGGACGTATGCGTGTCGCTCTCCCCAAGGAATGTTCGTGATCTCAGTGACAATTGCTTGCAGGTCGCCCTGGGCGTCGTGGGCAAAGTAAAAGGACACGGGGTTAAATTGATGGCCGAAATACCGAGGGTGCGCGAGCAAATAGACATTGGCGATGTCCGATTTTCCAAGGGTCCTCGAGATTCTTTCGCGTACTTCTTCGGCAATCGCTCGATGTTCATCGAAGCCAAAATCACGTTGGTGCCAACTTGCCAAATTTTCTTGGTTCGAAGACCAGAACGTCGAAAGGCGGCATATTTCGTCAATGCGATCCACATTGATGCAGGGCATCCGAAGACTCATGCGAAAATTGTGAGGCTTGGCCCCGTATCTTCGGTGGCGAACCGTTCCTTCGTGGATCCAGCCCAACATGACCGAAGATTACGGTATATGGCCCTCTGGCGGCCAGAAATTGACACAATCCGCACGATTTGGTTAATTTTGTGCTCGGAGCAATGGGGCCTTGCACACGCCAAATGCCGCCGCAACGGCTTGCCCGCTGGCACACCCATCCTCATGAAAACCCCAGCCCCACCACGCACCACAGAGGGAGGTTCGTCGACGCCGGCAAAATTCGAGTTGTCGGCGACGGGCAGCCATCGAACCGGGCAGAAATTCAGGATGCTCATAATCAACCGTACGGGCCACGGTCTGAGGCGCAACATCTCGGACGTCATTGAGGGTGACGGACCAATCAAGAGCGGCCGGCAGGTTCTGGAGGATGTTCATTCCGTACGTAATCGACGGGGGGGTTCCGGAGGGATCGCCTGATCTGAAGTTCCACGCCGCGTGGCACCTCCGGTTGGAGGGAAGCGCTCGGGAATCTGAGTGCAATCGTGCGGTGTTGGTTCGGTAGGGTACGGATGAAAGCACGTGGGCTTCATCTTCATCCGCGTCCGCCAACATGGCCAAGCTCTGGTCCGCGTGGCAAGCGAGGATAACTTCATCAAACCGGTGGGATTCGCCGCAGGCAACAAGTGTGACGCCATCATCATCGCGACAAACGGAATTGACCGGGGCATTGAAGCGCACCGGCGGCAGATGCTGCATTAAGGCCCTGACATAGGTTCGGGAGCCGCCTTCAACGGTTTGCCATTTCGGACGACCTCGGATGGCGAGCATCCGATGGTGCTTCATGAAATCCAAGACAAACTTGATGGGAAAGTCAAGGAACACTTGGCCTGAACAACTCCACACGGCTGCTCCGAATGGCACCAGATAGTCATCTCGAAAGGCATTCCCAAGTCGGTGGCGGGCCAGATAATCCGATACCGAACACTGGTCGTCAATTTCAGCTTGATCTTGAAGTCCAACGCGGTTGAACTTCAGCATGTCTTTGAGCATCAACCACACACGAAGCGAGACAAGATTTCGACGATTGGCAAACAGTCCACCCAATCCCGTAGATTCCCATTCCAATCCAGTCTGCGGGCGACGCACGGAGAAAGACATCGATGAAGGCTGCGTCTTGACCCCAAGTTCATCGAGCAAAGCCATGAAGGTTGGATAGTTCTCGGAGTTGCAGACGATGAATCCGGTGTCGATGGCATGTTGACCATTCGCATCTTCGACGTCGAATGTGTCCGCGTGTCCTCCAGGACGAGAATCGGCTTCAAAGATTGTCAGATCAGCATGATTCCGCAGGCGATAGCCTGCAGTCATTCCGGCGATCCCGGTGCCAACTATGGCAATTCGAGGCCTCACGCGGTGGTCTGGATGCGCTGCTTCTGGATGTGATCGGGAACACTCTTGAAGTTCTTGACCAACCCGACTGTTCTCATCGCGCAAAGAATCCACCACGTCGGGTCCAATTCCCACCACCGAAAACCTTGGCGTACAGTCGCTGGATAGTGGTGGTGGTTGTTGTGCCAGCCTTCGCCAAGCGTGATCAACGCCAAGAAAAAGTTGTTGCGAGAATCATCTTTCGTTTGAAAATCGCGACGTCCCCAAACATGCGCAAGCGAGTTGATGGTGTACGTGCCGTGGTAGCACAGCACAGTGGAGACAAAGAAGCCCCAAACCAGAGCCTGGGAGGGAGTCAGCCCAAGGCTCGGAAAGAGTGCTGCAGCGAGGTATCCTGTACCCAACATTAGGAAAGCAGTGGCAATTGCTGGGACGTGATGATTTCGATCCAACCAGACCAGCTCTGGGAACTTCATCCAATCTTTTACCAGCCGTACTCGCACCGGGGCCGCTTCTTTGCAAAGGAACCATCCGCAGTGAGACTTCCAAAAACCGTGCTGCTTGGGGGAGTGGGGGTCCAGATGGGTGTCGGAGTGTGAGTGATGGTCCCGATGGTGGGCGGCCCACCAGATGGGGCCGCGCTGAACCGCCGAGGTACCAAGCAGGCCCATGAGAAACTGGACTGGGCGGCTCGCACTAAATGTCTTGTGGCTGAAGTAGCGATGGTAGAAGCCGGTAATCGCAAACATGCGGATGATGTACATCCCAAGGCACAAGCCCAAGGCGGCCCATGAAAAACCGACCCAAAAGACAGCCACACATGCAAAGTGCAGCAGAATGTATGGAATGGTCTCAATCCACCGGATTCGCCACTTGGTGACGTCTGGTTCGTGTTCCGCCTCTTCAATGAAATGGTTCGCCATAGCCGCATGCTAGGCGACTGAGCTGCTGAAAGTGCCTAGAGTGGATCGTGTTGATGAACGTTCTGGATTTGCTCCTGGTGGCCGCCTTGGCGGGGCTCTCATGGACATGTTCTGTTGTGCACTACCCGCTCCTTTCTGATCTTCACCATGAGGGGGCCGGGCCCGCCCACTTTCAGCGTCACATCAGCCGCATCTTTCCCCTGGTGGGAACCCTTATGGCAGCTGAACTTACAGTCGCAGCCTGGGTGTGTTGGGTCGACGTTTCGGCGAGAACTGTGACATCTTTGGGCCTGGTTTTACTGGTCTGGGCGGTGACGGGGCTGTTCGCTGCACCTGTACACCAACTCCTTGTAGAACAAAAGGCGACGCGGGAGCATGTCTCTCGATTGCTCCGTGCCCATCATTTCAGAACCGGTTGCTGGACGCTGCGATGCGGGATAGTTGTTCTGGGGAATGCGATATGACCATCGAACGCGCTGAAGCTTCACAAGACTCCAAAAACCGCTTCACTCTGATGTATGACGGTGAATGCCCGCTCTGTTGCCGTGAAGTCAATTGGCTCTGTCGCCGTGCGCCGGACGCGATCAATCCGGTTGACATTTCTTCGCCAGACTTCGACAGTGAGAGTTACGGGTTGAATGAGCCCGATGTGCACCGAGAACTCCACGGCATCAAGCCAGACGGCACCATCACGGTGGGCATGGAGTCGGTACGTGAGGCGTACCGGGCAGTTGGACTTGGATTCATGGTGTCGTTCACAGCACACTGGCCATTTCGGCCCTTCACAGATTGGATGTACCGACGATTTGCCGCGAACAGATTAAAGATCGGCTCGTGGCTCGGGCGGCGGGGTTGCACAAGTAACACGTGCCAAACTCCCACGACCCCCCCCAAACCTTGAATTTGACATAACACGCATTATGGGACCGGGCAGGGGAGGGGGACCTTAAAGAAGGGTCTCAAGAAGATTATCGATCCGGCGTGTGGCATTTGGCGCTTCGGCTGCACCAAGGTGCCAGCGAATCTGTTCCAAGACCATGGACGGTTCAGGTGGCGATGAAGCCGGCGAAAGCCCTCTGGCGACGGCCGGAAGAAGTTCGCGATACGACAGTCCACTCGGCACCCATGGCAGGCAGCCAGCAAACATGGCTTCTACCACCGCAAGTCCAAAGAACTCGTGACGGGCGGTGGAACACACCCAATCGGCACCACCGAGAATCGATTCGTACATTTGGCGACTTGGGCAATCGTCAAACACAATGGAATTGGCAAACTCGGTGCGAAATTGTTCAATAGCTTTGGGAACTTGGTCAAATCGCTCTCCTAGGAGAGCCCACCGAATTGGATGATCACGATGGGATCTGGCAAGATCAAGCAACAGATCTGGACCCTTGTCGTGTTCGTGACGATGGGGCCAGACCACCAGCGGGGAATCCGAAGGCTCAATGGGAGAGGGATATGAAGGACTGGGGACTTCAACTGGGCACCAAGCGACGTTGCTTCGATCGCGCACACGTTGTTCAAGATTGTCAAATGAAATACCACGACAAGGCTCAAGTACTTTGACAATTCCGTGCAGGAAGGACTCCAAGTTCCAACGGCTGTTCCAAAGAATAAGATCGGCTGACATGATTGAGTTAAGGTTCGTCAGAGCAAAGTGCACGTCCCTTTGGTCTGGTTGACGGTCAGGGTCCGCCGGATATTCAACTTGGTTTTCATGCATGTAAAGCACGGTTGGAACACGTTTGCCAATTTTGTTTTCAATTTGTACACGTGCTACCGCGACATCAAGAAGACTTGTGCAAAAAAAGACATCCGGCATGGGGCAGTTGCCCAGGGGGGCGAGGCCCCCCGCCCTCATCGCCCATTTCCAAGGGGTGCCGTCGTTTACAATCCAGTGCCAGCGGTGAGAGCTGTGTCGGGTCAAAGTATCTCGAAAATGACGGTGAGATCCCCGGTCGAACGATTCCATGGCAACGATTTGCATGAATCACATGGTAGATTGGGTGACCCCCCCCGAGGTCTCATCATGACACAACCCCCAGGACCATTGTGCGCCCTCTTCCGCCGTCACCTTCGTGACGTGGGCCTGAAGTACACGCCCGAACGTGCAAAAACACTTGACGCAGCCTTTCACATTGGCCGGGCCTTCGAGGTGGATGAACTCATGCACGAGCTTTCTGTGCGAGGGGGTGGCGCTTCAAAAGCAACGGTGTACCGGACTGTCCGCTTGATGATCGATGCGGGTGTGCTTGAACAAATCCTGATCGATCGAGACCGAGCGCATTACCGAATCTCAACCGGGGACGGAAGCAGCACCACTCTTATTGATCCTGAATCTGGGAAAATGCTCCCAGTGGACGACCCACAACTCAACAGTGTTTGTCGAGACATTGCAACAAAGAGTGGGTGGTCCTATCGGGGATATCGGATTCAAATTATGGCGAATTCGCCTGATAAAATTGACTCATAACATTCCGTCAGGAATACATGCAACACGACCGCCGGCCGTGTGCTCCAAAGTAAGTGCGAGAATCGGTTTCGGCCACATCTGAGGGTTGGCTTTGTTTGGCCATTCCACAACAAGTCCGCGACACTCTGGAGTACTCCCGGCGGATTCACCCGCGTCACCACGCCATGCATCACGATGCAAGAGAACCCCCCCGTGGACTTCATAGTGATGTTCCATCACATATGAAGGGGAGTGCACTTCATCGGGATCTCCTCCCATCGCGCGAACCACTCCACGGACAAGTGTGGTCTTTCCTGCCCCGAGTTCACCGTGCAAAGCAAGGGTTCTCCAAGGCGCTATGGTCTCAAGCACCAATCGAGCCCCAAGGGCTTCCGTTTCTTCAGGTGTGGCAAGAAAAATGTTCATGCCCCGTGGTTCCACCCTCTTTCGCTGACATCTATCTGCAGTCCATCGGGGCTGGAAACCAAAACGGCGGGATCACCTTCAGTGACTTTCCCTATTTCAGAAACCTGGAAAGGGAGGTTTGAAAAATCTGCATGCTCGCCAACCGCAAACAACAATTCATGATCTTCACCATCTACTATGGCATCTTCCCAGTTGAATCCAGAGTGACAAGGAATCGATCTCGCATCCAAAATGATTCGAGCGTTGCTCGATGATGCAACTGCCATGGCATCTTTCCCGAGTCCATCTGAAATATCGATCATTGCATGAAGATCGTCTCCGAGTTGTGTGCTCAGCTGAAGAGCCTCAGAAATTCTTACTGGTGGATACAGGTGACGACCTGAGACAAATGACCCTCCCAAGGGCCCAGTGACACATAGTCGGTCCCCGATTTTTGCACCTGATCGCAGTACAGGGCAAGCCGCAGTACCAAGTACTGTGACGGTGAGATGGATGCCTGAGTCACTCTCCCGATGTTTGATGCAAGTGTCACCACCAACAAGCGGGCATCCGAGTCTTTTAGATTCATCTCGAATTGCTTCGTACAGCAGCAAAGCCTCACGATGCGTCATTGACTTCGGAAGGAGGGCCGTCGCCACGAGGGCAATCGGACTGGCCGCCATCGCAGCAAGGTCCCCCGCCGCCCGACGTACGGCCTTAACGCCTACATCTCCAAGAGGTGTCTCGGGCAGGAAGTGAAGCCCTTCAATGCACTGATCAACACTGACCACCAAGGGAGACTCCACTGGAACAAGCACAGCAGCATCATCCCCAGGGCCGACCTGAACGCCTCCTTGGCCGGTCGAAGCAGACGCAATAGCCCTCAATATTTGGTCTTCTCGGACGTTTTCGGTCAAGAAGGAATCAAATCGGTCATTTGTGGCCATGAGTCCCCCCGTGTGCCGATGTTGAAGGAGCATCTCGATGCACCGACTCTTCTTTCTCCTCTGCGCCGCCCCGGTCTCTCCGGGGCGGCTGCGTATGGAGCGCAACTTCTCCCGCGATCATGCCTGCGACGCCCCGAGAGGCCTCGGCAACCCGATAACCGGCGTTGCCCATGCGTTCAAGCGTCTTCCGGCAGCCGGCGATTTCAGACACCCGCCTGGACAATTCGTCGGCAACAACCACCTGGAGGGCCCCTGCGGCTTTGAGTAATTTCACCGCTGGAGAAAAGTCTCCATGATTGGGGCCAATCAGAATCGGGCGGCCTGCGGCTGCTGGGCCCATGGGGTCTGAGCCATGCCGAGGGCCAAAAGATCGCCCCATCACGACGACATCCGCCAAGGGGAACACGGCATCGAGTTCGCCCAAGGTATTCAAAACAATGGTGTCACCGGTGGCATGAAAGTCGGTACGCAGGCGGGCATTGGGAAATTTCTGCAACGCGTCATCAAACCATTCGGGACGGCGGGGTGCGACCACGGCCTGCCATGAAAAGGGGATGGATTTGGCAAAAAGTTGATGCTCTTCAGGTGCAGATGAAGCGAACAAAACCAGCGGCCGGTCGGGGTCCAATCGAAGTGCGGCTCGAATGGCTTCAACCTCCTCCGAAGGAGCGGGTTCCCGATCCCACTTCAAATTCGAGTGGACAGCGATCCGATCTTCAGCAACGCCCATTTGGACAAAACGGATGGCATCTTCTTCAGACTGGGCAAACACTCGATGCAGGCTTGCGTAGCCATCATGAAGAAGGGACTTCCACCGCATCGACTTCTTGAAGGATCTTGGGCTCAGTCGCCCGTTCACGACCAAGACTTGAATACCGCGTTTGTTGGCCATCGACACCAATGTGGGCCAGACCTCAAGTTCGACAAGCACCAGTACATCGGGATTCACGTGATCAAGCCAACGTCGGCAACAGAATGAAATGTCCAGAGGCCATTCCATGTGACTGGTGTTTGGGTGGAGTTCCCGTGATCGTTGCTGCCCGGACGATGTGGTGGAGGAGCACACCACGTCCAGGCCCAGCTGAAGGAGTTCACGAACAAGCTTGGCGGAAGCGTTGACCTCTCCGAGGCTCACAGCATGAACCACAATCCGGGGTCCAGAGGCCTGACAAGGCTGAAGCGATGGCCAGAGCCGCTGAAGGTGCCGGCGGGAACGTGACCGCCAGGGAGCAACCAGCAGGAGGCCAAACAAGAGAATCAAATCTCGCAAGAGTCTCACGGCAAAATGCTACATTTAACCAGCTGCCAATGGCACGGAGCAGTTGTCCAAATGCCCATCCAATCACCCTACAAATTGATCGTGGCGGCCAAAGACGGCACCATTGTCCGGACGGTCGATCTGGCGTCACGATGCACCCTAACGATCGGACGCAGCCCGCGTTGTGATTTGACGATGGACATCGAGTCCATATCTCGCCGCCACGCCACCATGATTTTCATCAACAACAACTGGACCCTCGTTGATGCTGGCTCAAAATCAAAATTTAAAGTCGACAATGAGAAAGTCGACCATGCGCTGCTGTCAGAAGATCGTCCCATCCAAATCGGCGGAGCTTTTTTTTGGTTGCAAACCGCACAGAACACTGCCGTCAAGCCCCCAGCTGACGCCTCACGGGCCACCGAGAAATTGTGGTCTCCCCCGAGCTCAAACACATCGCAAGCAAACTTGACGATTATGGATTTGGAGGCACGGCCCATCCTTCGCTGTGCCTTGGAGGGAGAAATGACCACAATTGGATCGTCCGAACATGCTGATTGCCGTCTTGACATTGAAGGCTGGTCCCCAGTCCAGTTGGCGCTGATTCAGGAGCAATCTGGCGCGGCCCTTCTTGATGTTGCCTCAGAACATCAATTGCGTGTCCAAGGCAAACCCTGCCGGAGGTGGACGTGTCCCGGATCAACGCTCCTTCGTTGCGGAGATCACCTTTTGCAATGGGAGGAGGCAAGCCCTTCAGTCGAGACGGAATCCGGACTTTGGGATGCGATTCAAAACGATTCCATTGGCTGATGCCTTGAATCAAGTAGCATGAATTTATGCTGGAACTTCATGTCTGCAATGCCGACGGTGCAATGCTCAAGGCGTACGCCCTGGGCGAAAAAGAAGAAGTCCTCATTGGCCGGGACGAAGGGTGCGACATCCAAATTTCGAGCCCTACAATTTCTCGTGAACACTGTGTGATCGAAAGAACCAATGAAGGCCTTTTGCTTAGAGATTTAGGTTCATCCTCCGGGACCTATGTTGACAGTGTCAAGATTGATGAAATTCCATTGTCGAGCGGCATGGAGGCTCGAGTTGGCCCGGCCATACTGCGGTTTTACGAAGCCAGTCTGTGAAGTATTCACCAACCCATACCATTCTTTTGATTAGTGGCTTGGCGACCCTGTGGCAGTTTGCGGATGCAAAGGGTGCGGTCAGCCTCTTGGCCATACACGGAGTCCCTCGGGAAATGATCTGGGCCCAGCCGTGGAGATTTTTTACCACTGCACTTTTACACGGAGGCATACTGCACTTTGTATTCAACGCTCTGTGGGCGATGCGCCTTGGTATCCCTTTTGAAAGCCGATACGGCAACCGGGCTTCCCTTTTCTTTCTTCTCCTGATCACGCCATTCTCCGTCTTGTGCAGCGTGTTGTTTGGCAACGCCACCATTGGTCTCTCAGGTTGGGGGTTCGGTCTAGGAGGCTGGATGCTGGTGGCCCGGCGCTACGATCAACGACTCCAGCACTCAGTCAGCGATGAAAGCATGGGCACCTTGGTGGTGTGGTTTGCTTTGGGATTTGTCTTGTCTTGGCTCCGAGTCCTTCCCATCGACAATGTGGCCCACGCCGCGGGGGGATGTGCTGGGGCTCTCGGCGCACTTTGGACATACCGTTCAGGTTGGAAGCAATCGAGAAGCATGGGCAAAAGACGCAAAGCGTGGAGGCGTGCAATGAATGGCGAGCAAAAATCTGGGCCAGAACCACTGAGTGTGGCCCTGCGCGAGCGAGACTTGTCAGCCGTGGCTCCGGCCTTTGATGACCCTGATTTGGCCAGACATACACCTATTGATCTGTGGGACCAGTGGACTGAACAACTCATCGCAGATGGTGATGAAACAAACGCCCAGCGCACCCTCGCAGTTGCGATTGCTCTTGCCCCGGAATCTGATCGGTCCCTCCGTTTGATGCGGATTTCCAACCTGCAGTTCCGATCAGGCGATGTCGAAGCGGCGACGCAAAGCCTGGCGCAAGTCAACTCCTCTCAACTTCGTCCTGAAGAACGAGACCTTTATGAAGCTTTACGCGAGAGAATACCGTGACCAAAGTCAAGATTTGCGGTTGCCGCACCCCAGAAGATATCCAGCACGCCGTGGAAGCCGGTGCAGATCTTGTTGGGATGGTCTTGGCCCCAAACACAACAAGATTTGTTCCAGTTGATGCTCGCTTGCCCTTGGTAGAGGCTGCGGGCCACTTCGGCGTTCCTCTGGTTTGTGTCCTTCGCAACAATCCAATCCCAAGTGGTCCAGCCGAAGCTAGGGACTGGTATCCGGGCGACTGGGTGCAGTGGCATGGGCAAGAAGGTCCTGAGTGGCCGTCTGTTGATCATCGCCCATCCATCCGCGCGGTTGCGGGAGCATCTGGATTTCGCGAGCAATCGGAATTTCGTTGCAATCATTTTCTGGTGGACCACGATCAGCCTGGTTCCGGGAGGATTTTTGACTGGAGTTCTTTACAGAACGTCCAAATGCCCAAAGGATGGTTCCTCGCAGGTGGCCTAACCGCAGAGAATGTCGGTCGTGCTGTCCGCACGTTGCAGCCTTGGGCGGTGGATGTTTCGAGCGGGGTTGAATCTTCTCCTGGAGTGAAATGCAAGCAGAAAATTCAAGACTTCATTGCTGCGGTTCGTCGGGCGGATGATTTGGCTTGAACATTTTCTCTGCCACCTCAACCGCCCGCGCTGATGCGGCAGATTTCGAACGGGTCTCTTCAAATTCTGCTGAGGGAATACTGTCAGAGACCACCCCAGCACCCGCCTGAAGTTGAATCCTCCAGGGCGGGCCATCAGAGGAGATCACCATGGTCCGCAGTGCAATGGCCATGTCGGTATCGCCGTCAAGCCCCACCACCCCGAATCCACCTGCGAATGGACCTCTTGGCTGCGGCTCAAGTTCATCGATGATTTGCATCGCCCGAATCTTTGGCGCTCCACTTACGGTGCCAACGGGAAGAGTGGCCGCCAGCAGATCCCAGGCATCGAGATCCTCTCGGAGTGTCCCCTCTACTGTCGAGGACAGGTGCATGACGTGACTAAAACGCTCGACTTGGGCTTGCTTGGTGACCTTCACCGATCCTGGTACACAGACTCGGCCCAAGTCGTTTCGCCCCAAATCAACAAGCATCGCGTGTTCGGCGTTTTCCTTGGCGTCACCTCGGAGTTCTTGCTCGTTGAGGGAGTCCTCTTTTGGGGTTTGCCCCCGGCGACGCGTACCAGCCAAAGGGCGATTGACAACATGACGGCCTCGGGCTTGGCAGAGGATTTCCGGGCTCGCAGCCACCAGCATGACCCCCCCACCTTGGAGATAGCCCATGTAGGGGCTTGGGTTCGTGATGCGGAGTGACCGGTAGACCTCGAAGGGGTCCACATCGGTTTGCAATTCAACCGCGCGGGACAAAACGATTTGAAAAGCATCGCCGGCGGATATGTACTCTTGGGCGGCTTTGACCGCGGCTTCATAAGCCTTGCGGGGAAAAGTCCCATCTTGGTCAATCTCGGGTTGACGGCCAAGATCATCAGGGACCAGGCCACCGGGGATCGAATCGACTTGTCGTCGAATTGCGGATTCCAGCACGTCCAAAGCGACTTTTGACTGCGCGTCGCTTTCCTCGGCTTGGGCCACATGCTGAAGATGGATGACCTTTCGAACGTGGTCAAAAGCAACGGTGTCGTGATACAAACCGAAAGCCAGACCAAGCTGGGCTGGGCTGGGCCGAATCGCGGTCGGTTCCGACCATGCGGCAGCTTCATAGGCTGTCCAGCCGACCCATCCCCCACGAAACGGGGGATCGTCTGGGTTGCTGGATTTTTGGAGCGACAAAGAAGAGTGACGCAGAGCGCTCCATGGTGGTGGTTGCCCCAGCTGGGCCTCAATAAGCACTTGAGGGTTGGCCCCAAGGTAGCTCCAGCGGCCCATGACTCCGCCAACCTCGACCGACTCCAAAAGAAACGAAGGCGCATCGCGTTCATCTGGTGAGACGAGACGCCGATACGCCAAAATCGGCGTCAAATCGTCAGATGGAATGGTTCGGGAAACCAATCGGGCTGGGTTGGACTGGTCGGTCATGGTGCAAAGAATCTATAGGATTCATCTCAATGAAGAATGGCCTTGAGACCCCAATTGTGCTCGGAATCGACCCAGGTTCTCGGAGGTCTGGGTACGCCGTTCTCTCATCCGAGAGAGATCGCCCTAAAATAAAAGAAGTTGGGGTGATCGACTTGACGTCCTCCCTTGACCTTGAAGACCGACTGCTTGAATTGGCCAACGAGATCTCAGACATCATCAAACAGCACAACCCAACCATGGCCGCACTTGAAGGGGTCTTCAGCCATGTAAAATTTCCGCGGTCGGCCTTAATTCTCGGACATGCACGAGGCGTGTGCCTTCTCGAATGCCGCCGTGTGGGTCTTCCCATTTCAACCGTAGCACCAGCTGAGATGAAACGGGTGATTGCCGGTTCGGGACGAGCCACCAAACCCCAAGTGCAACGAGCAGTGGCAGCGTGGTGCGGCCTACAAAAACCGCCGGAGCCCAACGACGCCGCAGACGCCCTTGGAATGGCACTCTTTCAATTGCGAAAGATCACCCCTCGTCTTCGGGGCTCACCGTAAAGCAAAGCACGACCTTCGTTCCGGGCGGAGGCAGCAGCGCTCCATTTGGACGAAATACCGGCCGATCCTGTGTGATTGATGCGCTTCGAGATTCTGAATATCCGATGAGTTCGTCACCAAACGTCACCAGTCCGACCACAGAACCCTCGTCATCGGCAAGATATCTGGACTCACCATGCCATTCGACGGTCTTGCTGCCAGAGAAAACAAAGTTGTGTTGCAACCCCTCACCAGTTCGATCGTCAATAATGAGGTCCTGGAGTCGATGAATGCAGCCATCATGCTCCATGGCAATGCGAACAATCGCTCCCGTGGCCGGCTGGGCCGGATTGTCCAGACTTGCCGGAACCCCGGGAGCCCCGGGCCTCCCTCCCACCAACAACAGAGCCGCATGCAACTCAGAAGGCCTTGCGAGCAGAGCAAAAACACTCTCGTGCGTTCGTGTCTGTGGTGTGCATACTGCCTGCTCCAGCCAGCCAGAACGAAGAAGTGCAACCGCAGGTACCTGGACTCGACCCTGGGCTCGGAAAATCTGAATCCCATTGGGCCAATTGATGGGTTCATGGCGGACTGCAGGCGATTGACACCCAACCAGAAAAATGAAGAACACATTCAGGAACAAGAAGGACTTCACGGCTCGGCGACCCTATCGTATTTCCGTGGTTGAACTGACAAGAATCGTTCGTTTTCACCTCGATGGCAGCCCATCCCCTTCGGGATGCAACGGCTATGCGGGCCGACCTGCACTTGCCAAAATTGCCCCAATGGTTGAGGCCCACATCACCCTTCGGGGAGATCCAGACCCCAAGACCCACTACGTGCTTGACATCAAAAAGTTTGACCAGTGGGCCAATCAGAACCTCTTTCCTATCTTGAGTTCGTGCCCTCAGAGCTCCACGATCACCCAGACGCTACTTGATGCTTTTCAAGCCCAAAACGACTTCTCACACGAATTGATCTCCATCAAACTTCAGCTGTCTCCGTACGCCTCTTTGACCTTGGATTCCAACATGCCCAATGTTCCACCTGTTTTAACCTTCACGCAAACATACGATTTCGCTGCCGCGCATTACTTGTGGGCCCACGAGGCCGATGAAGCAAAAAATCGAAGCATCTACGGAAAGTGTGCCGGAATCCATGGTCACAACTACCAAGTTGAAGTGGCAGTCGAGCCCAACTCCAACGATCCCATTCCCTCAGACAAACTCGACCGTTTGGTCACCGAGCACCTCCTAGAGGCTTGGGATCATCGGGTTCTTAACGAGTTGGATGATTTTCAAGATGTCCCACCCAGTGTTGAAAGAATCGCCCAGAAAGCTGCTGAACGCCTTGTGGGACCGCTCGCGGCTTCAGATCTCACGCTCAGAGAGGTGTCAGTTAGTGAAACTGATCGCACTCGAGCTCGTGTCCGTCTTGGGTAAGATGTCGGATCGACCATTTGGGAGACACAGTTATGCGTCCAATTTCAACCCTACTCATTGCGATCTTTTGCACCCTTGAAGCCACGGGTGCGGAATCTGAATCCGAACTCATGGATGCGTTCTCAAAGTGTCGCGGCAGTTTGACCAACCTGAGGTCCATCAACGATTCGGATCGGGCTGCCATTCGAGAACTGCGAACCCGGTTCGACGGCTCCGGAGCACTTAGCGCGAAGGCCGCTGCTGCGACCCTCCAATTGTCTCTCTGGATTGAGGACTCATCTTCAATCGAAGGTCAATCCAGAATTCAGCAAGACTGGAAAGCATTGCTGACAGTTGAACCAGAAAATGGCGCTCTGGCGAGTGGGTACATCAGTTGGCAGGCCAGCGTTGGAATGCTTGAAGGCGCGGCTCTTCTCGAGGCTCGGCGCTCTTTGCTGGACAGATTCCCAGGCTCCGCAGAGACGGCTCTCGAAGTCGCTGCAGGTCTCCGTCGAGAGATTGACTGCCAAGCTGCGATTGAGGTGCTACTCAGCCTTGGAGAGAACGCCTCAGTGAAGGCCAAAATCCTGCTTGCCCAAGCATACTTCGATGAAAATATGTTTGAGGATGCCGCAAGTGTGTTGGCCGGTATCAACCTCGAAGGAATTGAGGATGTGGCGGTTCGTGCTCAGGGAAATAACATCGCCCGGCAGTGCGAGGAAATCAAACCCTTGTGGGAAGCAGAACTTGCTGTTCGCGCAAAAGAGGAAGCAGCCGACAATCTGCCAAGGGTACAACTTCAAACCCAGAAGGGGATGATATTGATCGAGCTGTTCGAAGACGACGCTCCCAACACTGTCGCAAACTTCATATCACTTGTTCAAAATGATTATTACGACGGAATCGCATTCCACCGGTTTGAACCGAACTTCATGATCCAAGGTGGCTGCCCCAACACCAAGACTGGAGAGGGCGAGTACGGCACCGGTGGTCCTGGGTACACCATTGCGGATGAGTGCAAATCGGACAACGCGCGTTTGCACTTTGCCGATTCGGTGGCCATGGCCAAGACCAGCGCACCAGACACCGGCGGTAGCCAGTTCTACCTCAACCACCGTCCCACAACATGGCTAAACAACCGGCACACGGTCTTTGGCCGGGTACTTGAGGGCCGTGATATTGCCTGCAAGCTTCGAAAAGACGATCTCATTGAGGACATCACAATTGTCCGCCTTCGCGACGGATCCACCTACGTACCTGTCAAAATTTCGAATGCGAACGATGCGGGTGTACAGGAAGACAACAACGCTGACAGCAATGCTGAAGCCCCTCAAGGGTCTTAAGGTCATTCGCCAGGCGGCGGGACCAAATCGGCCTCTCCAAGAAGATCAAACCCCCTCCGTCGAAGAACCTGTCCGGCAAACACATGGTCGTCCACGCTGATGGCCATGGTGGCTTCATGTACGCGTCCTGCCAGCAAGGGGTAGGCGAATCGAAGGTTGAGCTCGACCGACAGCAACGCCAGACAAAGCCCTTCAATAGTTTGTCCCTGTTGGAGCCGTACGACCAATAAATCGGTGGCGGTGAACGCCCATCCATCCTCTTTCAGAAGATCTGAGGCAAGTTTGATGTTTGTCGAAATCAGGCGAACAACCGAATGCTCACTGGCTTCCAATACAGAAATTGCGCAAAGTTCAAGGCCGGGTTCACGTTGGAAGACATCAAGCATGTCATGAAGACGGCCAACTTTATTCTCCAAGAACACCGAGAGTTGACGAACAACAGGTGGCGTGTAGCCCAGACCGGTTTCGGGCGGCAAAGCGCTCATTCGTCAACCAAGATACAAAACGCAACCCGCGGTGTGCAGGGACAAAATCAAGAAGGCCGTGAATTCTATGAGATCAGAGCGTGCAGCTCTCGCCGCTGGACCTTACCGGTCGGATTCCGGGGGAGATTTTCGACGACAACAATCTCTCGGGGACACTGGTACGGGGCAAGTCGATCTGAAGACCAAGATCGCAGCTCGGAGGGCAGCAAAGAGGAGCCATCTCTTAACTCGACAAAGGCCACTGGAACCTCTCCCCTTTTCTCATCGGTGCGGCCAATCACCCCACATGCATCAACATCGGGATGAGACTCCAAAACAGACTCAATCTCACGTGGAAATACATTTTCACCGCCCACGATCAACATTTCTTTGATTCGCCCGGTAATCGACAAATATCCTTCATCATCGAGACGCCCCATGTCTCCAGTGCGAAACCATCCGTCTGCGTCAAGAACCTTTGCGGTGGCTTCGGGCATGCCGTGATAGCCACGCATGATATTGGGACCACGGAGATGAACCTCACCGTCTTGTCCCGAGGGGAGAACGGCACCATTTGGATCAACAATACGTGTTTCAACTTCCGGGAGGGCACGCCCAACAGAGCCCAGTTTTGAAGCCCAAGGGAGCGAGATGTGGGCCGCCGGGCTTGTTTCAGTGAGCCCGTAGCCTTCATGAATCTCGACGCCAAAGCGGTCAAAAAATTGCTCACGAACGGTCGGAGGGAGGGCCTCCCCCCCGCTGACCGCGATTCGGACGGAGGAAAACATGTCTCTCGACGCCTTTCGGTCCCGAGCGAGAGCGGCGTACATCGAGGGAATCATCACAAGAAATGAAGGTCGGTGTTTCTGTAGCAAAGATAGAACTTTGGCCGGTACGAATTTCGCGGAGTACACCACGCGACAACCAATGGTCATCGGCAGAAGAGTCAACACTGTGAATCCGAAGGAGTGGAATTGAGGCAACACGCCAAAAATACAGTCATCGGACGTGAACTTGGCCGCTCTCATGGCTTGGCTTACATTTGCGGAGAGATTTGCATGAGTCAACTCAACACCTTTGGGTTTGCCGGATGTTCCAGAGGTATAGAGCAGGGTGGCCACCTCATCTGGGGTAGGCCGAGTAGGCAAGATGCCGTTCCAAAGACGTCGCGGCATGTCCTCCAAATAAATAACTCGGATTCCCGGTGGTGGCGGGCCAAACATCTCGACCATCGGGCGAACCGTCACGCAAGCATCGGCCCCGCTGTCGGCAAAAATATGGGCTCGATCCTGTTGAGAAATGAGAAAATTCAAGGGGACAACGCGACGTCCTGTTCTCCAAATTCCCAGCATGGCCATCGGGGCCAGCCCGGAAGTAGGCAACATGAATGCGGTTGCAGAAGTGCAATTCAGCGAGTCAATGTGCTTTGCCAGGGAGGCGCTCCCGGCAAGCAGTTCAACGTTCTTCCAAGAACGTTGATCGTCGGTCACTGAAGACCGAAGGGGTCGATGACGCAGCTTTCTAAGAAGTTGGGAAGCAATCAGCAACTTGAAGGCTCCAAGAGCGGACAGGGCGGGATTCGAACCCGCGGTAGGGGCTAATTCCCCTACGTCGGTTTAGCAAACCGGTGCATTCAGCCTCTCTGCCACCTGTCCGTGGGATCACATATTAGCTGAAGAATCGGATGAGGAAAGGGGCTCAGAAAGATTCAGCCTCGAAATCAAGACCGGCCGCAAATATGCGGCCGGTCGGGAAAGTTCTATTGATCAAAAAGCGGCAGTAACCACAAGTGGATCAAATCTTGTCATTCAAAGTCTTCAAGGCACGTACCTTGACTGCTTTGGATGCGGGCTTTGCCTTAAACATCATTTCTTCGCCAGTGAAGGGGTTGATGCCTTTGCGAGCCTTGGTGGCGGGCTTCTTCTTCACAGTGAGCTTCATGCCCATAAATTTGACGTCGGTACCCTTCTTGAGGTCCGCCACGGTGAGTGATTCCAGAGCCTCAAAGACCGTGTTGATCTCTTTTCGGGACATACCAGTGGCGTCAACAATGCTGTTGGTGATCTGGCTCTTGGTACGGACGGTCGCGGAACCAGGGATACGCTTCACTGTGGAAGCGGCAACCTTTTTGGGTGTTGCCTTTTTGGTGGTCTTACGAGCGGTGGTTTTCTTGGCAGCCTTCTTTGCTGTCTTTTTTCGGGTAGCCATCGTGGCGAATCCTTTCTACGTCGGAG
>Ga0160422_10000776_pt1 | contig 19602 bp, 14 predicted proteins | sample Fk160mmetaG_FD_108192 | JGI IMG/M metagenome (GOLD analysis project Ga0160422, IMG submission 108192) | Marine microbial communities from the Central Pacific Ocean - Fk160115 60m metaG | ecosystem: Environmental > Aquatic > Marine > Oceanic > Photic zone | place: The Central Pacific Ocean... | reverse complement strand
TCGGGATATTAATTATGTATGCTACTCATCTTGTAGATTATAAATATTTTAAAGGTCTTTCTAAAATAATATTACCATTTGTAATATTATTATTGGCTTTTACAGCATTTCAAGGAAATGAGATTGAAGGTGCTAATGCAAATAGATGGTTAAATATTCCTTTTGTAGGAGTTTCATTTCAACCATCATCTTTAGCATCAATTTTTCTTTTAATTTATGTATCTACCTACTTATCAAAAAATCTAGAAAATAAGATAGATTTTAAATCTTCTTTTATTCCTCTGTGGATTCCAATTGTTGTAGTTCTAATGTTGATTTTGCCCTCAAACTTTTCAACTGCCTTCATGATATTTTTAATGGTTCTTACAATTATTTTTGTAGGACAGTATCCACTAAAATATATATTTTCAATAATATTTTTAATAATCACGTGCGCATCAATATTTGTAATTCTTGCTCAAAAATATCCAGATATTTTTCCTAACCGAGTTGATACTTGGGTAAATAGATTTGAGAATTATGGTAATCTGGATGATGATGCTTCAAATTATCAAATAAGTAGAGCAAAAGCAGCAATTGCAAATGGATCCTTATTTGGTGTTGGGGCAGGCAAAAGTTCAATGAAATATATACTACCACAAAGTACTTCTGACTTTATTTTTTCCATAATTGCTGAGGAATATGGATTTATTGTTGCCGGTTTAATTTTGTTTTTGTACCTGATTTTACTATTCAGAATAATAATTATTTCGTATAAATCTAATTCAGGTTTTGGAAAATTAGTAGCACTTTCAGTTGGGTTGCCTATAATTTTACAAGCTTTAATTAACATGGGTGTCGCAGTTCAATTATTTCCAGTAACTGGACAACCTCTTCCGCTAGTAAGTATGGGAGGAACTTCAATTTGGACAACTTTTTTAGCGTTAGGTATTTTATTAAGTGTAAGCACTAAAGACTTGAATAATGAAACTAAAGCATATGAGTAGGAGAGTTTTAATATCAGGAGGTGGTACTGGAGGTCATATTTATCCAGCAATAAGTATTGCTAATGAATTTAAAAAAAGAAATGAGGAATATGAAATTTTATTTGTTGGTGCAAAAGGAAGAATGGAGATGAAAAAAGTTCCGAAAAACGGATATAAAATAAAAGGTATTTGGATAACAGGAATTAACAGGAAAAATATTTTTTCAAATATTATATTTCCATTTAAATTAATTATTAGTTTAATTCAATCATTTTTCATTGTAATTAAGTTTAATCCAGACATTGCAATTGGAACAGGTGGTTTTGCCAGTGGACCAGCTTTAATTATATCTCATTTTTTTAATAAACCAATTTTATTGCAAGAACAAAATTCTTTTCCAGGAATTACAAATAAAATACTATCCAAATACGCAAAGAAAATTTTTGTTGCATATGAAAATATGGACAAGTTTTTTCCTGAGAAAAAAATTTTAAATTTTGGTAATCCAATTAGAAATAGACTTTTTAATATTAAGTCAAAAGATGTAGAGGTATTTAAAAAAAATAATGAAATCAATAATAATAAAACCATATTATTTTTAGGAGGAAGTTTAGGTGCAAAAGTTATGAATGATTATGTTTTTAATTATGAGAATTTTTTTAATGAGAATAATTACCAAGTCATTTTACAATGTGGGGAAAGATACAAAGAAAATTATCTTAATAGAGGTACAAGTTTAATAAAGGTTATTCCATTTATAGATGATATGCATTTAGCTTTTTCTTGTTCAGATTTAATCGTTTCAAGATCTGGAGCTATTATTATTTCAGAACTTTCAAATTTGGGGAAGCCAGTAATTTTTATTCCATCACCTAATGTAGCTGAAGATCACCAAACAAAAAATGCAAATTACTTATATGAAATTGAAGCTGCAGAATTAGTACACGAGGATGAGATAGACTATAAGCTAAACAGTATCATAAAAAAAATATTTGCTGATGAAAAACTCAAGGAAAAATTATCGAAAAATTTAAAAAAAATATCAAATAATAATTCAACTGAATTAATAGTTGATCAAATAGAAAATTATATAATTTGAAAAAATTAGGCTTTAAAAATTATTTTTTTATTGGAATTGGAGGAATTGGTATGTCTTCACTTGCTAGGTATTTAAAACTTAAAGAAAAAAATGTTTCTGGATATGACTTAAATCAATCAAAAATAACAAATCAATTAAACGATTTAGAAATTAAAATAATACACATAGAACAAATCGATTTAATTGAAAAAATTTATTTGAATGTTGAGGATACTCTAATCATTTACACACCTGCTATCCAATCTGATAATATTTTATATAAGTATTTTATTGAAAATAATTTTAAAATAATTAAGAGATCAGATTTACTGCAATTAATAACTCATGATAAGTTCACAATTGCAGTTTCAGGAACTCATGGGAAAACAACTGTTACTAGTCTTTTAACAAATATTTTTTCTCATTCTGATATTGAATTTACCTCTTTTTCAGGTGGCATAATGAAAAACTTTAATTCAAATTTACATGTCCAAGGTGATAAAATTTTTATTGTTGAAGCAGATGAATATGATAAATCCTTTTTAAAACTCAATCCTGATATATTATGTATAAATAATATTGATGAGGATCATTTAGATGTATATGATGATTACAATGATTTAAAATATTCTTTTGAAAAGTTTATAAAACAAATCAAGAGTGGTGGTAGTTTAATTTTTAATGAGAATTTAAACTTTAACGGAAAGAGCTTTGGTATTAAGAAAGAATCAAATTATAAACTTCACAATATTGTTTTTAAAAATTTAAAGTCAATTTTTGATGTTGAATATGAGAATATATTTCTAAAAAATATTGAACTTAATATGGCTGGATTTCATAATTGTTTAAATGCTTTAGCTGCTATAGCTATCTCATTAGAGTTTAATGTCCCTAAAGAGATAATAAAAAAAGGATTAAAAGAGTTTAAGGGTATTGAAAGAAGATTTTCTGTTGAATTGACCGATCCAGTAATTTATATTGATGATTATGCTCATCATCCAAGTGAAATAAATAGTGTATATAAAACCCTTTCTGATTTATTTCCAAAAAAGAAAAAATTTGCAATTTTTCAACCTCATCTTTTCTCGAGAACTAGAGATTTTATGGATGATTTTGCAAATAGCCTAAGTAATTTCGACAAGGTTGCATTATTAGATATATATCCAGCTAGAGAAGAATCTATTCCTGGGATTAGTTCAGAAAAATTACTTGAAAAAATTGAAGTTTTTGATAAGTCATTAACTGATGAAAAAGGTATAATTAATATTATTAATCAAAATGATAATGAGGTTGTTGTTACAATGGGTGCTGGAGATATAGGAAACTTAGTTAATAAGATAAAAAAGGAAATAGCAGTTGAAATTTAAAATATTAAATATTGTTTTTGTTTTAATAAATATCATAATAGTGGGTGGTATAATATTTTTTAATTTGAAAAATACTGCTGATAAATTGATTTTTAATGAAAAAAATATTCAATTTTCATCTAATAACTTTATAAATAACGATTCTATTAAGATCAATTTATTGGATAATTATAAAAGCTTAGATTCACTTAATGCTGATATAGAAACAGTATATGAAATTGAACAAATTATAAGTCAAATTCCTTTTGTAAAAAAAGCAAATGTTTACATGACTGTTAATTCAGAACTAAATATTCAAATTCAAGAAAAAAAACCAGTTTTGAATTTATATAATTCTGATTATTTATTGTCAGAAAATGGACTATTAATACCTAAAATTGATTCTTTAAATATTGACCTTTTAAGCTTTTTTGGAGAAATAGATCCTACTATTTATACAAAGCTTTCAAACCTTTCAAAAATGATCAAAAAAGATGATTTTTTAAAAGATCATATAAAATATATATACTCTGATAGTTTAAGCTTTTATTTAAGCGTCAATAGTTTTAATTATAATATTGAACTAGGAAGTTTAGAAAATATATCTGAAAAATTAAATAAATATAAGGTATTTATCGCATCGAAAATTGATGATGAAATTCTTAATAAATATTCTCATCTGAACTTAAACTTTAAAAAACAAGTAATTGCTCAAAAAAAATAATATGGAAAATAATCAATTGTTTATTGGATTGGATATAGGAACAACTAAAATAGTTGCTATGATTGGTGAGTTAAATGAGTACGATAAACTAAAAATTATAGGTATCGGTAAATCTAAAAGTCTAGGTGTTCACAGAGGAGTTGTAAATAACATAACACAAACAATTCAGTCTATACAGTTAGCAGTTGAAGAAGCTGAATTAAATTCAAAACATAAAATTGATAAAGTTGTGGTAGGTATAGCTGGTCAACATATTAGAAGTATACAGCATAGTGATTATATCACAAGAGAAAATTCAGATCAGGTAATTACTGATGATGATGTTGAGAAACTAATATCACATGTTCACAAATTAGTTATGCTACCAGGAGAAGAAATAATTCATGTTCTCCCTCAAGACTATAAAGTTGATAGTCAAGGAGAGATAAAGATTCCGGTTGGAATGTTTGGTTCTCGTGTCGAGGCACGTTTTCATGTTGTAGTAGGTCAAGTTAGTTCGATAAAAAATATTGCAAGGTGTATAAAATCTGCTGGAATCGAACTAGATGAGATTACTTTAGAACCTTTAGCTTCAGCAGATGCTGTCTTAAGTAATGAAGAAAAAGAAGCTGGTGTTGCTTTAATTGATATCGGAGGGGGAACTACTGATTTGGCAATTTTTAAAGATGGAATAATTAGACATACAGCTGTGATTCCTTTTGGAGGAAATATAATTACTGAAGATATAAAGGAGGGATGTTCAATTATTGAAAAACAAGCTGAGTTATTGAAGGTTAAATTTGGCTCAGCATGGCCTGGTGAAAATAAGGAAAATGAAATAGTTTCTATTCCAGGACTAAGAGGTAGAGATCCCAAAGAAATTACATTAAAAAATTTATCTAAAATAATCAATGCTCGAGTTATTGAAATCATAGAACAGGTTTACATGGAAATTAAAAATTACGGGCATGAACAGCAAAAAAAGAAATTGATAGCTGGAATTGTTCTTACAGGTGGTGGAAGTCAATTAAAACACTTAAAACAATGTGTAGAGTTGGTTACTGGTATGGATACTAGGTTGGGACAACCTAATGAACATTTAGCTGGAAATAACTCAATTGAGATTCCAAATCCCACATTTGCTACAGCTGTTGGATTAGTCATGAATTCAATGAATAAAAGAAAAAACAAAAACTTAGAAAATAGAAAAGACGAAGAAAAAATTGAATCTAATGAAAATAAAGAAAATAATATTTCAGAATTAAATAAAAAAAATTCAGTATTCGAAAAATTTACTGAGAAAATAAAAACATTTTTAGAAAACGCAGAATAACATATAACTATGAATTTTACTCAAGATCTTAACAATTTATCATTTGATTTGCCAAAAAATCAAAGCAATGTAATTAAAGTAATTGGAGTTGGTGGAGGTGGTAGTAATGCAATCAATTACATGTATTCCAAAGGAATTAAAGGTGTAGATTACGTTGTTTGTAATACAGATGCCCAAGCTTTGGAAAATAGTAATGTCCCCAATAAAATTCAGCTAGGTGTTAATCTTACAGAAGGTCTAGGGGCAGGGGCTAATCCAATCGTTGGTGAAAAAGCAGCAATTGAAAATTTGAATGAAATAAAGAACATGCTTGAAAATAATACAAAAATGGTATTTATAACTGCTGGAATGGGAGGAGGAACAGGAACTGGAGCTGCTCCAATTATATCAAAGTTAGCTTTGGAAATGAATATTCTTACTGTTGGAATTGTTACCATGCCTTTTGTTTTTGAGGGTAAAAATAGAATTAGTCAAGCTAACATTGGATTAGATAAATTAAGAAAAAATGTTGATGCTTTAATTGTTATTAATAATAATAAATTGAGAGATGTTTATGGAAATTTAGGCGTCAAGCAAGGTTTTTCTAAAGCAGATGAGGTTTTGGCTACAGCAGCAAAGGGAATAGCAGAAGTCATAACACATCACTACACCCAAAATATTGATTTAAAAGATGCAAAAACTGTTTTATCAAAAAGTGGAAATGCTATAATGGGTTCTGCAGGATCATCTGGTGAAAAAAGAGCAATAAAAGCAGTTTCAAATGCACTAGATTCACCTCTGCTCAATGATAATAGTATTAAGGGTGCTAAAAATGTTTTACTACTAATTCTTTCAGGTTCCAGTGAAGTCACAATAGATGAGATAGGTTTAATTAACGATTATATACAAGAAACAGCAGGTAATAATGTCAACATAATTATGGGTATTGGTGAAGATCATTCAATGATTGAAGAAATTTCAGTAACAGTAATTGCAACTGGATTTGATATAAATCAACAAGATGAAATTATCCATGTCGATCCTAAGAAAAAAATTCATTATTTGGATGAGGAAAGAGAAGTAACTGATGAGTTTGTTGCAGAAAAAAATAAAACTCCTTTTCAATTTGATTACGCATCATCTGAGATCGATTTTAAAAACACCCATTTTCAAAACAATATTCAAACTGAAAAAGAAGAATTTTCAAAAATTAATTTAAATGAATTTGAAGTTGAATTTGAAGAAGTAAAGTTTGATGATAGCAAAATTATTTCAAAGACAGTTGAAATAAAACTGGAGGATATTTTAGTTAATGATTTTGAACATGTTAAGTCAGAGGAAAGTTTTTTAAAATTTGATTCAAATGATTCAAATGATTACTCAAATAATGATCGAAAGATTGTACACATTCTTGAGGAGGATGTTAATGAAATAGAGGTTATTGATCCAATGCAAATTATTCCTTTAACAACAGTTGGTAATGGTGAGGCAGTACAAACTTCCCAAGAGATAATACCAGCTAATAAATCAGAAATGATTGATGAAAATCCATTCGAAAATCCAATTGCAAAAACTTTAGCAAAGAGAACTGAAGAAAGAAAGATTAAGTTAAAGGAATTTAATTATAAATTTGTAAAAGCCAAGAGAATAGAGGACATGGAAAGTGAGCCTGCTTATAAAAGAGCAGGAGTTAATTTTGAAAATAATGAAACAACTTTAAAATCATTTTCTAAAATTGAAGAAAATTCTGATGGTGATTTAGAATTAAAAACTAATAATTCATTTCTTCATGATAATGTTGATTAAATTATGAGCTTAAAAAGTAAAATTGAAAAAGAGATCATTTCAGCTATGAAATCCAAAGATTCAGTGAGGTTGGAATCTTTGAGAGCTATTAAATCTGCAATTATACTATTAGAAACAAAATCTGGGCTAAAATCTAATCCCTCTCGAGACGATGAAATAACTTTATTACAAAAATTAGTAAAACAAAGAAAGGAAAGTGCAACTATTTTTAACTCACAAGGCAGAGTAGATCTTGCTGAAAAAGAGATTGCACAAAAAACAATAATCTCAGAATTTTTACCAAAACAATTATCAACTAGAGAAGTAACAATAATAATCAAAGAAATAGTAAAAAGAACTAATGCTGAAAGTATGAAAGATATGGGTAAGGTGATGGGTTTAGCTACAAAAGAACTTTCTGGTAAATCTGATGGTAAGACTATTTCACAAATTGTTCGGAGTATTTTAAACTAATCAATAAAGGCCAAGTAGTTCAACTGGATAGAACATCAGATTTCGGCTCTGACGGTTGAGGGTTCGAATCCTTCCTTGGTCACAAAAAATTATTTAGTATTCTTAATATTTAAATTACACATGTAAAAAAATCTTATCGATAAAAAGATTGATGCAGATATCAATCCGATTAAAAAACCTATCCAGACACCAGTAGCATCTAAGTCAGTGTATAAAGCTAAATATACCATTACTGGCAATCCAATTATTATATAGCTTAAAAAACATATAAATGAAGGAATTTTCACATCTTGTATTCCACGAAGTGCTCCTTGAGCAACGATTTGTATTCCATCAAAAATCTGAAACAATGCGACTATAAGTAATAGTTTTGATGAAATATTTGCAGTTTCAACTACGTCTTCTACAGTCACATTTTCGAGGTATAGCCATGGCAAAAAATCAGATAGTGAAATAAAAACTAATGCAAAAAACATTTCAATTAGAATAACCATTAAAAAAATAGATATTGCTATTCTCTTGAGGTTTAAAAAATCATTAATTCCTTTTTGATTACCTACTCGAATTGTAGCAGTAACACTTAGACCAAGTGCAACCATAAATGTTATTGTTGAGAGATTCAACGCAATTTGATTTGCAGCTTGTTCGTTTGTTCCTATTATTCCACAAACCCATATTCCAGATATAAAGAATCCAACTTCAAATAGTACTTGTAAAGCAGAAGGGTAGCCTAAATTGAAAATTTTTGATATTGTAGCTTTTGTAAATTTTAGTAGTTTAAAATTTTTGAAATATTTTTTAAGGTTACTAGAATTTTTGATAAGAAATATTATTATTAAAACCATAAATATTCTAGAAATAAATGTTCCAATTCCAGCTCCCACTAGCTCTAGTTTGGGAAAACCAAATTTTCCATAAATCAATAAATAGTTGAGTAAAACATTAATAATATTAGCAATAATAGTAGAAATCATTGAAATTTTTGTCAAAGACAGTCCATCAGTAAATTGTTTAAAGCTTTGAAATAAAATAAGAGGAATAAGAGATATTGCAACCCAATTAATATATGGATAAGCAAGTTTTACTATATCTGGTGATTGACCCATTAAGTTTAGCAAGGGTTTCAAAGCAAAAACTGCAATTGTTAGGAAAATACCAAGAATTAAACATATGGTTACACTGTTTTCTAATATTAATTTAGATTTTATAAAATTTTTTTGTGCATTATTTTGTGCATTACACTCCGCAACAAGAGGCGTTATAGCCGTTGAAAACCCTATCCCTAATGACATTGCCAAAAAAACAAAACTATTTCCAAGTGATATTGCTGCTAGTTCTGCAGTCCCAAGTCTTCCAACCATTGCATTATCTACAAATTGAACAAGTGTATGCCCAACAAGACCAATAATTACAGGATAGGCTAACTTATAATTATATGGAAATTCTTTTGTGTAATTTTTAATCAATATCTAATTACATTTTATTTGATAGATAAATAGAATTCATTAAAAGTCTATTTGTACCATACCAAAATGCCCTAAAGTTTGTGTTGTCAGTAAATAAAAATATTTTACCAGAACCATATCTCTTAATTTTAAAGGGAACACTCTTTTTTAATAGCTCTGTATTTTCTTTCGAAATATATCCACTAAGTAATGGGTTGTTTGTATATTTTATAGGGTTATTAAAACTGTTTTTATCTGGTTTCATAAAGATTGTATTATTACGAAAAGTTGGTAAATAATTAGGTTTTATTCCAAAATTAATTGGATGGCTTTTATCCAGTTTGGTATTGAATATTGCACCTCCAATAACTTGAGCACCTGTAAATTTTCCTCTGTCTTCATAATTAACATCTTTTGCATTCATATTATTACTAAAAAACTCAATATCAATTAGTTTATTTCTATTTAACCAATTAATAGATCCTCTGTAAGCAATTAGATTTCCACCTGAACTCAAAAAGTCTTTTAATCTGTTAATGTTAATTTGATTTCCAGAGTAATTAGGTAAAATAATATGAGAATACTTTGAAAGATTAACCCTATTAATATTTCTAACATCAATTTTTGTAATTAGAGTTTTATATCTGGTATCAAATAGATGCCATATTTCCCCAGCATCATAGGATCTAATACCATCTCCAACTATTAATGCAATTTTGGGTTTATTTATTGTAGTAAATGAGTTTGAACCAAAACCAATATTGTCTTCATAGCCACTATTTAGTCCATTAATATCAATTCCTGTTTCTTTTGAAATTTCTACCAATATATCGTGTATTTCATTAGAACTTTTCGATTGACCAACAACAGGAATAAATAAACTTCCATAGTCATAAATTTTATTTTTAATAAAAATCTTTTTTGAGCTTGATTTCACTCTAATATTATTAATCAACAATTTATTAATTAGTGTCGGAATATTGTAATCATGAGGTTCAATTAAATAACCATAGTTTGACAAACTAGACACTTTTCCAACAGGTTTTTTAATATCACTTTCAATTATATTCAAGTCTTTTTTCAAAAAATCATAATTTAAGTTAAAAGCTAAAGGAAATGTCCAAGCTGAAACATCATAAAAAAGACTGTCTTTAAACTTTTTAGTTGTTTCAAACATCGCTTTTATTAATTTTGATTTGGGTTGATTTAATGATACGTAATACTTATAGTTTTCATCAACTGTTTCATTAACCTTGATTTTATGTGTTCTTAAAATTTTAGCAAGTTCATAGCTGCTTGATTTATCTGAATTGTTACCAAATCCAATTCCTTTTATTTTCGAATTTTTTGACTCATATATACTTTCCAAGTAAAAATTATTCATGTGCTTCAATAAATCAACTCTAATTGAACTTGCTGCTTTCAGAGTAGAGAAAATTGTGGTCAATTGATTTTTAATTGTAAATGGAAATGTTAAAACTCCATTTTGACTTTCTTGAATATGTCCTCTTGAACTGCCTTGTTCAAAAAGAATTCCAATACTACCATTTATGTCAGGATAAGTAGATCCTTTTCCAAAATAAAAATCATCATAGTTTTCTTTACTGTAGTATAGACTTCCAATCTTGTCAAGATATTCAGCATGAAATCCAGCAATTTTCTCTGTCAATTTTTGATTATTAATTGGAATCATAGGATTAACTCTGTCTGGAACACCTGGTTGAAAGAAAAAAGTTGAATTAGTTCCCATTTCATGATGATCTGTCACTACATTGGGAATCCATTCTGTAAAATTTTTAATTCTTGCTTTTGACTCAGGGAGTTGAACAGGAAGCCAATCTCTATTCAAATCAAACCAGTAATGATTTGTTCTTCCTCCAGGCCATACTTCACTATACTCTCTATCATTAGAGTCTGGATTTAAAGTTAGGCTCTTGTTGGAGTTTGCCCAATATGCAAATCTTTGTAAACCATCAGGGTTTAGACAAGGATCAAACAATATTACCGTATCATTAAGGATTTTAAGCAGCTCTTTATCTAAAGATGCGGCTAGATAATAAATTCCAAGTAAACTAGCATTTGAGCCACTAGGTTCATTTCCATGAACAGAGAAACCTTGATAAACAATTGCAGGCATATCATCGTAGTTAACAATCTTTTCCCCCGAACTTAATCTCAAATGATTCTTTCTTATTTCATCAATATTTTTTAAGTTTTCAGGACTTGAAACTGTCAAAATGATTAATGGTCTATCTTCATAAGTTTTTCCAGTTTCATGAATTTTAATTCTATCTGATTTATCAGCTATTTTATACATATATTCCACCAACTTATCATGTGTGATATGCCACTCTCCAACTTCGTGACCAATAACTTCAGATGGTTTTGGAATTTTTGGATCAAAATTTAAATCACCATTAAAATAGTATTCTAAACTTGTTTGTGAATTAATTGTAAAACTCAATAAAACAGTAATTAAACAAAATGCTTTTTTCATTGTACAGAAATATTTTTATTAATTTTTAAATTCTTTTTAGAACCAATCACATAATTAAGAACTTCAAAAGGCATTACAAGTTTTTCAAGCTTATCTCTTGTCTTAACATAAATTTCTAGTTCAGATCTTGGAGCAATGTCAATATAATTAAATTCGGTATGAAATGTATATTCACCAGTATATTTTAACTTTAGAGGAGCAACAGAATGATTTTTTAATTTCACTTTTAGTATTGATTCAGCACTACTAAAAAAATCATAATCATACCCTTCACTAGTTATAGTGAAATTATTTTCAGCTACAATTTTTAAATTTTCTTCTTTACCTATGATTAAATCATGATACCATACAAATGTGTCACCGTTAAAAAGAGCATCACTTGTAGATTTTATAGTTCTATTTTCTGAAATTATGAAGGTAAGAGGCCTATGATAACTTTCTCTTTCATTATTAAAATCCCAGTCAATTAAAACATGAACATCACTTGTCCCAAGAATTGTTAAATCATTTTCTAAAGCTATGTCTAATGCTTCTTCGGAGAATGTAAACATATTGACTACCTCAATACCATGTAATAACTTTTTGTTAATTATCTCATTGTGTATTGGATCTAATTTTGCTATACCATCCTTTCTGTTTGCTTCCCAATGAGGATGATTCCAAAAAACAAAAGCCCCTTGCTTATTGGCTTCTTTTATAGCTTTGTCAAATGCTAAAGCTTTTTTTTCTTTATCAAAAAATTTGTTTGCATCGTTAATAAATATTGCATTGAAGTGTCCTGGGGGCATCGGCTTTGTAATTTCAGTTCCGTGAACAACCGCTAATGGCTGGTTTTTTACATAACCTCCAGCAATTTGGTATGATCTATTTCTATCTGGATGAGGAATGTCTCTTAAATGTGATTGGTATTCAAGATGTTCAGTAAGTGATATCATATCTATACTATCTCTCAAAGCTTCATCAACTCTAATTGTAGGCCATACGCTTCCATCAGAAAATACTGTATGAATATGTAAATCGGCTGAAATAAAAAATTTGCCTTCTGGACTTTCAAAAAATGTTTTAACTCCTTGTCCATAATTTATAATCGCAAATACTAGTAAAATATATTTTAATTTTTTCATATGATAAGTGTTTTTAGAAGCTTCTTTTTAACTCTTAAATATTTATTAATATTTATGGAATAGTCTGTGTAATTTTTAAAAATTTTATTAATTAATTTTTTATGAATTTTAGAATTTTTGATTTTAAGAGATTCTAACATTTCATAATCTTCAGCACCGATTCTATGAGCCTCAAATCTAAGCGAAGAAAGCGGTCCATTTTTTCCAGGATAAACAACATGTGTGTCACCAGCTGGAAGGTAATTATTTGAAGAGGCTGCAGGTGATGGATGCTTTACAACACTTTGTTTGAAAGGATCGGCTTTATATTGATTTAAACCCCAATGTAGATACCCTAGGGTATTATATTTTGATCCACCCCAACCAAAATATACTTGTCTTAATTTTTCCATATCAAGAGTTCTGTTTAACCATTTACCGCCTGGAACTAAACAAGTGTAGACTAAAATTTTTTCTCCTTTTTTTTCTCTTTCTCTAAAAAAATCTAAGTTTTCTTGAAAATCATTAATTATGGGACACCAAATATCAATTGCATCGCCTAAACTATCTCTTGTATTTGTTGCTTCCATTATCTTAATCTCTGGATAAATTTCTTTTATTTGTTTAGCAACATCAACGTAGCATTGGGCATTGATTGAGGTTGGTTCATCAGCAATATGTTGGAGCCATTGATTTTTTAAATTATACTTTTCTGTAAAATCTCTTATTTTGTTTATAATAGATGCAATTTCATTTTTACCTTCATCTGAGTAATATCCAACCTTTTTTAATCTAGTTTTCAGTTCGGGATTTCCCCAATCATCATTGGCTCCTCTATTTAATAAATGAGGTGATTCAAAATATTTGAATCCATATTTTCTAAAAATATTAATAAATGAAATCATTTTCTGCTCATCTATTTGGAATTCACCATTACTAAGGTATATAAGTTCACCTGGAATTTTAATACAATTTTGTCTTCCTTCTGCCATGACTTTAGCATATTTGTCAAGCATAGTATACCACTCATCAGTCCATCTTTCAACACCATGATATTCTTCCATTTTACTAAGATTAAACCAATTTGTATAAAAGAAATTACTTTCAGAAAGTCTAGGAATTACGTAATCATAGACATTTACTTTCAGTTTTAAATTAAATGTTTTTGGTCCAATTTTAAATGACAACTTGACGAAATGATTACCTGAATCAATTTGTTCAGGTATATATATTTTTAAATTTAATAGTGAATATTTAGTTTCTGCTGTGATATTATTATGAACAGGTTTTAATATTTCAAAAACTCTAAATGGAGCTCGTCTTATCACATAAGGATTTATCAATCCTTTAAATTGTTCAGTTCTACTATCTAGTCCAGTATTTTCCTCAACAGGGACATCTTTTACATTGTTAAATTGAATATTATTTAAAGTTTCACTGAATGCATTAAAATCTATTTTATCTCCTACTTTCGTTTTAATGATAATATTTACATCACCATAACTGTTACGTGCTGTGTTAATTTTGTAGTTTTTTGGATAATTGAATTTATTTTTATCAGGGTAAACTTCTTTAAGTACGTTTGAAAAACCAATATCTTGAGAATAAATTGGTAAAAGCAAAAAAAATAATCCTATTTTGAAATATATTTTCATGTAAATTTTCTTTAATTTAAAAAAATAAATACAGCTAACAATGAAACGAAATTATTTAATACTTTTTCTTACCTCTTTAATTTTTTCATGTAATGTTCCAGTAGAAACGATATCTCTTTTTAATGGTAAAAATTTGGATGGTTGGATTATTTATGGAACTGAAAAATGGTACGTGGAGAATGGTGAGCTAATTTGTGAAAGTGGACCTGATAAAGACTATGGGTATCTTGGAACTAATAAGTATTTTGATGATTTCATCTTAGAGTTGGATTTTAAACAAGAAGATAATGGAAACAGCGGTGTTTTTTTTAGATCAACTGTCGATGGAGTTAAGGTTAAAGGATGGCAAGTTGAAGTAGCTCCACCTGGCTATCATTCAGGCGGTATTTATGAATCCTATGGAAGAGGATGGCTGATTAAGCCTGATCAATCAAAAGATTCTATTGTTAAAATGGGTGAGTGGAACAAAATGAAAATAAAAGTTTATGGTGATGAAGTTACAACCTGGATTAATGAGAATCAGATGATAAAAATTAAAGATTCAATAATTGGATTAGGTAAAGGAGGTGTTGCTCTCCAAATTCATGATGGAGGTGGTATAAAAGTTAAATGGAAGAATATTAATTTGACTAAATTAAATTAAATACATCACCTGACGAGTGATCTTTTGAGGCTCCGGTCACTGATCTTAAACAATTATTTAAACCTTCATTTTTTAGCCTTCCAAGGAAGGCGAATATCAACGCTTCTTTATAATCAACTATCTCTTTTTGTGGAATATGAATCTTTAATTTTTCTTTTTTTAGACAATTGATTAGAGTTTTATTATAAGCTCCACCTCCAGTAATCAATATTTCACTCTTGGTATCAACGTTCTTTTTGATTTGATACGCAACATGATTTATATAAGTATTTAAAATATCTTTAATTTCAATTTTATAACTTTCAATTAGTGGAAAAATATTTTTGTTTACAAATTCAATTCCTAGTGATTTTGGAAATTTTTTTTCATAATATGAAATTGAATTTAAAGAGTTGAATAATTCTACGTTTAGACTACCATCTTTTGAAAAATTTCCATCCACGTCAAATTCTACTCCCATAATTTTACAATAGTGATTTAAAACAGTATTCATTGGGCATATGTCAAAAGCATAAATATTTTTTTTCTCTTTAGTTGAAACATTAGCAAAACCTCCTAAGTTTAAGCAATATTTAAAGTCTTCAAATAAATACATGTCTCCAATTGGGACTAAAGGTGCACCTTGACCACCTAAAGCAACATCTTGAGCTCTAAAATTATTTATAGTTTTAATTCCAGTTAATTTATTTATTGTTTTTCCATCACCTATCTGAAGTGTTTTGCCAATATCTGGTTCATGAAAGATAGTATGACCGTGAGATGAAATAATATCAATATTTTTAAGATTATATTCATTAATAAAATTATTTGTAGCATTTCCAAAAACAACTCCCAATTCAATATTAAGGTTTGAAATTTCCTCATCGCTTAGAAGAATAGAATTTTTCAATTTATTTTTTAATTGTTCATTATAAGTAATGGTCTTACAGTTGATAATTTCAAATTTTTGAAGTTGTTTTTTTTCAAATCTTACTGCGCAAATATCTAAACCATCTAAGGATGTACCACTCATTAAACCAATAATGTTAGTGAATTTGGACATTAGTGAAAGTTATTAAAATAAATTATACTGTATTTTATGCAGAAATGAGTTCAGAAATGGTATTTGTAGGATTTTTAGAATTAAAAACTGTACTACCTGCAACTAAAACATTTGCACCTAGATCAAATAATTTATTTGAATTATCTTCTGTAACACCACCATCAATTTCAATTAACGCATCTGATTTAGAGTTAATTATAAGATTTTTAAGTTGAGTTACTTTATCAAAGGTGTTTTCAATAAATTTCTGTCCCCCAAATCCTGGGTTCACACTCATTAAACATACTAGATCAATATCATTGATTATAGAACTTAGAGAGGATACTGGTGTGTGAGGATTTAACGCTACACCAGCTTTAATACCTAAACTTTTTATTTTTTGAATATTTCTATGAAGATGTGTAGAGGCTTCAATATGAACTGTAATAATTTCACTTCCTAAATCAGCAAATTTCTCAATATAATTCTGTGGATTTACAATCATTAAGTGTACGTCTAAAGGTTTTTCAGCTTTTTGCTGAAAAATTTTCATAATTGGTGTTCCAAAAGAAATATTTGGAACAAATATTCCATCCATCACATCAATATGAAACCATTGAGCCTTACTTTTGTTAACTAATGAAATTTCCTCCTCTAGCTTACCAAAATTACATGCTAGCATTGAGGGGGCTATTATTCTTGAACTATTATCCAAGGTATGTTTTTAGGATTTTACTTCGAGAAGCATGTTTAAGTCTTCTGATTGCTTTTTCTTTGATTTGGCGAACTCTTTCGCGAGTCAAATCAAATGTTTCACCAATTTCTTCGAGAGTCATTGCATGTTGCTCACCTAAGCCAAAATATAATCTAACAACATCAGCTTCTCTGGGTGTAAGTGTTTCAAGTGCTCTTTCTATTTCAGTTTTAAGTGATTCGTGTAAAAGTTTCTTGTCAGGATTAGGTGATTCACCACTTTTAAGTACATCATATAAGTTGGAATCTTCACCCTCAACAAGAGGGGCATCCATTGAAACATGTCTTCCTGAATTTTTCATAGATTCTTTGACATCAGAAACAGTCATGTCTAATTCTTTGGCTATTTCTTCAGCTGAAGGTACACGTTCTTTTGCTTGCTCAAGGAAAGCATACATTTTATTGATCTTGTTTATAGAACCAATTTTGTTGAGAGGAAGTCTAACAATTCTTGATTGTTCAGCTAAAGCTTGAAGAATTGATTGTCGAATCCACCATACAGCGTAGGAAATAAATTTAAAACCTCTTGTTTCATCAAATCTTTTAGCAGCTTTTATAAGCCCCAAATTTCCTTCATTAATCAAATCAGGTAGTGTTAAACCTTGATTTTGATATTGTTTAGCTACTGAGACAACAAATCGTAAGTTTGCTTTAGTGAGTTTCTCAAGTGCAATTTCATCACCATCTTTAATTCTTTGAGCTAATTCGACCTCTTCCTCGGCGGTAATTAAATCAACTTTTCCAATTTCTTGTAAATATTTATCAAGCGAAGCAGTTTCACGATTTGTTACCTGTTTTGTTATTTTAAGCTGTCTCATGAATGTCTTTTAATACTTATACGATTAATGTTAAAAAAGGTTTCATTTTATTCCTTTTTTTTTGGTCTTTCAAGCAAAATTTTTCTAGTAACTTTTTGTTTTTTAGTTCTTGGATCAATTCCCATATATTTTACTCTAACATTATCACCTATTTTTAAGTGTTTTTCAACATTTTCTACTCTTTCCCATGCTATTTCTGAAATGTGGAGCAAAACCTCTTTACCTGGCCTAAATTCAACAACAGCTCCAAATTCTAAAATTTTTATAACCTTTACATCATATTCTTTTCCATTTTCTGGTTTAAAAGTAATATTATCAATTTTTTCAATAACTGAATCAATCATTTCCTGATTAGTTCCTAAAATTTCAACAATTCCTTTTTCATCTTCTTCTTCAATAACAATTGTAGTCCCAGTTTCTTTTTGCATCTCTTGAATCACTTTTCCGCCAGGTCCTATTACTGCTCCAATATAGTCACCGTCTATTGTAAGTTTTACCATTTTTGGAGCATGTGCTTTAACAGACTCAGCTGGTTTTTCTATAGTATCAGTTAATTTTTTAAGTATTTCTAACCTTCCAGTTCTAGCTTGTTCAAGAGCTTTAACTAAAATTTCATATGAAAGGCCTTTAATCTTGATATCCATTTGACAAGCTGTGATACCATCTTCAGTTCCAGTTACTTTAAAATCCATATCACCCAAATGATCCTCATCTCCAAGAATATCTGAAAGAACAGAATATCTTTCACCATCAGATATTAAACCCATAGCTATCCCTGACACAGGTTTACTAATTTTAACTCCTGCATCCATCAAAGCCATTGTCCCTGAGCAGACAGTTGCCATTGAGGATGAACCATTTGATTCAAGAACCTCAGAAACTACCCTTACAGTGTATGGACAATCTTTTGGAAAGACTTTACTGAGGGCTCTTTGAGCCAAATTCCCATGACCAATTTCTCTTCTAGATGTTCCTCTTAGAGGTCTAGCTTCACCAGTAGAAAATGGTGGAAAGTTGTAGTGTAAATAAAAATTTTCTTCACCTTGATTTGTTGGGGAATCAATAATATTAGCATCTCTTGATGTACCTAGGGTTACGGTAGCTAATGCTTGAGTTTCTCCTCTGGTAAAAATTGAAGATCCATGTGTAGATGGTAAATAATCAACCTCACACCAAATTGGTCTAATATCAGTTGTTTTTCTACCGTCAAGTCTAACACCTTCATTTAAAACGAGTTCTCTTATTGCCTCTTTTTCAACTTTATAGAAATACTTTAAAATTAAATTTTCATTTTCTTCAAGTTCTTCATCACTAAATTTGCTTAATAGGTCTTCTTTAATATTATTAAACTCTAGTGACCTTTCTTTTTTACCAAGTCCTTTTTTAGCTATATGGTAACAATTTTCATAACATTCATCATGGACCTTTTTTAATAAATCCTCATTCTCAATTGCAGATTCATATTCCCTGGTTTCTTTTTTTCCAATTTCATTAACCAATTCTTTTTGAGCATCAATTTGTGTTTTAATGGCCTCATGTCCAAATTTGATAGCCTCAGTCATTTCATTTTCGCTGATTTCATCAAACTCTCCCTCAACCATTGAGACAGAATCGTAACTAGCTCCAACCATGATGTCTATGTCAGAATTATCTAATTGAGCTCTGCTTGGATTAATTATAAATTCACCATCAATTCTTGCGACACGAACTTCGGAAATGGGGTATTCAAATGGAATATCAGAAAGTTGAATTACAGTTGAAGCAGCAAGTCCGGCAAGTGAATCAGGCATAACTTCATTGTCATGTGACATTAGTTGAATCATTACCTGAGTTTCATGATGGTAGTCTTTAGGAAATAGGGGTCTAAGAACCCTGTCAACTAGCCTCATTGTAAGTATTTCATCATTGGATGGTCTAGCTTCTCTTTTAAAAAAACCGCCAGGAAATTTTCCTGCAGCTGCAAATTTCTCACGGTAGTCAACTGTAAGTGGTAAAAAATCAACT
>Ga0160422_10000775_pt1 | contig 19609 bp, 19 predicted proteins | sample Fk160mmetaG_FD_108192 | JGI IMG/M metagenome (GOLD analysis project Ga0160422, IMG submission 108192) | Marine microbial communities from the Central Pacific Ocean - Fk160115 60m metaG | ecosystem: Environmental > Aquatic > Marine > Oceanic > Photic zone | place: The Central Pacific Ocean... | reverse complement strand
TACTACAACTACTATGTAGGGCATCTTTTCAGGTTCAAACTCTTCTTTTTCAAAAATTGGATCACCGGTTTCTTCATCAAAACCAGTTTGTATTGTACGAGAAAAACTCTCATTTTTTGTAAGAGCGTCTCAAACTCTACTGTTAAACCCATCGATATTACGAACGCCCATTTTTGACATTTTGCGATATCGTTCCTCCATTTCACCAACCACCCACTTAAGCGCAACAACCGCTTTTTTGGGATCAGTAACGACAGGACTTAAAAGGTGAGGTATCCCATCATAAACGCTTAACTCTAGCATTTTTGGATCAATCATTATCATCCTACATTCTTCCGGTGAAAGTTTATACAACAGAGAAAGTATCATCGTATTTATTGCGACTGATTTTCCAGAACCAGTCGTTCCAGCAATCAAGAGATGTGGCATCTTTGCTAAATTGGCTACCACTGGCTCACCACCAATATCTTTGCCAAGAGCAAGGGGAAGTTTCTGATTGCCGTCACCAAATGCACTACTTGAGAAAATCTCACGGAGAACAACTTTTTCCCTGTCCTCGTTGGGTAATTCTATACCGATCACAGATCTTCCAGGTAAAGTAGACACCCTGGCTGAAAGCGCTGACATTGAACGAGCTATATCGTCTGCCAATCCGATAACTCGACTTGCCTTCAAACCTGGAGCTGGCTCTAACTCATACATCGTTACAACTGGGCCCGGCCGTACACTTACAATCTCACCCTTGATTCCATAATCATCAAGCACCGCCTCTAGGAGCCTTGCATTTTCTTCCAAAGCTTCATCAGAAAGATACGTTCTTTTAATAGCCAAAGGCGTTGCTAATAAATTTAAAGGCGGTAATTCAAACTCTACTTTTCCATCTTCAAAATTTAATCTTGGTTCGGCCTCCTCTATTGCACGCTTTGATTTTTTTAATATTTTTGAAATTGGTGGATGAACAAGCTTTTTTGATTTCAATTTTGGAGGTTTATACTCACGCGTTGAGTATCCTGGGCAAAATTCTTGTTCGAATTCTATCGGATCTTCATAACTATCCTCATTAAATCTCTCTTGTTGATACTCGACATCGGTAGGGAAATCATAGTTTGATACCAAAGGTTGTTGCCTATCAGATTGGGAACAGCGATTTGAAAAAGACTTAGCCTGTGCTTTTTCATAAATATATTCATCAGTTGTATCAACTTTTCCACTTGTAAGCGGCGGTATACGATCTCTTATTATTGAAGTTATCTTGCTTCTTATACGCTCATCTTTTTCATAAACTTCGTTTTCAATAATTGGCTCATGTCTAACTGACTGACGGGTGTTTTTGTGGATAGCTGGTTTCAGTTTAGAAAGTATCCTAACCAGAATTCTCTCTCTCTTCTGACTGCTAGCGCTACCCTGATCTAGAGTATCGTACGTCTGCAAAACGTTTTGCGGAGCAAACAGACGAGCGGTCATGGCAACCAAAGAAAAACCTTGGGCAAAAAACAAAACGGTACCAGTACATAAAAATTTTGAAAGACTAATCACTTCTTTTCTAGAAAACCCAGAAACGAATAAAAGCGACAAAAGCGAGATAATGGCCATTGATAAAGTTATGGTATTAACTGATATACTGGAGACCTCCGGTATCGACCTTAGTAAAATTCCCACCGAGGTCTCTCCAAATAACCCACCCAATCCAAACTGATGAACCCATGTATTATTAGGTACGATTGTAGCAAAAAAAGCAGAAGAAAATGCCATGGCGACAGGAAAAAAAATCATCCTCGTAATAGCCCGTTCAACACCACTGTGACATACAAATCTTATTCCCCAAGTTATAATAAAAATTGGCAACGAAAAACTACCCCAGCCTAAAATAAGTATGAAAGGCGCCGCTATTGACGCGCCGATTACACCAAGAATATTTTGTGTCGGCTCGTCGCTAATAGACCAGAAACTTTTGTCACTTGGAGAATAAGACCAAAGCAATAAGAATGTAGCTATGCCAATCCCAATAAGTATTAGCCCCAGAATTTCTGTTCCACGCCTTTCCAAAGCTTCTTTAACAGAACTATCTATGAGCGGGCTACGACTAGGCGCCTGATTATATGCCATTTTTCTACCTATTCATCTGTTTAATTTAGAAATTCTCGTATTTTTTTTAGTCCGTCTTTAGTTTCTTCCAACTCAGAAACCATCGCTACTCGGATAAAGCGATCACCTGGGCTTTGACCATTTAAATCTTTAGCTAAGTACCTTCCCGGCAGAACTCTGACCCCACGAGTTTGCCAAAGCTCTAGAGCGGTTTTCTCGCCATTACCAACATCTAACCAAAGGAAAAACCCAGCTTCAGGGCTTAAATACCCATCGAAGTCATTAAAAATTTGATCTGCAAATTTATATTTTTTTTTATAAATTTCTCGGTTTTGAATTACATGCTCCTCATCGTTCCAAACCGATGCAGAAACATGCTGCAAAGGTTCCGGAATGGGTGCTCCAGAATAAGCTCTCAACAGCTTCATCTGCTTTATATTTTTTTCGCCAGACACTGCAAAACCTGATCGTAAACCTGGGAGGTTCGAGCGCTTGGATAGCGAATGAAATGAAACTACTCTATTAGGGTCAGCTCCTAACTTATCTGAAATCTCTATCAAACCTGGCGGCGGAGCATGCCGATAAATTTCACTGTAGCATTCATCGGCAAAAATTTTGAAATCATATTTTTCAGCCAACTCAATTAATGCGGTTAGGTAGTCCACAGTTGCCACTGCACCTTGTGGGTTGGATGGTGAGCAAATATATGCGGCCGACGTGTTATTGAGGATATCTGCTTTTAAACCTACGTAATCTGGGAGATGGCCACTCTTTTCATCTGTTGAAATAAAAAGCGGCTCTGAATTTATAGATAAAGCTGAAATCATATAAACCTGGTAGAAAGGATTTGGTATGAGCACAAACGGCACCCTGTCACTCAATCTCTCCGGGCACAAAGCCATACTCACATTATATAGGCCCTCGCGCGTACCATTTAACGGTAAAACATTCTTTTTAGAAGCTAGCTCAACACCAAAACGTCTATAAAACCAGTTAACTATAGATTTTTGAAGTTTCTCAATACCGTCATTAGCTGGGTACCGATTAAACCCGTCAAGATGCTCGAAAAGTACATCCTTAATCCAAAGTGGATACCCATGCTTAGGTTCACCAATAGTCATATTGAATTGTGGACCAGCGTAATCATGCCCGTTTAATAGAGCACGTAAACGCGGAAACGCATATTCCGGGAGGTGTGAAAACCGCTCGGGGTACATAAAACTTGGCCTCAATTTTAGGGTCTTACGCCCAGTTATTGTCTTATGTTAACTAAGACTTCGTGATGCGTCCATAAAAACGATAAAAAATTCAGAAATTGTGACGATAAAGGCTCAATTACTTTCGGATTGCCAGTTCGACGGCTCTGCCAAGTCTCAGTAGTTTTTCCTCCATATTAGGAAGAGCCATTACTGATAATCCGCAGCTACTATAGTTGGTGGGAATAGTAAGAGCACAAATGCCCAATAAATTCGCAATACGAGTATTTCTCAGAGCCATCAGGTTTTGTGACACGTAGTAGCTATTATCTGACTTAAGTCTTTCCAAATTTGACGGCAAAATAGGACAAGTTGGCAAAATAACCGCATCAAATTCTGAGACCTTATTAACATACTTTCTTTTAAAAACCTCCAAATCTCTCATGGCCTTTAAGTAGTCAGATGCAAGAACATCTCTCCCTCCTCGAAACCTTTGCAGTATTTTCTCGTACATAAGGTTGGGTGAAGCCTCAATTTTATCCATCCATTCAGCGTAAGCTTCAGTGGGCACCAAACTGGAGAGTCCCAAAGCACTCTCAACCTCTTCGATTTCAATTTCTTCAATCTCAAAGCCGAACTTTGATAGAGCTTTTGCTGACTCTTCAAAAGCAAGCGCCGGCCTTTGCTGCAAATCATTAAGTGCGGTACCTTTAAGTATTGCCAACCGTCCACCCTCAAAAGGCTTAGATTTACAGTCCACTGGTTTATTTCCTGTTGTGACTGAAAATAATAATGCAGCATCCTCAACTGTTCTGACTATTGGGCCGACAGTATCAAAGCTTCTACACAACGGAATAACACCGTCCATAGATACTCGACCTAAGGTAGTTTTTAAACCTACCAAATCATTCCATGCTGCTGGAATTCTAACAGAGCCGCCTGTATCTGAACCTATTGCAGCTGGAGCAAGACCAAAAGCCACTGATGCGGCTGCCCCAGATGAAGAACCACCTGCGACAGCGTCCAAATCATTAATACAAGGAGGGCTCTGGGTAATCGGATTTAAACCCAAGCCAGAGAACGCTAGCTCAGACATATGAGTTTTGCCAAGTGTAACAAGCCCATTGATTGACGCAAGTTTCAGAATGGCACAGTCATTTTTTGGGATCCGTCCTTTCAATAGGTCAGAGCCAGCAGTAGTTTCATGACCCGCTATATCAAACAAATCTTTCCAGCTTATCGGGACGCCATCTAATGGTCCCATACGTAAATTTAACTTCTGCCTTTTGCGAGCATCTTTCGCTTCACAAAGTGCCCTCGCTTTTGTAACCTCTACATAAATACGATCTGTTAATCTGTGTTTTTTTATAACATCAAAAAAAGCTTCAAGCACCTCTACAGGATCAATAAGATTTTTTTCAAAGGCCTCGCCTAGTTGGGAGACGCTCATTTTTAAAGGGTCAGCCATATTTTTATCTTTCTAAAAATTTAGCGGCAATCCAACTCATGGACAAATCTAAATTAAACGTCAATAAGGGATTATGAAAGTAAATAGTGATATTATAATAGTGGGTGGTGGGCTAAACGGATCATTGATGGCAATTGCTGCTGCTAACATTGGATTTTCCACAATAGTATTAGACTCAAAAGAAAGTTACGACAGCGTGGCAGATAACTTTGACGGCAGAAGCTACGCGTTAGCCCTGAGCTCCGTCCGTTTATTGAAAAATCTCAATATTTTTGAAGATATAATAGACAAGTCACAACCTATTTTAGACATTAAGATTCTAGATGGTAAACTGGTACAGGGACCATCGCAATTTAGTTTACATTTTGACAATAATGAAATCAACGATGGTCCAATGGGCCAAATGGTAGAGGACAGGTTTATTCGAAAAGCACTGTTCACTAAGATTACTAAGAACAAGAAAATAAATTATAAATTTAATTCTAAGTTTACAGAATACAAAAAACAGAATGGATATATACGGGTCACTCTAAATAATGGTAAAAAACTTAATACTAAGCTTTTGATTGGAGCAGATGGAAGAAAAAGTGAGCTAGCCAAACGAGCAGAAATAAAAAAGTCAGGTTGGAAATACAATCAAAGTGCACTAGTTTGCGCTATCGAACATGAGACTGAACATCAGGGAGTAGCTTGGCAATATTTTATGCCTAGCGGACCTCTCGCCGTTCTACCAATGACTGGAAAACGCTCAAGTATTGTTTGGAGTGAGCAGATTGCTAATGCGAAAGCGATTAGTTTGTTTGATGAAACAAAATACACAAAAATACTATCAGCCCGTCTCGGCAATTTTCTCGGTAAATTTAAAATCATAGGGGATAGACACTCATATCCTCTAGAATTAAGCATAGCGGATCGGTTTATCGAAGAACGGTTAGCGTTGATCGGTGACGCAGCTCACAGTGTACACCCCATCGCCGGACAGGGTTTGAATGCGGGTTTCAAGGATATTGCTGTTTTAGCTCATATAATCCAAGATGCCCATCTTCGAGGAGAGGATATTGGAAGTTTAGGGGTTCTGAAGAGGTATGAAGAATGGCGTAGGTTCGATAGTGTTCAACTCGCTTACAGTACTGACTTATTCAACAAATTATTTTCAAATGAAAGTGAGGCGCTTCGCCTGGCGCGTAACATAGGATTAAAATTATTAGACAGTTTTCCAGTCGCTAAAAGAAATATTATAAAAGAGGCTGCAGGCATAACTGGGGAATTACCTCGGTTAATGCACTAATCGTTATCAATAATTCTGGCAGTGTCTACCAACATAATGGGTATGCCATCTCGAATTGGAAACGCCAAACCAGCCTTGCGAGATATAAGCTCCTGAGTGTCGGGGTTATATTCTAATAGCGAATGGGTAAGAGGGCAAACAAGTGCTTCAAGCATTGATGATGCAAACTTTTGATCTTGGTCAGTTTTTCTCTCAACAGCTTTGCTCATTGCAATATTTCCTCACTTGATCCACCTCTTAAATTGTATTCTATTAGCGTTACCAAAGTTTCACGGCGAGTGACTAAAGATGGAGCCTCCAGTAACGCCTGCTTTTCCTCTACTTCAAAATCCAACATCATAGATAATGCGTTTATAAGCAGTTCATCATCTGCATCCCTTAAAGACTCCCAATCTGTTGAGAGTCCACGTCTTTTTAGATATTTTGACAAAAGATCAAAGAAAAACTTCCTATTTAACTTTGGATCTTTTTCAGTGGAACCGTGATCCTGATCAAAGCCATTCCAATCAACATTAAATTTACGATAAGGATGAAACCCCTCAATTTCCTCACCAATCCTATACCGGGACACTCCAGTGATGGTAATCATATAACGTCCATCCTCTGTCTCTGAGAATTGGGTTAATTTGCCAGCACAACCAATTGCGCTTAGGCGCTCCTTCCCATCATATTCGCTTGGCTGTATCATTCCCAAAAGCCGATGGGAAGTTTTCATTATATCCTCAACCATTGCAAGATATCTTGGCTCGAAAATGTGCAAAGGCAACCTGGCCCGTGGCAGCAATAGGGCTTTTGGCAATGGGAAAACTGGTAAAACTTGTGGAAGCTCGAGATTTTTGCTCATATAAGATATTTAGCTCAATCTGAGGGTTAAGCAAATATCATACTGCTTAATTTTCTTCTACCATTCAAGACGATTGGATCATTAGCCTCTAGAGCATCAAATATTGTAAATAACTGCGCCTTAGCTGCACCATCATTCCAATCCGAGTCTCTCCGGAAAAGCTCAAGTAATTGAGCTACCGCTTCATCTATATTATCGGCAGCATAAAGTGCCTTAGAGTATTCAAAGCGAGCTTTGCTATTCGCCGGATCAGAAGCGACTGCATCATTCAATTCTGACAAAGGACCTACGTCAAGGGCTTGTCTTGCCAATGCAATTTTAGCGAAGACTGCTTCGATTTCTGGACTATCAGAAATATCAGCAGGAACACCATTCAAAACAGCCTCAGCCCCCTCAATATCTTCAAGGTCCAATTTGGCCCTTGCTAACCCGCTGTATGCTTTTACGTTTTGATTGTCTTCTTCAATTATAGCTGAAAATACTTGTGCTGCATCGCTGGCAGCACCCTCCGCCAGCATCTCTTCTGCACTACGCAGCGCGTCAGACAGACCACCATTAACTTCGCCACCACTTGCTTCAATCACCCGAGACACAAACGCATCTATTTCCGAATTAGGAACTGCGCCTTGAAAGGCATCTACTGGTTGACCCTTATGAAAAGCATAAACAGTTGGAATTGATTGCACTCGTAGCTGCCCCGCGATTGCTTGATTTTCATCAATATTTACCTTTGCCATACGGACAGCACCTTTAGCGGCCAAAACGGCTTTTTCAAGCATTGGCCCCAGTGTTTTACATGGACCGCACCATGGCGCCCAAAAATCTACGATCACCGGCACATCCTTACTGGCATCAATAACATCCGCCATGAAAGTGTCTTCATTAACATCTTTAATTAAATCACCAGCTGGAGATTTATCCGCACCCAATTCCAACATTTTAACCTCTATGTAACTACTTTCATCCTATATGGGCTTTTACGATCAAAAATTAAACATCAAAAACCACAAAAATTGGTGCGTGATCACTTGATTGCTCCCAGCCCCTCACATTGCGCGCTATTACCACCGAAGTGACAAGGTTTGAAATATCAGGAGTAGCCCACAAATGGTCAAGTCTCCTTCCCTTATTTGAAGCACTCCAATCCTTAGCCCGATATGACCACCATGAAAAAAGCTTTCCATCAGGGTGAAACTGCCTAACAACATCTACCCAGTGACCTGAGTTTTGGACTTTTTTTAGGTGCTCGATTTCAATTGGTGTATGACTAACAACTGTAGAAAGTTTCTTGTGGTCCCACACGTCATCGGGTCTAGGTGCGATATTGAGATCACCAACTAATATCGCATTTTTAATATTAACATTATCAAAATACTGCTCCATATGAATTAAATAATTCAGTTTCTGGTAAAATTTTTCATTTATTTTTGGGTCAGGTTTATCACCACCAGCTGGAACATAGAAATTATGAACCGTTAAACCGGTCTCTAAAACTGCAGCTATATGGCGAGCATGACCTAAATTCGCAAAATCCTCCGAGAATTCTTCTTTGATTGGTAACTTCGAAAGGATAACTACACCATTGTAACCTTTTTGACCTCGTGCAGCGTGGTAGAAATAACCAAGCTTTTTAAAAGTTTCGAATGGCATTTTTTCAACAGGTGACTTACATTCCTGTAAGCAAATTAAGTCTGGTGAGTACTCAGCAATAGCTCTCACGATTAAATTTTCTCGTAAGCGAAAGGAATTTATATTCCATGTTGCTATTTTTAAAACCACACAATCCTCAAGATCACTTATAAGTCCCAAATATTTCAGTAAATACTAGGCCAACAACTGATAGCCACCCTTTTTAGTAATAATTAGTTCTCTGCCATTTAATTTAACACTAATCTTCTGCCGGAGTCGATATATATAGGTTTCTAATGTATGCGTTGTGAGGCTTGTCTTATGACCCCAAACCTCATGCAATAAAATCTCTCTGGAAACTATCTGATCTTTAGATTGACATAAGTATTTCAATATATTTGTCTCTTTTTCAGTTAAATTTACCTTCTGTCCATTCTCCATCTTTATAAATTTAGAGCCCGGGAAAAACTGAATATTACCTAGCTGGATTATTACTTCAGAAGAAAAATCGTACTTCGAGAGCAAACGCCTGATGCATGCTAAAAGTATAGTGATTTTAAATGGCCTTTGTATACAAACCAGTAAGCGACCCATATTTTTAGCTTCAACCTCGGGAAAATCTTTAACCTCACTAGTAAAAATTATAGGAGCCAAAAATCCAGTAAGGCCGATTAGATCTAAGTAATTTTGTACTTGACCTTTTAGCAATTCAGGATTCAAAATAATTAAATCAAAATGATTTTCTTTAAAAAGCAATTCTGCATCACCGCAACTCGTTGTGGTAGTCAGATGAAATTTATCATCTGGCGTGAGCAATTCGGAAAGCGCAGATAAGATTATTGCGTCGCCTTCAACCAACAATAATTTTTTGCTTTGTAACATCAGCGTTTGTGTATTTCCTTAGACCTATAAAAATTTTACCTAGAGGCAAAAACCGCTACTTCTTTTGATATCAAAATATTAGCCAAAAATCCACTTGAACATTCTTATAAAAACTTTCAAATTTACGTTCCACTACTCAAAGAAACGCGTTAGACCTTTATTAAATGAGAAGAATTAACGATATAAATATTACACTTGATGAGCGGGTTTCCAGGATCTACACAGATCTGCGTTTGGGCATACCAGTAGTTATCCAAGCAGACGAAGCTTATCTAATAGCACCAGTGGAGACTTTAAATCAGGAACGCTTTGATTTTATCAGATCGGGGTTAGACGACCTAAGGCTTGTAATATCGTCCCAGCGAGCAAAAACTCTGAAGATGCCATCTTACGACAAAAATTTAGCGCGGATCAAAGTTCCAGCTAACCGTAATTTGGAGTGGCTTAAAGCTGTAGCTGACCCATCAAAGGACTTAACATACGGAATTAAAGGTCCGTTTGTTCAAATAAGAGGAGGCGACACTGCAGTTGAAAACTTAGGCTTAATGTTGAGCAAATCTGTAGAGCTTTTGCCCGCAAATTTAAGTGGTAATTTTAAGACTCCAAATATAAAGATCGATAGTTTAAATTTTATAAAAATTGAAGATTTAATATCGTTTTTTGAAAAAGAGCTTATTACGAGTGAAGTTATTTCTGCAAGACTTCCAACTGAAACAGCAAATTTTGGCAAACTTCGTGTTTTCAGGCCTGAGTTGGCGGGACCAGAACATTATGCGATGGAGTACGGGGAAATAGATAGAGGCAAACCTGTGCTTGTAAGAATACACTCAGCATGTTTTACAGGTGATATATTGGGTAGCCTAAAATGTGATTGTGGAGCGCAATTAGGCGAAGCCATGAGTCAAATAAACCAAAACGGTTCGGGTATTTTACTTTATCTTAACCAAGAGGGAAGAGGTATTGGTCTTGCCAATAAGATGCGTGCCTATGCATTACAGGATGAAGGCTTTGATACAGTAGAAGCGAACCATCGCCTTGGGTTTGAAGATGACGAACGTAACTTTCAAATTGGAGCGTCTATTCTAAGAGAGTTAGAAATACCCTCAATTCGATTAATGACAAATAACCCAAGAAAAATCCAATTATTAGAGGAAAATGGCATCGATGTTTCGGAGCGGGTAGCCCTACTAGTGGAAGAAAACGAATTCAATGCAAACTATCTTGGCACAAAGGCCAAAAAATCCGGTCATTTGTTATAATGCTAAGAAATACAAATCTGATTTTGACACAAAAAGGTTTGATTTGCCCTGATCGGATCATCCCTGTATCTACTGGTAAGGGGGGCATTTCAAAGCGCGTAATTGAGCATGCAAAAACAACACCAAGTGGAGAGCACGAAATTATAGGAATGCTTTACCGTCCAGATAGAATTAGAAAACCAAGAAACTGGGCAATGCCAATTCTACCTAGTTCCTTTTGGTCTAACGATGTCAGAGACCCAGATTATAACCTGATGGTGTCTTTGTCAGACAAATACTCTCGAAAAAAGTTACGTATCCCCCCACCTAATTATGATCTTATTCTGCTAACAGATTGGAATTGGCCAGGAGCAGTTAAAGGAAGGGGCTCAGCATTTTTTATACACCAATGGCGATATGAAAAAGCTCCAACTGATGGATGCATTGCCATGTCCCGCAAAGCATTAACTTGGCTTGCCTCAAAAATTGATTACGGGACTAAGATAACAATTAAAATCACTTAGGGCGTGATCCAAAAATAGCCGACCCAACCCGAACGTGTGTTGCACCGAAAGATATTGCTTTCTCAAAATCATCGGACATACCCATCGATAACCCAATCATACCATTATTATCGGCCAACTTCTTTAAAAGGGCAAAATGTAGACTAACTTCTTCATCTACCGGAGGGATGGCCATCAAACCTGCAATTGGAAGGTCTTTGATCCTACAGTCAGCAACGAAACTTTCTAAGTCCGCTACCAATATACCTGCTTTTTGAATTTCAGCACCAGTATTCACCTGTATGAATAATTCCGGACAATGACCAAGTTCTTGCGCTAATCTTGCTATCGTATTTGCAAGCTTTGGGCGATCTAGAGAATGAATGAAGTCAAATAATTTCATCGCCTGCCTAGCCTTATTTGTTTGTAGTGGGCCCAGCATATGTAATTTCACCTGGGAGTAATTTTCTCGCCAAGTTTCCCATTTAGCTGCAGCTTCTTGGACATAATTCTCACCAAATTCGCGATGTCCAGCATCAAGAACTTTGAGAACACGCTCATTTGGTTGCAACTTAGAAACTGCAATAAGATAGGTTGAATTTAGCGGCTTATGGTATTTTAACTCCGCAGCATTTACACGTGATTTTATATCATGAAACGACATTTATACTCATGCAATATAGTTAAATAATTACATTAAAATAGAGATAAAAAAAGGCGACCTAAACAGATCGCCTTTGTCATTTAAACTCTAGCTAAACTATCAGAATGAAAATCCAACTGCAGCATATGAAGTTTCCGCATGGTTAACACCTGCGCTAAATGAGGCGCCACCACCTAAGTCGTATCCAACTGTGGCTTCCCACTCATCATCATTGTCAGTCGCAAAACCAACTGAAGCCGCTCCAGCTGCATACGCTGCCGAAACATCCCAATTACTATCATCGTCTGTTTCAATTGTAGTTGACAACGCGCCAGCAGTATATGAAAGCTCTGCGCTAGTTGCGCCGTCGTCTGAAGTTACAGAGATACCCATGTCACCCATGTCATAAGAAACAGTAAAGCTTGCTACATCTCCAACATCTGTCATAGCTGCTGAGACACCCAATGCGCCTACCGAATAACCTAAACTTGCTGACGTTCCTTCATCATCTGCAAGGCCAGTCACAACTGCGAATGTTGCATCACCTGCAGATCCAGAAACTGAAATACCACCACCAGCTAGATCGTCGTCATAAAGGTTGTCGTTAGCAGCATTTCCGCCGAGCGCGACTGTAAAGCCTTCCAATCCAATGGTAATGGTAGGAGCACCAAAGTCAGTACCTTGTGCGTCCAATGGATCAAATCCGTCCAGTAAACTTCCTGAGCCCATGTCAACTGCTGTTGAGAAAGACATGCCATTGTCTGAAGCACCTGAAACTGCAAAATTCATGTCGATACCTGCAAAGGTTACATGATCTGCGCCTGCATTGCTATGTATACCAGCTTCTGCACTACCTGAAATAGACACGTCTGCTGATGCGAAACCTGCTGATAATGTCAGCGCTGTTGTCGCGAGTAGAACTTTTTTCATTTTTTTTCCCTCGGGTTATAATAAACAAATTGGCCTACGACAGAATCTCCGACGCAGGAATACCTATAAGTGACAAGTTTATGCCCCTTTGTGCAACCGAATCTCACTTCATCAAGTGAGGATCAGAAAATATGATGCAGGTTTGCCACACCATAGTTGATGACTATTCGATGCAGGTTCTTAAGATAACTATTACTTAAGTAATAGCTGCTTGCTCAAACTTGATGGGTCATGTAAATTTATCTCACCGGGCTCGAGGATCACATGAAAAACCTAAAATTATTTAGTTTATCATTTCTATCAATTTGTTTCTTAGTTAGCTGCACAAGCGATTCTGATCTATTAGGCAAAAATGCAAATAAAAACCATCTTTCAGAACTCCCAGCGACAGAAAGTGATAAGCGCGAAACTATCTGGGATGTTTTCAATAGAGAGGCAACGCGAGAACCGGTAAAAGTAAACCGGTATATTTGGCAGGCAGCTCTAGATGTTTTAGATTTCATGCCAATTGAAACTATAGATCCATTTTCCGGCGTAATAGTTAAAGGTTTCGGTGTACCACCAGGAGGTAACACTCAATACCGAGCTACAATTTACGTAGTTGATCCCGCATTAGAGGCACGCTCACTTCGAATTTCAATGCAGACTAAATCTGGACCAGTAAGCTCTGCCACTATGAAAGAGATAGAAAACGCGATTCTTTCAAGAGCACGGCAAATGCGCAAAGCTGACGGGTTGTCTTAAACAATTTCACCAGCAATTAGGCATGTAATCTCATTAGGGTTTGTAGCGCTATCAATTAATAGTATATGTCCAAAAACTTTTATATGTTCTATCTATGGACGCTAATTGTATTTCGATTTATCACAACAAAAGTATTGCAGCTAAGCTAGTTCGAGGAAGATTTTATGACTACCTATAATCCCGCAAAAATTGAACCAAAATGGCAGACTATGTGGGACAACTCGAGGGTATTTAATTCCAAAGTGGACTTAAAAAAGCCAAAATATTATGTTTTGGAAATGTTCCCATATCCATCAGGACGAATACACATGGGCCATGTCCGCAACTACACTATGGGTGATTTGGTTGCGCGATACAAATTAAGCAAAGGCTTTAATGTTTTGCATCCAATGGGCTGGGATGCATTTGGAATGCCTGCGGAGAATGCGGCAATTGCATCAAACGGTCATCCTAAAGAATGGACTTATAACAATATCTCGGTCATGAAAGATCAAATGAGACCACTCGGTTTGTCAATTGATTGGCAAAGGGAATTTGCGACCTGCGATCCAGATTATTATGGTCAACAACAGTCACTTTTTCTCGATTTTTTAGAAGCAGGTTTGGTTTACAGGAAAAATGCAGTTGTTAACTGGGATCCAGTCGACTTGACGGTTCTTGCAAACGAACAAGTCGAAAATGGGAGGGGTTGGAGATCTGGGGCAGTTGTAGAACGAAGAGAATTAACGCAATGGTTTTTTAAAATTTCCGAATACTCTAAAGATTTATTGGCTTCTATAGATCATTTAGATAGTTGGCCGGCAAAAGTTAAGTTGATGCAAAGGAATTGGATTGGTGAATCCAAGGGATTAGAGTTCGCTTTCAAAACGTTAAATGCGCCAGATGGATTTAAAAATATTGAAGTCTATACAACTCGACCGGATACTCTGCTGGGCGCATCTTTTGTTGGAATATCCGCTGATCATCCTCTTGCCCGAGAACTTGAAAAGAAAAATTCTGATGTCGCCGTGTTCAACAGTCAGTGTAGGCAAATGTCTACATCGGAAGCTGAAATGGAAAAAGCTGAAAAAAGAGGTATTAATACTGGTGTTTTAGTAAGCCACCCTTTGAATCCAGAAGTCAAGCTTCCTGTTTGGATAGCAAACTTTATCCTGATGGATTATGGGACCGGTGCAATATTCGCTTGTCCGGCGCACGACCAAAGAGATTTAGACTTTGCTCGAAAATATGATCTGCCCGTAATTGATACTTTTTACTCTTTGGAAAATGAAGAAAAGGTGAAGGATATAGCGTATGCTCCCCCCAAGTCCGAACGTGTCAGATGGGTAAACCACTTCACTGGCGTTGAAATAGCCAATGGCGAGGAAGTAATAGACAAGACCATTCGGTTCGCGGAAAAACAAGGTTGGGGAAAGAGTGTTACAAAATATCGGTTGCGAGACTGGGGTCTTAGCAGACAAAGATATTGGGGGTGCCCAATTCCAGTAGTCCATTGCGATAGCTGTGGATTGGTCGCAGAAAAGAAAGAAAACCTTCCAATAAAGCTTCCTGATGATGTTAAATTTGATAAACCGGGGAACCCACTAGACAGACATGAAATTTGGCGCAAATGTAAATGTCCAGAATGTGGTGAACCCGCATTAAGAGAAACAGACACAATGGACACATTTGTGGACTCAAGTTGGTATTTTACTAGGTTTACATCTCCTAAATCACAAACTCCCACCACGGAGAATGAAATAAATTATTGGATGAACGTAGATCAATATATTGGTGGGGTTGAGCATGCTATACTGCATCTTCTGTACTCGCGATTTTTTGCTCGTGCCATGCATCACTGTGGGCACCTCCCAGGCACAGCTACAGAGCCGTTTGACGCACTTTTCACTCAAGGAATGGTTACTCATGCAATATATGAGCGATCTAACGAAAATGGACGCCCAACATATTTTTTCCCAGAGGAAATAGAGTTGAAAGATGGCAAAGCTTTTTCAAAGAGTGACGGCCTTGATGTAACAATAATACCATCTGCAAAAATGTCTAAATCAAAAAATAATGTTGTAGACCCAGTAGCAATCATTAATGCATTCGGTGCAGACACGGCACGTTGGTTTGTTTTGTCAGACAGCCCGCCAGAAAGAGATGTAGAATGGACTACGTCTGGCGTGGAAGCCGCGAATAGACATTTGACACGTGTTTACAAAGTTGTTTCCGAAATAATCAAGGACGAAACAACCGCAAACGAAAATGACATAATTCTACAAAAAGAAATACACAAAGCTATTCATGACGTTACTTTGGGACTAGAATCTTTTGGTTTCAATTCTGCGATAGCGAGGCTCTACGGATTTACAAATACACTTGCCAAATCAAAAGCTGGAAGTGATACCAAAAGAGCTGGGGCAAAGGCTCTAATTCAATTAATGGGACCGATGACACCCCATTTAGCGGAAGAACTTTGGGAGAAATTAGGAGGAAAAGGTTTGGTAGTTTCGGCCAAATGGCCAAAAGCTGATCCGGATCTTTTAGTTGATGATGAAATAACTTTACCCGTACAAATAAATGGTAAACGTCGCACAGAAATTACTGTAGAAAAAGATATCGATACTGCGGAAATCGAAAAAATTGCTCTTCGTTCAGAAATTGTTATTAAAGCCCTTAATGGTCTTAGCCCTAAAAAAGTAATTGTGATTCCAGGACGAATTGTAAATGTTGTTATTTGATAAAAAAAAGTATATTTTTTTTCTTCTATTTAGCATGATTATAGCGAGTTGCTCATTTGAGCCAGCTTGGGTAGCCGGGCACAGTAAAGCAAAAATCTTATGGGAAAAAATAGATTTAAAGGAACCAGAAACAAGTAATGAGTTCCGCCTGAATCGTTATTTAGTATCAAGGGTTGGGGACTCGGAAGATGGAGAGTTTTTCTTAAAATATGAGCTTTTTACTGAGACCAAGCGAACTGCGTTATCTTTCGATGGAAAAGCATATAGAATTCGTATTTATGGTGAAGTAAAATTTAGCTTAATTAACAAAAGCAATAATAAAATTTTGGTTAGCTCGAGTGTGAAAGATAGTCTCGCATACTCAGATGCAATTTTAGCAGTAACCGATCAAGCATCAAAACGTGACGCTTACGCGCGTTTGATGGTTTTACTTGGAGATAAAATAGTTGACGAACTACTAAGACCTGAGACTTTACACGATGAAACTTAACCCGAAAGAACTCGCAAGATTTTTAGAAAACCCGGATCCAACCATAGCTGCGATTCTTTTTTTTGGTTCTGACAAGATGCGCGTAGCATTGAAGCGCCAAGAGTATCTAGAAAACCTATTAGGACCAACCGCGGAACAGGAAATGCGGTTAACAAGACTTACCGGAGATGAGGTCATCAAGGACCATACAGCTGCATTTGATGCAATTAAATCAGTAGGTTTTTTTCCCGGTCAACGCGCTGTTTTGATTGAAGACTGCTCAGACAGAGCATCAAAGATTATCTTTGATTGTATTGAGGGGTGGCAACAGTCAGATGCCCAAATTGTGGTTACCAGTGGACAGTTAAAGCCAACCTCCCAGTTAAGAAAAAGCTTTGAAATTTCTAAGATTACTTTGGCTGCACCAATTTACGATAATCCATTAACCGAGATGGAAATCAAAACAGAATTAACTCGGGCAGGAATCCAAATAAACGATCCAAATATCATGACAGGGCTTCATAGTCTTGCAAAAGAATTAGAACCTGGTGACTTTCGTAATACCTTGGAAAAGATTTATCTATATAAATTAAATGATAAATCTCCATTGACCTCCCAGGACATTTCAGCGTGCAGGCCAATTTCTGCTGAAGCCAGTTTAGAAGACATAATTTATACGGTATCAATTGGAGCTGCTGGTAAAGTTAGTTCTATTTTAAAAAGACTTGAGGCTCAAGGCTTTCAACCTGTTGGACTATGCCTTTCGTTTCAAAGGCATTTTAAACTATTGCTTAGGCTTAAAAGCCATGAAGGATCTCCAATCGAGGCAATTTCAAATCAAAAACCTCCTATATTTGGACCAAGGCGGAATGCTATTCTCAGTCAAGTGCGGTTATGGAATAGTGAAAATTTAAAAGTGGCACTTGCTTGCCTCGTTGAGCTCGACCTAAATTTAAGATCGGTGACAAGAAACTATCCTGCGTTAGCAATGACAGAGAGAATTTTGATCAGAGTTGCAATGCTTGCAAAAAAGTGAAACTATTTTAATCCAAGGATTTCACCCAAAATATTAAAATCTGATAAAACTTTTGCTGCCATATCCACCTCACTACCGGTCATATTAGCCTTTGCAGCTTCTAAAGATCCCTCTGCCATTCCCACGAGTTCATCAAACATTGCCTTATCAAAATCGGCCTTCAGAACGGCTTTTTCCGCCAAGACCGATACCCCTTGACCCAATTCCGCGAAACCTCCAGTTACGACATACTCACTCGTATCTTTTTCTTGCACCACGCGAAGAACACCAGGACGAAGAGTGGTAATTAACGGGGCATGATTAGCCATCGCTGTCATATCTCCATCCGCACCTGGGATCTCAACAGATATTGCCTCGGAAGAGAACAAAAGTTTTTCTGGACTAACTACTTCAACTTGCATTTTACCAATTATTCCCTGGATCCCTAAGCCGCTTCTGCAGCCATTTTTTCGGCCTTTGCTATTACTTCGTCTATTCCACCGACCATATAAAAGGCACCCTCTGGTAAATGATCATATTCACCATTAACAACCGCTTTGAAAGATGAAATTGTATCCTCTAATGGTACTTGCACGCCATCTGAGCCAGTGAAAACTTTTGCTACGTCGAATGGCTGAGAGAGAAATCGCTGTATTTTTCTTGCGCGCGCTACTGTCAGCTTATCTTCTTCTGAAAGCTCATCCATACCTAGGATAGCAATGATATCTTGAAGAGATTTATACCGCTGAAGAATTCCCTGTACTGAACGAGCAACGTCATAGTGCTCCTCTCCAACAACAGCAGGATCCATAAGTCTTGAAGATGAATCCAGGGGATCAACTGCGGGGTAAATCCCCAACTCTGAGATAGCACGTGACAACACTGTTGTCGCATCCAAATGTGCAAAAGTTGTTGCTGGAGCAGGATCTGTCAAATCGTCGGCAGGCACATATACTGCTTGAATTGAAGTAATCGAACCATTTTTCGTGGAAGTAATACGTTCCTGCATTGCTCCCATGTCAGTCGCAAGTGTTGGCTGATATCCAACAGCAGATGGTATTCGGCCAAGTAACGCTGAAACCTCTGATCCAGCCTGTGTAAACCTAAAAATATTGTCAACAAAAAACAGAACGTCCGTGCCAGACTGGTCTCTAAATTGCTCTGCTAATGTAAGACCAGTCAAGGCAACTCGTGCACGAGCACCTGGGGGTTCATTCATCTGTCCGTAGACAAGTGCAACCTGAGATTCTTCTAGGTTATCTGGTTTAATAACGTTGGACTCAATCATTTCGTGATAGAGATCATTACCTTCACGAGTGCGCTCACCTACACCTGCAAAAACAGAGAACCCAGAGTGCACTTTCGCAATATTATTTATCAACTCCATGATAAGAACGGTTTTGCCGACACCAGCTCCACCAAACAAACCAATTTTACCACCTTTCGAGTAAGGCGCTAATAGATCAATAACTTTGATTCCTGTGACTAATACTTCTGACTCAGTAGATTGCTCAGAAAACTCCGGAGCTGGCTGGTGAATTGCGCGATGCTCATCGGCTTTCACAGGACCTTGTTCGTCAACAGGCTCTCCAACCACGTTCACAATTCGACCTAATGTGGCATTTCCTACTGGTACAGAGATTGGTCCTGCCGTATCTACAACTTCCTGTCCCCTGACTAAGCCTTCAGTTGCATCCATAGCAATTGTCCGCACTGTATTTTCACCCAGATGCTGGGCCACTTCAAGCACTAGCGTTTTACCGTTATTATCGGTATTAAGCGCATTCAAGATCTCAGGTAAATGATCATCGAACTGAACGTCCACCACAGCACCAATTACTTGAGTAACTTTACCTTTTGCATTTGCCATATCTATTTCTCCAGTTCTTAGAGCGCTTCAGCGCCCGAGATTATTTCAATCAGCTCGTTGGTTATTACGGCTTGTCGTGATC
>Ga0160422_10000774_pt1 | contig 19612 bp, 13 predicted proteins | sample Fk160mmetaG_FD_108192 | JGI IMG/M metagenome (GOLD analysis project Ga0160422, IMG submission 108192) | Marine microbial communities from the Central Pacific Ocean - Fk160115 60m metaG | ecosystem: Environmental > Aquatic > Marine > Oceanic > Photic zone | place: The Central Pacific Ocean... | reverse complement strand
TCTCCAGTCTGACGTATCGGATGAAACCCTCTCCGGTTTGTTTTCCGTGTTGAAGGTCTGATGTGAGTGGTATGACCACCTCCCGCGGAAAGTAGCCTTCATTTTCGACTCCCGTTTCAAAACGCAACCCGTAGCCCCGGTCGAGCCAATCCTCCTTCAAATTAAGCTGCAAAATGGTGCGCTCACCTCCGCCAAGGGTAGGGCCCGTAATTCCATCAATGGAGTCCTTCGAGCGTCCAAAAAACTTCCACCACTCCTCCAATTCGTAGTACCAATCCTCGTCATCCCCCAAAACGTAAAGGGTGTCGAGATATTTTCCCTCTGAATCAACCAATCCAACGATGACGTATGCGCCTTCACCGTCATAATTCACCATTTGAATCATGCACCTCAATGACACCTCAGACGTCGTGACGGATGTGAGACTTTCGCTCCAAAACAAAAAAGCTGCTAGCAGCGGAGCAATCAATCCAATGTTCATCGGACAATCAAAGATTCAGGCAAAGCATCGACGAGCGCCTCATTTTCCATGGCCAAATCTTGAGGCGTTTCACCAAAGTCTGTCGTTGCCTCGATGTCTGCCCCAACAGCAACCAGCCAATTGATGATTTCTTCATTCGTCGCCGTCAAGCATGCTTCATGCAATGGCGTCATTCCATCGTCATCACGCCGATTGACATCCAACCCGAGCACCAATCCAAACTTGAGCATAGACATGGATTGAACTCGTGCCCCAAGGTGCAGCCATTGCTCACCACCTTCTAAAACTTGAGCCAATGGAACCCTGTTGTCCCGCAAAAAGACAGACAACTTTTCAAAGGTCTCATGGTCTCGGGCACGATATCCGTCTGCCAAAGCTTGCAAAAGGGTCACCCCACGATAAGGTGCTTCCTCCATGGACCAACCTTCATCGCGCAGCAATTCGCAAGCCTCAAGATTCCCGTATGCCAGAGCGTGATGCATGGCTGACTGCCCCTCCAAGTCCTGCAGATGTAGGTTTGGAGCTGTTTCGGTGAGGTAGACCAAGGCGTCTCTTTCAGCTCGTCCATGCGCAGCAAGCATCATGGGCGTCACACCTTCTTTGTTGGCTGCATGGATGTCTACACCTTGACTTGCTAAGTATTCAAAAACCTCGCGTCCATTGCTGCCTCCGCGAGTACCCCGAACTGCGAAGTGAGCAGCGTTTTCATCCGCTGCATTGGTGAATTTGGCATCCATCCCTTGTTCCAAAAGTTTCGTGAGTACGTCTAGATGACCTCCCTTCGATGCATACAACCACCCATTGTTGCCATCTGCATCCAAATCGGACAATGACAGTCCGTACGGCTCAAAATAGTCGGAAAGCCCAAAGTCGGTCATGAATGGTGCGACCAAAAGCAGAGCGTGTGCACCGGTGCGATTTCTCTCTTCTGCGGGATCTGCTCCTTTCGAGATGATGTAGTCGTACAATTCGAGGTTGGTTTGGCCCGTGACCGCGGAAAAGTTCAGCAGTGAATAGCCATGCTCATCGACAATGTCGAACCTCGCTCCACGACGTTCCAGTTCCTTCATGAAGGACAGGTTGTCTTTGTAGGCCGCCCAAAACACGTAATTCCGTTCATCATGAGTCAACTTATTGACTCCATTCCCCTCAAATTCCAAGAGATATTCCAAAACATCAGGCGTCGCTTCCTCGATCAAGGCCCAACTCATTGCATCGAAGTTGTATTGATCCAAAGCAGTGGCATCATCGCCCGCCTCAACTCGTTCTCGAACTTCCTGTAAAGTTGGCTGGGTCTTCCAAAACTCTCGATCCAGAAGTTCATTGTCAACCTGACCGATGCAGGCGGCGGAAACAAGCATTCCTGCGAGAGATAAAATCCTAAACATCCGAGTCATGATTGTACTTTGTAGAAATTGCATCGGTTTACTGAACCCTTCCAATGATAAGATTGTAAAACCAATTGCTTGTGACAATTGGGAGCGAAGGCTTCAATGAGGTTCAGCATCGGCACCCCCCACCATTAGAAGCAGTCCTCGCCGAACGAAGAAAGGAATATGAGCAAGTCATTGGTCGCTACGGCTCCGTCTTGGTCAAAATCTGCAGGACAAGAGCTCGCCCCAAAGGTGCACGTACCGTTATCCATGGTGGCATTGGGGTTAAAATTCATGGCATCAACGTAGGTACATCCGAAGAGTTCACAGGAATTCCATTCGCAACTTCCGTCATCCGTATTGGCGATTGCCACAAAGTTGCAGGCGTTGCTGTAAGTGCAACCCAGCAGTTCACAAGAGCTGTTCCAATATGGATTCATCGCAGGATTACTCAGCATAGAACCTTCGACCCAGATGGTTTCACACTCCGACTGGCTGGTATATGCCACATCGTGCGTGACCGGATTGTAGCAATAAGGAATTTGACACTCTCCACAATCGTCGGACACACCGCACGTTCCGTCGTCTTCGGACGCGAGATAGTTAAAATTACACGCCGTCACATCTGTACAGCCGGGCACAGAAGAACATGCTTGATTCCAATAGGGATTGCCAGGATTATCTGGCAAGATGACAGACTCATTGGGTCCTGCAACTGCTTCATCAGCCACGTCAACAAAAGTCACAGAATGTGTGATGAAATTGTAGATGTACGCCTGATGGCAGTCTCCGCAATCGTCCACCAGCGCTGAGCCATTGACTACACCGGCACAATCCGTGCATGATTCATTCCAATAAGGATTCATCGCTTGGTCGCTCAACATGGCCGTTCCCACCCAGATGTTGTTACAGTCGTTTTGACCTATGTAGTCTACCTCATGAGTTACAGGATTGTAGCAGTACGGGACTTGGCAATCTCCGCAGTCGTCGGTCATCCCACACGTTCCGTCGTCTTCTGAGGCGAGGTAATTGAAGTTGCAAGCTGTCACGTCGGTGCAACCAGGAACGGATGTGCAGGAGCCGTTCCAGTAAGGATTGCCCGGGTGATCGGGCAAAATCACGGCCTCGTTGGGCCCCGCTACAGCGTCCTCCGCAACATCGACAAATGTCACTGAATGCGTGATGAAGTTGTAGATGTATGCCTGCTGACAATCTCCACAGTCGTCAATGAGGGCAGAACCACCTTCAATGCCTGCACAGTCAACCTGGGCATGGACACCACCAGAAATAAATAAGAGTACAGTGGCTATGAGTGTCAAATGTTTCATGTTGAATGATAAAATTGAGTGGATTTCTGCAGAACGGAGCACAAAAATCTCGTGATTTTATGCAAATTCCATCCCCTTTTCAGGTTATTTCGAATCGTTCTAAATAAAAATACCCTTTTTGGGGGAGGGTCCCACCTTTGTGTCTGTGACCATTTTTGCTCTCGATTCCAAATCCTTCTTTTCTGCGAACATGCGCATTTTTTTAACCTACATCGCGCTTTTGGCCACTTTGCAAGCCTCCGCTCAAAGTACCCAAGACATGCAATCCATTCGCTCCATGTGTGGATGCCACGAAGTCACCTTTGCCTTCGCTGAAACCTTCAGTCCAGACACTGGATATGAATTTCATGACAACTACAGCGCAAGCGCCTTAGAGTGGGTTCAAATGGTCAGTGACCAGGGTGACCTCATGCAGCTGCAGCACATTTTGGTTTTTGGTCAAGGTCAGATCGTCAAGCACTGGCGCCAAGACTGGACCTACGAGCCAGACGAATCGATGATGTACAACCAAGGTCGCACTTGGACTTTTGTCAAAAACGACCCTCTTGAGGTCGCTGGACGTTGGTCTCAGAGCGTATTTCAAGTGGATGACAGCCCCCGATATTCAGCCATTGGGACATGGATTCATGCAGATGGCAAGCACTATTGGGAGGCCGAATCTCGTACCCCACTCCCCCGCCGGGAGTACACCAAACGTTCTGACTACGATGTCATGGATCGCTTAAATCGCCATGAAATCTTGGCCACCGGATGGGTGCATGAGTCTGACAACAAAAAAATCCTGCTCGACGGAGAACAAGAGGTGCTGATTGCAGAGGAGAAGGGTCGCAACACGTACACCCGTGTTGCAGACGAAAAATGCCAAGCCGCTATTGATTATTGGGAGGAATACAATCCCTTTTGGAGTGCCGTTCGCGCTGAATGGGCAACCCATTACACTGCCGAAAACGCCCAACTCAATTTGAAGAGTAAGGTAGAGGGCAAGCCCCTCTACGTGCACTTCATGTCTCACCCCACATCCGAAATTTCTAGCCTCGTACAATCCTTCATAGAATGAATCACTTCTTTACTCCGTTTCGAATCGCCTTTGCGGCGAGCGCATTGATTGCAATCTCATCAGAGTCCGCCGCACAGGAAATTGTGTATGACGACTTCACCATGAATCCCGGTTACGAAAACATGGTGTACTACAGCGTAGATTCCGGAGTCGCTGGAACAGCGATTATGGCGAGCTGGGATTTGGCTTTCGATGTTCGCCCTATGGGTGGGACCGCATTGATTAATTCCGGCCAAGGGATGTCCCTCTTTCCAGCAGGGGCACTCAGCGATTGGGATGTCATTGACGACACATTTGCAGACAATGCTGGAACGATCGTGCCTTTTCAAAATGGCACGGCTTACTGGTCACAAGGCGCCTTTTCTGAGGGTGGCGACGGAAGCTTCGATCTTGGTTGGGGTGTCTACGACATCGTGACCCATACCATTGCGTCTGACAAGATGTATGTCATCTCTCTCCCCGATGGCACGTGGAAGAAGTTCGCTTTGCTCTCCTTGGTGTCAGGCGTCTATTCGTTCCAGTGTGCCAATCTCGATGGCACAGACTTTTTTGAAGACCAAGTTGCCAAATCCAACTACCTCGGGAAGATTCACGCCTTCTACAACTTAACCAACCAAGAGGAATTGGACTTGGAGCCAGCCTCCGAATGGGACATGTTGTTTATCAGGTATGTCGAAGAAATCCAGCCAGGCGTCAATTACGGCGTTACAGGTGCCTTAACCCATCCATCAGTTCGCGTTCAGGAAGAAAATGGTCTGGCAGATCCTTTCGTGGATGGTGCGATTGATGTCAGCGCCATGACAGATTCCATCAACGCAATTGGGTACGACTGGAAAAGCTACGGCGGAGGTTCCTTCACTGTTCTTGATGACCGTTGCTACTTTGTCGAATCTGTCACTGGAGCCCAGTGGCGTTTGGTGTTTACAGGATTTGAAGGGTCCATGACAGGAAACGTCGAACTTGGAAAAATCCTCGTTTCCGGGGCAGACGTCTCCGAGTCACCTGCTCCTGCCTTGACTTCTCATCTTTTCCCCAACCCGGCAATCTCTGGGACTGACGTGAACTTGACGTGTGAATCTAGCATGTCAAAAATCACCGTATGGAGCATCAACGGCCAACGAGTTGCGGACGTCGCTGCCCGAGGCCAGTCCATCACTCTGTCTACCGCAGCAATGGAGCCCGGCATGTATTTGGTTGAGGTCCAATCATTCTTGGGTAGAGAAGTCATTCGCCTCACCGTCCAATGACCGATTTGGGGTTGAAATCCCTAGGAGTTTTATGCCTTTTGGCTGGCATACTGAGTACACCAGCCATCGGACAAATTGCGCCCAAGGATACCGTTCAGAAGAGTTGGTTTGTCGACATCGACGAAGCCGTGGTCACAGGGGAGCGCACAGCTGTCAAGGCCCAAGATGCCATGCGTGTGGTAAAGAAACTCGACCTCGGAGAGGTCGTATACGGTACATCACAAACCCTTCGAGAGGCCCTGCGACTTCAAAACGGAGTGCGGCTCTCACAAGATTTGGCGCTTGGAACAGGGATCTCTCTGAACGGACTGGGAGGACTGAATGTCCAAATACTCCTTGATGGCGTTCCATTGGTAGGCCGCCTGGGTGGCAACATCGATTTGGGCCAGATTCGATTGGACAACATCGATCGCATCGAAATTGTCGAGGGGCCGCTTGCTGTGGAATATGGCACACACTCCCTGGCAGGCACCATTCAACTCATCAGCAAACGAGGTGGCACTCCCGAAACGACATTGACAAGCTCGGTGCAATATGAAAGCGTGGGAGACTACACTCAAAGTGCAGGATTGAGATGGAAAGGCAAAAGAGCCAACACAACCTTGAACCTGTCTCATCACGCCTTTGATGGATGGTCCACGAGCGACCCTACTCTTGACTGGATCAGCGATTTTGTTGCAGACAGCGGCAGAGTATCAACCTGGAATCCAAAGCGTCAAGGCCAAGTCAACCTTCAAACCATTTGGACGGGAAACTCATGGACCTTGACACCCCAAATCATGGCTATGGGTGAGCGCATTGTCAATCGCGGAGTTCCCCGAGGACCCTATGAAGACATGGCTTTGGATGACATGTATCAAACTTTGCGGCTCCTGCCTTCTCTCCGTGCCAAGTCCTATGGAGAGGATGGTCTGCACTGGGACATCTTGGCCTCTTGGCAACACTTTTCTCGCCGAAAACAGGGAACGGTCGTGGATTTGACAACTTTGGAAAGCACTCCTCAAGGGCCAGAACAGCAGGATACAACCCGTGTCGTCGCCGCGATGACACGTGGTACAAGGCACATGGTTCTTTCGGATAGAATAACATTACGCAGTGGCTGGGACATCCATCACGAGACGTACAGCTCGGGGAGAATTGAACAAGGTCAAAAAACAATGCTCGATGCTGCAGCGTTCGCTTTGGTGACCCAAACTTTGCTCAACGTGGAAGCTCAATACGGCTTGCGTCTAGCCAACAACTCAGCGTTTGCCCCCCCTCCCCCTTTGCCGAGTGCAAACATCCTCGTCAAATGGGGAGAACATCGATTCCGTGGGGCATATGCCCGTGGGTTTCGTGCTCCCACCTTGAAAGAATTGCACTTTAGGTTTGTCGACGTCAACCACCAGATTTTTGGAAATGACTCTCTCACGGCCGAATCTTCAAATTACGCCGAAGCCAGTTGGTCTTGGTCACATGAAAGCCTTGAATTGCGTGGTCGTGCTTTTGTGAATTCGGTGGAAGACCGCATATCCCTTGTGGATCAATTGGATGGCACGTTTCGCTATGAAAACATCAGCACTTTTTACGCGCAAGGATTCGCAATGGATTTCAGCCATCAACTTGACCCATTGACGCTTCAAGGCGGATTCTTGCTGACGGGAAGAAAACAACAACTCGCGACCGATGGTGAGCAGTCTAAAATGTTGTACACCCCTGAATGGACCGGATCAGTGACTTTAAACTTGTCCGACGCGTTGTCATTGAATGCCAATTGCAAGCACAATGGCAGTCAGCCTCGTTACGTCAGCGATGGAGATGAGGGCACTGTCTTGAGAAAATCTCAACCGTACACCATGATAGACCTACAAGCCCAGTGGAAATGGGACAATGAAAGCCGAATTCAAGTGGGGGTGAACAACCTTTTGGACGTCACCAATGTGGACATTGTTGGTGGAGGGGGCGCGCACAGTTCAGGAAACAGCTGGATTGCATGGGGTCGCAGTTACGTGGTAACAGTGTCTCACCAATTCCAATTCAGAAAGCGATGAACAAACTTCATCTCTTTGGTCTGGCCATCGCCTTGACCGGGTGCATTGAGCATGAGTTACCTATCCCTGCGAGAGAGCCTGGAGATGCCTTAATTCGATATGCAGATCTTGGATCGGATTACAACGTTCAGTTGCACGTTCAATTGCACACAGGGGAAATCATGGCCAGCCATCCGAAAGACGCTTGGTGTACCCGATTTCACTTCGACGAGGACACCATTTGGATGGACTTGAATGGAAGTCGTTTTATGCATATCGCAGCCATGAGTCAAGCCATGGCTGATGGTCCTCTTTCTCAAGAGGAATCTGATGATTTGCCTTGGGGCGTCAATCGCCCCGAGGGCAGAGACACTTCTCAAGTGGTTCGAGTGGGTTCAACCTGGGCCATTGACCTCGGGCGAGATCCGGCCAACCCCATCGCTTCCTTAGGCAGCGTTCGTTTGGAGTGCTTATCCATAGAGTCCGAAGAAGTGATGCTCAGGGTCAGTGATCTCGTGACAGATCAACCCGAGGCACTTTCTTGGGACACCATTTGGGTGACCCATGACCAAAACGTCAGCCAAACGCATCTAAGTTTGCTCAATCGAGAGGTTGTCGACATCGAGCCCCCCACCGGCACATGGGAATTGTATTTTACGCAGTACACGACCCTGTTTGAAACTGAAGATGGTGAGCCCTTAGAGTATTTGGTGACTGGTGTACTCAGTCACGCCGAAGGCGTTCGTGTTTTGCAGCCAGAAGACGGAGACTGGGAATATTGGAAAGAAGTTGAGTGGAATTCCGAAGATTGGAGTGAAGACTGGGATGTCCTCGGATGGGACTGGAAGTCTTACAGTTTGTCAGATGGCTCGTACACCATCAACTCCGACCAAATCTATTGCATCGCGACGTCTGAAGGACGAGAATTCTTACTCCGATTTCTCGATTTCTACGACGAAACTGGGGCAACTGGTCGCGTCACTTATGAAACGCTTGAGCGCTGATTTCACTTCTGGGAAGACATCAGTCAACGAGTGGAATCACCACCACGTTTGAGATTCCAAAAATCCCAAAGCCACCTGAAATGTTTCCTTGGATGCTGGTCGGCTCGGAAAAGGGGTTATCCAGCGCCTCTTGATATGCCTCGATGCTGTGGAAGTGGTTGACGAGTGACGGCGCCGGACGTCCGACCCGGAGTCGATAAAATGGTTCAAATGAATCATCGTAGTCATCAAATGCATCGACCTCCAGCAGAAAATTATTCATGGACACATTGTCTTCCCCATTGTCTGTGGCCAACAGACACGAGCATCCGCTGTTATAGGCCATCCTGGGGTCGGACACTGCTTCAGAGGCTACGTCTTGCCAATAAGTCAAATCTTCTCCATCAGGACCCAATTTCTCAATTTTGAGTTCTACAAAAATCATGTAATCATCCCGAAGTCCCGTGCGATTTTCGAGATTTACTGTGAGCAAGTGACTGTCCTCCAATGAGTCTGTCAACGCTTCAAAATCGTGCAGTACCACAGGCACTTCCGGAAGCTCTTCGACAACGACGAGCGGCTCAAAAAAGGGCGACGCGTCCACCTCAAGAACAACCATGCCTGGTTCCAAATCGAGAGGATCATCGAGTGACATTTTCATCCAAGGACCAGAGTTCCACGCATTCCAAGGCTCAGGTTCCACCCAGTTGGTCGAATCTCCTTCAACAAGCAAAGTGTTCCCCTGCATCAACCTCAATGTTGCTTGTTGAAGAGGCACGCTGCCAACTGAATTGGTGATCCCCGCCGACTGGTAAATGGACGCATAAAGGACACTGTCTCCAGGAGACACAAACATGGTGACTGCCAACCGAGGGTCATGCTCTGGAAATTCAATCTCATTGACGACACCATTTTCAAGCTTTTCGCAAGATGTGAAGGCCATGGCCAGAAGCAACACCCAATGCATCGAACGCGCAAAGTGCGGGGAGATGGTCAGAAATGGAAGCGCCATGCGATTGAGGGGATGATGGGAAACAAGCCGTATTCCCTGATGAGTCTTGATCCGTCCGCTTCCTGATCTGCAAGAGCGAAAAAAGGGTTCAAATTGTTGTATGCGTTGTATGCACTAAAAATGAGTGCGCGGTTGCCGTCTGAACCCGGCTTCACGCGCGTGAAGCTCACGTCTAAACGATGATAGGAACTCATGCGATAATCATTTCGATCACTCGGAACCTCCCAAACAGGGGCCGAGGGATAATTGCCAAAACTCAAGCCATTAAAGAGAGATTCCGTCAACGTCACTGCGCGACCGGTTCCGTAGACCCAAGCCACGGAGCCTGACCATGCCTCATTAATTTGATGTGTTACCACCAAACTTGCGTCGTGACGACGATCATAGGTAAAGGGGAACCATTCACCACTATTTAGATCGTCAAATTGACGGTTGCTCCAACTCAAAGTGTAACCAATCCAACCAGATGTCCGACCAAACTTTTTTTGGATCAGCGCCTCCAGACCGTAACTGTTGCCGACGCCTTGGGTCACTTGTTCCTCCCAGTTGCCCTGCAAATCCCCAAGAAAACCTCCCCCCTCCCTGTAGCTTAAAAGCCCGTCCATCTCCTTGTAATATCCCTCCAAACTTAACTCGATGGTTCCGTTGGAGACAGATGTAGCAAGACCGGCCGCGACCTGCCAACTTTGTTGAGGACGGACGTTGCCGGTAGATGGCAGCCACAAATCCGTGGGCAGACTCAAACCCTCGTTGGTAAGCAAGTTCACGTACTGGACCATCTCAGCATAGCTCGCTTTAAATGCCCAACCGGGAGTGAACTTCCAGTTCAACGCAAGTCGGGGTTGCACGCTGAAATACGTGGTGTCATCGACGTCCAGCATTGAGCCATGCGTGCCAACATTCACCGTCACGTTTTCTGCCAAGTCCACTTCATCTTCGATGTAGAGATATCGCTCGTGACTGACAAGATCTCCTTGACCCAAGAGCGTATCGAGAGGGTTTTCTTGGCCAAAATCCAACTGCAACTGCAACGCCCCTGGCGAAAATTGGTGACGCGTTAAGTTGCCGCCAAAGCGAATGAAATGACGGGCATTGGGTGCAAAGTCCACGTCAATTTTTGCCGCGTAATCTTCAATACCTGAACGATAAATTGATGCGAAACGAGCCGGAACGGTGTCCGTTGGAGAAATTGACTGCGCACGGAAATCCACACCCGTATTGAAATTGTAAAGACTGTGGGTCAAGGACAAATTGGAGAACATTCGTGGACCAATTTCATGGTTCCACCGGAGCGCCTGGATTTGATTTTTCCAATTCAATCCAAACGAAATATCCTCTGTTTCAGTGGTCTGCTCAAAACTAGATGAGTTGGACGTCGTCACTCCAAAGTCGTCAAACCCTGAAAATGCGCTTACATAGATTCGGTCACGAGGGGACACCTTCCAATTCAACTTGCCATTCAGGTCGTAGAAATAATAAGCTGGATCGACCGATGACGTGGGATCACTCCTTGTAGCTGCAGCGATGATGGGGTTAAGCAGGATGTCAAGGTATGTTCGGCGGGCGCTTACCATGAAGCTCGCCTTGTCCTTCACAATAGGCCCTTCCAAGGTCAACTTGCTGGCGATGATGCTGATGTTGCCGTCTCCGTGAAGCTCGCGCATATTCCCATCCTTCATGTTGATTTCGAGAATGGAAGACAGGCGTCCCCCAAAACGCGCAGGAAATCCACCTTTCGTAATGCTCATATTCTTCACCGCATCCGCGTTGAAAACGCTGAAGAATCCAAACAAATGATTCACACTGTACAGCGGAACACCATCGAGAAGCATGAGATTTTGGTCTGGGGAACCACCTCGAACATACAAGCCACTTGTGCCCTCTCCACCGCTTTGAACTCCCGGAAGCAATTGAAGAGACTTGAGAAGATCGACCTCTCCTCCGATGGCAGGTAAGGCCTTGATTTGATCTATGGGGATTTCCATCTTCGACATCTGGACCTGTTCTTCGATGCGATTTTCATGCTCTCCTGTGACCACTGCTTCTTTCAGAGCAAGCCCAGGCTGGAGTGCAAGGTTGAGCCTGAGATCTGTGGTTGAGAGGTCCACTTCAAAACGCTGGGGGTTGTATCCGAGGTAGCTCACTCTCACCTCGTACGTATCCGGTGGCAAAGTCAACGTGTAAAACCCATATAAATTGGAGGCCACACCTTGAGAGAGCGCTTCAACCCAAACTGTCGCCCCAATGAGCGTTTCTCCGGTCGCAGAATCTGAGATGTACCCACTGAGAGTGTTGCTCGTTTGGGCCTGCATGGGCATCCAATGTCCCCATAACAACAACATCACTACAACATGTCGCAAAACGTGACGACAAATCAAACACGAAGACCATCTGACTTCCTCAAACTTCCTCGCATGCATGGCCCAATTAAAATTCAAGCGTGAAAGAAAACCAAGGTATCGGGAAGCCAAAACCGTCTCCAATTACGCCTGCAAGCCCATAATCCCACAACCACCCCGTACGTTGATTGTAGCTTCGAATTCCCATGGAAATGCCCCCACCTACTGAAGATCTGGACCCATTGCCAAAACCATAGCCATAGCCATAGCCAAAGCCAGTATAATAAGAAGGGCCAGCAACAGGGGGAGATAACGTCTGTGACTCTTCCCTTCGGAATGACGGCACAACCAAATGATTTTCTGTGATAAACCAACGATTATCCTTCAAAGGCAACATGGCACTGACATTGACGAGAAAGGGGTTCTGATAAGACGTGCTCTCCGTGGTGTAGAAAATGTTAGAGATGTAATAAGGATCGCCAATGCTAGGTGTGACATAGGTGGAATCCACAAAATCCCCTCCATAAGAACTGCCTTCTTCAAAACGACTGCCGACGCCAAGATTTAGAGTGACATTTTTGTTTGCATCACCTAGTGTAACATTGACGAAGCCCAAGACCAATGGACGATCCAAATCTCCGTAGTAATCCATTGTTGCCAGTCCTCCCAGGGATACGTATAGATTGTCTTTGATTTGCCCCCCAAATTTGGCAGTTACTCCCGCCGCGTAGGCTGAAATGATTGCGCCACCAGTGAATCGATCGGTAAACCCGTAGCTGATGGAATTCAGTGCAATATTCGATTGAAAATATCCATCCCCCTTCTCCAATTGAATGCCGGATGGAGCAAAGAAATAACGGCTTGGCTGATTGCTAACGTAGGTATAACCCTGCTCCACTTCATCCAAATTGACATCGAGTTCCATCAATGACTGGATGAGATATTTGGGAATACGCGTGGCGCCGAGGCCCGCAATGTCCAGCACCACCTCAGCCTCGTCGATGTCCATCAAGGTCCCGAATTTCAACGTGCCATCGTTCATCGTGATCTGCACATAGCTCTGAATCAACTCCGTGTACGAGGCTACTGGCTCAGACTGGCCACAAGCACCAAAAGGCCATGATAGAAGAACTGTTGCAAGGCAGAGCTGCGAGGCATGCACAAGAAGAGATCGTAGGTACATGAGCTAAAATTTCTAGCCAAGTTACGATTTGGCTCCTCCCGTGCATTACAAAGACTGACATCAACCGACCTTTGACGCATGGATTCATTGTCTCAAATTGTGTTGGGCGCCGCCGTTGGTGAGGTGGTTTTGGGGAGGCGTATCGGAAACCGAGCAATGATTTGGGGAGCCGTAGCGGGAACAATACCAGACATGGACGTCTTGGGAAAGTTCTTCTTAGACGAATTGGACAACTTGGGGTTTCACCGCGGCATCAGCCACTCGCTTTTGTTCTCGTTCGTGGGGGCTGTGGCTTTTGGATGGGCCACTGACCGATTGTACAGAAGCCGTCACCACGCATGGATTGCCATGGGGACAAAAGCCGCCGCAGCCATCGTCATCGGCTTCGTCGTGAATTTTCTGATGATGATTCTGGCGCCTGGAACCTGGCTGCTTTTGGTCGCATACATACCAACAGTGGCTTGGTTCTGGTGGCGCAATGGACAAAAACGCTATTTCAGTGGGACTTGGCAAGCTCCAAATGCCTCGATGCGAGCGTGGATGACACTGTTTTTTTGGGGATTTGTCACGCACATTTTGCTCGACTGTTTTACGACTTATGGGACACAAATCTTTGCGCCCTTCTCAAACCTCCGCGTGGCGTGGGGAACCATTTCAGTGGCTGATCCGCTTTACACCATCCCCTTCCTTGTATGCCTGTTGGTGGCGGCGAGATTCGCTCCTTCCGATCGACGCAGAGCCGTTTGGAATTGGGCGGGGTTGGGCTTAAGCTCCGCATACCTTGCTTTGACGGTGGTCAATTATCAGAGAGTGCACTCCACATTTGAGCAAACACTTGAGGCGCAAGACATCACCTACGAACGGTTCTTCATCACACCGACCATCTTCAACAACGTCCTTTGGAATGGCGTCATAGATGCGGGTGAAAACTATCTCTTGGCGCAGTACTCATTTTACGATGAGGTTGACCTGACCTTCACGCCAGTTGCTAAGGGATATGACCTCCTACGTAATCTTGATTCTGACCCCACTCTGGCAACATTGCAATGGTTCAGCGCGGGATATTTGAATGCCATTCTACGTCCGGACGGGACACTTCAAGTCAACGATCTGAGGTTTGGTACTTTTTCAGGGGAGGCCACTGATGCCGACGACTACATTTTCAGATTCAACCTGATTGATTTTGGCCCAAAGGAATCTTATGGTTTCAAACAGGCGGAAGGAGGACCACCAAAAGACACCGCTCAAACCATGATGCGGAGCTTGATACGTCGTGCTCGCGGCAAAAAAGCCTCCCCAGCTGGAGTCGAACAAAACAAATAGGGGGACAAGTTGCCCCCCTATTCCTTGTATGATGTCATGACTCACATGCAAGACGTTCCAAACATGGCCAACAGTCCCAGCAAATCAGCAACGTTGATGACGCCATTCCCGTCCAAATCTCCAGGACATGCTTCCTCGCAACAATCGACATCGACATCGTGGCAATGCTCTGAAAGGCAGATGCTCCCATCAGGAGCAACTCCCTCAATGGTTCTGCAAATGCTGTACAAGCCGGGTTCCAAGTTGAATGTCGCATCGTAGCTCGATGCAGAAAGAACACCATCGACGGTCCAAGAAGGGTTCTGATGGCCGATCATGCCCGGGCCTAAAAATTCCGTCCCCTCGAGCTGGACTTCACACCCGTCCGCGTTCGCGGTTTGACTGACTACCCAAAATGCATTTCCGACGGAGCACTCGACAGGACACCCACACTCCAACGATTCACACACAACGATTCGTTCGTCTGGGTTGTCACAACAGTAGACTTCCATGCATATCTCGTACACTCCAGCTGTTTCAAAGCAGTGCTCATAACAAGCTGCAAAAGGAACTCCAATGATTGATGTCCCATCGGAAAAGAAAAAGTCTGCGCACAAATCAAAAGGATCGACCAAGCCCTCATTCAAATCGGCATCGTACAATCCGCATACCCCAATTGCGCATCCTTCACAACCAGTCACGCCCTCCCCGAAAATGGTGATGTCCATGGAAATGGAAGGCAACTCTGGCAATTTGCAAGAACCGCAATCCACCTCAACCTCTGTACACAGCACGAGCAAAGGCGTTTCATCTTCATCATCACAACAAGTGATTGTCAAGCAAGCCACGTAAGTGCCGCTCTCTTCGTAGCAGTGAATCGGGCAAAAACCAGCCGTTTCTGAAATTGTAGTGCCATCTCCAAAGTCCCATTCGTAGCAATACACATCTGGATCAAGGACAGGGCAATCGAAGCCGACTTCACACCCCTCCAAACAATCGCTAAATCCTGACGTAACGAATGCCTCTATGGAATAATCCCCTTCCAACGGTGGGCACGGTTCAGGGGTTTCACAATTGATGACGAGTGTGTCACAATATGACGATTGGATTAAGGCATCATCGCAACAACTTACAGTGAGACAAACCACAGGAGCACCCGGAGGTGTTCCAGCAAGGGAAGTGTAGCAATATGTGAACGGCTCTGAAAGTGGGCCACTCATCGACATCGTTGTTCCATCGCCAAAATCCCACTCTAAACAATGAAGCGCAGGATCATAATTCGGTGAAATAAAATCATCAAAAATGATTTCACAACCGGATGGACAAGTCGCCCCTGGTCCATAGCTCCATGTAAATGTTGGATCAAAAACCTCCTCGCACGGGGTCGTCGTTGACCCACAAGTTTCCGTCACGAAATCAGTTGCAATTGCTGTGAGTCCAAAGTTACCCTCATCCAAGGTGACTTGAATTGTAGAGATTCCATCCTCTACTTCCCATATTCCCTGATACAAGCTGGTCGAAATGTTCTCCCAATCACATGGGGTTTCGCCCAGTGGTGCCCGAGCAACTGTGGTTTCAACCCCGTTCGTTGAATAACCTGTTGCCGCAACGCCACGATAGCCATGCAAAAAGATACCATCAGGTGCACGGACTGCCATCGAAGGCTGTCTGAACTGCGCTTGTTGGCCATTGAACAACGAAAGTGCATCAACCGACGTGCTGATGAGTCCGTTGTTTTGGGGAATGAGATACCTCGTGCTCCGAGTGGATGTCCCCGAGCTCAACTTAAATTCAGTCAGGAAAGGAACTGAACCATATGAACCACTCCAGCCATGACTTCGCTGGAATCCTCCCACAGTAAGGAGGTTCGCATCCATGGGATCTTGAAGCAAACTCAAGCCCTGCCAGTTCAAGTCAGCATATTGTGAATTCCAAGTTTGCGCGAGGTCCAGGTTTCCTGTCAAGTCCCAAGTCGCAACACCCCAAGTGTGGGTGATGCTGTTGTTCACCAGTTGGTGGATTTGCTGAGAGCTTCCATTGAAAACCACGTCGCCAGACAGAGATGCATGTGCCCCGCCATTCTGATTTGAATATCTGTACGCCCAAGAAAGATTACCTGAACCATCTAACATGACAGCAGCGGCTTCTTGTGGGGAATCAGAACTGTTAAACGACCCAGAGAAAAAGAATTTGGTCCCATCGAGAATTTCTGTTCCGTGATTGAAGGCATCCATGTCCTCGGAGGCCCAAGGTGCCCCACCATTAAATGCCTTTACCCAATCCACTGACAAATCTGGTTTTAACCTCATGGCCATTGCATGTCTCTTTCCCGTGGCATTGGTTTGAAGAAGATCCCCATCTCCAACCATACCGCTGACCACAAACCCTTGTTGGCCATCTTTGGTGATGTGCATTGCAACGCCGTGTGCGGTGAAGGAATTGTTCTGATCGTCGAAATACACTCCCGGGTAAACGCGCGATTCAGCGACATCCAAGGAGGGGCTCAATACAGCCACTACCGGCACTGTCGTGGTACCATTGTTCGTGAATCCACACGCGATGTATCCGTTGAACGCGGGTTCAATGTGCAGGAATTCGACCACTCCACCAGACGCAGACACGTACTCACGCGCATTCACAAGTTGGCCAACATTGTCCAATTCAAAAGCCTCACACTTCGGAACAAGCGCACCGATCTCTACTCTGCCAACCAGAACGGTGTGAAAAGGGTTGGTCAAGCACTCTGATTGGGTGACTCGATTGAAACTCCACTGATTGTCGAAGTGATTGGTTTGGTAATTCTGTGCTTGGATTGTCGAATGGAATGCGACGAGGCACATGCTCAAGCAAAGGCTTTGAAGGAAGTGAGAATTCATCATGACAGATACATTTTCATTCAACTTGGACATGAATTCCGTGAAAAGCAAAGTCTTATACGATAATGATGTTCTAAATATGATTATGTATCATATCGGATTGAGCTGGTCCTCGTCGTGAACACATCCTCAACATTCTGTATTAATTTTGTCCCATGACCTGGCGTTGGTTGAAATATGTCGCTGGATTTACCATCCCCGCAGCAACCGCCATTTCCTTCTTGAGCGAAGGATACGGCACATGGTTGGCCATTTTTTATGGATTCGTGATTCTACCCACGCTCGAACTTTTTTTGCCCTCCTCCCGCACGAATTTGACGGCAGCAGAAGTTGAAGTGGTCAAAGAGGACAAGGGCTATGATTGGATGTTGTGGTCCATGGTTTTGGTTCAATATGCCTTGCTCGTTTGGTTTTTGTTCGACTTATCCACTGGCGCACGAGACATGTGGTCATTTGAGTGGTGGGGATTTGTTCTCGCCATGGGTTTGTCGTGCAGCATCCTAGGCATCAACGTAGCTCACGAATTGGGTCACCGCAGAGAGAAGCACAACCAACTCATGGCGCAAGCCTTGCTGACGACGTCGCTTTACACACATTTCTTTATCGAACACAATCAGGGACATCACCGGAATGTAGCCACCGAAGAAGACCCTGGGACAGCGCGAAGGAACGAATGGCTCCAAGTATTTTGGTGTCGAGCGGTTTTTCTTGCTTGGTATTCAGCATGGCAAATTGAAGCCAAAAACATGCGGCGACGAGGTCGATCTCCTTGGCATACCTCCAACTTGTTTCTCCGGCTTCAAGCCCTGCAATGGGGTCTGCTTGCAACTGTCTGGATAGTTTTGGGATGGGAGGTTGGTGTGGCTTGGCTTATTGCTGGGTTGTTCGGTGGTTTTCTGCTTGAGGTGGTCAACTACGTCGAACACTACGGCCTGGAGCGCAAGCGTGTCAATGAGCACAGATATGAACGCGTGATGCCTCACCACAGCTGGAACAGCGATCATCCTCTGGGCCGACTGATTCTCTTTGAATTGACCCGTCACTCGGACCACCATCATCAGCCGGCGAAGCCCTACCAAACACTGAATTCCATTCAGGAGGCACCCCAGCTGCCCACGGGGTATCCAGGAATGATGCTTCTAAGCCTCATTCCACCTCTCTACTTTGCGGTCATGAACCCACGAGTAGATGCCATCGCAGCGCAGCACGCTGACTGAGTTGACTCTCCTAGCCGTTCTTGTGGCCTCTTGAAACCAGACGATTTGAAACCTTAATCGTTGGTCCCTACCGGAATTTTATTGGTGGTCATCAGGTAAATCCCCACAAAAGGTAACGCCGCCAACACGCCATGAAAAACACCAATCATCGTACGTAAGCCATCCGTAAAATCTGGAGGTGTTGGCATGACTCGTGTCAAGACAACTCCGAAAATATTGATTGCAGCCAAGCACAAAAACGTTTTGATGCCGAACGATTTAAACACCTTTGAACCGTCGTAATTCAATTTATTGGGAAAGGCCAATACGCCTTGGAGAATCCAAATCACTGCCACTGCCAGCCGCTCCATCGAGCCCGTGGCCAGGTACTCGCCAAGTTCATTTGGAACAACAATGAGGGCATAAAGGAGATAGCCCAACAAAAAGAAAAACCTTTGGCGGCGGATGACACCATAAATAGCTACGAGCACGGGAATGCCCGCGATGATGGCAAGGACGTTCATTGAAAAGAGATTTAAAATGTTTTCATAAAGCTATGAATGGCATAAAATCTCGAGGGTTGACCGTCGAAACAAGTTCTCCAGAGCCTTGTCCTTGTAGCTGTGAAAAACAATTTGATTGTCAACGGGTTATACGAGCATGCTTCAGACCCTCTTATTCAAACTCGCTCAACGAACGCTCAACCCAGACGTGCGCCGGCGGGTTGAAGCAGTCCTGGTGACAACGGCGCTTGTGTTATTTGGGTTGCATCTCGCACTCTACGGCATGCACGCCATTTGGGGAATGGGGTTGCCCGACTCCCTGTTTTCCCATCCACTCCAGACCCTCTACACCCCCTTCTCTGTCATTTTGATCGCGGAAGTCTACCTTCTCGTGTATTACCTCCCAACCTCCTTCGCCCGTTCGCTTGGAAAACAAGTGGAAATTGTTGCGCTCATAGAAATCCGTTCGGTATTCAAGGATTTGGACAACACCTCATCATGGCCTTGGGAAGCCTCTTTCTTTCCGCACATGTTGTCGGCTTTGGTTCTCGGAGGAATGCTTGTCCTATTCTACCACCTTCTCCCTCGACGCGACGCAAGAATTGAGGAGTCCGAGCTTAAGCAATTTGTCCGCTTCAAAACTGCCCTGGCAGGGCTGTTGGCTGTTTTCTTTGTCGTCCTCAGTTTTTATTCCTTGGGCGGCTGGTTGTGGGAAATTGTCAC
>Ga0160422_10000773_pt1 | contig 19621 bp, 15 predicted proteins | sample Fk160mmetaG_FD_108192 | JGI IMG/M metagenome (GOLD analysis project Ga0160422, IMG submission 108192) | Marine microbial communities from the Central Pacific Ocean - Fk160115 60m metaG | ecosystem: Environmental > Aquatic > Marine > Oceanic > Photic zone | place: The Central Pacific Ocean... | reverse complement strand
AGAACGTAAACATCAACCTCTGTTTGACCAGCTGGTATAATAACTTGAGATATCTCTGCGTTATAATTTGAGTTTACCCAAGTCCAACCACCTAACGGCTCTGAGTAATCGCTTGCAGATAAATCTTGATAGAATCCAATCCATGCATCACACGTGTGATCATTGATAAAGTCTAACTCCTGCTCAGTAGCAATTACAATTAAATACCCATCTTCAACAGCATCAGTGGATGCTTTAGCATCCGTCCAGCTAGAACTATTATTTGAGAGGTAGTACGCGTGCCCGTCGTAGTCGGCAAGGTAAGAATACCCATTTATCTCTCCAGCATCAGTGTAAGGTTTTGAGATCTCGAGTACATGTCTTCTATTACTTGTGTTTTGGTGATCGTTATACCTATCACAACCAGTAATATGTGCATAATGCTCTCCACCAGAATTATTTGGCTCACCTTCTCCCCAGCTTGATGGAAGGAATGTCACATTCTCTCCGGTATTAAGGTTAGGTAATTCTTTAATTATAAAATCTGTCGCGTCAACTCCACTTGTAGAAAGATTAACAGTGACAGGAAGCTCCGAGGCTTTATCTAATGATACTTTAAGTGTAGCATATCCTTCTGTTCCCTCTGTTATAATTGCAGATGCTGCAGATAAACTAATTGTCGTCGCATCATCATCTTTTAATACAATCGTAGCTGACTGATCACCAGTCTCGGATGCACCTGAAGTTGTTACAATTTTAGCTTTTACAGTTTCATCAGCCTCTCCTGTTTCATCATCAACACCCTTAATTTCTAAGGTTCCTTCTGTACTCCCTTTCGCAATGGTTATTGAAGCATTCACATTCTGAACAGATGTATTAGAATACAATGTCTTAATTTCTAGATCCGTTAGGGCTTTGTTATAGATTCTAAGCTCATCCATTTTACCTTTAAAGTTGTGATTGTCACCGTTCTGATTACTACCAATCATAAGACTTTCATTGGTATTTAGGTCATACCTATTAGCAATTCTAGAGTAGTCATTTCTCAACTCCCCATTAACATAGAATTTAAAGTTTTTGGATGTAGTGTAATCGCCATTTTCATCTTTAGAAGACGCAGAAGTAAAACTAAGCATAACCCATTCTCCATTATCAATGTGACTACCACTACCAACATGATCCCAAGATCCAGCAGCTCTACCATAAGCCTCAAATGCAGTATTATTTTCTCTCTGATCAATTCTCATCTCATAGTATTCACCAGGAGCCCTAACAATGAAGTCAGTCCAGTAATCAGATGCCTCTTTATTTACCCACACATTAATTGTTATATCTTCTTTAATTTGGAGAGAGCTTGATAGTGGGACACTTATGTGATCATTTACTCCATCAAACTGGTAAGCGCTATTAGCCTCACCAAACCTGTCTGTAGTTAAAGAGGCACCGTTTACTGTTCCATTATTGTTATTGGATGTCTGATCATTTGCATTCCCTGAGAAAGTGTAATTAAGGACAAGGCTGTCAGTAAGAACCTCAGATAAATCAATTGTTTTACCCCCAGCTGTATAATCAGAGGACCCAGCCGTACCTTCCATAACGAGACCGACTGTCACATCTCTTCCAGAAGCTACTGATAAAGTCGCAGTAAGGTTAGATGTTCCGCCCGCTTCGGCAATAGAGTCAGCAGATGCAGTTAAAGTAACTCCAGGCATCGTGTCATCATCTTCTATTGCTATCATTAGTATCTGGTCAGAAGCTTCACCAGCATAGGTTGAGGAACCAACTTCAATTTTTACTGTATCTCTATCGTCTTCATCTAAATTATCTTGCACCGTAGTCAACGTTGACGTTCCAGTTGTAGAACCAGCAGGAATAGAGATTGATGTAGAAGATAATGTGTAGTCGTCAGTCACAGTAGCTGAACCACCTGTAGAAAGAGATACCGTTACATCATTTCCATATTTTCTATCAAGGGTAGCAGTTATGGTAGCCGTTGAAACAGCTTCTGGTAATCTGAGGTTAAACCCTGTCTCAGGATCCTGTTCTGCAATCCACTTCCAAACACCAGGCATTGTATAACCTGTTCCAGATTTTTCAGAGTAGTAGCCCACCCAACCCTGCACATTCTCATTAGATAAGAATGTTGCCTCATTATCATCATTAATTACAGCCAAATACCCTCCGTCAAGAATGGCTTGAGAATTTTGAGTGTCCCAATCATGACCCCAAGATGACCTAAAGTATGAATGACCATTATGCTGACCAAGATACTCATAAGAACCCCCTTCAGATCTAGATGTAGATAAAGTCTTAATTAAATCGTTTACTTCTACAATTGAATGTTCGTGCCACCCCCAGTAGTAAACCCTCAAACCTGAAACATTCCTACTTCCATCCCACTCTCTTCCAAAGTATCCTCTGGCATTTGATGAATTATCATAATTCCAATCATTAGCCCTGCTTAAACTCTCATTAAATACCGCAGAATCTCCATTATTATTTTTAAGTAACCACTTGTCATATAAACTTGCAGGTCCAACAGTAGTAATCGCATCGTTAGAGGCTACACTTAAAGTGAAAACAAGTTTTGAAAAATCATCTGAGTACCAGCTCTCCGATCCATCTAATTGATCATTCGATCCGTCAGCAGAATTATCGTATGATGTTATAGCATAATTTGTACTAATATCTCCTCCAGAAACTGTAAATGACGTTAAGTCCTTATTAACAATATCAAGTAAAGTATAAACTTCTCCTGACCTTGTATAAATCTTATACCCAGCAAGATCAGATGCGGTTACTGCATCCCAAGTTAATATTACATCTGAGCCAGAAACTGCTTTAGTTACTCCACCCGGAATAGATATTGGAGCAAGTTCAGAGGCAGCTGACAGATTAGGTTCATAATCTACAATACCCTTTCTCTCGATCTCATCATTATAATCAATTACACTACCTGATATGTCAGAAGTATTGCCCCAAAAGTTATTCTCTAGATTAATCTTGATAGAAAGAATACCACTATTAAAAGAGTCTCCCCACTGATTATATCCCACAATTGAAGACTGGCCATTAACTATAGTAACATTTCTTTGTCCTGAAGCAGAATTCATTTCACCAAAGAAGCTATTACCTTCAAATTCTAAACCTTGTTTATACCCATGAATAACAATGTTTGAGTAATACCCACCAATGTTATTGTACTTTATGATGTGGTCATTGTCATACCTAATTGCAATACCAACAGAACCATGGCTCCCAGTAGATCCCCCAATGGTATTATACATTATTGTAGATCCTGACTGTGATGTGATAGCATAATTATTAGTTGTACCTTTGGTTTGGTATATTCTATTACTGTTAAATGTTGATCCGTTTACTCTTACACTATAATTTTGAGAGTGAGTCAAATTCACATCATAGATGATATTTCCTGTAGCTATTGAACTTCCTGATAACTCAAGCGCATGCCCTGAAAGGTTATGAATTTTATTATTAGATAATGTGGATGAATTATATGCACTAACCCCAAGTCTTGATTTAGAAACTCTGGAGTTTTCCATAGAGGAACCATTAAGGTTTATAAACCAGTTCCAATAATGATGATCTGATTCGGTTACAGAGATTGAGGAATATTTTATAGTTGATCCTGAATTATTTATTTCTATTCCCTTCCAATTAGCTCCCGTAATAAAAATAGAATCCTGAGAAGTTCCATTAAACTCAAGCTTCCCTACCCCCTCTGTCTTAATTTGGGTTCCCTTACCAGTCATATTTATTGTAACGCCTTCAGCCACTTGAAATAGACCCCTTACGTCAATATACTTGTCCTGGCCGGTGAAGTTAAGAACAACACCTTTCTCAATAATAAGTTTTCTTCCTTCAGAAACTACAATGGATTTATCAACAGTATAAGGGCTGTTAGTAGATGTCAGTGTGACATCGTCGGTATCAATAACTTGTGGTATTGTCTGAGCACTTACATGACAGAAGCTCGTAATTATAAGAAAAAAGAGAAAAAGATATCTCTTCATATTTTATCTTAATAAGTTTGGACTTCAAAAAAATAAGCGTGAAGTCGACGCGTATAACAACTTGAATTAATAAATCACAGAATTAATTATATAGAATCACTTAACGAAGTCGAAAACCCAGTTACCATCTTTAACACCACCTGAAACCGTAAAACTAGTTCTCAGTGTTGTCTCAGTGACAGATATACTTACAGAAACACCGTCACTTCTAAGGAGTTTGTTTTTATCTCCATTCTGAAAAGTCCAAGAACCAGAGGTAGGCCATACCTCAGTTCCGCTCGGCTCGTTATGACTTGTAGAATAGTTTCCACCATTTTTAGTTCCACCTGAAAAAGATAGGGTCATGGTTGTGAAAACATCAACTATAGTACCGTCTTTTGTGACAGAATTCACGTCTTTTACAGACCAATTTCCATTTAATAAAGCAGCCTGAGCATCAAGTGGGTCATCAGGCTCTGGTGTAGGTGTACCTCCACCATCTCCCCCTCCCTCTTCACAAGAAGAAATTAAAAAGAATGATAAAAATAGAATAATTAGGAAACTTGGATTAAAGCGTTGTTTCATTTAAAGTGATTTATATATTAATTCATCTCTAAAATAGATAAAAAAAATTTATTTTGATTGTGTTGTCAGAAATAAATTTTTGATTCAGAAAGTAAGTAGCTTCTCTATCTTTCCTTTTAGCCTTGAATTTGGCATAAAGTTTTCTTCCAATTCTTTACGAAATGGTACTGGAGTATCTAGACCACCTACCCTCATGACAGGGCCATCAAGATGTTCAAAATGATTCTCAGTTATCCAAGCGGATATTTCAGCTCCAATACCTCCTGTGATAGTATCTTCATGAACGATAATGACTTTGTTTGTTTTCTTCACTGAGTCAGCGACAGCGTCTTTGTCCCAAGGCTGCAATGTCCTTAGATCAATTATATCTGCCGTCTTACCCTGAATTTCGTTCATTGCATCAATAGACCAGCTTACGCCCATGCCATATGTGACAATAGTTAAATCATCTCCAGTACTAACTAGCCGAGCCTTTCCAACCTCAGTAGTATAATAATCATCAAATATTTTTTCTTTATGCGATCTGTACAGAGCCTTGTGTTCGAAGAAGAGGTAAGGGTTAGGATCTTCAATGGATGCATTCAAAAGACCTTTTGCATCAGAAGCACAGGATGGATATACTATTTTCAGTCCAGGGGTATGGAAAAACCAAGCCTCATTCGACTGAGAGTGAAAAGGGCCCGCTGAGACCCCGCCTCCCGTTGGCATCCTAACCACGACGTCCGCATTCTGCCCCCACCGATAATGAATTTTTGCAAGGTTATTTATTATCTGATTAAAACCACAAGTAACGAAATCTGCAAACTGCATCTCTACTACTGATTTAATTCCTTCAATGGAGAGACCAAGAGCCGTTCCAATAATTGCTGACTCACAGAGGGGTGTATTTCTGACTCTCTCCCTACCAAACTCATCCACAAAACCCTCTGTGACTTTAAAGACACCACCATAGTCTGAAATATCTTGCCCCATAATAACCATATCCTTGTACCTGTTCATACTCTGCCTCAATCCATCAGATATAGCATCGACGTACCTCTTTTCTGAAATTGACTTTGAACTAGGAAAATTCACTTTCTGAGTATAGGGGTAGAACACATCTTCTACTTCACTTTCAGCATTCACGACAAATGGTTTACCATCAAAAGATTGTTTTACTGCATCATTTATTTCTTCTTTAATTTCCGCCTTGATTTTTTCGATTTCCTCTTTAGTATAAACTTTTTCTTTTAAAAGATAATTCTCATAATTGATAACTGGATCCTTTTTAGCCCAGTATTCCATCACCTCCTTAGGCACATATTTTGTTCCTGAAGCTTCCTCGTGACCTCTCATCCTAAAAGTGTAACACTCTAGAAGAACCGGGCTTGGATCTTTTCTTATATTCTCTAATTTTTCCTTTACTGTAGTATATACCTCCAATAAATTATTTCCGTCTATGGATAACGACTCAATACCATAACCATCTCCCCTAATAGCTAAGGAATCACCTTTAAACTGTTCCTCGTTTGGAGTTGAGAGCCCATACCCATTATTTTCAATTACAAATAAAACTGGAAGATTCCAAACGGATGCAACATTTAACGCCTCATGGAAATCTCCTTCACTAGTTCCTCCGTCACCCGTGAACACAACGGTAGATTGTTTTTCTTTCTTAAGCTTCTTCGCAAGAGCTATACCATCTGCAATCCCCATTTGCGGACCTAGGTGGGATATCATTCCTACAATATTATGATCTATTGATCCAAAATGAAATGAGCGGTCTCTCCCCTTTGTAAAACCATCTAATTTACCTTGGAACTGATTAAATAGCTGTACCATAGACATGTCTCTGCACGTAAAAACTCCTAGGTTTCTATGCATGGGTAAAATAAATTCAGAGGGTTCTGTTGCCAAAGCAACTCCAACAGAGGTGGCCTCCTGACCAATACCTGAAAACCATTTGCTAATCCTATTTTGTCTTAATAGAATAAGCATTTTCTCTTCAATTAGTCTTGGCTTGAGAATGGAATGATAGAAACTTTTTAATTCCTTAGTAGTGAGTTCTTTTCTATCGAATAACATAAAAGTTAATGAGGTTTACCGAAGAATTTAGGCTTTATACAAAAAGTAAATAACTTAGTAAGTCTGTCGTAAATATATATAAATTTTGATATCTACTTTAACTTTTTGATTATAAGGTTATCAACAGAAATTTTACCTGGTCCCACAAGAAATATCAATACATAAGAGACTAAAAACATTAGGCCTTTTTCCATCTTTCCAAATGAATCTTCCCAGTGTACATCAAAGACAATGACACAGAAAGTGTAGATAATTGGAATAGCAAAAATTCTTGTTCCTAGACCAATTACAACAAATAGTGGTGCAAAAAACTCTCCGAATACAACAAGAGCCATACTGATCTCCTCATTAAATATAAAATGTGTTCTTCCCCAAATATTTCCGTCAATTAGTCTTAAAAGTTTTCCGTAACCATGCGTCATAAGTGCAATACTTATAATGACTCTAAACATAAGTAGGCTCATGTTTATCACATAAGGGTTGGTAGAGAATAAAAACTTAAATAGGTTCATGTTATCTTTTGAACGTACTACATGGGCATAAGTTGTTTTATGAGAATTGATTTAAAATTTTATATTGGTCCGTATTAACCTTAAATTTGTTTTATGATTAATGATAAATTTAGAATCGGTCATGGGTATGACGTCCATAAACTGGAGGAAGGAAAAAAATTTTTTATAGGAGGCATCGAGATTGATCATACAAAAGGAGCTGTTGGACATTCTGATGCTGATATAGTAATACACGTTATCTGTGACGCTCTACTTGGCTCCATATCTAAAGGTGATATAGGATCTCATTTTCCAGACACAGATAAAAAATATAAAGGTGTAGATAGTAAGTTACTACTGTCAGAGGTTTGTAAGATTATTGAAAAAGAAAAGTATATCATAGAAAATGTTGATGTCACAGTACTCTTAGAAAAACCAAAACTTAGAAATTACATTGATAAAATGAGGGGTATTGTTTCTGATGTGATGAAAATTGAAATATCTAAAGTTTCTATAAAGGCAACTACTACAGAGGGTCTCGGTTTTGTCGGGAGAGAGGAAGGTGTTGCTGCTCACTGCGTAGCTCTAGTTTCTTCAAATGGCTCTTAAAATTATAAGTACATCTGACGGTTCCCATTCCATATATAATGATGAAATCCATGAGACATACCACTCTGTTCATGGGTCGATAAATGAATCCAATCATGTATACATAAATTCTGGTTTAAAATATTTTCTAGATCAAGAAAAGAAAAAAAAGGTTGCAGTTCTTGAAATTGGGTTTGGCACTGGCCTCAACTTTTTACTTCTTAATAACTATATCAATAAAACAGAACAAAAAGTTTACTATTATACAATAGAACCTTATCCACTACCTGAAGAAATATTAAAAAAACTAAATCACGTAAGCATATTAGGTAATAAGACAAAAGATATATTTAAGACTATACACAAGTCTGAAGAGAAAAATATAAGGATAGGAGAAAATATAATATTCAAAAATAGTAGAGTATGCTTAGAAGAAATTTCTTTAGAAAAGAACTCTTTCGATATTATATTTTTTGATGCATTTGCTCCAAGTAAGCAGCCTGATATCTGGTCCCTTCAAAACTTATCAAAGGTCTACGGGTCCATGAAAAAAAATGGAGTACTTGTCACCTATTGTTCAAGTTCTAAATTTAAGAAATCACTTACTGATATTGGGTATGATATCGAAGTTCTTAGTGGACCAGTAGGGAAGAAAGAGATGGTGAGAGCCACAAAACGTTAGCTACCATTTCCTGTTATATAATTTTATCTTGGTTAATTCCTCATCATCTAAAGTATTTCCAAGGCCATGGACAGCAGAAACATTAAAAAAACCAAGCACAGGAAAATTGGGGTCATTCTGAACAACTAAATTTGTTGGTACATTTGAAAGAGATACTGCAAAAAGTTCTCCAAAACCACCTGGCCTATTAATTTGAATTGAGGTTTTATTTAAAAAATCAAAAGCCTCATGCGTTATTGAGTGAATTTCTACATATAGGGAGTCTCCTTTTGCAAATGGAGATTTAAGATCACCATTTTCATCAGAATCAAATCTTGTAATTCCTCTTCTAATAGGTGGAATAAATGGTATGCCATCTATTTCAGCACCTTCCGATGAAGCACCTGCATCAAGACAAGTAATTATATCACCTAGCCTATTTTGATATATACCATTTTTATAACTTTTAATCCAATAAGCATCACCAAGCCCTAGAGGTTCACGTGACCAGAATTCTGCATAGTAAGACTTTTTCACTGGAAAACCTCCCTTTACAAAGTTGACACTATCAATGGTTGCCGTTCTCCTTAATTCAGACTGTGCAACTATATTTTTTCCCTCATAAACAACATTTAAAAAAAAGGAAGTTCCAACTTCGCCAATACTTGAAACAGAATCCAATGGAGTCCACACATACTCACCCCTGTTTTCTTCAATAAACTCAAAATTATTTCCTAAATCATCTTTGACGATGACAGATGCTCCATTAACACCTAGAGAAATAGTTGAGTCGAGATAATCCTGGGTCTTTGATAACACAATCTTTTGTGGCTCATTTAGATTTGTGAGCCAAGCATCGACAACAAGAATCGGCTCATTGGTAGGAAGATCTGGAGTGATCACATCCTCACAAGAAACGAGAATAAAAATTATAAAAATAGATAGTAGCTTTCTCATTGAAATCTAAAATTATATGTTATTGATGGAACAAAAGATCCTATTATTGCTAACCTTGTAACTTCCCCAGGCACAAAATTATCTGTTAGATTTGAATCACCCTGTGAGAAGTATACCGAGAATGGATTTCTTCTTCCGTAGATATTATATATACTAACAACAAGTGAACTATTATTCTTTCTTTCAACACCATTCTTCTTAAACTTTTTGCCGCTAATTGTAGCAGAGAAATCAAGCCTATGGTAATCAGGGATCCTAAACTGATGCCTTGTCCTATCTGCAATATGTGGTATTACAAACCCTTGTATTATATACTTAGATGATGGATATGTGACGGGTGTTCCAGTCAGGTAAACAAAATTTCCTGACAACTGCACCCTAGCATTCAATTTGTATGATCCAGTAACTTTAAAATTATGTGTTTGATCATACCTTGTAGGATACCAATTAAAGTTATTAATTCCGTCAATCTTAAGCTCCGACCTCCCAAGAGAATAACTTAGCCAACCACTAAAATCCCCCCTATTTTTCTTGAATAAAAATTCTAACCCATATGCTCTTCCTATGCCACTTAAAAGGTCCCCTTCAAAATATTTATTTATAAGTAGATCAGCGCCATCAATATAGTCAATTTGATTTTCTAAATCTTTATAATATATCTCGATTGAAGATTCGAATGTATTATTTCTAAAGTTTTTAAATAGTCCAAAAACATAGGAATGACCAATTTCTGGTTTTATGTTATTGGTGCTAGGAGTCCAGACATCTAGAGAACTTGAAGCAGCTGTATTAGATAAAAGATGAATATACTGAGTCATCTTATTATAGCTTGCTTTTATAGATGCTGTATTTGATATTTTTGCATTAAGTGATATCCTTGGCTCAAAAGCTGAGTAAGATTGAATTCTCTCATTTCCAAGAATTTCTGACTCAGAGACCAGTGGCTTTCTATCCCCTAAAAATAGAGGAGTTCCAAATTCATATTTAAAACTAGGCCCATAATATGAGTAAAGAGAGTATCTAGCTCCGTAAGAAAGAGTTAGATTTGAAAATTTTTGTTCATTTCCTATATAAAAAGAGCCTTCAAAAGCATATTTTAAAGGCAGCGTTATATCTGAAATCTCTCCTTCACTAACACCAACTGCATTTGCTGGCTCAAACCTATACCTAATAAACTCAGCACCTAATGATAACTCATTGTTGGCATTTATGAAATATGTAAGCTCGGGTTTAAAATTATAAGTCTCAACCCTTGAATCCCACTCAAACTTATTCATGTCATCACTTCCAAATGCTAATTGATAATCGTAATTACTATAAATCAATGTAAAATTTGAAAAAAGGCGATCGTTAAAGAGATGGTTCCACCTCAGCGTACCGGTTCTATTTCCCCAGTTAAAGCCTTGTCTCTCATCAAACATGAAAACATCTCTTCCAATATAACTTGATACAAAAATTGTGTTCTTGGGGTCTAAATCAAAATTTGCTTTCGCAGTAATATCGTAAAAGTTTAGTGCAGAACCATCATTAAAAACACCAGAATTTTTAAGAAATGGAGAAAAAAGAATGTCTGCATAAGATCTTCTTATTGCTAATATAAAGGATGACTTATCTTTCTTGATAGGTGACTCAAGAGTGAATCTGCTAAAAATTGACCCTATACCTCCTGAAATAACAGTTTTTTTATTGTTACCATCTTTCATCCTTATATCTAAAATTGATGACAGTCTACCACCAAATCTTGATGGAATTCCCCCTTTGTATAGTTTTAAATCTTTAACTGCATCAGGATTAAAAACAGACAAAAAACCTAAGAGATGAGAAGAATTATAAACTGGAGCCTCATCAAGTAATACTAAATTTTGTCCAACAGAGCCGCCTCTAACATTAAATCCTGAAGCACCTTCTCCAACAGAGCTTACACCAGGGAGTAGTTGGATAGCTTTTATAATATCATTTTCTCCAAGGAAAGTAGGAATCTCTGATATTTTAGACATATCTAGTTTTGCTGTACTCATTTCAATACTAGAAATATTGAAATCTTCTGCTTGATCGCTAATTACAATATTTTCAAGCTGAATGTCGTCACCCTCCAATTCAATATCAATTTTCTGGTTTGAATTTAAATCAATACTTCTTGACATAGAAACATAACCAATGTATCTAAAATCTAAAGAATAAGTACCCTCATCTAATGTTATTGAGTAAAAGCCGTATGCGTTTGTAACTGTACCAGCATTCAACTCATTGATGTAAACAGTAGCGCCAATTAGACTCTCCCCACTTTCTTTATCTGTTATATAACCATTAAGAGTAAACTTATCTTGTGAAAGTGAGAGAAAGGGAAGAAAAACCAGTATATATAGGAATCTCATTAATAATATTTTTACGTCTATAGATACGATAAAATAGTTTACTAGTTATTTTTTAAAATAGCCGAGATGATTTGAGTTGCATGATCTCTTGAGTTTTCTATAAACCATTTATTAGTCTTTAACCCTCCACAAATAACACCAGCAAGATAAACTCCACTAATATTTGTCTCCATAGTTTCGGAATTGTGTATTGGGGTTTTGAACTCATCCTCACCTATTTCTATACCAATTTTCTTTAAAAAGGAAAAGTCTGGCTGATATCCAGTCATTGCCAGAACAAAATCATTTTCAATTGTTTTCTCTCCTTCTGGCGTATTAATGCAAACGCTGTCTTCTGTAATTTTAGTAATATTTGAATTGAAGAATGACTTTATTGATCCCTCCTCTATCCTATTCTCAACATCTGGCTTTACCCAGTACTTTACTGATTCACTAAGGCTTGACTCCCTTACAACCATTGTTACCTCTTTTGCTCCCTTCCTATAAGTTTCAAGTGCTACGTCAACAGCAGAATTTGCGGCTCCGACTACAGCAACTCTCATACCAAAATATGGATGAGGCTCATCATAGTAATGCTTAACCTTTGAAAGGTTTTCTCCAGGTACATTCAATTTATAAGGCAGATCATAGAAACCAGTTGATAGAATTACTTTATTAGCTATGTATTTTCCTTTGGATGTTTTTACATTGAAGTTATTATCTTTTTTTATTTCTATAACCTCCTCATATAATTTTATATCTAACTCCCATGAGGACACTACCCTTCTGTAATATTCTAAAGCTTCTGACTTTGTAGGTTTAGAATTATGAGAGATAAAAGGAACCCCTCCAATCTCTAACTTATCAGAGGTTGAAAAAAAAGTCATGTTCTTTGGGTAGTTATATAAAGAATTTACCAAACAACCCTTGTCAATTACCAAGTAAGACAAATTTTTTTTCTTTGCCTCAATAGCACAACATAAACCTATGGGACCAGCGCCAATTATTATAACATCAAACATCACTCTACAATTTTAAATTTTAATTGCATTGGGTCTAGAAGACGATATAGATCTTTGATAAGCGTCGAACTATAAAAAGTTAATATATTTTCCTTTCTCTCCTGTGGTACCCCTTCTGGAAAAGCACTATTATTCAAGTCATTAATCTTAGAAACTAATACTGTATTCCTTTCCTTCTGTGACTTGAAAAATCTTTTTTCAATTTGAGAAAGCATTTTTTCTATTTTCTTTGAATTTGCCAGTACATGAGGTGACATAGTTTTATCAACTAATTTATATTTTTCTGCAATTAATTTAAATTGATCTTTAATAGTTGAAATCTCCAAAGAAAAATTTTTATCCTTATCATTCAAGACACCAAGTGCCTTTCTTTCCATATAATTTTTCCCATTAAAAATATCTTCTTTATCTAGGCGATACTTCTTAATTATGCTTGAAGATTTAGATGGAATAATAAGGACTGAATCTCTTGGGATTATAACAGGAAATACTTCATTATAAGTTTCAAAAAATTTTCTAAAAGTAAGCCAATATAATACCTCGGATGGGCCTCCTATATATGCTACATTGGGCATTATTCTCTGCTGGTAAAGACACCTTGTAATTACATTTGGACTAAAATACTCTGGATTGGAATCAATAAGCTTTCTCAAATCAGATTTGGTAAATTCAATATCAGTGCCAACAACCTTATACTTATCATTATTTGATTCTATTCTCTCCCTGATTCCATTATTCATATAAAAAAAATTTATTTTTCTCACATATACTTCTGATTTCTGGACAGAGGATTTTTCCACTTTAGAAATAGTATTATTGAAGATATCGTCAATTATTAAATCATGGATTTTTTCTTTTAAAATTTTTGATGAAGGATCTATTACCACTAAGCCATAATTTCCAAATATAGAGTTCATATATTTTCTTACAGCATCAGACAAAGTAACACTAGATGTGTAAGCCATATCAAAAATATCAAGTGAGTCTGGAATTAGATTAATTAATTTTTTTAAAGATCTAGGATCAATATTACCAACAGCACCTTTTGCTTCTATATCCCAATTATATTTTTTGCCATTTGAAAAAAAAGATTTGATCTCTAAAAAGTCGTGATCTTCTGATGCCATCCAGTAAACAGGAATAAAATTTTTATTGGGATACTTAGCATTTAAATTTTCAGAAAGCTTAATTGTAGATATTATTTTATAAATAATATAGAGAGGCCCAGAGAAGATATTGAGTTGATGACCCGTTGTTACAGCGAAAGTATTATCATCGATCAGACATTCAATATTTTTTTTAACAGGTTCGCTTAAATCTATCTCAGAGTATTGTTTTAAAAGCACATTTCTTAAGTCCTTCCTTTTTTCGGGTGGAAATTTAATTTGATCACTTACTCTTAAAATATTTTCATAACTAGGATAATAAGTTTTTTCTTTATGCTCAGATATGAAGTCATTGAATTTTTTTGAAAACATATTAGTTTTACTAAAGTCAATATATGTCCTTTTCATAGTAATATTTTTCCAATTAGATCATACTCTTTGGAATCAGTAATAATCACTTTATAAAAATCACCAACTCTAAGGTGCATCTCCTTTGAAGGTATAATAACTTCATTGTCAACTTCAGGAGAATCCTGTTCAGTTCTACCATAATAATTATTTGAATCAACCCTGTCAATTAAAACTTTTACTTCTGATCCAATTTTATTCTTATTTTTTTCAGCAGAAATTTTTTGTTGAAGAGCCATAATCTTATTTGACCTAGATCTTTTTAATTGCTCAGGTACATCATCTTCGAGCTTATGAGATGTAGTCCCCTCCTCATGTGAGTATGTAAAAATTCCTAGCCTATCAAACCTAGACCTCTCTACAAATTCATACATCTCCTCAAAATCATGATCAGTTTCACCAGGATGACCAGCTATTAGAGTTGTTCTTATTGTAATATCAGGATTAATGTCTCTAATATTTTTAATCAAATCGTCAGTCTTTTCTCTAGTAATACCCCTTCTCATTATCTTTAACATCCTAGTAGAACCATGTTGTAAGGGTATATCAAGATAATTACAGATGTTTTCCCTATCTCTCATCACCTTTACTATATCCATTGGAAATCCAGATGGATATGCATAATGAATTCTGATCCAGTCTAGTCCATTAATATCAGAAAGTTTTTTGAGAAGTTCACTCATTGCTCTTTTCTTATATATATCTATACCATAATATGTAGAGTCTTGAGCTATCAGCATAATTTCTCTAACCCCATTGTTAACTAGATTTTTAGCCTCGATAATAATCTGATCCATTGGCTTTGAAATGTGTCTTCCTCTCATGATTGGTATAGCACAAAATGAGCAAGGTCTATCGCAACCTTCTGATATCTTAAGGTATGCATAGTGTGAATCTGTAGTTATTATTCTATCACCAAGGAGCTCATTCCTATATTTTGCTTCAAAATTTTTTAAAAGTTCAGGAAGATCTCCAGTGCCATAAAAGCCATCAACCTCAGGAATATCTGAGATAAGATCTTCTTTGTATCTTTCTGATAAACATCCTGTTACAAATAATTTTTTTATTAATCCTTCTTCCTTCACCTTCGCGTAGTTTAGAATCGTGTCAATTGATTCTTGCTTTGCTTTGTCAATAAACCCACATGTATTAATTATTACTATGTCAGGATTAATGTCTTCTCTTTGATGGAAAACTTCCTTTTTATTACCCTTAAGTTGAGTCATTAGGACTTCAGAATCTACAAGATTCTTTGCACAACCTAAAGTTATTATATTAATTTTCTCCTTAGCCTTTGTCTGCATAGTTTAATAATTAATTGCAAAATTAACGAATATAAAATACTTGATGTTAACAAAGAATATTGGAGACATTTAATTGCTAGTGGGCACAATAAGTTAAAACTATATAAATAATAGAAATTTATAAGCTTTAAAAATTTTATTCAGCAGATTTTATAACATTAAAGATCACTCTTCTCTCAGTTTTATCTTCAATCAACTCAATTAAATAAGACCCATTATTATATTTTAACATCTCAACCTCAAGCTCTACAGCAGGGACTGTCTTTTGTAAAAGAACTTTGCCTAACTTATCAACAAGTCTTATATGATATATTCCATTAGGATCTCCTCCCTTGAATAATACCCTATCATAAGTTGGGTTAGGATAGGCAATCATATCTAGTATTTTTTCCTCTTCTATTGACGTTGGAAAGAGCTCTGTCATTAAGGGTTGATTAAATCCTTGAGTCAGATTATTATTTGAATTCCCAAGTGAAGCAATAACTGTCTCTCCTATGGTCCAGCTAACAGTCATTCCATTACCTCCAGAATGTACAGTTTTTGAGTTTCCTCCAGATGAAATAACGGACTGAGAATATGAATAGCTCGCCAAAAATAAAAAAATTATAAAAAAAGATTTTTGCATCACTTTGCAAGATAATTATTAATATTTAAATCAATAAATAAGATCAAGCGATTCCAGAAAACCTCTCGGATTATAATCTAACTCATTAAATGATTTAGAAAGATCAAAGCCAGTTTTGAACGGTCTTTTTGCTTTCTGATTCAGATCCTTAGTTTTTACTTTTATGATATATTTTTTATTTAAAGAGAAATGGTCAGCAATTGTATAACCAATATCAAGGTAACTCATCTGCTCTTTACCTGATATATTAAAAATACCTTTTGATCTTCGCTCTGCAGCAGTAATACATGCATTAGAAAGATCATCTACAAATGTTGGCATCCTTATCTGATCATCAACAAGATTAATCTCTTTATTTTCTTCTAATGATTGTTTAATAAAAGTTACAATATTTAAATTTTTATGTTTTCCATAAACCAGTATTGTTCTTAGAATAGAAGCATCAACCCCACTTTTAATTATTATTTTTTCAGCCTCTAATTTACTTTCAGCATAAACGCCTTGTGGATTTGGCAAATCTGTTTCATGGTATATGCCTCCCTCTTTAAGACCATCAAAAATATAATCTGTAGATATATGAACAAGATGGCAATTATATTTTAAACAAGCTTTAACTAAATTATCGACTCCGATTACATTAGTCTTCCAACACGCATCTTTATCAACTTCGCAAAGATCTACATTTGCCATTGCGGCTGAATTTATTATGACATCTGGTTTAAAATCAGAGATAGTTTTATTTACTTCAAAAATAGAGGATATATCAAGTTTATAAGTAGCAAGATCTTCCTTCTTTCTAGATGTTAAAAGAATATTATACTTTTTTTGTGAAAGCAATTTTGCAATTGATGTACCGACTAATCCATTAACTCCAGTTACTAAAACTCTCATTATTCTGGATAAGTATAACCGTATTGTTTTGTAATTTTTTCTTTATTTGCTTTTTTAACCTTAAATGTTACTGGAATATCCTCAATTGGCTTATCAGCTTGCCCTGTTTTTACAGCTGCAATTTTATCAATAACTTCGAGACCTTCAACTATTCTTCCAAATACAGTGTATTGTCCATCGAGATGAGGGACACCACCAACAGAAGTATATGCATCTACTATTTCTTGAGAAATATTTTTTCTAGTACTATATCCCAATTTTTTCTCAACATCATCTCTCAGAGACATCGCCAGTCTTTGTGTTTCTTCGGGATCTCTTTGGGCAGCGATTAGCTTTTCTCTTATTTCTGAATACTCCTCTTGTTGTATCAATGATCTCACGCCTTCGTAAAGTTTATTCATATCCAAAGTTAATTCCTGTTCAGTATAGACTTTTCCCTGAACAATATAGAACTGACATCCACTAGACTCTCTATTTGGATTAACATTATCACCCATTCTTGCAGCTGCTATTTCACCTTTTTTGTGAAATAAATTATTATTGATCTCAGCGGGGATTGTATAATCTATTGGCTTCTCCTCATCAATCAGATTTACGTCACCACCCTGAATCATAAATTCGTTAATCACTCTATGAAATATTGTTGAATCAAACTGACCAGATTCACTAAGTTTTATAAAGTTTTTTTTATGAAGTGGAGTCTCATCATAAAGTATTGCCTTCATTTCCCCGTAGGGAGTAGAAATTGTAATTATTACGTCTTTGTCCATATCACACGATTGTAAGATTATAAATAAAATAAAAATAAATTTTCTCATAGTTAAGCTTTAGCTCTCTTAAATAGATTTGATATTTTAATGGACAAATCTAGGAATAATATTTTTGCGTTTGCATTCCTATCTAAGAATCTTATATTTTCGTCAATCAACATAATAATTTTTTCTAAAGATTTTTGCTCCAATGTCATCTTAAATTTATTAATAAATGAAGATTCATTTTCAGAAATCCTAGAAAGTGAAGGATCAATAATTGAGACCATAGCTTCTCTCATAAGTTTCAAAGAATAAGTCATAAATGCTCTTTTACGAATTTTTGATAATGAACTAAACCAATCTGTTTGTTTATTTACATCAGAATAGTTTTCTGAATAACAAGATCTCATCCACTTCATTACATAATCCAAGTCATTACTTTGAGGAGCCATCAAGAGTTTCTCAGACTTATTTAAATCTCCATCTGATAGGTAGATTGCTTGATCTACTTCAGATTCAGATACTTCAGCATATTTTGATAAATACATCTTTATTTCGTTATCAGAAAATCGTGGTACCTTGAATATTTGTACTCTTGATAAAATTGTCTTTAGAAGTTTTTGGTAATCATTTGAAACAATGAAGAATAGTGTTTGACCTGGTGGCTCCTCAAGGATTTTTAGAAGAGCGTTTGATGTGAAAGTATGAAGATATTCTGGAAGCCATAAGACATTAATTTTGAATTTTGATTCGAAAGGTTTTAAGCTTAATTTTTTAATAATATTTCTTGCTTCATCTTTTGATATATTAGGTTGCTTATTCTCAAAACCATAAAACTCAAACCAATCATCGACATTCTTATACGGATTCTGAAAAAAACTAACCCTCCAGCTTTCTATAAACTTATCGCTGACTACCTCCTTGTTGATTTTAGTTGTTGGGGCAACAGGAAAAATTATATTAACATCTGGATGAATCAGTTTTTCCATTTTTGAACATGATGAGCAATTACCACAAGAGTCGAAATCTCGTTTATTCTCACAATTGATATAAGTTGCGAAAGCAAATGCTAGTGAAAGGTTAGCTGACCCCTTCTGACCAAAAAATAGAATAGCATGATGAATTTTATTTGAAGAAAAAGAATCGATTAATCTATTTTTTTCTTCTTCTAAACCGGGAATATCAGAGAATTTCATTTCTTAATTTAAAAGACAAGTATAAAAAAAAAGTCTTCAAAGATTGAAGACTTTAACAATTTGTGTAATTAGATACTAATTTTCTTTTTTATCCCCGTCAGATGAATCTTTTTCAATATCCTCCTTAGGCTCCTCAGCTTTAACTTCTTCCTTAGGCTCCTCGGCTTTGACTTCTTCCTTAGGCTCCTCGGCTTTGACTTCTTCCTTAGGCTCCTCGGCTTTGACTTCTTCCTTAGACTCCTCGGCTTTGACTTCTTCAGAGACTAAATTTTGATTTACAGTTTCCTCTTTACTAACCAGATCTTTATCTTCTGTTTTTTTCTGTTGTTTGGACTTATATTTTTGATTGAATTTTTCGACTCTTCCTGCAGTATCCACAAAAATTTTCTTTCCAGTATAGAATGGATGAGAAGCCGAACTAACCTCTACTTTAATTAGAGGATACTCTTTACCATCTTCCCACTTAATTTTTTCATCAGATGACATTGTAGATCTAGTAAGAAATTTGAAGTCACTTTGAACATCTTGGAACACAACTTCCTTATATTCTGGGTGTATATCTTTCTTCATTTTATAATTACTTTTTTATGTAAAGGTTTGCAAAGCTATTAAAATGTTATTTTTT
>Ga0160422_10000772_pt1 | contig 19631 bp, 18 predicted proteins | sample Fk160mmetaG_FD_108192 | JGI IMG/M metagenome (GOLD analysis project Ga0160422, IMG submission 108192) | Marine microbial communities from the Central Pacific Ocean - Fk160115 60m metaG | ecosystem: Environmental > Aquatic > Marine > Oceanic > Photic zone | place: The Central Pacific Ocean... | reverse complement strand
GCAACGTCAAGGCAAGCGGGGTCGTGCCTCAGTTGTCGCTGATCCTCGGGCCGTGTGCCGGGGGGGCGGTCTATTCGCCGGCACTCACCGATTTCATTTTCATGGCGGAAGGCACGTCGTACATGTTTGTGACTGGCCCCAATGTTGTGAAGACGGTGACGCACGAAGAGGTGACGTCTGAAGAACTCGGAGGGGCGAGCACCCACGCCAGCAAGTCAGGAGTGACCCACTTCACGGCGGCGAACGAAGCGCTTGTCATCGAACACGCGAAGAAAGTCCTGTCCTTCTTGCCCCAAAACTGCGAGGAGGACCCCGCCCGCTTGGTCTACAAGGGCGGAGACGAATCCCGCCCCAAGCTCGACAGCTTGGTGCCCGAAAGCGCACAGCAGCCCTACGACATTCGGGATGCGGTGGGCGAGATCCTTGACGCCGATTCGTTCCTCGAAGTGCAGCCAGACTTTGCGGAAAACATTGTGGTGGGTTTTGGTCGACTCGCAGGGCGCAGCGTGGGGGTGGTGGCCAACCAGCCGGCTTTCCTTGCAGGGGTGTTGGACAACGACGCTTCGACCAAAGCTGCGCGATTTGTGCGCACGTGTGATGCCTTCAACGTGCCGCTTCTCGTGCTCGAAGACGTCCCCGGGTTCTTGCCCGGCACGGACCAAGAGTGGAACGGCATCATCACCAACGGCGCCAAGCTCCTGTACGCCTTCAGTGAAGCCACGGTGCCCCGCATCACGGTCATCACGCGGAAGGCCTACGGAGGCGCCTACGATGTGATGAATTCACGTCACATTGGTGCCGACCTGGTGTTGGCGTGGCCCACAGCGGAGATTGCAGTGATGGGTGCCAAGGGAGCGGCCGAAATCATCTTCCGCAAAGAGATCGCGGCGGCCGAAGACCCGGCAGCCAAGTTGGCGGAGAAAGAAGCGGAATATGCCGAGCTGTTTGCCCATCCGTACAACGCCGCCAGCCGCGGTTACGTGGATGAGGTTGTCCATCCTCGGGACACGCGAGAAAAGCTCATCCAAGCTTACCAAATGTTGGAGAACAAGGCGGTCAAGACGCCGAGGAAAAAGCACTCCAACATTCCATTGTGAGCCACAAAAAAACCCCTCAGCCATGAGGGGTTTTTTGTGTGCAAGAGGTTTGCCCGCTGCCGTCACTGTTTCACGACTCGTTTGATGGAGCAGCCCACGGCTTTGGTTTCTTGTGTTTTGATTTTCTTGCCTTCTGCCATGCGTGTCATGGCAAGAGTCAAGTACTGTTCTTTAACCTCTTCAGCGCGGTTGACGTTGTCGTCGATGGAACCGCGGTACGCGAGGGTCATGTTTTTGTCGTAGAGGTACACGTGGGGCGTGGTGCGCGCGCCGCAAGCGTTGGCGAGCTTGGAACCTTCGTCGACCACATATGGCATGGTGTATCCCGCTTCGGTTGCATGACGTTTCATCTCCACGAAACTGTCGTCTCCTTCGCGCTTCGCTTCATTAGAATTGACCAGCACCATGCCGATGTTCAGTGATTCAGCCAATTCGGCGAGGCCGTTGTAGCGACCTTCCCAGCCTTCTGTTTTGGTCCCATTGCCCACGACAAAAGGACAAGTGTTGCAAGAAAACACGACCAACAGGCCGTTGTCGCCTTTCAAACTGAGCAGGGTGTGAGGCTTTCCGTCGACGCCCATCATGGGTGCAGTGGACATCGGGACTTTTTCTCCGAGGGCTTGTTCTTGAGCAAACAAGGGGGCGCCAGCCAATAGAAGTGCGCCAGCAAGGGTGAGGAAGAAGGACTTCATGGGTATCTGTTTTGGACGAAGTTAAACCACCATCAAGGCATCTCCGTAGGCGAAGAACCTGTACTTCTCTTTGATGGCCTCTTGGTACGCCTCCATGGTGAGCTCGTGGCCTGCAAAGGCCGCGGTGGTCATCAACAACGTGCTCTGTGGCGTGTGGAAGTTGGTGATGAGGGCGTCCGCAATCTGGAACTCGAACTTGGGGTAAATGAACTTGTTGGTCCACCCCTTGAATGGTTTGAGCGTCTGCGTGGTGCTGACGGACGTTTCAAGGCCGCGGAGCGAAGTCGTGCCCACGGCAACAATACGTTTTTTGTTTTCAATGCCGCGGTTGACGATGCGCGTGCACGCTTCGTTGATGGTCAACTCCTCGCTGTCCACTTTGTGCTTGCTCAAATCCTCCACTTCCACTTCTCGGAAGGTTCCAAGGCCAATGTGCAAGGTCAAAAAGGCCATGTCGATCCCCTTGATCTCCAAGCGCTTCAGCAAGTTCTTGGAGAAGTGAAGGCCTGCCGTTGGAACGGCCACCGCACCTTCTTCAGAAGCGTAGATGGTTTGGAAGCGGTCGCGATCCTCGGGCTCTGCGTCGCGTGTCATGTAGCGCGGGAGAGGGGTTTGGCCCAAATGATGCACCGTCTGCATGAATTCTTCATGCGTGCCGTTGAAGAGGAAACGGAGGGTGCGCCCGCGTGAAGTGGTGTTGTCGATGACCTCGGCCACCAGTTCGTCGTTCTCCCCAAAATACAGCTTGTTGCCAATGCGGATTTTCCGCGCGGGATCGACAAGCACGTCCCAAAGCAAGCTTTCGCGGTTGAGCTCACGCAGCAAGAACACCTCGATGACCGCGCCTGTCTTTTCCTTGTTGCCATACATCTTGGCTGGGAAGACGCGGGTGTTGTTGGCCACGAAGACGTCGCCTTCGTCAAAAATGTCGACCACATCTTTGAACATGCGGTGCTCAAAGGTGCCCGTTTCCCGATTGATGATCATCAATCGGCTGTCGTCGCGGTTGTCAAGAGGGTATTGCGCCACCAACTCCTCAGGCACATCGTACCGGAATTGGGAGAGCTTCATGCGTTGCATTGCCATGGATGCAGGGGTTGTGGGATGGGTTCAAATCAGCCGAGAAAAGCACGCTTTTCAGGGGCGCGCGAAAATAGCTGAAAACACCTTTCAAGTCAAGTGTTTTTCACCCGAAAGTCCCGTCAATTCAGGATGTTGCGCGGTTGCGGTTGAATTGGGCTACGAGGTCTTCGACCTTCCATGCATGGTCCACATGAAAATCCCCACTTGAGACTCGGCACAATGCAGTCAACGTGCCACCCACGCCGAGGGCGTCGCCCAAGTCCCTGGCGAGCGAGCGGATGTATGTCCCCTTGCTGCAGTGAATGGTCACGTCGACATCCACCACAGGATGACCTTGCACTTCGAGATGCTCCAACGCTTCCACCTTGAACACCTCGACGGTGACGGATGAAGTGCGGAGCTTGATGTCTGCCCCCTTCCTAGCCGCGTCGTAGGCTTTGACACCGTCGACTTTTTTGGCGCTGAATAGGGGAGGACGTTGCTCCAACAGCCCGGTCAAGGTCGCCGTTGCGTCCTGGATGTTCTCACGAGACAGGCTGAGGACCTGTGCTGGATCCTCGGCCCATCGATCGACCTCGGTCTCGGCATCCAACGACGGAGTGTGTGCGCCAAGGCGAATGGTCGCGGTGTAGACTTTGGCTTGTGCTTGAAGGGAGTCGATGGTTTTGGTCGCACGGCCGCAACACACCACGAGCACACCCGTGGCCAGCGGGTCCAGCGTCCCTGCGTGACCGACCTTGATTTTTTTGACTCCAGTGAAGCCGCGCAAGGCGTATCGCACCTTGTTCACCACGTCAAACGAGGTCCAGGTGAGCGGCTTGTCGATCACCATGACCTGACCTTCCAAGAATGCATCAGGTTGGTTGAACGGCAGGGAATGGGGAGAGGCTGAAGGCATGACAGGCTTGGACAGGATGCGAAGTTAGGGTTGCTGGTTTTTCAGTCTGGAAGTGCTGATTTGGGCTGGTTGTAACCTTTTGAATGTGAACCTCGTAAACCCCGGATGTTGCATTCAAGTAACATTTTGTTTACATTGGCTTAACATGAAGCAAACGGCATACATGGTTCTCAACGCGGTCTCCCTTCTTCTTTTGTTGGGGACGTCAGCACATGCGCAAGTCCCCATTTCTGAGGGCTGGGGCGTGGGTGTGGATGCCAGCCGGATGCTTGGAGGACATGCCGTGGTGCAAGTGGAACGTGCCCTTTCGTCGGAGTGGTTGTGGCAAGTTTCCGCCGGCCCATACGTGGGTACGCTTCACGGAGACAACCCTTGCTGGAAAGGACTGAAAGGCGAAGTGATGTCGGGTTCGGTACTTTCCTTGGGGACCCTCGTGTACCCAGCCCAAGAGCACAAGCTCGGGGCGTCTTGGTTCCTCGGCATGGACGCCTCGATCGAGCAGTCGCGCATTGTCAGAGGCGATTTGGACAGGCTGCTCTTGCCTGAATCGGCCACAGGAACGGTGACGCAGACGAGAGAAGAATTGAGGTTGGTTGCTGGGGCTCAATGGGCTGTGGGCAACCACACCGCCGTTCGCTTGCACGTGGGTGTTGGCGCCGTCCGGGAACGTTTGTCTGGCAGATTTGAGGGCGAAGAAGTCAATTCCCTCCCGATGGCGCGGCCTGGGGGAGTGGCGTTGCTGTGGCGTTGGTAAGTTCGGCAGCTTCATCTGCAGTCATTCCAGCGATATCCTCGAAAATGGCCAACGCCTGGAGCACCGTTTCCACCTGTTCAATTTTCAACCTCAAACCGCCGTTGCGCTGGTACATGCTCGCGTCCTTGGCATGATGTTTCAAGTACTCCAAGACACGTGCAAACGTGGCGCTTTGGAAGTATGCACTTTCTTCATCGGACACAAACGCCGCGATGAGTTTGCCGCTTTTGAGCACGAGTTTTTCCATGCCCAGCAACTGCGCCACCCAACGGAGGCGAATGGTGCCCAACAACTCTTCGGTTTCATCTGGAAGCGGGCCAAAACGGTCTTCGAGTCGGTTTCGGAAACCTTGCAGGTCGGTGGCATTGTTGAGGTTGTCGAGCTCCCGGTACAGCGAAATCCGTTCCGGAATGTCACTCACATAGTGGTCGGGAATGAGCAGGCTGAGGTCCGTTTCAAGGACCGTCTCTTCTACGTATTGGCCTGACGCGGCCTGCTCCGATTCCATGAGGTCTTTGAACTGCTCCTCCTTCAACTCCTTCACCGCTTCGGCGAGGATGCGTTGGTACATGTCGAAGCCCAAATCGTTGATGAAGCCACTCTGTTCCGCGCCCAGGAGGTCCCCTGCGCCGCGAATGTCGAGGTCGCGCATGGCGATTTGCATGCCCGAGCCGAGGTCCGAGAACTGTTCGAGGGCCTGGAGTCGTTTCCGAGATTCCGCGGGAAGGGCACTCAGTGGAGGTGCCATGAGGTAACAGAAGGCCTTTCGGTTTGAGCGCCCGACCCGTCCCCGCAATTGGTGCAGGTCGCTGAGCCCAAACTTGTGTGCCTCGTTGATCAGCATCGTGTTCGCGTTCGAGATGTCAATCCCGCTTTCGATGATGGTGGTTGCCACCAGCACGTCGAAGGCGCCGTCGATGAAACGCGCCATCACGTCTTCAAGGTCTTTGCCTTCCATTTGGCCGTGGCCGATGCCAATGCGCGCATCAGGAACAAGACGCTGAATCATCCCGGCCACTTCTTGGATGTTGCCTACGCGGTTGTGGACGAAGTACGCCTGGCCGCCCCGGCTGAGCTCGTAGGCGATGGCGTCCCGAATGACCTCCTCATTGAAGCCCGAGATGACGGTGTCGACAGGGTGGCGGTTGGGTGGCGGCGTTCGGATGATGCTGAGGTCGCGCGCGCCCATCAGGGAGAACTGCAGCGTCCTGGGGATCGGGGTCGCGGTGAGGGTCAGGGTGTCGACGTTGGCTTTGAGCGTCTTGAGTTTGTCCTTGACGCCCACCCCAAACTTCTGCTCCTCATCAATCACAAGCAGGCCCAGATCCTTGAATTTCACGCGCTTCCCGACGAGGGCATGCGTGCCCACCAGGATGTCCACCTCGCCGGACTCTACGCATTTCAGGGTCTCCGTCAAGGCTTTGCCCGTCTTGAAGCGGTTGATGTATTCCACGGTGACGGGGAATTCGCGCAGGCGTCGGCTGAAGCTCTTGAAGTGCTGCATCGACAGGATGGTCGTGGGCACGAGCACGGCCACTTGCTTGCCGTCGCAGGCCGCCCGGAACGCCGCCCGAATGGCAATCTCTGTTTTCCCGAAGCCCACGTCCCCGCACACGAGTCGGTCCATGGGCGTGGACTTGAGCATGTCTTCACGGACCGCTTGCGTGGCGGCATTCTGGTCGGGCGTGTCCTCGTACATGAAGCTGGCCTCCAGCGCATGTTGCAGGTACCCGTCTTCCGGGTAGGCGTGTCCTGGGGCGGATTTCCGCTTGGCATAGAGCTGCAAGAGGTCGTATGCGATTTGCTTGACGCGGCCCTTGGTCTTTTGCTTGGTCTTCGCCCAGGTGTTGGTGCCGAGCTTGTTGATTTTGGGCTGGGTGCCTTCCTTGCTGCTGTACTTCGAGATGCGGTGCAGGCTGTGAATGCTCACGTAGAGGACATCGCCGCCGCGGTAGGTGAGGCGGATGGCCTCTTGCATCTTCCCGTTCACCTCAATCTTGTGGAGTCCGCTGAACTCCCCGATGCCGTGGTCGATGTGGACCACAAAGTCTCCCACTTCGAGCGCCATCAGTTCCTTGATTGTCAGCGCTTCCTTGTTCTTCCGAAACCCTTCCTTGAGGCGGAAGCGGTGGTAGCGCTCGAACAGTTGGTGGTCGGTGTAGACCAAAATCTTGAGCTCCTTGTCCACAAACCCCTCACTGAGCTCCATTGGAATGGGCTTGTAAGGCACCGGTTCCTCGCCCTCTTCAAGGCGGTCGTGGAAGACGTCGTGCAAGCGTTCAAGCTGCGTGGCTTGTCCGCTGACCACGACGTTGACGTAGTCGTTTTTGTGGTTGGACCGGAGGTTCGACGCGATGAGGTCAAACTGCTTGTTGAACGCGGGCTGAGCAGACATCCCGTACTTCAGGATCGTCCGGTTGGCCCATGTCGTGCCACCTCCGAATTCCACCACGCTGAATGGGTCGAGCAACCCTTCAAGAGCTTCACCCTCCAGGAACAACTCTTCCGGAGGGGTGCGCTTCACTTCGCCACTCAACCGATCGTAGTGGGAACGCGCGCGCTCCATGGCCTTGTCAAGTCCAGCTTCGCACCGCTTGGCATCGGCCATCCAGATGACGGCATCTAAAGGAAGGAAGCTGAAGAAGGGTTCGTGGGCGTCGTGCAGCCGTGAATTGCCCACATTGGGGACGACCGTGGCACGTGTCATTTTGGCCACGCTCAGCTGGGAGGTGGGCTCAAATTTACGGATCGAGTCCACCTCGTCGCCGAAGAATTCGAGGCGGTAGGGGTGGTCGAAGCTGTATGAGAAGATGTCGACGATGCCGCCGCGCATGCTGTACTGACCGGGCTCGTAGACGAAGTCCACCTTCTCGAACTCGTATGCCAAGAGCACCTCGTCCAGGAAGTCCATGGTGTAGGACTCGCCGATGGAGATGGTGAAGGTTTGGTCGCTGAGTTCTTTGCGGGTGATGACCTGTTCGGCCAGCGCTTCCGGAAAGGTGACGATGCACAATCCGTCGCGCCCGCCATTGATCTCGTTCAGCACCTCGGCCCGCATCGCCACGTTCGCGTTTTCGACCGTCTCCTCTTCGGTGTAGGGCACGCGGGCCGAACGGGGATAAAACAGCACAGGCCGGGTGTCGTCAAGCACGGACTGCAAGTCGTTCATGAAGTACGCGGCTTGCTCCTTGTCGTCCAGCACAAACAAGTGGTGGCGCGGGTTGGACCGTTCGTCTTCGTGACTCAAAAAGCCGGCAATGCTCAACGGAATGGCCGACCCCACGGCACCGTGCATTTCCACTTTCGCGCCTCGTTGCGACACGGCACCACGCAATGCCCCAGTTCTGGGGTCACGCACGTAGAATTGAAGGAGATCCGTGGGCCGCATGAAGCGGCAAAGTTACGGGACGGTGTGGGCGTCTGGGGTGGTCGGCGGCGCTTTCGTGGCGAAGGCGTCCACAGGGGCGAGTCGGCACGCTTCAAGCGCTTCGACGAGGTGCCGTGTTCCGACGTAGTACGGGGTGCGCTCGTGGAGCGACGCGGGCACCTTGTCCAAGATGCGCCCGCAGTCGTCCACCGCCTTGCCTCCGGCCTGCTCGGCGATCCATGCCAAAGGCGAGCATTCGTAGAGCAGCCGAAGCTTGCCCTGTGGCTTGTCCGTTGTGGAGGGGTAGAGGTAGATGCCGCCGTGGATGAGGTTTCGGTGGAAGTCGGCCACAAGGGATCCAATGTACCGCCCGCGGAATTCAGCGTCTACCGCTTCGCGGCAACCTTCAATGAAGGCCTGTGTGGCTGGACCGCTTTTGGCCTTGACCGCGTCGTTGATGCTGTAGGTGGTGCCGCGGTTTGGGAACGTCATTCCAGGGTGGGACAAGAAGAACTCCCCGACCGCAGGGTCGAGGGTGAAGCCATTGACCCCTGTGCCGGTGGTGTAAACCAGCATCGTGCTCGAACCGTAAAGGACGTAGCCGGCGGCGACTTGGGCAGTGCCAGGTTGGAGAAAGTCCGCTTCGGTAAGCGGCTCGCCCATGGGGGTGATGCGACGGACGATGCTGAAAATCGTGCCGATGCTGACGTTCACGTCAATGTTGGACGACCCGTCGAGCGGATCGATCAACACGATGTACTTGCCGGTGCGGCCCTCGCCGTTCTCCCCGCACAGCACAAAATCATCTCGCTCTTCAGACCCAATGCCGCATACGCTTTTCCCGGCGGAAAGAATGCGCATGAACGTGTCGTCCGCGAAGACGTCGAGTTTCTGCTGCTGCTCGTCTTGGATGTTGGTGTTCCCGGACGCCCCTAGAATTGAGGTCAAACCTGCGCGGTTGACCTGTTGGTTCACGATTTTGGCCGCCACCCCGATGTCAGTGAGGAGCCGCGTGAGCTGACCAGACACAAACGGAAAGTCCGCTTGCCGGTCCATGATGAATTCGCCAAATGTCTGGGCCTTGCTCATTTCAAGTGCCTTTGAATCAAAGGTAGGCACTTCGCCCTCAGTCCATCAGGGCGGCGGCAAGTTCATGGAACTCCGCCACACTCAACTGCTCTGCGCGCTGCCCCAAGAACCGTTCAGGCATCTTCGAAACGTCAAACCCGCCACTTTTCACGCTGTTTCGAAGCGTCTTTCGCCGTTGACTGAACGCGGCTTTCACCACGCGACGAAGGTGTTCGAAGGTGATGCCGTGTGGCAAATCCGTCACGTCGTTTCGAACCAAGCGAATGACGCCACTTTTCACCTTTGGAGGCGGGTCAAAGGCCTGTTCGTGGACTGTGAACAGGTACTCGATGTCGTAGTACGTCTGCAGCAACACGCTGAGGATGCCGTACGTCTTTGAACCGGGACCTTCGGCGACGCGCTCGGCCACCTCTTTTTGGAACATGCCTACGCACTCGGGCACGCGGTCTCTCCAATCCAAAACCCGGAACAAGATCTGGGAGCTGATGTTGTAGGGGAAGTTGCCCGCCACAATGAAGGGTGCACCATCGGGAAACGCCTCATCCGGATTCCACTTCAACAGGTCCACCCCAAACACCTTGTCGCTCTCCAGCACCCCTTGGGTCGTGAGGTAGAGCACCGACTCGTCGTCGAGTTCCACAGCGCGAACGTTGAGGTCGCCGCGGTGCAGCAAGGGCCTCGTCAGCGCTCCCGTTCCGGGCCCGACCTCCAACACATCGGTGCAGCCCTTGTGCTTGGTGACGCCTTCGGCGATGCGTCTGGCGGCGTCAAGGTCTTTGAGGAAATGTTGGCCGAGGTGTTTTTTGGCACGAACGCGCATGGCTGACGAAGTCGAGGGAGACTCAGTTTTGTGTTGGGTCAATGTCGGCAGTGGGGTGTCCTTCCGCGATGAGGGGAAGCAGGGTGCGAAAGGCCACGGCTTTGCTGCCCCATTTGGCTTGGTGGTCGGCTTGCAGTGCCGGCGCACATTCTCGCTGGTACGTTTCAAAAGCGGCCGCATCTCTTGCCATGTACTGAACGGCGAACGTGATGCCGCCTTCCGCCTCGCCTTGGACGTGGCACAACCGGAAGTCGCGGAAATGTCCCGTCGCCAAGACGTCAGGAATGTGTTCCTCCATCATGTATTTGACCCAGTCGTTGGCGCAGTCTTCGGTGACGCTGACGGTGACGTTGTAGAGTACCATGGGGTTATGTTGAGGTGGGGGTCAGTGCAAAAAGGCGTTTCACTCGAGTTCGTCTCCTCGAAGGGTCCGGAAGCGCTTCCGGGCTTCCACGGCATAAAGGGAACCGGGGAATTCAAACAACAGCTTTTCGTATAGCGATTGGGCAGTCGTTGGATCCATGAGACGGTGGTGCGTCAAATCGGCGAGCATCCACAGCGCGTCGTCCCCTGTGATGTCGTCGAAGTGCAACTCGACCACTTCGCGGTACAACGCCATGGCGGTGTCGAGCTGTCCCTGCTGGAGGAACATGTCGGCCGACATCATCAACATTTCGTCTTCCAAGGCATGTCCGGGAAACGCGGTCGTCAGCGAGTCGAGGGTGGTCCTGGCGAGGTCGTATTTCCGTTGCATGCGCAACAAGTCAGCCCGGGCGTACATCTCCATGGGCAGGGTCAACGTGTCCAAATTGAAGTTGTCGGTGATTAGCAAACTCAGCTCGATGGCGTCGTTGGAGATGAGTTTGGACGTGGATGCCTTGAGGGCGTCGAGCTGGCTCTGGGCCCAGTTGAAGTCTCCGCCGTAGTAACTGACTCGGGCGTTGCGGAATTTGGCCTCATGCCCGAGCGGATCGTCCTTGAAATCGAGCACAATCTGGGAGAACAACAGCGAGGCGTCCCAAATCAGCCCTTCAAACACATAGATGTCTCCAAGGGTCAATTTGCACGCGGCCGCCACCCGCTCGTTGAGGTCTTGTTCCGCCAAGAGGGTTTCCAAGGCAGCCACCCCTTCATCAGCGCGTTGAAGGTGGAAGGCGAGGAGGTAGGCCCGGTCCTTGACCATCATGGCCGTCTCGGACCTCACACCCAAGTCACGCAAACTCGTGGCATAGTCTTCTGCGAGCTTTGCCAGGGCCTCGCGATTGACGGGGACCTCCGAAGTCAACGCTTCGAAGCGCACTTGCAAGACTTCGTTGCGCGCCGTGAAGAAGTAAGGATTGTCAGGACCTTTGGCTGCGACGTAGCGGTAACACTCCAGTGCCGTTTCAAGGTCGCCATTGGCTTGAGCTGTGTTGCCCAATTCCATCAAGCGCACCCCTTGTTCTTGCAATCGCAAATCGAGGGCCTTGGCGTGAATGACAGAGGAAGCGAAATCTCGGATTTGGTTGAAATGCCAAACCAACAATTCCGGGAACACCACGTTGTCCGGGTACGCTTGGACCGCCCTGAGCAAGGCCACGCGCACGAGTTCCCGATTGTCCTCGATGGTGGTCAGCCGCAGGTTGCGGTTGAGGCTGTTTTGGACGGTACGCAGGTAGTTGGGCTTGGTGCTCAAAAGAGCCATGTACGCGTTGACCATGCCTTCGAAGTCGCCTCGCATGCCTTGAAGGTTGGCGAGTTCGTAGTCGAAACCAACGGTGCCGAGTTTTTCCGCACGTTGGTAGGTGGCAAGCGCCATGTCGAGTTCGTCCAACTTGATGAAGGCGTTGGCCAAGGAGACCGCAGCAGGACGCCCGGGTTGCAAGCCTTCAAGGGCCTCTGTGAAGGCCTCCATGGCTTGGTCACGCTTGTCAAAATGCAAATACAATGACCCCAAGTCCACCAACGCCGTCGACCGGGAGTTTTTGTGCCGTCGCTTCAGCCTGTATTTGACCACGTCTTCTGCGGTGTCGAAATCATCCAACGCCAACAACGTGGCGTAGTACATCTTGTAGACCGCATTGGTTTTGTTCTTCTTCCAAATGCCCTCGAGGTAAAGCTTGGCTTGCGGATAGCTCCCTTCGTTGAAATAGTATTCGGCCAGCTCCATGTCCGTTTGGGCGAGGGCATCAGGAGCGTACCCCAATGCCAGCAACCCTGCCAACAGCCAAGTCGCAATGCCCCAGCACAGCTGGCTTCGCTCGCGCGTGTTTGACTGAAAAGGTTGGATCACTCGCTGAGGGGATTGGCGATGGTTTGTGCCCACTCGGCACGTTTGGCGAGAATGAGGCTGTCGATGGACATGCGGGATTCACCTTCAAGGTCCATCCCTAGGTCAAAAAGTCGGACGGTTTCATCCACGGCCAAACGCCACTGGTCCGCGATTTCTATTTCGCGCGAAGATTCCCGTTCGAAGTACGCTTCGTTCATGGGCGTCCCGTTGGCGTCCTCCGTGGCGCCTTGTTGAATCGCGTCGCTCAGGTTGCCCATTTGGGCCAAGCAAAGCGCGCCTTGCTTCTTCAGCATCGTGAGCCGGGTCGGTCCGTCTTTCAAGTAGCGACGCACCCTCGCCCAATCTCCGATGAGTTGGCCGTCGTCGACAGTGAAGGTCAACGTCGTGTCTGCCATCAACCAGTCCAAATCTTTGAACCGCATCGCGACCCGTTCCCGGCACGCCGCCACGCTGTCCACATCCCACTGCTCGAGGAAGTCTATGCCGGCTTCAACCCGTTCCTCGGCCTCTCCGAGAGCGGCGAGATGGACGTCGCCTGGTTGGGTGCACCCCATCCAAAACCCCATGACGCAAAAGGCAAGCGGGGACACCAAGGTGTGCAACGTCTTCATGCGTCGATGCGGTCAAATCCAACGTATGGCACGAGGGCCTTGGGGATGACCACCCCATCGTGGTCTTGGTGGTTCTCGAGCAAGGCCGCCACGATTCGCGGCAGGGCAAGCGCCGAACCGTTGAGCGTGTGGACGAATTTGTTCTTGCCATCCTCGTCCTTAAAGCGGCACTTTAATCGGTTCGCTTGGAACGTTTCGAAGTTGGACACCGAACTCACTTCCAACCAGCGTTCTTGGGCGGCTGACCAGACTTCAAAATCGTACGTCATTGCACTCGTGAAGCCCATATCTCCGCCGCACAGGCGAAGGATGCGGTACGGCAACTCGAGCCCCTCGAGCAGTCCTTTGACGTGCTCCACCATGGTGTCAAGCGTGGCATAACTCTCATCGGGGTGTGCCACTTGCACAATTTCCACTTTGTCGAACTGGTGTAGGCGGTTCAGTCCACGGACATCTTTTCCGTAGCTGCCAGCTTCGCGACGGAAGCACGGCGTGTATCCGCAAAGTTTTTGAGGCAGGTCGCTTGCGCTCAGGACCACATCGCGGAAGATGTTGGTCAGAGGCACCTCAGCCGTGGGGATCATGTACAAGTCGTCGTCCTGCATGTGGTACATCTGTCCCTCCTTGTCGGGAAGTTGACCTGTGCCGTAACCCGAGTCCGCATTCACCACGTGAGGTGGGATGTATTCCGTGTATCCGGCTTCGTCGGCGCGCTCGAGGAAGAAGCGGATCAGTCCGCGCTGGAGCTTGGCCCCCTTGCCCTTGTAGAACGGGAATCCGGCGCCGGTGACCTTCGCGCCCAGGTCAAAGTCGATCAGGTCAAATTCCTTGGCGATGTCCCAGTGCGGCTTGGCATGGCCGCCCGCTGCGGGGGGTGCTCCACTGCGAAACACTTCCACGTTGTCGTCGGCGTGCTTGCCAGCCACTACAAGGTCGCAGGGGGTGTTTGGCAACTGGACCAGGAGCTCATTCAATTGGTGCTCCGCGGTGTCCATGGCTTCTTTGAGCGCATTGGACTTGTCTTTGAGCCCGGCGGTTTGGGCCTTGATGGCTTCTGCTTCTTCTTTCTTGCCTTCGCGCATCAACCCTCCGATTTGACGGGAGAGGGCGTTGCTCTCGGCGAGCACTTGGTCGAGCTCGGTTTGGGTGGCCCGGCGTTGGGCATCGAGCCCGAGAATTTGGTCGACGGTGGCCGCCGCATCGACGTGGCGTTTGGCCAAGGCCGAAATCACGCGGTCGCGCTCCTCGCGCAAGCATTGAAGGGTGAGCATGTCAGTGGTTCTGTGTTCTCCAAAAATAAGAACTCCCGACCTGTTGGGGCCGGGAGTTCACAAGCTTTCAAGTGGATTGCAATCAGGCGTCTCCCGCGGGAATCACGGAGACAAACGAACGGTTGTTCGCCTTCTTGCGGAATTGGACTTGACCGTCAGTCAATGCGAACAAGGTGTGGTCCTTGCCCATGCCGACGTTCTCGCCTGGGTGGTGTTGGGTGCCGCGCTGACGCACGAGAATGTTTCCAGCAATGCAGTGCTGACCACCAAAGATTTTTACACCCAACCGTTTGCTTTGGGACTCACGTCCGTTCTTCGAACTCGCTGCCGCTTTTTTATGTGCCATGGTATCGGGGGTTAGAGACCCTTGAGGTCTGCGTTATTCTTCTGTCTTTTTAGGCGCTGCCTTTTTGGCTGCGGGCTTTTTGGCCGCAGGCTTCTTCGCTGCGGGCTTCTTCGCTGCGGGCTTTTTGGCCGCAGGCTTCTTGGCGGCTGGCTTCTTGGCTGCGGCCTCCTTCTTGGGGGCGGCTTCAGCTTTAGGCTCAGCTTCCTTCTTGGGCGCTGCCTTTTTTGCCGCGGACTTCTTGATGTCCGTGATCTTGATTTCTGTCAAGGATGCACGGAAGCCATTCAGCTTCTGGTATCCTTTGCGACGCTTCTTCTTGAAGACAAGGACCTTGTCTCCTTTCAAATGCCGTTCAACGACGGCGTGGACGGCCATGCCGTCTATCGCGGGGGCGCCAACAGCGACGTCACCTCCTTTGTCGACGAGGAGGACACGGTCAAATTTGACCTTCTTTCCTTCCTCAGCGTCAAGGCGGTTGACAAATACCTGCTGGTCTTTCTCTACCTTGTACTGGTGCCCTGCGATCTCTACGATTGCAAACATGAGTATTGATTTTTTCCCACAAAGGGGCGGCAAAGATAGTGGGAAAGTCCGAAAAGCCCAAACCTATTTCCCTCCGCGACTCACCAGCCAAACCCCCACCAACACCACCACCCCACCAAGGAGATGAAGGAGGGTCAACGGCTCGTTGTCCAACCAGCCCCACATCGTGGCAAAAAGCGGAATGATGTAGGTGACGGTGCTGGCAAAAAGGGCGTTGGTTTTTTGGATGATGCGGTTGAAGGCGATCAAAGCCAGGCCGGTGCCGACCACCGCGAGGACCGTCACGGCAATCAATCCTCGGGCCCCGTCGGGGTGGGTCGCGGCCAAGGATAGTCCCGGACCGGCAAGGGCCACAGCCAGTGCAGGTAAACTCATAAGACCGAGCGACAACGCAGCCACTGCCGCGGCGGGCACGTGACCGAGCTTGTTGCGAATCAGGTTGACGCTGAGTCCATAGCACGCCGTGGCGAGCACCACCCGGCCCGCACCCCAAACCATGCCTGGCTCCAACGACGCTCCCATGCCAGGTTGGAAGGCCAGGACCGCTGCGCCAATCAGGCCCACGACCAACCCCCACACTTGCAGCCGCTTGATGCGCGTGCCGAAGAGCGCCACCCCACCCACAAACGTGAACATGGGTGTCAAGGCATTGAGCATGCCGGCGACGGAGGAGGGGATGAGCGTTTGGGCTGTGGTGAAGAAATAGGCGGGCAGCAAGTTGCCCACCCCACCCACGAGAAGGAGCCAAGGCAGCGAGGTGCGCGTGAGGTGCTTCCGGTGAATCCAGGCCACAGGCAAAAGGGCAAAACCTGCAATGGCAATTCGGCCCATCGCCACATCCAAAGCGGGGAAGAGGGGGGCGCCTTGCGTGTCAAACAGGGCGAGTTTCATCAAGATGAACGAGCTGCCCCAGATGAAACCAAGAACGAGCAGGGCCATGCCCATGGCTGTATAGGAGGTCCGCATGAGGATGCAAAATTACCACAAGACGCATGGGTGCGCATGGCACGCCATCTATCTTTGAACCATGCGTTTCCCCTCTCTTTTGGCCGCATTTGCTGCGTTTTTTTTGGCGGCTTGCGGTGGCGACAAACCCTCCGCGGTCGACACGGTGTACACCGAAACTCAATTGGAGGGCACCGTTGACAAAACGGTGGCCCAAATGTCTGTTGAAGGCATGATGTGCGAGATCGGATGTGTGGCCAAAGTCCGCAAAGAGCTTTTGGAAGTGCCGGGTGTGGCATCGGCGACGATCGACTTTGAAAAAGACCGAGCATTGAATGTGGCCACCGTCGAGTATGACGCGGAGGTGGTGGATGCGGAAGCGTTGGTGGCCAAAGTCACGGCCATCGGCGACGGCATGTATCCCGTGCACCGAATGGAGGTGACGCGCTACGGCCAAGTGGACGTGCGCCCATGACTGGAGTGCGGCTTCCGCTGGCACGCGCCTCGTTTTGGCTGGCCTTCCTCGTGGTCATGGCAGGCAGTGTGGTGCGCATGACCGGAAGTGGCATGGGTTGTCCAGACTGGCCCAAGTGCTTTGGGCTGCTTGTGCCTCCCACCGAAGCCTCGCAGGTGACGTGGACGCCTGGTGCGCATTACGACGAGGGCCGCATGCTCGTCAACAACGATACCTTGTGGGTTGCCCAATCCGCCTTCGTGGCCCGCGACTTCGACGTGGAACGCGCCCGGGGTCAATGGCAACCGTACCTCAAGCACGACTACGCCACCTTCAACGCCGCCCACACCTGGATTGAATTCATCAACCGATGCCTCGGCGCCCTCGCGGGCATCCCCGCGCTTCTCCTGCTTTTGGCGGCGGCGTGGTCCCGGGATTTGCGCACCACCCTGCTTGCCTTGCTGGGCGTACTCGCCCTGGGCTTTGTGGCGTGGCTGGGCAAGCTCGTCGTCGACGGCAACCTCATCCCGCACAGCATCACGATCCACATGCTTGGCGCCCTCGCCATCCTCTGCATCGACAGCGTGATCATCCAGCGCCTCCGCGGCCTCACCGTCCGCTGGCATCGCTCGGCGCGCTGGGGCTTGGCCCTTGCCCTTACCGTGACCCTGGCCCAAATCCTCACGGGCACCGAGGTCCGCGAGGTCGTCGACCTGCTGCTCAAACAAGGTCTTGGTCGACCTGACCTCCCGACGTCCCTCGCCGAGAGCCACGTGCTGTACCTCATTCACCGCTCGGGCTACTGGGTGGTGTTGGCGGCGCACGCATTTTGGATTTGGCGCATGGGCCCCTTCGGCCAAAAGCACGTCCTTCGCGCCCGCAATGTGGTCGTGTTGCTCCTCATTGGACAACTCGCCACGGGCCTGCTGTTCGCATACGGCGCCTTCCCGGCATGGGCCCAACCGATTCACCTGCTCCTGGGCCTGGGCGTGTTCCTCACGTCGTGGGGCCTTTACTGGCGCACAACCTCCCGCTGAATGGCCCGCACCCCAACCACCGACATCCCCTTGGGATTTGAAGCTCCCGCTTTTGCCTTGACCGACGCGGTCACCGGCGCCACCGTGACCTCCGACGACGTTTTCGCGGGCGGTCCAACCGTGGTGGTGTTCATGTGCAACCACTGCCCGTTTGTCGTTCACATCCTCGAGGCCTTTGTTGCCTTCGCTTCGGAGTGTCGCGACAAGGGGGTCAACGTGGTGGCCATCTCCAGCAACGACGTGGTGAACTACCCGCAGGACGACGTGCCCCTCATGAAAGCGTTGGCAGAAACCCACGCCTTCACCTTTCCCTACCTCTACGACCCCACCCAAGACGTCGCCCGCGCCTACGACGCGGCGTGTACCCCCGACTTCAGCGTGTTTGACGCCAACTGCGTCTGCGTGTACCGGGGTCAGTTTGATGGGGCTCGCCCGGGCAACGACATCCCCGTGACAGGCGAAGACCTGCGCCGCGTGGTGGACCTGTTGCTCGCAGGCAAATCCGTCCCCGCGGAAGGCCAAAAGCCCTCCATCGGTTGCAACATCAAATGGCGCTGAGTCCGTCGAGTGCGGCGCTCCACCCCCAAGCTTGTGGCGAGGCTGCGGTGCCGGCCAAGGTCAGCCCGATGCGCGTGACGTGTTCGGCGGTGGTGTCGCCGATGGCGATCACGGGCGCGGTGCCTCCACTGGCCTTGTACCCCTCCGCGTTGGAGGGGCTCAGCACCAAGGCCACTTCGTGGTCAGGCAACGTCACTTCTCGGGCCTCCACATCATAGAAATGCCAGGGCTTGGCCAGAGACAGGTGCCCTTCCCAGCGTCGCATGGTGCGGTTGGCGTGGGGAATCCAAACCGTCGCTTCGCCGACTTCTTTGGCCAATGCCTTGAACACCTCTTCCGGATTACCGTTGCCTGTCCAGGCAATGTGGGTGCCAGAGGGCAACGCTTGGCGCGTGCCCTCGCCCATGGTGGCGATTCGGAAGCGCGACACGTCGTATGTGGCGGCAAAGAGTGCCGCGCATTTGGGCGAGCCCAAAAACAGCCAATCGCCCTCCGCTGGGGTGCCTGGCACGGCCTCGCCCGAGGGACGCACCTCGATGCACGAAGCCCCTTGAAGGTCTGCGCCACGGGTGGCAAACAGCGCACGGAGCGGCGCGTCAGGCGCCAAGTCTTGCGTGATGAAGGCCGAGGGCCACGGTGCTGGAGCGGTCAGATCTTGAAGGAAGGTGCCCTCTGTTGCGTCGGAGGCCGACATGTCAAACCAGGCCTGTCTCAGTGGGCCGCGGGCCTCGCCGAGGTAGGTGTAGACGTTGCGGGTTCCGCCCGGCACGTAGGCGCCAAACGGGAGCTGACAGCCGCCTTCCAATTCGCCAAGGATGCTCCGTTCCAACCCGATGGCGTGGACGGTGTCGGGGTCCGTCAAGGCCGCCACAAAAGGAAGGAGGGGGTCGCCTTCGCGCATTTGCAAGGCGAGGGCGCCTTGGGCCGGTGCGGGCACGAAGTTCAAGGGGTCGAGCACGTGAACGTGCAGGTCGGTGAGGTCGAGTTCCAGTCGGTGCACGCCTGCATGGGCGAGCATGATGGCGTCGTACTGCCCGTCGCGCAGTTTTTGGATGCGGGTCGGCACGTTGCCGCGCAACGCTTCGATGCGGAGGTCGGGTTGCCCCAGTTCGAGTTGGTTCTTCCGCCGCATGGACGAAGTGCCCACCACGCCGCCACGCTCGACGTGAAAGGGCGTGGTGAGGTCCACGGATTCGGGGCGCACCAACACCAGGTCTTCGACGGGCCCGCGGGGGGGCACGGCGGCGACCACGAGCCCGGCTGGCTGGGTCGTTTCAAGGTCTTTGTGGCTGTGTACGGCGAGGTCGACGTCGCCGTCGAGGAGGGCCTGTTCGATTTCTTTGGTGAAGAACCCCTTGCCCTCCATCTTGTCAAAGCTGACGTTCTGAATTTGGTCTCCACGCGTCTTAAGCACCACGATCTCCACGGTGGCGCCGCGGGCCTGTAGGAGGTCACGCACGTGGTGAGCATGCCACAACGCAAGGTCGCTGCCGCGGGTGCCGATGCGAATGTGGGGGGCGGTGGAAGACATGGGAGAAAGGTACGCGAGCCGGGGCCAGCGAGGTCAGGACTTGCGAAGCTGTTCGAGCACCGCTTCTTTGGCCAACTTCATGGGCAACCCGACGTACTTCTTCTCGAGGTAGGCGACGATGCGCTCCACCACTTGACGGGCCTCTGCATCTAACCCTTCGAGGTCTTCGGCAAAAATGTCGCCCATGGCCGTGTCGCGGATGGCCTTGATCATGTTGGGCAGCTCGATGAGGGCCAGTTCCACCTCTCGGGCTTGCAGCCGTT
>Ga0160422_10000771_pt1 | contig 19658 bp, 18 predicted proteins | sample Fk160mmetaG_FD_108192 | JGI IMG/M metagenome (GOLD analysis project Ga0160422, IMG submission 108192) | Marine microbial communities from the Central Pacific Ocean - Fk160115 60m metaG | ecosystem: Environmental > Aquatic > Marine > Oceanic > Photic zone | place: The Central Pacific Ocean... | reverse complement strand
TAAAACTATCGTCAATAGATAAAAATGGAGCTACAACTCTTAACGCAAGCAACGGAAATCTTCTTGCAGGTAGTTCGTATAACTGGGTTTTAGAGTACATGGGAACTTCATAATTAAATAATAGTAATTTATGCGGAAGCGTGATACAGTTAACAGATGGTAAGTGTAATACTAGTATTGTTATCGAAATACTAGTATTATGTGTAGTAAATGAATCTTAGGTTTTCATTGTCTAACCTGTATTGCCAGCTATTATTTCCTGGGTATTTCCATCTAAAGTTAACACTTTGCCCACCGGTATTTTCTCCGTATGGAATTATTATATCATATGATATATTTGCGGTTAAACTAATAGTTCCATTAGTACCTCTATTTATTCTAACAATATATCCTGAATTTAGATCGTCTTTATTTAATTGCTCATGGTTTCCAATAAATATCTTAGAGTCGTCGTTACTGTCCATTCTAAATGTGTATGTTCCAGTTGTTTTAGGTATAATACTTCCTATCCACATATATGAATAATAATTTCCATTATCACCTGGATGATTTAAAGATACTTGATTTGTTACAAAGCTAGTACTTGTAGGTGTTCTATTTGCAAACCATGTTAAATTGCTTCCCCAATATCCTTGTGAGTAGCGATTTTCTAATAATCCATCAACATATTGTATTTCAGGTTCGGGCTCGGGTTCGGGCTCTGGTTCTGGTTCTGGCTGTAATGGGTAAATCAATCGTGTATGTGATGTATTTACTCTTACAAAAGAATTTGTTATAAAGGTGCTTCTGCTTGGGTTGAAGTGTGTTAGAATTGGTTGTTCTCCGGCATAACCAGGATTGAACATGAATTTATACATTTCTAACATCTCGCTTGGATATAATTCTTCAGCAAATATTATAATATCTGAAATAGCGAAATCACTCTTATAACTTGAGTCTCTTGGATTAATCATTAGTTTATGTCCGGCACCACCTTTACCATAAGTAGTGGTATCTTCGGTATGTGCGTTTCTCATACCTAAAGCATGACCATTTGCTAACACATTAAATGGTATTTGACTATTATTGTTGCTACTTCCATTTGTTACCTGTATAATTAACCAATCAGTTATGTTTTCAACTATTCCAAATTGATTATTTGGTTTAGAAAAGTAAAAGCTATCGCTATCTTTTTGCCACTGATTATTGTACCAGTATGAATTAGGATTGTTATTTGAATTCAAATCTGCCCACGGTGTTGTCATAAAACCTGCTTTACTAGTGTATCTATTTTCATAATTTGCATCTGGGATACCATCTGACCATACAGTACCTACGCGTTTAAACGCATTATTAGAGTTATTAGTTTTCTCACCATGATGACCGAAGAATGTAACGCCTCCAGAAAACTCGTCCAAATCACCGCTAGAATCCGTCGTCGGATTAATCATATCCGTGGTTAAAATACGACGGTTATTCGAATTTCCTATGTATCTAACTAATGCACATAAGGTGTAATTTTGAGGCAGTGTTGGGAAGGTTATCTCGGTTTCCGTAGAACCAACCAATTCTTCCACGTTTCTTACTGTTGCACGATCGGAGGTGCCTTTAGTAAATAATTTACTGGTTTGATATGACAGGCTTCCTGATGTAACGGCGTTTTCTAGATGTTGACCGATTCCACTATTATACCATATATTTCTTGCAAAACTGTAATTTTTAGGTTTGAACCAATATAAAGGATCTTTTGAAATAGGAATCTGTGGTTCGGGTTCTGGTTCAATATCTAGTTCTGGTTCTGGTTCGGGTTCCGGTTCCGGTTCTGGTTCCGGTTCTGGCGGTAAAATAGGCGGCTGTTTTGGAGGTAAGAATATCTCGGGTTCGGGTTCGGGTTCGGGTTCGGGCTCCGGCTCAGGCTCGGGTTCCGGTTCTGGTTCCGCCGGAATGTTAGTAAGTAGTGTGTTTCTTGCGGTGGCTTCGGTTATTACCTCCGAAACTGTAGTCAAGGTATTTATTTTAGTTACCGATTCTACTACAGTCCGTTTTATTTGATCTCTTGAAAAGATTTCATTCATTTCGATTGTGTCGATTAGATTGCTCGTCAAATTTTCGAATTCATCAACGCTTTGTATTGTTGGCGTTTCTATTATCTGTGTTACAAGTTGATTTAATACTTCTGTTCCGGATAAAGGACTGTTCGTTTCTAATGCTTTTTTTACCATATTCAGTTTGATTAAGACTTTTACCGTCTCTACATCACCCGATGCTATAGGATCGTTATAAACGCTACAATTTAATTTTTCTTCAACGTCGGATACTAGATTATCTAGAGAAGAGGTGTCAACTTTAACTGTTGTGGTGTCAGGAACATATTGTTGTTCAACGATCGTAGTTATAACCGAAACAACTAAAACTTCGTTTTCAAGCGGTAAAATCGCAGATAAAGAACCTTCGAAAGGTATACCCGACGACACCTCCGAACCGCCGGTCGTAACCATTCTAATATGAGTCATACCCAAACTGGTTAGTCTGGCTACATCTAAATATGCAAAACCGTCTACATCTGTCATGGTGGAAAATTCAGGAAAGGTTACGCTATGATCATTTGGACTAGAAAATTCAACTAAAGCATAAGCTAAATAGTCGTCTACAACGCGAATAGGTTTGACAAAACTATTTAATACAGAATGGTTTCTGGATGCGAAATTATTTTTAGTTATTCTTTTGTATTTCCTAAAAAAAGAGGTATCTCTTTCTGCTTGTTTTTCTTTTTCGCTTATTCTTAATAAATCCTTCCATTGGTTCCTTTTTTTCAGTCCGTCGTTTGATGAAAAAATTTTATAATTTGGATCTGTTTTCACGCCCGCCGAATAAGAAATATTATAATTTCTTCTCGTGTCGCTTAAACCACTGGCTTTTGTTGACTGTGATATAGTTTTTAAAATACTCTTTCCTGCGTTAGGTTCGTTTAATTTATTTACAAACCTCGTTCCATCTGCCGAAATGTCCGTTACGGTCGTATAATTAGAATAATCTATTTCTGTAAACTCTTGGACCCATGATTCTCTTGGATCGGTACTTAAGAAACCATTTATGAAGCAGTCTGTAGTATCTTTAGAGCATAAAGAAAACCCTTTTGCTAAATCATACAATTCAGAATAGCTTTCAGCATTTACAACAGAAACACCCACGCCATTTGAATTCGGAGCCACTTTAGTTACTTGATATTTCAATCCTTCTAAGTTTTCGTCTACATAATATGCTGTCGTGTCGTCTCTTAAATTTTCGAATTTAACCTTTTGTTTTAGAGTATCGGTTCTCTCACCGGAATTTAAATCTGGAAATGCGCTTTCGTATTTATTGTGTGCGTATGACTTTTTGACAGTAGCAACGGTTTCCTCTTCGACCACCGCATCGCTGCAGTCCGTAAGATTTTTGATTACTCCAACCGTTGAACCCATAGGTGCCACCTTCACTACGTTACATTTATTAGCCAGTGCCTTGTTTCTATCTGAATAACTAAACATACTTTTTACGTTTTCATATGCTCTTTTGGATGTTTTGAGTATGTGTTTGTATGTCAAATTTTCTTGTTTTGGCTTTATTAAATTACAGTTATTCGAAACATCCGTAACCACGTTTCTTAATTCTTTTGTTTTATCACTCGAGAACTTCTCTTGTTTGTTATTGGTGAAAGTCCTTAGTGTAGACGGTTTCCGTATTTTGTATTTTGCGTCTTCATAAACAATATTAGAACAATCTACTAATTTTTTTAATTTACTTTCATCAATACACTTGGATTTTTGTTCTTTGATTTGTTCACTCGCCACTTTAATTTGGTTTGTGTTTTTGAAACTTCTTAAATCCCTTGCTTTATTTTTGTATGTTAATTTATAATCGGTATTTTTAATTATATTACATGAGGTGTCTATTCCTAATGCTTTATTTTTTAATCTAGTTATTCTATCTGTTGCAGTATTTGATGTTACATTCGATTCTAATCTCTTCATCTATATGTATAATTCGCATATATTAAATTGAAGGTATTTAATATATAAATGATTAAATTAATTATGGCGTGTTTTACATTTTGTTTATGTCGAAAATCTATCAATTGGGAGAATACAAAACCCTTTATACCTAATATTAAATCTGCAAAAGTGATCAAAGTATATGATGGTGATACTATAACAATCGCCGCAAAGGTTCATCCGTTAGATGTGAATTATTACAGGTTTTCTGTAAGGCTTGCACATATAGACTGTCCTGAAATCAAAAGCAAAAACACATATGAAAAAGAATATGCAAAGAGGGCAAAAGATGAGTTGGAAAAAATAATCTTGAATGAAATCGTACAATTAAAAATTCTAAAAGCGGATAAATATGGTCGTTTGTTAGCAGAGGTTATTTACAAAAATAAATCAATAAATAATTGGATGTTGGCTAATCGTTTAGCTGTTAATTATGACGGAAAGAAAAAGAGTGTTGTTGATTGGAGGAACGAGTTTATACAAGACGATTGTTTTTGTCAATTTGACGACTTTAATCATACAAGTATGTAAATTTCAATGTACAGCTCCAATCTAAATTATTCAAATCTATGTTTCTTCCAAATTCGTCTATGATTGATAATCTCAATTTTTTTATTGTCACCGGTCCCATGTATTTTCTTGAAACCAAAAACAGCGGATTATTTAGTTGCGTATCGTCAGTTTTTAGCGTTGTCGAAATGGGTGTCATATTGTTCTTACCTATTTTTGCAAAAATGTCTTTTGAATTGTATGAGTCGGTGTATGCAATAATATTTGATTCTATGTGGTTTCCAATGAAATCGTCTATAACCAAATAAAAATAACTACTGGATATTAAATTAACAGGCGATTCGCCTACGTATGCAGTTGCTCCTTTGTATTTTGCACTTTTAAATCCCAACATAAAACCTAGTTTCTCTCTTACTGATAAATTCGAGTATGTGTCTTCGAATTCACCCGTCGTCTTATCCGCCGGAGTGTCAGGATTTACATTAAAATGTAATTCTATACCGGCAAATTCGACATAGCTAATGTCTGCTAGATCATATCCAGAAATATCGCTTGTTTGTATGTTGTTTACACCTATGGTTATTTTATTTGAGTAATCTGAATAACTCGCTACTAATCTTTGATTTCCTGATACAGCATCGCTTGTTAGCGTTGGGCGTGCATAGTAGTAATTGTCGACCTGAAATGTCTCGCTATCATGTTGTGCTGCGATTGCTGCATCCCAATCTGTTGTAAAAACGGTATTATTTAAATAGTAGACCAGAGTATCTGTACTCCAATTTCCGTCGGGTATAGTTACGTCAAAAGTAAAATAGTTTGCTGATGTATCTGCACCACCCTGATCTTCGGCACCTTTTTGACATAAAATGACGAAATGATTGTTTCCCAAAAGTGATGAAACTTGATAGTATGAATCAGGTATGTCTATTTCGTGAAGCGACAGTTCTATTGCGTTATTAATTATATATGGTAATGTGAAAATCACATCTGTGGCGCTTGTGCTATAATAATTTTTGCGGAATTTGCTGTCGAAATGCAGATATTTTGATAAGCTTTTAAGTGAAATTGGATTAATTTTATTTTCATTTATTTCCCTCTTTTCAATCAATATGTCGTCATACTTTTTCAGTTTTGCTGTTACATCTGATAAAAATTCCAAGAACTCATTTTTCATTTCTGGGTTTTTTTTTAAACCTTCTGTTTCAACTATCTTGATTTTATTGAATAGCTCTTGGTTTGTATATGGTTCAGATAATGAAAGCATTTCTTCTAAATCTGGTTTTGTATACTTATTTACATCAAATTCAAACCTTTTCATATATATAATATAATTTATATTTAAATTGAAGCTAAAACTTATCTAAAACTTTTATTAACTTATTTAAATGGCTATTTGTAAAAGTAAAAATAAAGACAAAGATATTAATATTGAACATGATTTTAACAAAGAATTATCGCCAACTATGATAAATATCTGTAAAGAAATCCTCATATCTATAGTTGGAATGGTCGATCAAAACCAAGATTTAGATGTATTAAATAAAAAGTTATTGAAAATGATGAGAAGAAAGGAGGGTATGATTAAGAAGACAGACATTATCATGGTTTACAGGCAGATGTTACATTCGGGTAATATCCAACAAAATGAGGTTGTTTGGAGTTTATTGCAAAAGTGCAAAACTCGCAACATTTCGGGCGTGTGTGTTATTACGTTGCTTCTTGATCCCTTTCCTGATGGACAACCATTCAGCTGTAAGCACAACTGTTACTATTGTCCTGACGAATCGAAGAAAAACGGTGCAGAACATGATATGCCGAGGTCATACTTGTTGTGGGAGCCTGCGGTCCAGCGTGGTTTCAGAAACGGTTGGGATGCTATTCGCCAGATGATCGATCGTTTGGATGGGCTTTATAGGTGTGGTAATTTCGTCGATAAAATAGAGATAATTCTTGAAGGCGGAACCTATACCGAGTATCCGGTTGAATATTTGGAGCGGTTTCACAGAGACATATTCTGGAGCGCTAATACCTATTTCGACGAGGTCAAACGAGCACCGCTATCTATCTCCGAAGAGATTAAGATTAATCAAACCGCCAAAGTTCCTATTATTGGGGTCTGCATCGAAACTAGACCCGATGCGGTGAATGCCTTTTGGATTAAGAAGTTTAGGGATTGGGGGGTAACAAGAATCCAGTTGGGGTTGCAGCATACAGATAATGAAATTTTGAAAAAGGTAAATCGTGGGCACAATGTAGAATGTGCGGTGGAAACGATTAAGTTACTGAAAGACAATTGTTTTAAGATTGATCTTCATTTGATGCCGGATTTGCCGTTTACGACTCCAGAAAAGGATAAGAAAATGTTTAGGGACGTATTTTTAGGAACCGACATACAACCCGATCAGGTTAAGATTTATCCTTGTGAGGTTACGCCTTATACTGTAATCGAAAAGTGGTATGATAAGGGCAAATACAAGCCTTATGCTGAGAGCTGTCCCCAAGACTTGGTTGATGTTGTAAAGTATGCTATGGAAATATGTCCTCCTTGGGTAAGGGTTCCTAGGGTGGTAAGAGATATCCCAATGCATTACATTAAGGCTGGAAATGCGTTGCCTAATCTTAGGCAGATCATTGACGACAAGTTTAAGAAGGAAGGTGGAGCTTCTAAGGATATGCGTAGCCGTGAGACAGGTAGGCATTCGAAATACCTTTTGAAGGATGCGGTTTATGTTGTTAGAAAGTATTATGCATCGGGATCGTGGGAGTATTTTATCTCGCTTGAGAGCAAGGATGCGGTATCCTTATTTGGTTTTATTAGGTTGCGAATCCCGCCCAATAATCATCGACCTTTGTTTGAATGTTTGAAGAATAAGGGCTTGGTTAGAGAGTTGCATGTCTATGGAAATTTGGTGCCGGTGGGTGTTAAAAATGGTGGTGGTGGTTCTGTACAACACAAGGGGGTTGGACGCAAACTGCTTAAGAGGGCTGAGTGGTATGCTTTGTTTAATGGGTGTGCGGGGGTTGCAATAATTTCTGGCGAAGGGGTCAAAAATTATTACAGGAAAAATGGTTACTTTGAAGAAGAAACCTTTATGGTTAGAGATTATTTTATCATATATAGACTTTTTATGATTTTCAAATCATTATTTAAACATATAATTGGTATATAATATAATGAGGAGAGGTATTTTGTCTTCTTTGGGTAGAAATTTTTTTTCTTCATTTGGAAAAGAGATTAATCTTAGAAACGATAAGGGAATCCCTCCATTACCTTTGAATGTTGAGCAGGTTAGTAAGCTATGTAATTTATTAGAAAATCCTGGCAACGAGAACAAGGACTTTTTGTATGAACAATTTTCTCAAAGAATCGTTCCTGGTGTAGACGACACATCTTTATTGAAAGCCCAATTCTTATTTAATATATGTAAAAATAAAATTAAATCCACTATAATATCAAATAGGCGTGCGGTTAATTTGCTTGGAACTATGCAAGGAGGATACAATGTTAATATATTAGTGAATTTATTAGATGATGATGAACTTTCATATTATGCGTATAAAGAATTATCTAAAACTATTCTTATTTTTGATTCATACAACGATGTAGTTATTAAAGCTAATAAAGGTAATTATAATGCAAAGAGACTTTTGAGAGATTGGGCCGAAGCTAAATGGTTTAAATCAAGAAGCAAACTTCCAGAAAGGATGGATCTTTCAATATTTAAAGTTTCAGGTGAAATCAATACTGATGATCTTTCGCCTGCACAAGATGCTTGGAGTAGACCAGATATTCCATTACATTCATTATCTATGTTGAAAGTACCTAGAACAGACATAGAACCTGACCTTCCATATGAAACTGGTCCAATTAAACAAATTAGTGAAATTAAAGATAAAGGTTATCCGGTGGCCTTTGTTGGAGATATTGTTGGTACTGGTTCAAGCAGAAAAAGTGCTACAAATAGTTTGTTATGGCATTTTGGTAATCCCATAAATTTTGTTCCTAATAAAAATACCGGCAGTGTTTGCATTGGTAATAAAATCGCGCCTATATTTTACAATACAATGGAAGATAGTGGGGCTCTTCCGATTGAGATGAATGTTGATAATATGCGTATGGGAGATATTGTTTCGATATATCCATATGAAGGTGAAACAAGAAGATATGACGATTATGCGTTGATAAACAAATTTGAATTAAAAGCTACTACAATTGATAATGTACGTGCAGGCGGTAGAATAAATTTAATCATAGGTAAAGCACTTACAAATAAAGCTCAGGAATATCTTAAAAAACACATAGTCATTTTTAACAATAGTGAAAAAAAGACTAAAAAAAAGGTAGGTTACACATTAGCCCAAAAGATCGTAGGTAAAGCTTGTGGTATTAAAGATGGTGGTGGAATATTGCCTGGAAATTATTGCGAACCCATAGTTACAAGTGTTGGTTCTCAAGATACTACTGGACCAATGACTCGTGATGAATTGAAAGATTTGGCATGTTTGGGTTTCACTTCAGATTTAGTAATGCAATCTTTCTGCCATACTGCTGCATATCCAAAACCGGTAGATATAGTAACTCATAACACACTGCCTGAATTCATTAATAACAGAGGTGGGATTAGTTTAAAACCTGGTGATGGTATTATACATAGCTGGCTTAACCGCATGTTGCTGCCTGATACAGTAGGAACTGGTGGTGACTCACATACTCGTTTTCCTATAGGCATTTCTTTCCCGGCTGGTTCTGGATTAGTAGCATTCGCTGCTACTACTGGAATAATGCCATTGGACATGCCAGAATCTGTATTGGTTAAATTTAAAGGTGAAATGCAACCAGGAATAACTATAAGAGATTTGGTACACTCTATACCTTATTTTGCTATCAAAAATAATTTATTAACAATTGGAAAAAATAACAAAAAAAATGTATTTAATGGTAAAATATTAGAAATAGAAGGATTGCCTAATCTTACATGCGAACAAGCATTTGAATTGTCCGATGCTTCAGCCGAAAGATCTGCAGCTGGGTGTACTATAAAATTAAATAATGAACCTGTTATAGAGTATTTAGAATCTAATATTACTTTATTGGAATGGATGATTAAAAATGGATACAAAGACGAAAAGACCATAGAAAGAAGAATAAATAAAATGAAAGAATGGTTAAATAATCCTAATTTGATGACTAGAGATGACAATGCAGAATATGCCGAAATTTTGGAAATTAATTTAAACGATATTAAAGAGCCTATACTATGTGCTCCAAATGATCCAGATAAGGCTGTTCTGTTGTCTGAAGTTTCCGGCGATGATATAGACGAAGTCTTTATCGGAAGTTGTATGACTAATATTGGACATTTTAGAGCCGCAGGTAAATTGTTAGATGGTTATGAAGGAACTCTTAAAACTAAATTATGGATGGCCCCTCCTACCAAAATGGATGAGAAAAAATTAAAAGATGAGGGTTTCTATGACATTTATAAAAAATATGGTGTTAAATTAGAGATGCCTGGTTGTTCATTATGTATGGGCAATCAGGCACGTGTCAATGATAGAGCAAAAGTTTTGTCTACTTCTACGAGAAATTTTCCAAATAGACTTGGTAAAGGTGCTGATGTTTATTTAGCTTCAGCTGAACTATCTGCTATTACGGCTATTGAAGGAAGAATACCAGATAAAACTACATACTTAAATTATTTTAACAAAATAGAAAAAGATAAAAGTGAAATATTTACATACTTAAATTTTAATCGTCTTCCTGAGTATATATAACGTGTGTTTTTGGTTAATGACTTTTTATTTAAAATTGAAAACTTTGTTAGGTAATTATATTAGATTATAGTAATATGGCTATTCGTTATCAGTTGGTTAATGACGGTGAAAACATTAAAAATAAATTATATTTCATAGTATTGGCTTTCTTTACGGTTTCTATGACGGCCACTTTTTCGGTTTTATGTATTAAGCGTCAATATGGGGAATATCGTGGACCATTCTTGCCTGGGGTTTGTGAGCCATGGTGGAAGGACGATACCAATCCGCCAGTTCCAGTATCTATGCCCACCAATACTGTCAATTGTGGACCTAAAAAAATTGTTTGGGACTATGTAAACGCTACGCAGATCCTCGCGGGATATATTCAATACTGTCAGATTACAAACGAGCCCACGCCTTCTCCCATAGTATCCCCACAAGTATATAGTCATCATTATTAAATTAGCAACGAACACAACTATTAATTATTGAGAATTTGTAATTCTTGCCGCCACTTTTGGCGACTGGTCTTGCAGTGGTTGGATTATCGGCTTTTAATACCGCTTTGCCTTTTTTCTTAGCCAAATATCTGGCATATGAATCGTGTTTAACATTAACTCCTTTTTTAACCTGTTGTTTTTGGGTTCCTACATTTGAGCTTCGGTCGGCTAATCCTAGATTTGTGTTATTCGAATCATACACTATATTGCTGGCTAAATTCATCGAATATTCGCTTGATGTAACTCTTACTACATTTTGAATTACTTTTTGGCGTTGATCTAATAAACTCTGATTATCGTAATTGCATTCACTCATAGTTATATACACTATATCTATATAAAATTGATTTATAATTATTTATATAGATATAATTATAATTATGAGGATTGCTATGTTTGTTGTTATGCTTTTTAATATAGTGGCTTCGTTGAGCGTTAATAAGCCTTATGTTCCTGATATGAAAAAACGTATATTGATGAATAAAATTCTATTGTATGGTGGTGTCTATCCTACTCTTAGTGGATTAGCTGTTCCATACTTAATGTTCTTTGTTCCCAAGACGAAAAGCGGTGGGAACTCCCAGTTTGCTCTTGACCGAAACGGAAACAGTATAGATCTAGAAGATTGGATCGATAGTCATGGAATCAATTCAAGAAGCCTGGTGCAGGGATTGGATGGAGATCCGAGTTATCTAATCGTGGATGATAATAAAAGCATAAAGGATTTTGCATTGAATGCTATATGCACACATCTTGGGTGTGTTGTTCCGTGGGTTCCAGCAGAAAATAAATTTATGTGTCCCTGTCATGGCTCGCAGTATGATACAAATGGATATGTGGTTCGTGGGCCTGCACCTCTGCCTCTAAAACTGCAGGAAGTATCGGTAGATGAAAATAAGAAAATCACTATATCAAAATGGACCAAGACGGATTTCAGAAACGGAATGGAACCATGGTGGGTTAAATAAAATTGATTCATCATATTTCCTTATTTTTGCAAATAGTATGCGTTATGACAATAGTACACTAATTTATATAGATGTCGATAATCCTAAAATAGAGGGTACATCTGCATATAATAGATATGAATTATATAAAAAAGCCACCACCATTAAAGAAGCCAAAAAACTGGGTGCCACCGCGGAAGACATCAGATATGATGTGGGAAAAGGTTATATACGTGTTACTAGTAACAGTGACATGACGTCGTTTAACAGTATCATAATGGAATTGATTAAAGAAAATAAAAAGTTGACTAAAAGGTTGGATGAGTTGGAGCTTTATGTTAAAAAACAGAATAAACAAAATAACTACATAGAATATCTGAATGAGATAAAACCTAAAAGTAAATTTGAAGATTTCGTGGCGAAATTCGATAATGTTACCGAAGATCAGTTCGAATATTTATATGAAATGTCGTTGGCTGAAACTATAAGTAAAATATTTGTTGAAAATTATGATGAAAGTAATAGTGTAATTAAGTGTTTTGAGAAAAAACGTTGTGAATTCTATATATATGATGGTGAATGGAAGCGTGATATAGATTGTGAAAATATGAATAAATTATTTAAAGCAATTCGTAGAAAAATCCTTGATTTGTTTGGTGTCTGGGAAGAAAGATGTTTTGATGATGGTTCTGAAAGAGTTATGACTATGTATTGTGAAGTGAATCTAAGGATTTATGAGGATTATAAGGTTGATTTTCATAAATTTAAAAATTTTATATTTAATAAATATAAAATTAATATAGTTTCCTAATCTAGTTTATCTATATCTTCGTTTGAATCTTGGTCTAGATCCTGCACCGTTTTCTCCTCTCATTAAATTAAATAAAAAATATAAAATAGTCAACGCAAACAGGACTTTTATTATCATGTTGAGTAGGATTCTTATGTTTGTGAAAAAATTTCTTTCTGCTCGTCGGATATTTTTTTCATCTTTATTTTTATCTACATAAATTTTTTTTAAAATTTTGTTTGGATTCACATTGTTTGTTAAATCACCAACATTCATTATATATATATAATTATTATTATTATTATTATTATTCATAATCCCTTATAGCGATGCCAACTGGGAATCTTGGGATATTTTCATCTGTTAGTTCGAAATATTTCACTGTTATTTTTTTACCTATATAGTCTTTTCCGTTTTCGAACATTTCTTTTCGTTCCTCACGTGTTCCTCTTGGTCGAACTTCAAAGAACTTGTCTTCGCCACCAGCATTAGTTTTGCATTTGAATATGATAGTTCCTTTGTCGTTTCCTTTGCCTTCTTTAAAATCTACTATTTCAAATTCATCATCCTTAAATGATTTGAATTTTAACAATGATGAACTCCTATGATCAGGCTGATATATTCCTTTCATAGTTCGTATGATTAATCCTTCATAACCGTCTTCTACATATTTAGTATGTGCTTGCTGAAGTTCGCTAAAATTATTAACTATTTTAAGATCGCAAATTTTCAAATCTGGTGATAGACTGTTTAATAGTTTCCATCTTTCGTCAAAAGTCATATTTTTATTATTTACATCATACAAATCATACAAATGATATTCTATGTGTTTTTCCAATGGGTCTGGTGTTTTCCTTTTAATTATACCAGTCGCTTGTTGAAAGGTGAGTTTTGGGTTTAATCCGAAACTACCTAATTCTCCGTCTAATTTAATATTTTCTGGAAAATTTATCTTGGTTAGTTCGGATTTTATATGATCCAAAACTTGTATTTTAGTTCCTTTGCGGCTTTCTAAAATTACCTTGCCGTCCTTTTTATATGCTACACATCTTACACCATCCAGTTTGGGCTGACACATATATGGATAGTCTGTGTTTTTATCCTTATCAAATAGTTTGGCTAGCATAGGTCTAAAGGTCTCGTTTTTGGTTTCCACATACAATTCATCGTTTACACTATAAAGCTCTTTTTCTTGTTTGTCTTTCCACATTTTAGTTGCCTTTTTGATTGCGGATTCTTCATCTTTTAATTCGGTAGGCTTTGATTTTGTTAGCTTACCGTCTACCGTACCATGTTCGGTATATACTTGATTTTTGTTTATCCATGTTCGCCACTGTCTTTTCTTATTTTTACTGTCTATTTTGTATAGAGTTGTTGTGAAATCGGGTTTTGGTACTTCTGCTTCGGTTTCGGCATCGGCTTCGGGTGCTTTTGGTGCCGGTGCTTGCGCAATGCTTTTGATTTGCCTTGCTTTTAAGGTCTTTTTTTTGGTTGTTTTAATTATAAAGCTTTTAGGTTTAGCTTCTTCAACATTTTTGATGTCTTCGTTTAGTATAACACTATTACCATCTTTTCTTTCTTCTGGTTTTCTGTATTCTAAACTCAAAAAGTCGAATATGCTTTTTTCGTCAGGAAACTTGTTCGGTAATTTCTCGCCTTTCTTTTTATTTTTCATTTCGCTTAAACCATGCTCGTTTAAGGTTAAGTCTAGCGATAGTGCTCTTTTCCTCATAACTACGTTGAATGCCTTGCTTCCTGTAAAATATAGAATAGCAAAAGCATACTCATCCGGTGGCGAATACAAGAAATCTATCCTTCTAGGCGTTGCGTCTGCGTTTATACGTGCAATGGTGAGTTTCTTTACTTTCCCATCTGTCAACATCTCTACAAGTATATTCTTGTCTATCAAACTTTGTATGAAATTGTTAAACGTTTTCTCGTCATTGACTATGATGTCAATGTCGCCGGAGGTTTCGGCTCCTCGTCGAAAACTACCAACTATTTCGAATTTGGCATCATCACTCTCTTTTACCTTATCAAAAACTTCGTTGAATAGTTTTTGATATTGCAAGATCTCAGATCTGGGTATTCTTTTCAATATGTCATAATAGTATTTTAGACCGATTAATTGTTTATCGTTTAATTTGTCCTTGTTTTTTTCCAAATCTTCGATACTTGTTATACCTTGTTTCACAAAAAGTTCTGCGTTCTTTGGTCCAATACCGTAAACGTCTGTCAAAATGTTAACTGGATTAGTTTTTTCTTTTTCTAATACCGCTAAGGTACCTGTTTTACTGTATTCTTCAAATTTCTTGATTATTGATTTACCTATTCCTGGCTTATCTTCTAATTGTTTGGCGGTTTTAATGGGTTCTTTTATATCCATTAAACTTTCCTGTGCTTTTTTGTATGCTCGGGCTTTTATATGATCTCCCTTTCTAGTCATAATATCCTCGAGCTTGCCAAGGATTTCTACAAATCCCTCATTGTTTTGTGAATTTTCACTCATACTTTCTATACTTATTTATCAGATGATTTATTTAATATCAATTTTTTATCGAAATATTTCTTTAAAAATTCATTATCCAGTATTTCATCAATGTATGACTTATCTGTATTAATTGCTTTTGATTTTGGTTTTGATTTTGGTTTTGATTTAGATTGCGGTTTTTCATCTAATTTTGTATGTTTTTGAGGGGGTAAATTATCTAATTCTTCCATTATTATTATATAATATTATTATATATAGATGCTAACCAAGAGAGTATATGGTACCAGTGTTAAAAAAATCAATGGTAGAACTGTTAAAAGATTAGAGTATGACGGTGATTCAGACGGGGAGAATATGGTCATGAATGTAATACAAAATGGTACAAGAAAACGTTTTATTATACCAGAGATACAAAGACGCCAGTCTTTTGTTCTACCAAAGCTCTTTTATCTTAGAAGGCAAACTAGAAAGATAAGGAAGAAAAAGAATAAAAAGAAAAAGAAAAAGAAGAAAAAGAAGAAAAGCCGCGCTAAAAGGATCAGATTAGAAGGCGGACCTATGATACGTTACCAATTTTAATAAAGTTTTTTAAAAGTATTTCTTCATTTGTGGTATATTTTTTATTTATTTTGTTTGATTTATATATTTTAGCGTATTCTTTATTCATTCTTTTTAAATAATAGCTGGACACGTATAATAGTTTGTAAACATCGTCTTCATATATACATTCCAAATGCACTCCGTTATTTGATTTGACATAATTAATGAAGTTGTTTGCGTTTTCTGTATTATCGCAGTCAAAAGAGAAGCAGCCTATCAAATTGTTTATGTATTTTTTTCCATTTAATTCTGTTTCATGAAACCAATAATTATTTATACAATTGTAATTTCTGGCTTTTTCCATCATTAATTCTTTCAACGCCGACAAATTCTGCTGCTTCGAAATGTTTGCTGATATTTCTATTGTATACCCCATTACTAATGCTAAATAAAATTATATTTTTTTTGTTCATGTAGGTAAATTTTACTTACATAAATTAAATAAATAACTCAACTTTAAAAAAACTTTATTATATATAGAATATGTCGTATTTACAGTTTGGAGGTAGAGATCAAAATCTTAAGAGTAGTAGTCTTGAAAATTTAAAAGTGGCCGAAAAATTGTATGTATTAAATGAGGCCACGCTTAAAAGCTGTCGTTTTATAGATAAACTCTCGTTTACAGAGGCTCCTAGTCTAGAATTAGATTTGACTTATTGGAGGAGATTATTTGCATTTTTTGACGCAAGTGAGGATGGGGCGAACACAGTAAGAGTGCCGTTGAATTATTTAGATATAAGCAATATCAGTGTTAAAGAAGAATTTAACGTTGTTAAACTTCGTCTTGATAGTGTTATAACTTATACTGATACTTCTGAGACAGTTATTAGAAATTTTATAGGCTTTCCAGACAGAGATAATGAATACCTAGATTTGTCTGGCTCAAATAATATTACATTTGGTCGACTTGCATTACGAGATATTAGCGGTAATTCGAATATTGCTATAGGTAATTCCCCAACGGACACTGATTACGGGTATACTTTAACTAACAATTGTATTTGCAATAATAATATTATAGTTGGAAACGAGGTCAATTTTACAGATAGTGCTTCGGAGTTGAGTGACAGTATTGTATTAGGAAACGGCATGGAAATTAGTCAAAGTAATACTATTTATTTGGGTTCGACGGCCCAAACAAGTTTGGAAACTTATGCTTATTTGAATGTTAATAATGGGGTTTATTTAGGTAAAGATATTAGTAATTCTACCTTTATCTTTGATAATTTAACTAATCATAAGGTTACTAGTTCGGCTGCTTCTATAATATCCAGAGTTAGCAGTGATGATGGTCAAATTAATAGCGCTAGTAGTACATTGAATTATTATGGTGCCAAAAACTATATCGAACTTCGCGGAATTGGCGAGACTTCACAGCGTGAACCATATTCGTGGAAAATTTTACTGCAATCCGATGACAATGATTCCATATCGTTAGGAATACAGAAATCACTAATATTTTTGTCTCCTGCGGGAAGAGGGTATTATTTGAGAGATGATCCTATCAGCGACGGCACTTCCAATACCGGCGGTACAGGTTCTATTAATATTACCAGTTTTACAGGCCAACATAGCGTTATTCTGGATTCAAGCTATAAACATGAGATTGGGAAAATTGTTGTGAGTTTAGGTACATTTAATAACTTCTCGTCGGGTGTAGCAAAAAATTCGCCAAATATGAATGAATCTTTACCATTAGTAGGCTATTCGAAGGTAAATAAAGATAAGCGTGTCTTTGGCGTACTTTCAACGGCGGTTAAACTTCATAAAGGATCGCGGTCTTATACTTATAACGAGGGGCCATGGTCCACCGAAATCAATTCCACTGTTTTCAAAAATAGATGTTGGGCAAATAGTATAGGCGAAGGGGCCATCCTGGTAACCAACGCCAACGGAAATTTAGAAAATGGTGACTACATAACCACCGGAGAAGACGAGGGTTATGGAATTAAACAAGACGATGATGTATTACACTCATATACTGTGGCCAAAATTACCGAGAATATGGACTTTTCGGATACTTCCAGAGTTAAAGAAGTGGTTTTGAATGGTATTACCCGAAAGGTGTGCTTGGTTGGATGTACTTATCACTGTGGCTAGCACCTTATAGTATATGTGAAAACGGTATAAAATTTACTTTGTTTAATTAATTAACCTAATGTCTGTGGAATTCTTGAGCAAATTAAATCAACATCCAAGGGATCTTGAAATTACATTTGATGAAGGTCCACATATTTACACTATTAATGGTGATTCATCATATACATCTGTTACAACATTTAATCATAGTCATTTCGAGCATTTTGATGCGGATAAGATCATAGATAATATGATGAAAAATTCAGAAAAATGGCGTAAGAACAAATATTATGGAATGACTAAAGATGAAATAAAGGATCTATGGAATAAGAATGGTAAAGATGCTTCTGAGGCGGGGACTAAAATGCATTATGATATTGAGTGTTATTACAACAATTGTCCCAATGAGAATGACTCTATAGAGTATCAATATTTTTTGGAATTTGCCAAAAATCATAGTAATCTTAAAGCTTATAGGACAGAATGGATGGTTTTTCATGAAGAATACAAAATAGCTGGTTCTATAGATATGCTTTTTGAGAACGAAGACGGTTCGCTTTCTATATATGACTGGAAACGTTGCAAGGACATTGTTAAATCAAACAATTGGAATAAATACTCGCATAACGAGTTGATAGATCATTTGCCGGACACCAATTATTGGCACTATTGTCTACAATTAAACACATACAAATATATACTTGAAAATAAGTATGATAAAACCATAAAGGATATGTATCTTGTTTGTTTGCATCCAGATAAAAAAAACTATGAAAAAATAAAGGTATGTGATTTACAGAAAGAAGTTAAACTGTTATTAAATAATATTTAAATATACGGCTGTATTTAAATATTATATAGTTATGTTTACATTACAAGAAGTATGTACAATTATAGGTGTAGTAGTGGCTGGTGCGATTGGTGGGTTAATTTCATTTGTTTTACTGGATTTTGAAACGTCTGAAGCTAGGCTACAGGATCTTAAAATACCATATGAAAACTACTATTTATTGGGAAACAACAAAGAATATGTCGAGGAATTTGAAAAAGACGAGAATATACGTAAAGGTGTAGTAGAAGAAGAAACGCCTGACGGCGTTGTTATCATGAAATACAATAACGACGTAGAGAGATTTGAATACTGGGCTGATAAATCTATAAAATACAAGTATTTGGAGACGGTCGCGAGGAAGTATGTTATATTGTTTGATTGCAGGGAAAAGTATATTAACATGTTCAAAGAGTTGTTGGAATCTATGAATAAATTAAAAGAAGAAAAGGAAAAAAGAAACGAAAATGAAGTTAATGTATTCGCTAATTTAAAGAACTATAAAAAACCGGCTAATGACGATGAGAAAATAGTTAACGAAAAATCTAATGTCTACAAGCATTTAGGGAAGCTTAAAGATTATACTAGTGAAAAACAGGAGGTTAAAAACGTTGATTTTAAGACTTTTGTTCGTGAGTTTTCAGCCAATCTTTGAAACCTATAGATTGTTCCATATCAAAACTGCTTTCTAAATCACGTATCGCTATTTCAAGTGCCTTTTTTTCAGTAGGGGTAAGTTGATTTATATATGCTTCTATTATACTTTTTGTTACAGGCATTTGTTAATTTGCATAAATATTATTATTTTTTCAATTTAAAATTGAAAAAACAATAATGGATAATCTTTTGTTTTGTAGACAGATGACTCAACTGAAAAAGAAAGTATTTCGGTATAAATTTTCGAATGATGTGATGGAATTGATGCAAGACTTCTCAAAAGTTCACCAGAATGATTCAAAGGATAATTTTGACGATAACTGGACACTCTTTTTAGAGAAAAATAAGCAGGTCATTGAAACAGAAGAAAGGAGGCTAAAGGAATGCGGTTTTGATGCTTCAATCGAAGATAAAATGTATAAAAGTATTAAATACTATTACAACAAAAAAAAGATTGCGGTGGTTGATGCTAATGCTAATGCTAATGC
>Ga0160422_10000769_pt1 | contig 19685 bp, 14 predicted proteins | sample Fk160mmetaG_FD_108192 | JGI IMG/M metagenome (GOLD analysis project Ga0160422, IMG submission 108192) | Marine microbial communities from the Central Pacific Ocean - Fk160115 60m metaG | ecosystem: Environmental > Aquatic > Marine > Oceanic > Photic zone | place: The Central Pacific Ocean... | reverse complement strand
GTACTATAAACTTCAATAGTGGAGACTGTGATGAAATAACATCTGATACTGCATACATAGTAGTTAATCCTGACCCTACAATAACAACAGAACCTATAGTAACAGATACTATATGTGTAGGTGAATTTATGGACTATACTAGTATGGATACTATGATATACATAAACTATGATACAACAACAGGTGTAGGAGAAGTATCATACCAATGGTACTACAACACAATAAATAGTTTTAGTGGAGGAATACCAATTAGTGGGGCAACAAATGATACACTAACACCAGGGCCACTAACTGTTGAACCCCTAACACTTGGTTCACATTATTTTTATGCTATACTAAGTTGTGATGGAAATGGATGTGATAATGACACCTCAAATATTACACATATAGAAGTAATTCAAATAGCAGAAGCAAGTTTAGAACTTTGGAGTGTAAATACTGACACTTTGTGTGTGAATCATACACAAAATCCAGTATGGATAAATACAAGTTCAGGATTAAATATCACTGGATATAATTGGCAAATAATTAATAATGATAACAATGTAGTTGTATTTAACACTACACAAAACTCGTATACAGCACCAGTATTTCCATTTTTACCAGCTGGGAATATTATAAATGGTTATGTTAATTATGATCTAATTGTATCTGTTGAAAATGCATGTGGAGTACCTAGTGATACTCAAACATTGGTAATTAAACCATTACCAAATCCGGATTTTGACATGTATATATCAACATTAGATTCAATTACAGGAGATACTTTGTATCTTGAAACTGATGTTGTATGTTTAGGATCGCCAATAATAATAAGTTACGGAAATACCCCTCCTCCATTTCCATTTACAGCAAATGATCTATACAATGATTCAATAAATATTAATTGGGGGGATGGAACAAATATATGGTATTCAGGAAGTTCAGACTGCGGTAATATAAATGGATCAAGTCTAATTTGCTTTGAAAATGCATCGCATACGTATTTAAACACCGGAACATATCCAATTTGTGTAACAGCTTTTAATGAATGTGATACAATCGTACTGTGCGATACTTTAGAAGTAATTAATAACTATATTCAATCATCTGTACAAAATAGCATTCCATACATATGCCAGGGAGATAGTATTTATTTTACAGATAATTCTACGTTCACAGCGCCAAATCAAACAGAAATATCATGGTGGTGGAATATTGATCCAAATAACATTAATGATTATTTATTACCATTTGGACAATTAAGTAATACACCTAACCTGACTTATAATCAAAGTACAGTTACTCCAGGCTATAGTATTGGTCATGCATATAATACACCTGGTATTAAATATGTTTTACAACAAATTTCAACTAATAATGTTCCTCCATGTGTATCTGAATATGACTACACTATATTAAACTCGTTTATAGTATACCCTCAACCCATTGCTTACTTTACCAATCCAATTAATGATCTCGCTTGTTTTGGAGACAGTGTAACCTTTGGATACAATTCTGAAATACCAATTGTCAGTGGAATCCCTACTGGAGATCAGCTTATAGATAGTGTTATATGGACTGTAACAAGTCCTTTAGGAATAACTACTGCATACAATTTATCAGCTGGAGATGATTTACAAATTTTAGCTAATGAGGTTGGTACTTGGACTATTCAAATTGAAATTTCAACAAATAAAGGATGTTCTAAAATATACTCTGACAACATTATTGTACATAGTTTACCAATTGCAGACTATACAATAACTCCAGATTCTTCATGTGTAGGAAACGGATTAACCTGTTTTGATGCCGATTCCTCAACTAATGGTACTGGAGGATCTATTACCGATTATATTTGGGATTTTCCGTCACCTCCTGCAAATATTTCAAGTTCTTCATCTAACCCAGTATGTGTGCAGTTTTCAAATAATGGTAATTGGTTTGTTGATTTGATTGTAATTGATCAAGTTGGCTGTCGTGATACAATTAGAGATACTGTTATTATTAGCGACTCTATGACTGCATATTTTGAGGCAACTACAGCATGTTTTAATTTACCAACACAATTTACTAGTGCATATCCATTTAGCTCTTCAAATGCAAATAATTGGAGTTGGGACTTTGGAGATGGTGTTGGAACTTCCGATTTACAAAACCCATCATATACTTATAATGCTCCAGGAAATTATCCTGTTACTTTAATTGTTTGGGATAGTACATATGCATTTGGAGCATGTATTGATACAATTATTGATACAGTTCATGTTAATCAATTGCCAATACCTTTATTTACAGCAGACACTGCATGCTTAGGAGATTCCACACAATTTACTGATGGCTCCATTATTGGTGAACCGGGATCTAGTTTATCGCCTTTGAGAAGTTGGTATTTTGACTCAGATAACTTAGTTGATGCTACATCTCAAGATCCTATATATTTATTTGACACATGTGGATTAAACATATTAAGCATTGTAATGGGTGTTACTGATGATAATAATTGTTATAATGAGGTAACACAGAGTATTACTATTTCATGTCCTCCAAGTGCTGCATTTACAATTGGTGGTGCTTGTATTGGTGATTTTACCTACTTTGAAAGTATATCTAATGCAGGTACATTTAACATTGTAGACTATAGCTGGTATAATGCAAGCACGGGAACATATAGTCCTACTTTTGATAGCACATTAAATTATGCAACATATATTTTTGATAATATAGGAAACCAAGACTCAACAATGCTATTAATTAGTGATCCTTTGGGATGTAAGGATTCTATTGTGAACTACGCATATGTTAGAGATATTCCTAATGCAAATTTTTATACTACTGAGACAAATTATTGTAAAGGGCAAGAAATACATTTTTTTGAAAATAGCTTTACGACAGGAATAATTGAAACTACAAATTGGACATTTGGTGGTCTAGCATCTCCTAATGTAAGTAATGATCCAAATCCTATTATCACTTTCCCCTCTTATGGTGATTGGCCTGTTACACTAACAGTGACTGATGATTATGGATGTGCAGATGACACCTCATACATGATAGAAATTGATAATTTACCAAATGTAAACTTTTCTTGGGATAGCTTACCAGGACAAGCCTGCGTTAATGACTCTATATGCTTTTATAATCAGTCTAATCAGTCAATAAATGGAAATCCTTTGATGACATGGTTATGGAATTTTGGAGATGGATTACCATCTAGTAGTTTAACTCCATGTCACTTGTTTGATAGTATAAATGAATTCCAGGGAGAATGTATCCTAGTTGATTTAACTGTAACGGACTCTTTAGGTTGCTCTAACAGTACCACTAATTTAGTTACCATACATCCAATACCTTACATAGAAAACTTTTATGTAGAAGATGGAATATGCGAAGGGGATTGCTTCACTTTACAGGAGTTTAATCAATTTAATATAGATAATTGTATAGATGATGAAATATCAAACTTAATATGGGTATTTAATACAGATACTATTTCTACATTTGATTCTTTGCAATACTGTCCACCGGCTAATTTATCTACAGATAGTTCGCATTTTATAACTTTAATAGTAGAAACTGACTGGGGATGTACTAATGAACATACTAAAGTTGTAGAATATTGGAAAAGACCTGAAATAAATATAACTTCTATTCTTTATCCTGAAGGAACATGTGGTGATAAAATACCATATAGATTTGAAAGTACACCTGCATATTTTGATACCTTAGCTGTATTGTTTACAGATCCTATAAATACAGCTAATAATGTATTATTTGATAACCCTAATTTCAATCATATTACTCCAAACCCAGGTGTATTTAATTTAAATATATATCTAGAAAACACTATAAACAGTCAACAAAAATGCTCATTATCAAAAGATACAATAATTACAGCTTATCCGTTGCCAAAAGCTAGTTTTAGCCCATTTGATTATAGCTTTTGCTATCAAGAAGATACACTAATTAACTTCTTTGATTCATCATATATAATGAATGAGGGTATATTTGAACAGTATACTCCTTATACAACCGAAATTACTCAATGGATATGGGAAATTAATAGCCCTGACCCTAATAGTAATCCAATAATTGAAACTACTCAAAATATTTCTCAAGAATTTGCTGCCTTAAACGATAGCGCGACAATATATTCAATTGAACTTGATGTAGTAACAAACTATGGATGTAGCCAGGATACATCAACAACGTTAAGAGTATTACCTACTCCAATAGCTGATTTTTATCATCCAAGACAGGATCTTCCAAATTATGGTACATATATACTAAACGGAAGTAATTCAACAAACTCAATTGGAAATTATGCAAATCCATTGTACTATAGCTACAATTGGCAAATTACTGATGGACCAGAAAATATAGTTAATATATTAAATACTCAAGGAGATAATGGGATAAAATATTTTCCTGATGCTGATTCACTTTACTATCAATTCAGTTATTTCTTATATGGACAAAATGATTCAACAAAGATTTGTTTAGAAGTTCAAGATAGATTATATGGATGTAAAGATACTTATTGTAAAAATGTAAAAGTTGAAGCTTGGGGAGAACTATTTGTTCCAAATGCATTATACCCTGAATCAGGTGATATTGGATCAAGTGTATTTCTACCAAAGGGTAAATCTTTAACAGAATATAACCTTCAAATTTTTGATAAATTCGGAAACCTACTATGGGAAAATGATGAAATAGATGAACTTGATGGCTCACCTAAAGTTGGTTGGGATGGGACTTCTAATGGGAATCTACTTCCAAAGGGAACGTATGTATGGAAAATATATGCGAAATTTATAAATGGACCTTGGAATGGTGTGGATGGAAATAATAAGAAAACAGGAACAGTTTATTTAATAAGATAATGAAAACGAGGATTTTAATTATAATTACCTTTATTAGTAGTTTAGCATACGGACAAGACCCTTCATTTTCCCAAATTGACTTAAACTCAATGTACATGAATCCCGCTCTTTGTGGTTCAAGTGGATATCCAAAGTTTCTTATCGCAAGAAGAGAACAATGGAAAGGAATAAATGGAAGTGGTAATCAAATTGCTATTGGAGGAAACTCCCCATTTACAAACTCATTAGTAGAAGCAAGTGCTGGACTTTACGGAGACAACAATAGAAATGGAGGTATAAAAGCATTTAACTTTGGTATTTCATATATGGCTGAAGACAACATAATAGATGAAGATTTAGAAGGAGGCGTATTTATTAAAAGGTCTGATTACTCTGGATACATATCTTTTTTAGTTAAACTTGATAATATTAGATCACTAAGAAAATATAGATGGTTACAAAAGAAATATATGCAATTTGGGATGTCTTTTGGTGGAACCACATTTGGATTAGATGCACAAAACCTAGTTTTTTCAAATATGATAGATGCATATGGAGGAACATATCCATTGGTAACTAATTTACCCTATAACAGCAGTGAAAATAAAATATTTCCCAGATTCAGTACTGGAGTTGTTTTTAGCATGTTAGGAAATAATTCTTCTACAAAATTAAATAAAACTATAGTCGGTTACTCATTTCAAACACTAAATGAAAATTTCCAATTATCAACTTCATTATCTAAAAAACACACTTTTCATTTTGAACATAAAGGAAGTATACCAGCTTGGAAGCAAAAACTTATTCCACACTGGAAGATATTTGGAAAATCTGAACACTACAATACAGATGGATGGACGTCAAGAAAATATGAAATTGGACAATCATTAGATATTGGACAATATAGTCCCTTAGAAATAGGTCAACTTTTTAGATTTACATCAAATTTACACAATGATAGAAACGATCTTCATTTTCAAACATATATACCCTTTATTAGACTAAATCTTTTTGGAAGAAATCATGGTTATCAACTCTCTTACATATATTACGAGTATGAAAGAGCTATAAATAATAAAGAATGGCTATATATAGGAAATACTGGAACTACTCATGAGATAAGTCTTGTTATTCATTTATGGGGTGGAAAAGGAGCTTCAGAATGTATAGAACATGGAGTTATAAAAAACAATGGGCTGTTTCAAGACTTGAAAAATAATGGCATGCTAAGACAGTAAAAAAGCGAGCTAGCTGTTAACTCGGTTTTTAATTTAATAACTAATATTAAAATAAATCTAATGCAAATCCATAAAACAATCATCCATTACTTTAGCGGCCAATCTAATGCAACACCAATGCCACAATCATCTAATACTTTGGTCATTGCTTTTTTATAGGCTTTGGTATCATCTTCATTATCCTTGTACTTTTTTTCATGCTCAAAAATCATCTTCGTGCAATTCCTTGCTTTTTCTTCATCTTTACTTTCAAAAGCATCACACATACAATATGCGTATTTTTCTGCGTCAGATACTGGTGTATCTTCAGAGCTACAAGAAGACAAAATAATACAACAAATTGTCATTAATTTTTTCATTTTAACTTAATTATTTAATTTTTACTAATCATATGGCTTTTCAGAATACGCCACGATTATTTAATTGTAACTAGAATCCACTTACATAAAAAAACCGAGCTATTAACTCGGTTTTTTTTTATTTTATAACAAATGTTAAAATAAATCTTTCATCATTCCCCCCATGACATCACAATCTTTAGCTGCTTTCATCACGGCCTCTGTATAAGTTTTCATATCATCTTCGTTATCTTTGTACTTTTCTATATGTTCAGCCGAAGTCTCCGTGCATTTCACTATTGCATCTTGATCCATATTTTCTGCTGCATCGCACATACAATCAACATATTTTTTTGCATCAGCTTCAGGATCAGCACTACCACCGCAAGATGTTAATACAATTGAAGCACAAAATAATAGTCCAAAAAGTGTTGTTAATTTTTTCATTTTAATTTATTTTAGTTTTTCTTACTCTTATGGCTTTTCAGATTTCGCCCCGTTTTTTATAAATGGTTTCTAGACTCCATATTAAAAATTTTATTAGTTATACTTTTTTAATTTGAAAGGTAAACAATTGTACAAATAAAAAAACCGAGCTATTAACTCGGTTTTAATTTAATAACTAATATTAAAATAAATCCAATTCATCCATGGCAGCATCACAATCAGCCATTGCCTTAATCATTGCTTTTTCATAGGCTTTAGTATCATCTTCATTGTCTTTGTACTTTGTTTCATGCTCTTCAGCCATCTCCATGCATTTTGCTAATGCGTCTTCATCTTTACTTTCAGCTGCATCGCATACACAATCTACTAATTTTTCTGCGTCAGCTTCAGGACCACCACAAGATGTTAATACAATTGAAGCACAAAATAATAGTCCAAAAAGTGTTGTTATTTTTTTCATTTTAATTTATTTTAGTTTTTCTTACTCTTATGGCTTTTCAGAATACGCCCCGTTTTTTATAAATGGTTTCTAGACTCCATATTAAAATTTTTATTAGTCGCAATTATCTTCAACATAATCTTCAAGAGCCCTCTCATAATCTTCTAACCAATCTTCTCTATCATCATCAGAATCAATAGCATCAAAAGATTTTAATTCAATCTCTGCTATTTCCATTTCGAGTTGCGTTTTATCAATCTTAAGCTTCATAATTTTTTTTCTTAATTCAAATATTTCTCTCTGAATATCACCTATTTCTTCTCTTTCACTTTTCACTTCCCAGTCCAAATCACGATTATCATCATATAAATCTTCAATTTCATCATTAATATCTCTGATTTCATCATTAATTTCTTCATATTCACAGGCTAGTTTACCAGCTTTGACTCCATTTTTTTCAGGGTCACTTGAACCACATGATGTTAGTAAAAATAAATTAACAACTAATAAATAAATAAGGATTTTAAAATTTTTCATATTTTTTTTTTTCAAATATACATTTTTATTTGACTATCAATATTATATGTATAACTACTTATTAACATACTAACGAAACAAAATTAGTATAGTAAATACTAATATTTAAAAATCATTCATTTTTTGTATAATTGCATTAATACATTTTTTTTAAAAAATCAATATGTTTAATAAAATAAAACTTTTCTTTTCTAACAAAAAAAAGGTTCTAATTTTATCAACTTTCATAACGATATGCCTTACCGTTACTCTTTACTTTTACTTAACATCAAATCCTAAAAACATAAAAGTAATTCCTAAAGGGGCTCAAGCAGTTATTGTTATTGATCCAGTATCAATTTTACAAAAAGGTAATTTTCAGCAAATTTTAGAAATAAACGGTATAAAGAACATAAAAGAAAAATCGGAAGATAATGAAATTGCAAAGAAATTAAAACAAGACTTAAATTACACAGGAATAAATATCACCTCAGATATTTTTGGATATCTTATCATCGATAATAATACCGAAGCATATATGTGCTTATCACTTTCTATAAAGTGTGCTGATAAATTTGAAAAAAGTTTTGGCTTTTTAATATCACAAATGGGAGATGTATATCAAACTAAAAATGATCAATTAAAATTTAAAATTAAAAATAGAAAGGATTTTAAATATGCAGTTTCTGACAATAATAAAATTGCACTCGCTTGGGACAATGAAAAAGCTGTAATCATTCAACCAATTTTAGAAAATAATTTTTTGAAAAACAAAGCTATTGAGTTAATGGAATTAAAGCAGGAAGATCAAATAACAAACTCACAAGTATTTAATAATTTTTATGACAACAAAAAAGAGTTGAGTATCTGGCTATCTACAGAAAATACAGATGGATTAAAACAACAATTAAATAGCATCTACAGTGAATTTAAAAATGAAATTTCAGATAACATCACTAATAAAAAACAAAGTGATGATTTTAATACTTTAATAGATAACGTATTAAAAAATAATTACGTTTCTATGTTTTTGTCTTTTGAAAAAAATTATATTTCTTTTAAAATATCATCTAGTTTAAATAGTAGTATGCAAAAATTAGTTGATGACTATAACATAATGAACAATAATTTTAATGAAAAACTACTGCACTATTTCCCAAATGAAAATATATTCTTAACAACGATAACTTTAAATCAAAAAAAATATTTAAAAATTATTGATGGATTTTTTAATTATTTGGAAGAAATAAATCCTAATATTAAAGGTCTATTACCATTTAACCCAAATAATGATTTGCTGAAAGCATTTAATGAAAGTATGATCTTTACAATTCATGGGCTTGACACATTAAATGTAAAGAAAAGAGATTATAAAAACGATAAATATTATTTTACTGATGATGGCTTTGATTACTACATTGAAGAGGCTTACACATTAGAAAATATAAAAATGCCACAATTTAGTTGTGCTTTTGATATAAAAGACAAAGAAAAATTACTTTCCTATATAGATACATCAAATGTAAATAAAGACTTTTCTAATCTATATTACACGCAATACATAGACGAGATTCCATTTTATTTTCATCTAAATAGTAACAATATATTTTTTATTACTAACGATATTGAGCGAATTATTCAATTTAGTTCAAATGAACAAATTAATAAAGATAATATGATAAGTAATACTAATACAGCTTACAAAATTAAAAAGAACTATCTTTATGGAAAGTTAGATATTATTAACACTTTTAAAACAGCAGGAAAATACATGCAATTTAGTATTGATGAAAATATTAAAAAAATAGAAAGTGAACTAAACACTTCATCTAAATTAAGTAATAGTAAAAAGCTCAAAAAAAACTTAAATAGACTTAAAAAAGCTAAAAATAATTTTGTGTACATAGACGAAGAAATAAATAAATTTGCAAATAAAATAGGTGAAAATATAGAATATGAATTTTCAGATATTAACACATTTGAAATCAAATTAAATACTCCAGTTAATGGAAAAAACAGTCTAAATAACTTATCTCTTGCGTTAGCTGAAACACTAATTTATTTAGATACATTCAAAACAATAAAAAATTAATACTAACTAAAACTATATAAAAATGGATAAAATAAAACAATTCTTTAATTTTAAAACAATGACAAAAAAGAAAAAAATAATTCTTTTTGGCTCAGTATTTTCAATAATTGCACTAGCCTTAGTTATTAATTTTTCAAGTTCAAGTTCAGACGGAATGAAAGTAATTCCTAAAAACACAATAGGTGTTGCTATTATTGATTTTGGAGCTATCTACAACAAAGCAGATATAGACGAGATAAGAGAGTTAGACCTTGTTCAAGATGCTATTAAAATGTTAGAAAGAAATATTGATGATGATAAAATTATTGACATTATAAACGACCCAAATGAGTGTGGAATTGATGTCAAATCTGAAATGTATATTTTTTCGTCAATAGACATGCAGAAGCAATTTGGATGTGCATCTATTGGTATGGATGATGTAAAAAAGTTTGAAGATATTTTAGATGAATACGGAGAAGAAATAGGTAATTTTAAAATAAAAGAAAATAAAGATGAGAAATATAAATACATCATTCTTGATAAAGAAACAGCATTTGCATGGGATAAAGAAGTTCTTTTGATTGTAAATAAAGTTAATGATGAATCTTCTAACTATGTAGATTATCCGGACTATCCAGACTATTATGATTATGAAATGCCTTATTCAGTGGTAGATCAATATGACAACTATGATGATTATTATGATTACGAAAAATATTATGAGGGCTGGAATTACGATACAGATGAATATGAATATTCTATAGAATATTCAGAAAGTGAATTTTATGCAGAAAAAAGACGTTTAAAATCATTACAAGAAGAATTTGAAAAAGAATACGAAGATGCTATGAAAAATTACGAAAAAGAAGTTGAAAAATATGAAAGAGATGCCGCTAAACCAGTAATTAGTGAAATTGAAAGATTAATGACTTTAGATTCAGATGAAAAAATTACAAAAAACTCAAATTTTAAAGATTTTTACGCAAACAAAACAGATATCTGTTTGTGGTTATCAACTGATTTTGCAGAAGATATTGTTCCTCAAAAAGTACTATCTATGGGTTTAAAGCAGGTTAATGAAATACTTGAAGAAAGTGATATCGAGACTGAGCTATCAGTTGAAGATATTTTTGACAACAGTGTTGAGTTATTTTATAACTTTGGAGATGGAAACATTAGCTATAAAACAGCTATTTACCTAAATAAGAACGTTAGAGGTTTAGTAGAAGAAATTTCAGGAATTGATCCAAAAGAACTTTCCGTTGAAACAGTCATAACATTTGATGATAGTGGTAACAATAGTTTAAATGCAATAATTATGGGCGTCTATAATGTTGCAATTAAAGTTGGTGATGAAATGATGGAAGATATTTTTTATGATATATTAGATGAAATAGGTTATAATAACACCAAAAGCGATATAGCTAAACTATAATTATCAGCCTTAATGATTATTAACTTAAATAACATTAAACCTTCATATATGTCAGAGTCTGAAGTATCAGGCTCTGACGTTTACCTCAAGAAAAATATAAATTTAGAAAGCGGAAAAAATTATCTTTTCAAAGCTAATTCAGGTAGCGGTAAATCTTCGATACTAAACTTCATTTATCAAAGCAATGAAAACTTTGAAGGATCAATTCAATATAAAAATATTAGATATAAAAACAAAATTGATATAAGAAAAAATTTCATCTCTTATGTTTTTCAAGATTTTAAACTTTTTGGAAATTTAAGTGTTTGGGATAATATAAAGATTAAAAATAATTTAACGGGTCACAAAACAGACAAGGAAATAAATGATTTATTAAATAAAATTGGTTTAGGTGAAAAAAAAGATAGTTTAGTCAACAAACTATCCATTGGTCAAAGACAAAGAACAGCTATAGTGAGATCTCTTTGTCAACCTTTCAAATTTCTTTTGCTTGATGAACCATTTAGTAATCTTGATGAAGATAATATTACAATCATTACCAAAATATTAAATAACGAATTAGAGAATAAAGCTGCTGGTTTAATAGTAACTACTCTTAATAACAAATATCTTTTCAGCTACAATAAAATATTTAAACTTTAGAATGATCTGGAAGCTACAATTTAAAACATTTTTACCATTGCAGCTGTTTGGATATGCTATTACTTTATGTATTGGAGTTATTATTATTCTTACGACATACAACATATATAGTGATCTACAGCCAATATTAAAGGAGGAAACAGATGTTTTTGGAAATAATGGAGTCGTTATAAGCAAAGAAATTAGCGATGCTTCTACAGTTATTGGTGGATTTAACTCAATAAAAGGAAATAGCATAGATAGAAGTAGCATTTATTTTAATGATGAAGAAATTAATAATTTTAAGAAACAATCATTTGTTGATGATATAAATTTTTTTAACACAGCCTCTGGCTTTAATATCTATTTATATATAAGTGAACTTGGGCTACGTACTGATATATTTTTTGAGAGTATCCCAGATAAATATTTAGAAATTGTTAATGAACAAAACAAAAATCTATGGAAATGGAATGAAAAAGAAAAGTTTATTCCAATAATTATACCTAAAGATTATCTTAAAATACTTAATCTTAGCTATGCAGAATCAAAAAAATCAAGTGGTATTCCGTTACTTTCCTATAATTCTGTAAAATGGATGAAAGGAGAGGTAATTTTAAAATCAAGATTTGGAAAAGAAAAATTTACATGTCAGATTGTTGGTTTTACTGAAAAAGTTAATTCTATTTTAGTTCCTAACGATTTTTTAATTTGGGCAAATAAAAATTATGGAGATGATAAGCAATCAAGACCCAATAAGCTAATTGTAGAATTTAATAATACATCTAGCTCAGATATATTACAATATTTGAAAAATAATAATTATGAAATCAATAAAAAAGATATCGAGTTTAATAAATTAATAAATATTTTTAAGATAGCATTTATACTGATATTTGTTATAGCTGCGGTAATAATTACTTTATCAATATCTTTTGTTCTACTAAGTGTTAATTTAATCTTTCAAAAAAATAAAACAACACTAATCAATTTATATAACATAGGATATAATCTACAAAAAATATCATTTTTATATAAAATTATAATTAGTGGTATAACTTTAGTTTCAATAATCACAGCTTTAATAATAAGTACTTTAGTTAGAAATATATATCAAAAAAATTTAAGTAGCTTATTTGAAATAAATTACATTAAAAATAATATACCTATAATAACACTTTTAGCAACAATCTTATTTATATTATTATTGAATATTATTATTAAAAAAAGAATCAAAAAAATAATAATAAATTAAAAAAGACCATAAAATGGTCTTTTTTGTAGCGTGAGGCAGATTTGAACTGCCGACCTCAGGGTTATGAATCCTGCGCTCTAACCAACTGAGCTACCACGCCTAATAATTTTGCAAATATATTTTTTTAATTTATTATAATTTCCATTTTTGTAATAATTTAACTTCTACCCTTCTCATTAAGTATTTTTGTATAATTCTTAAGAGTACTTAAGATAACTACAACAAAAATAATAGTTCCTAAAAAATATAAACTATCTCTTTCTAAGTAACATAAATTAAAAGAAAAATAATTTCTAAAAAACTGTATGAAAACAAATCCTATAACCGCTGACAAAACACTAGAGTATTCTCTCCTTAAAATACTGACAAATGAAAACGGGACTCTTGATTTCTTAAAATTTAATGTAGCTGGAAAAAAAGCTGAAATAGAATTAGACCATAATATATACTTTTCTCCAAATTTACGCTCTAAAAATCTTTCTTCAGCAAACATAATTCTTTCATAATAAATCCAGAATAATAAAGACAAAATAACTACGAAATATAAATTAAAAGTAGTGATTGATATACCTAACCAAATCAAATAATTACCTAAATATAGTGGATGTCTAATTAAAGAATAAATACCCGTAGTATTTAACTCTTCCGCAACTTGAGACTTAGTATTCCTACCACTTGTTCCTCTGGGTGTTGTGCCAATTGTGTAGAATCTAATTAAAAAGCCAAGAAAACTAATAAAATATGCACAACACAAAGTTATGTTGGCTGTGTTTTTTTGCATGGTTGTATAATCGGTATAATACATAAAAGGAAGAGCAATTAAAAATAATATTACAGGAAATTGACCACGATATTTAAATAAAAAATTACCTTGCTTCTCAAATGAATTCAGTAGTGACATAAATTTAATTTTTATTGCAAATTTATTAAAACTTATATGCTGTGTAATTAATAATAAAATGATTTACATAAAATATTAAATATAATTCTATAACTACTAAATTTAATATCTTTACAAAACCTTCAAGTAAAAATGATTTTAGATAAAATACAAAAAGATTCTAATTTATGAAGAAGCTACATTTATTTTTATTAAAATCCTTTATTAAACCTTTTTTATTAACTTTTATATCAACTGTATTTTTGTTATTGATGCAGTTTTTATGGAAATATATTGATGATCTAGTTGGTAAAGGACTAGAACTTCATCATATAGCTAATTTACTATTTTATGCCTCAGCAAGATTTATACCCATAGCTCTTCCAATGTCAATACTATTATCTTCTGTTTTAGTTTTTGGTAAACTTGCAGAACAATATGAACTAGCAGCATTAAAGTCTAGCGGAATTTCTCTTTTTAGAATTATGAAGCCATGCCTATTGCTTTCATTTGTTTTAGCAATCGGATCTTTCTTATTTTCAAATTATATTATGCCCATTGCAAATTTAGAGAATGCAACGAAAATTTATGAAATTCAAAAAAAGAAACCTACAATAAATATTAAAGAGGGGGTATTTTATAATGATTTTGAAAAGTTTAATATCAGAATTGAAAAGAAAGAGAATAATGGAGAAGTTTTAAAAAATATTTTAATTTACAACAAAACAAATGCATTTGATAACAATCATGTAATAACAGCTAAAAAAGGAAGAATGAAATTAACTAAAGATGAGAAAATTTTAGAACTATCTTTATTTGACGGTTATTCATTTATGGAAGTAATAGGACCAAAAGAGAAAAATGAATTTAGACGAACAAATTTTAAAAAAAATTTAGTAAGAATAAATCTTCAAACAATAAATACATCAATTAATGCAGATGAATTATATAGAGGACACTATGCGATGCTTAATAATTTTCAATTATCAAATGCCATAGACTCTCTAAGTGATATAAATTCAATGAAAATTCAAACTTTTAAGAAAAAAATTAAAAACGAATATTTTTCTAAAAAAGATACAATAAATAAAACAGAAATAAAGCTCAAAAGTATTTCTAATTTAAATTTTGAAAAACAAAAATATAATATATCGATAAATAAAATTAGATCTCTCAAATCTTTAACAAGAGTAAATAAAAATAATACAAATTATAAAAAATTAGTAATTGCAAGACACAAAATAGAGTGGCACAGAAAATTTAGTCTTGCTTTTGCATGCATAATATTTTACTTAATTGGAGCTCCATTAGGATCAATTATCAGAAAAGGAGGGTTTGGTTTGCCAGTACTGATATCTGTATTCTTTTTTGTTTGCTATCATATTTTAAATATGATTGGAGAAAAATCTGCTAGAGAATTATCTCTTTATCCGTATGAAGGAATGTGGCTAGCTAACATAATTTGCATTCCATTAGCCATTATACTAACACTAAAAGTAAAAAATAATGTTCAATTATTAGATTTTACAAGAATAAAAATATTATCAAATAGATATAATTTTTTTAAAAAAAACTAACATAATTATAGTAGTTTTGCATTAACAAATTAAAGGCAATGGAATTTAATACAATTGAAGAAGCAATTGCAGATATAAAAGAAGGTAAAGTTGTCATTGTAATTGATGATGAAAACAGAGAAAATGAAGGTGATTTTGTCGCAGCTGCGGAAATGGTCACACCTGAAATGATTAATTTTATGGCCACACATGGAAAAGGCCTTATTTGCACCCCTTTATTAGAAGAAAGATGTGACGAGCTAGATCTCGACTTAATGATAGGTAAAAACACAGCATTACATGAAACACCATTTACTATTTCTGTAGATTTAATAGGTGAAGGTTGCACAACAGGAATATCAGCTCATGACAGAGCTCAAACTATTAAAGCTCTCACAAATAAATCAATTAAATCAAGTGATTTTGGTAGACCTGGTCATATTTTCCCGCTAAAAGCTAGAAAAGGAGGAGTTCTTAGAAGAGCTGGTCATACTGAAGCTGCGATAGATCTTGCAAGACTAAGTGGCTTGTATCCTGCAGGAGTAATTGTTGAAATATTAAATGATGATGGAAGTATGGCACGAGCTCCTGAATTATTTAAGATTGCAAAAAAATTCAACTTAAAATTCATAACTATTCAAGATTTAATAAAATATAGGCTAAAAAATTCAACACTAATAAAAAAAGAAGCTGAAGTTGATCTGCCTAGTGAGTTTGGGAACTTTAAAATGACTGCATTTAGACAAACAACGAATAACCAATTACATTTAGCTATTTTTAAGGGAAAATGGTCAATAAAAGATGAAGTATTAATAAGGGTACATTCATCATGTGTAACAGGAGATATTTTTGGAAGCTGTAGGTGTGATTGCGGACCACAATTACATCAATCACTAAGACAAATTAATAAAAACGGACAAGGTATTGTTATTTATATGAACCAAGAAGGCAGAGGTATTGGTTTGTTAAATAAACTAAAAGCATACGAATTACAGGAAAAAGGTTTAGATACAGTGGAAGCAAATTTAGCATTAGGATTTAAAGCTGATCACAGAGACTACGGAATAGGTGCTCAAATTATCAGAGAAATGGGAGTTTCAAAAATACAACTACTAACAAATAATCCAAAAAAAAGAATAGGACTAAGTGGCTATGGGATAAAAATTACAAAAACTGTTCCTATAGAAATTAAATCTAATCAATATAATTCTAAATATCTCAAAACTAAAAGAGATAAAATGGGACATAATTTAAAGGAATTAAATGCATAAAGAACCTATAATTTTAGGTATTGAATCTTCATGTGATGATACATCTGCAGCAATCTTAAAAGGAAGAAAGGTGTTATCAAATGAAATAGCAAATCAGCATATACATTCACTTTATGGTGGTGTTGTTCCAGAAATCGCATCTAGAGAACATCAAAAAAATATTGTTCCTGTAGTTGATATTGCAATAAAAAAAGCTGGTATTAAAAAAACTGATATAGATGCTGTTGCGTTTACAAAAGGACCAGGACTTATGGGGTCATTATTGGTTGGTAATTCTTTTGCCAAATCGTTTGCAATGGGAATGCAAATTCCAATAATCTCAATTAATCATATGAAAGCTCATATTCTTGCACATTTTATAGATGAAGGAAATAAACAACCTAATTTTCCATTTTTATGTCTTACCGTTTCAGGTGGACACACACAAATTGTTCAAATTAATTCCTTTAATGAAATGAACATTATAGGTACAACTATTGATGATGCGGCTGGTGAAGCATTTGACAAATCTGCAAAAATTCTAAAATTAGAATATCCCGGAGGTCCATTAATCGACAAATATGCTAAACATGGTAATAAAAATGCATTTAAATTTGGTAAACCTAAAGTTAAAAATCTTGATTTTAGTTTTAGTGGTCTCAAAACATCAATACTATATAAAATTAATAACGAAGTGAAAAAAAATACTAACTTTATTGAAGAGAATATTGAAGATTTATGTGCATCAATTCAACACAGTATAATTAACATTTTATTAGAAAAATTAGAAAAAGCAATTGAGCAGACACAAATAAAACAAATTGCAATAGCTGGAGGAGTTTCTGCAAATTCATATTTAAGATCACGACTTCAGCATTTATCTGAAGAAAAAAAATATAAGATCTATATCCCAAAATTTGAATATTGTACTGATAATGCCGCAATGATTGCTATTGCTGGGTATTATAAATATCTAGAAAAAGAATTTTCTAATCTAGATGAAATCAGTCTAGCTTCTCTGAAGTTTTAACTCTTTATATTATTAAAAAATGATAATGTAGTAACTAAGGCCTCCTCTAAATGTTTTGGAAACTCTTTTAAATTGTAAGGATGAGAAACATTAAAAACATGATCAGCATCTTTTATTATATGTATATTAGTATTCGTATTCCAACTTTTCATATCGAATGCAGATTGAACTGAAACTGTTGTATCTAAATCTCCATGAATTTGCAAATGAGGGATTTTAATTTTTTTAAGTGCTAATCGTACATCCAGTTTTTCTTTACTCTTAGAGCAGTCTTCAAAAAACTGATAATATAAAGGCATATTTTGTTTTGTTCTACTGTTATAAATATAAGTTACATTATTTTCTTTCCATTTTTTAATTGTTTCATTTAATAATATTTTAGATAACAAATCAGAAGGAGAAGCCCAACTTACAACACTTGATATACGAGTATCTTCAGAAGACTTTAAAATTGAAATTGACCCACCTCTACTATGACCTAACAAAAAAACTTTTGGTTTTTTTAATTTATCGCTATTAGAAAAAAAATAATCTTCTTGATGGTCTAACTTAAAACTATTATATACCCAATCAATAACACATCCTAAGTCATATAGTTCTTTAGAAAAATTATTATTACCAAATGCTTCTAAATCAACAAAATTTTTAGAATCGTTTACAGTGGTTCCGTTATGAGAAAAATTAAATTTCACAAAAGTATATCCAGATTTAGCAAAAAATTTTGCGATTTCGTTAAATGGACCCCAATCTTTAAAGCCCTTGAAACCATGAGAAAATATAATTACTTTACAACAATTAAATTTAGTTGTGTTCAAACGAATAGTATCAATTGAAATAGGCTTGTTATCAAAACCATTTATTGTGACTTGATGTTGGCTAAGAATTTTAGTAGAAATCACCTATAAAAATAAAAATTTATGTTAAAACTTCAGCAACCTTATCAGCTGCTTCTTGTAATAAAATAACAGATTCAACTTCTAAACCACTGTCTTCAATTAATTTCTTTGCTTCATTCGCATTTGTTCCTTGTAGTCTAACAATTAAAGGAATATCAATATTTCCAATATTATTATAAGCATCTACTATCCCTTGAGCAACTCTATCGCATCTTACAATACCACCAAAAATATTAATTAGTATCGCCTTAACAGAAGCATCCTTCATTATAATTCTAAAAGCTTGTTCAACTCGTTTTGCATCTGCGGTTCCTCCAACATCAAGAAAGTTTGCTGGATTACCTCCCGCCATTTTAATAATGTCCATGGTAGCCATTGCAAGTCCAGCTCCATTAACAATACATCCAACATTTCCATCAAGTTTAATAAAATTTAAACCATATTCACCAGCTTCAACCTCTGTAGGGTCCTCCTCTCTTTTATCTCTTAATTCTGAAAAATCAGGATGTCTAAATAATGAATTTGCATCAATGGAAACTTTAGAATCAACAGCCATAACCTTGTCATCAGATGTTTTTAAAACAGGATTAATTTCAAATAATGATGCATCTATTTCATAATATGCCCTATACAATGAAGAAACAAAACCAACCATTTCTTTAAAAGCCGTTCCTTTAACACCTAAGTTAAATGCAATCTTACGACACTGGAAAGATGTTAACCCAACTTTCGGGTCAATTTCTTCATGAAAAATTAAGTGGGGAGTTTTTTCTGCTACCATTTCAATATCCATTCCACCTTCTGTAGAATACATAATCATATTCCTTCCAGTTGATCTATTCAAAAGAACTGACATATAATACTCAAAT
>Ga0160422_10000768_pt1 | contig 19696 bp, 10 predicted proteins | sample Fk160mmetaG_FD_108192 | JGI IMG/M metagenome (GOLD analysis project Ga0160422, IMG submission 108192) | Marine microbial communities from the Central Pacific Ocean - Fk160115 60m metaG | ecosystem: Environmental > Aquatic > Marine > Oceanic > Photic zone | place: The Central Pacific Ocean... | reverse complement strand
GCCTCCATGATCCGACCCAATGCATCCTGCGCGTTGGCCATGGTTTTCAGGTCGATCTCCGTACTGGGCAGAAAACGTTTGAAATTCACCCTTTGAAGTTCGAACTCCTGGCCATGCTCGTCATTCTGTACCCGGAGGTTGACCGGATCACTTTCCCTTATGTATCCTCTCGGGTTAGTGCTTGTTTCATGCGGCAGATCGTTCCATAAGGCGTTGTGCGATAGAATCTGCAAAGCATCCTCATTTCCTCTAAAATCGTTGGGTTCGTTCGCGTTCCAATTTTCATAAGCCCCATTCACGACGTAACCTGCCGGGGTATGATTATCGCTCTTGCCATTCCAAAAGAGTTTACCCAAACCTCCTTCCTCCTTGGCTTCCGGACCCTCCACCCATCTCCATTCACCCTCCGTATGGGCGTCGCTCCCTCCCAACCAAAGGGCGATGTTGGTCAACTGACCTTCCAGTTGGCGATTGATCTCATCCTGCTCGTCCGCAGTTGTGACCGTGGCCATGTAGTGGTCGTATTGCGGATCGCTCTTGCTGCTTGCCGCGGCATGGGCCCGAGCGTTGGTCCAAGTTATGTTGCCCGTATCCATCACTTTGTAACGTGTGTTTCTGAACAAGTCCTGCCCATTGAACTGCTCCATATCGATCTCCAAAACCTGTTCTCGCAATTCCTGAAATTCACGGTCGTACATCTCCCGGTCGGAATCGGTTTTGGTAACGTCCTGCGCCATGGTGGCCAAGGTTGACATCCGGCGGTAAATGCCCTGAACGATTTGCAAAGCGGCTTGCTGGGCATGGGTGTAGGATAACCCGTTTTGCAGGGTTTGGCTAACCTGTCGCATCCTTTTCAGCTCGGATTCATTTTTCATTTCCATGGACAAAGCCCCGGCATCATCGAAGGGACGCACGTGCTTCTTGCCGGATGAGAGCTTTTCCGTATATTCCAGTCTCTCTTCCTGAATGGACGACATGTCCCTGGAGATTCGGGACGCGAAGTTGTGAGTGTCAGAAACAATCATTTTTGCTTTTTGGTTGGGCGATTTCTGAGAAAAGCTCTGATTCAAACGGGTGGATTTGAAAAAACGCTTCGGTCGGATCGCCGATTAATAACATCCTTGTTTATGTAAATGTACGTTTCCATCTTCCTGATGGAAATCACAGGGAATGCTTACATAATAGAATCCTTGGTTAGTTGGTTTATTTTAAGATTGGAATCAGCCTGCTCCCAAGGGAAACCCGATAAGTTGCCGAAGAACCTAAGACATTCATGCCTTGGAAGGATCTTACGCGAAGGCTTCGATTCAGGAATGACTGGACCCGAAGAAATGGATGAGACGAACCTCCGACACTCCTTGTCGACGGAACTATGAAAATCAACTACGCCTCCTTGCGTATGACCATAAAGTCGGACGAAGCGGGCGAAACTTTAGCGATAAGGTTTCCTTTTATCGCAAGGGCAGCGCGAAGGAACCCAAAAGAGTCACCACCAAACCCAAGAATGAGATTGCAGTGAGCAAAACCGACCAGGTTGCGAGAGTTTCCCGTTCCGTGAATCCACTGAGTCTTTGAACCACCCAAAATCCACTGTCGTTCATCCAGGATAAGGTGATTGAGCCAAACCCGATGGCCAGAAACACATAGACCGGGTGATAGCTCAAATCGGAACCGTCCCCAATGATGGACGCCATCAAACCAACCCCGGTGATCATCGCCACGGTGGCGGATCCCTGAGCAATTCGTATGAAAGCGGTCACTCCCCATGCCAACAAGACGTAGGAAAGACTCATGGAGTTGGCGAGAGAAGCCATCGAGTCCCCCACCCCACTCATCCGGATCATACCTCCAAAAGCGCCTCCTGCCCCAGTGATCATGATAATCATTCCCGCAGTGCCCAGCGGGGCCTCCAGTTGTTTCGCAATCATGGAACCCATTTTGGAACTCTCGCCATGCTTTTCCATTTTGACTTGTCGGATCAGAAGAAAAACCGAGACCAAGGACGCAAGACACATGGCTACGTTCGGCTCACCGAAGAAAGAGAGGAGTGAAAAAACGGGATTGCCCGAATGGGGTGTGAAAGGCCCAAGCGCGACCCCTTCTCCACCCAAAACCTTAATGAAGGAGACCGATGAAATCATAATCACCGGAATGGCGATGGGCAAATAGGATAAGACCAGAGGAGGCAGTTCGCTGTCTTCCTTCGCCATTATGGATTGCCCATCCTCCGCGCTGGTTCCACCAACCGGACGCATGGGAAAATCATATTTCCTTTCAAACCATTTGGACATCACCAGCACGAGGATGGCCACCGGCACACTGGCAACCAATCCCGCGACCAAGGCATAACCCAAGTCAATCGACAAACTGTCCGCAATCATCAGGGGACCCGGCGTGGGAGGAACCATGGAATGAGTGATGGCGCCTGCCCCCGCCATCGCCATGACAAAAAACAGATACTTGCCGCCCGCCCGCAACGCCATGGCCCGGGCCAGGGGGATCAGGAGAAAGAAGACCGTATCGAAGAAAACAGGAATCGACAGCAAAAAGCCGCTGATCAGAAGCACCAACCCGGCCCTCTTTTCCCCAAATACGGAAAGCAAATGACGCACCACCCGCTCGGCCGCTCCGCTCCGCATCATACAGGTTCCGATGATCGCCGCCAGGGCGATGATCAATCCGATCCCACCGGCGGTGTTTCCGAAACCCATCAGGGTCCACTTGACCGCCAGGACGTGATTGGCGGGAGATCCCTCGGAGTCGGGCAAATCAACCCGGTTATGAAACAAGCCCTTGTTTTCGACGGAAAGCTCCGGCAAGGGTCCGGAAAGCAACCCCACGAAAATAGCGGCGCTCATCAAGGCGAAAAAGGGATGAAGCTTTAGCTTGGTAACGGAGAACACCACCCATGCGACGGATACGAGCAAGACCAGCAAAGGCGAATGAGAAGGGACGTTGGAGGCAAGAACGGTTTCGGTGATCATGTGGCTTGCCTAAGAGTTGAGGTTTCCTCGATGCCAATGGCAAGAAGGAATTTCCTTCCGGGGGCCCTCAAGAAAGGGATCAGTAATCGATCAACCAGCAACTGCCGTGGGAAAAATGCTCGGCCTCCGCCACTCCGATCCATCTCTCGACGAAACGCGGACCCCACGAATCGGTAAAGGCAATCTCTTCGGTTTCCTTATTGAAACCGTGAATGATGCAAATGTGAAGGTTCTCCGATCGATGAGGCTTGGGCAGGTCGGCCACTTTGTCAGCTGCCTTCTCCACGATCGTCTTCCATGATTCCGTATCGGTCGATCTTCGCATGGCGGTCCGACGGTCAGCGGTATCGTTGAACCATTCCGTGGAATGCATGCCCCAGAGAACCGGCACGCCCGCATCCAGAAGTTTCTGCAAATCTCGAAAACTGGGCTGTTCCTGCAAAGCCTTGAAAGTCCGCCCCGCTCCCCAAACTTCCTTTTGCACCGCATTGACGAGAACGGAGACCACGGTGCCTCCGCCCAAACCCGTGCTCCCCGACATCGCCAAAAGATACATGTCCGCGGGGATCTCCATGTAGCGCATGCAACGCTCGAAGGTCGCGGGGACGCAATAGCCCTTGGGCCCCTGATCCACCATCGGGATGTTCCGGATCACCACGTCTCCATTCTCCCTTCTTTCGACGTTTGACTCGTGAATTCTACGAATGTGCATGTCCGCGACCTTGGTCTGTTTGCCCCGGCGGTCCGCCACCTCCGAATGCTCGATGGCCAGGCTGACGAATTCTCCCTCCGCCACCGACAAGAGAAAACTGTGCCCTTTCCAGTCCCACCTCGAAACCTTTCTTTTGGCCGAACCTTCCCCATAGTTCTGCCTTCGCGGGCTACCCAAAACACCCTCCAATCTTGCGGCAATGGTTTCCGCATCCCGATCGATCATAGCGGCCAACTCTTCGGGATCCCTGGTGACCGAGCCCTCCTTGAAATGCTCTTCGGCCACCCCCGCGGAGGCGAAGCAATCTCCCTTGTTCGCAAAAACCAGGGAGAACCGGGAAACCTGCCCGGGTGATCCGTAGAAGGCGGCGGAATAGGGACGGGCATCCAAAAAGCGGTAGCTGGAATCTGCGTAGAGCCGGCAACTGATGGAATTGCTGGTGGATGATTCGACCGGCCACCTCAGGCGTTCACCCAATTCGTCGGCGGTGTCATCCCAGAGCCGGTCGTCGGCAAACAAGGATTGCCCCACCGCCTCATTCAAACTCTTGAAGGACACTTTGGATGCCGAAGAACTCGACCGGCTTCCCGATCCGCTGCCTGAACTTGCCTGCCTCTCCTCCATGCTCTGCATGATCAGGGCTTTGCTGGCTTCGTTGAAAATGGATATGGAGACCACAAAGGCAACACCGTCCTTACGCTTCAGTTGGACCCGACCATTTTGAAAGGCAAGGATTTGAGCTTCGATGGCAGTTCCGGAGAGATTTTGCAAACGAACGAATTCCCGACCCGGACAAACCGCGCCGACCAAAAAAAACGAGAGCAAAAAAATACGCATGATCATGCAAGTTTATAAAAGCTTCGACTAGGACAAGGCAAGGAAGCTTTGCATGGGTCCGGAGAATCTTTCCCAAAGAGGGTTGCAGGAGAGCGAAGGGACGGGTATTGGTTTTCTTTTTAATTTTCATTCCACACCGTACCAATGAGCCCCAAGCAAACCATCGAATACACTCTCACGGACGAAGCCCCCGCTTTGGCAACGCAGTCCCTGCTGCCAATCCTCCGCGCCTTCAGCGCCACCTCCGGGATCGAATTCCAATTACGGGACATTTCCCTGGCCGGACGAATCCTCGCTCACTTTCCCGACTCCCTGAGTCCGGAGCAGCAAGTTCCCGATGCCCTGTCGGAATTGGGCGCGCTCGCCACTCAACCGCAGGCCAATATCATCAAATTGCCCAACGTAAGCGCCTCCATCCCCCAGTTGCAGGATGCCATTCTCGAGCTTCGGGGAAAAGGCTTTGCGGTCCCCGACTTCCCCTCCGATCCCCGGACCGAAGAGGAAAAAGCGACCCGGGCAACCTATGCAAAGGTCTTGGGTTCAGCGGTCAACCCCGTGCTGCGCGAGGGAAACTCCGACCGCCGGGTAGCCAAACCGGTCAAGGAATACGCCCAAAAGAATCCCCACTCGATGGGCTCATGGACCTCCGACTCCAAGTCTCACGTCGCTCACATGCAATCGGGTGACTTTTACGGAAGCGAACAATCCTGCATCCTTGAAAAGGCCTGTTCGGTCCGCATCGAATTCATCGACTCATCCGGGAACGCCCAAGCCCTCAAGGAGGAACTTCCCCTTCTCGAAGGCGAAGTCATCGACGCCTCGGTGATGAGCCGAAATGCCCTCCGCTCCTTTCTCGCCGAGCAACTCGACGACGCCCGCGAACAGGGCGTGCTCTTCTCCCTGCACATGAAGGCGACCATGATGAAGGTATCCGACCCCATTATCTTCGGTCACTGCGTGGAGGCGTACCTTGGGGATTTGCTCGACGAGCACGGCGATACCCTGCGTTCCGCCGGTTTCAACCCCAACAACGGTCTCAGTGACTTCGACCGGACGCTCGATTCTCTGGAACCCGAAAAACGGGAGACCATCCGGACCCGTCTGGAGGAAATTCTAGGGGATCGCCCTCCTCTGGCCATGGTCAACTCGGACAAAGGCATCACCAACCTCCACGTTCCCAGCGACGTCATCATCGACGCCTCGATGCCCGCGATGATCCGGACGTCCGGTCAGATGTGGGGCCCCGACGGAAATCCCGCCGACACCAAAGCGGTCATTCCCGACCGCAATTATGCCGGGGTCTACCAGGCGACCATCGATTTCTGCAAAACCAACGGAGCCTTTGACGTTCCCACCATGGGCAACGTCGCCAACGTCGGCCTGATGGCGAAGAAGGCGGAGGAATACGGTTCGCACGACAAGACCTTTGAGATTTCCAGCCCGGGCACGGTCCGGGTGGTCAGCGATTCGGGCGAAACCTTGCTCAGTCACGAGGTCGAGACCGGTGACCTCTGGCGGATGTGCCAGACCAAACGCGTGGCGATCGTGGACTGGGTCAAACTCGCCGTGAACCGTTCCCGCCTGAGTGGAAGTCCGGTAATCTTTTGGCTCGACGAAAACCGGGCCCATGACGCCAACCTGATCCGATACGTGAAGGCAAAGCTGACTACCCTGGAGACCGAGGGGTTGGACATCAGCATTCTCGCTCCGATTGAGGCCACCCAAGTGACCTGCCAACGATGCAAGGATGGGCTCGATACCATTTCCGCAACGGGAAACGTGTTGCGGGACTACCTCACCGATCTGTTCCCCATCCTCGAACTCGGCACCAGCGCGAAAATGCTTTCCATCGTTCCCCTGCTCGCGGGAGGTGGACTGTTCGAAACCGGAGCGGGCGGTTCCGCGCCCAAGCACGTCCAACAATTCGTGGAGGAAGGACATCTGCGCTGGGACTCGCTTGGGGAATTCCTTGCCATCGCGGTTTCCCTCGAGGACCTCGCCGACAAAACGCAAAACGCCAAAGCCAAGGTCCTGGCCGACACCCTCAACCAAGCCATCGGAGTCTTTCTCGACGAAAACAAATCCCCTTCCCGAAAAGTGAACGAATTGGACAACCGGGGCAGTCATTTTTACCTCACCCTGTTTTGGGCCGAAGCCCTCGCCTCCCAGTCCGGGGACGAAGAGTTGCAGGGTCGCTTCGCTCCCTTCGCGGAAAAGCTCCGTTCTCAGGAGGAGGCCATCGTGTCCGAACTCAATGACGCCCAGGGAGCCCCCGTTGACTTGGGTGGATATTATCTTCCCGATCCGGAAAAGGCCTCCCGGGCCATGCGCCCCAGCCCCCTCTTCAACGATGCCCTCGACAGCCTGAACTGAACCTTGCCCCTCATGAAAGCCATCCTCTTCCTCACCCTCCTTCCTCTTGGCCTGGGTGTCCTGCAGGCCAAGAAACCCAACGTGCTCTTCATTCTCATCGATGACATGGGCGCCCATGACCTCAGCAACGAAGGCTCCGAATTCTACGAAAGTCCGAACGTCGACCGGATTGCCAACGAGGGGATGAAATTCACCCGGGGCTACGCCACCTGTCAGGTTTGCAGCCCTTCAAGGGCGAGCATTCTTACTGGCAAATATCCCACCAACCATGGAATCACCACCTGGATTGGGGATGCCACGGGAGAAGCCTGGGGCAAGCGGGGCCGGCATGACAGCCACTTTCCTCCCGAATACGAACGCAACCTCCGGGCCTCCGAAATCACGCTCGCGGAAGCCATGAAGGATGCGGGCTACAAAACCTTTTTCGCGGGCAAATGGCACCTCGGGTCGGAAGGTTCGTGGCCCACCGACCACGGCTTCGAGATCAACCGCGGAGGATGGGACGTAGGCAGCCCACGCGGTGGCTTTTTCTCTCCCTGGCAAAACCCCAACCTCGAATCCGGACCCGCCGGAGAATCCCTGACCCTTCGGCTCGGGCAGGAGACCGCCGACTTCATCGAAGCCCACAAGGACCGGCCCTTCCTCGCCTACCTTTCCTTTTACACGGTGCACGGACCGATTCAGACCACTCGGGCTCTCTGGAAAAAATACCGCGACAAGGCCGAGCAAGCCGGCCTGGCCGACGAACGCTTCCTCTTCGACCGCCGGCTCAACGTGCGACAGGTTCAGGACTGCCCCATCTATGCGGGCATGATCGAACTGATGGACGATGCGATCGGAACGGTACTGGCCAAACTCGACGAACATGGCCTCGACCAAAACACCATCGTTTGCTTCACCTCGGATAATGGAGGCGTCTCCTCCGGGGATGCCTACGCCACCTCCAACCTGCCCCTCCGCGGAGGCAAGGGACGCCAGTGGGAAGGTGGCATTCGCGAACCCTTCTACCTCAAAGCACCCGGCATCACCAAACCCGGTTCAACCTGCGCCACACCGGTCAGCGGAATCGATTGGTACCCCACCCTGCTCGATCTCTGCGGCATCGAACCGCCCAAGGAACAGGTGGTGGACGGGGTCAGCTTGGTTCCCCTGCTGAAAAGCGGGGAAATCGAAGACCGCCCCCTCTATTGGCATTATCCCCATTACGGCAACCAGGGAGGCGAACCCAGTTCCATCATCATGGAGGGTGACTGGAAACTGATTCACTACCACGAGGACGGACGCAACGAATTGTACGATCTCTCCAGCGACCCGGGAGAACGAAACGACCTCCTTGCCGAGGAAACCAAACGGTCTCGAAGGATGGTTCGGAAGCTCGACTCCTGGCTCAAGGAAACCAAAGCCACCTTTCCCACCGAGAACCCGGACTTCGATCCTGCGAAAAGAGAGGCCCGCTGGAACGACCTTCGCACCAACCGCAAGGAACGACTGGAGAAACAGCACGCGGAGTTCGTGAGACCGGATTACCTGCCCAACCAGGATTGGTGGGGCAGTTCGGCGGCCGATTGAACTAGTCCCGGACGCTCTCCAGGTAAGTGCCCGGGCTCACCCCCGTGACCCGCTTGAACACCGTGGAGAAATACTGTCTCGAAGCGAAACCCAAACGATGGGAAATTTCCTTGATTTGGGAACCCTCCCGGTTCAAAAGGCGTTGGGCCTCGAAGACCCGCTGACGATTGAGGTAGTCCAGCGGTGAATAACCCACCTCCTTGCGGAAGCGCTTGCGAAAGGCGGTGGTCGACAGACCTGCCTGTTTCGACAGGCTGTCCACCGAGGGAGGATTCCCGAGGTTTGCCCGTATGGTTTCGATGCAAGCGAGAAGAGTGGAGGAAGTCCCCGCGCTTTGGTTTCCCTCGTCCGCATGGGCAACCTCTCTCAGGTATCCGACCAGCAACTGGTGGAGGGCGGCCCGCCCCTTCACCACCGAATGGTCCTGCCGGTCGCGGTGTTCCTCCACGAGTTGGGCGAAGCACTTGGCGATCTCATCCGAGGCGGGAAAATCCCTTCTTTCCATAGATTCGAAGGCTTGCCGCAGGATCTTCGTCTGTTGCTTGTCCAAACCGGGCAAAGCCTTGCTTCGGGGAAAGGCGATTCTCAGCCAATAGTGTTCGCAAGGTTCCAAAGCTCCGGTCTCACTGCCATGCCGTTCGCCCGGCTTGATCACCAGAGCGGTTCCGGCTCTCAAAACGTAGGAATCCTTCTTCACCCACCAGTTTACCTCTCCATTGACAATGTAGTGCAGTTCGAATTCCTTGGCGTGCTGATCCGATTCCAATGCGTGATCGAAGGCCCGGGTGAAGCGCAACCAACCCAAAATGCTCAACTCCGGAAGCAAGCGATCCTCGTCCTCAAAAGTAACGTGCTGTCTCCCGGGTTCCGGGCTAAAATCTTCCCATGCGTCAAGATGCCTGCGAACCCTAATCTTTTTGCCGTTCATGTTTTTCCCTCAATCCAGTAAATCAAAAGTATGAATTTCAACGCCTTTGAATCTTAAAACCTTATTCACTTACAATCGCTTTAAAATCTGACTATATTTGAGTTTCAATCTAATTTTCAAGTCCTAACGTATGAATTTCAATTCTTTCAAAGGAAGGATCGAAAAGCCCAGTTCGACAGCCTGACCCGAATCATGACCGACCTCGCCCAAAGGCAACGGGGCAACCCCCTGCTGACCCCCAATCAAGTGCGGCCTTCCCGGCCCGATCTGGTGGTGGAGTGTCTGTTGAACCCGGGAGTCTTCCGTTTCGAAAACGAGATTTGGCTACTTGTCAGGGTGGCGGAGCGTCCCGTGCAGAACACCGGTCGGATTTCCTTTCCGGTCATCCGGGACGGTGAATTGGAGATCATCTCCTTCGAGCATGACGATCCCCTGCTCAATACCGAGGATCCGCGGGAACCGCGGTACGATGGGGAAACTTACCTTTCCACACTCTCTCACCTCCGCCTCCTGCGCAGCTCCGATGGCGTCCGCTTCGAGGACGCCGACCGACCGAACCTGACCGGTTTGGGGTCTCTCGAAGATTATGGAATCGAAGATTGCCGGGTCGCGTCGATGGAGGACGGATCCTACCTGCTGACTTACACCGCAACCTCCGCCAATGGCTACGGGGTCGGTCTGCGACGGACCCGGGACTGGAAAAGCTTCGAGGAATTCGGGATGATTCTTCCCCCCGCCAACAAGGACTGCGCCATTTTCGAATCCAAGATCAACGGAGAATACCTCTGTTTTCACCGCCCCAGCGGGGTGGGCTTGGGAGGCCATTACCTGTGGCTTGCCTCCTCTCCCGATCTCGCGCACTGGGGCAAGCACCATTGCCTCGCCCGCACCCGCCCCGGCATGTGGGACTCCGGTCGCATCGGAGCGGGCGCCGCCCCCATCCGCACCGACCGGGGTTGGTTGGCCGTATACCACGGAGCCAACGAAGACAACAGATACTGCCTCGGAGCCCTCCTGCTTGACTTGGAGGATCCGTCCAAAGTGGTGTCGCGCAGCGAAGACCCACTCATGGAACCGCTCGAGGTGTACGAGCGCAAGGGCTTCTTCGGAAACGTCGTTTTCACCAACGGCCACCTCCTCGACGGGGATCGACTGACACTCTATTACGGAGCCTCCGACTCCGTGATCTGTTCGGCGGAGCTTTCGGTTTCGGAAATCCTGCAAACCTTGTGAATTCCCAAAAGCTGGTATTCTCGGGCTTTCCCGGGCATGACGTGTACAACGTCACCGCACCCTTCGAATGGAAGGGACGAAGCGTGATCGCGGGGCGGGTGGAGAGACGGAGTGAGGAACTCTCCGAAATCGTCCTCTTTTCCGAAACCGATGGCGAGTGGAGGCCCATCGAGGGAGCCCCGACCTTTTCCGGACTGCAGGATCCCTGCGTCACCATGATGGACGGCAAGGTCATCCTTGGCGGAGTGCGCTTCCCCGTAACCATCGGAGAGGACCGCAAGGCCTGGCAGATGGAATTTTACCGAGAGGGCTTGAACGGGGGATTTGACAAGGTCCTGACCGGGCCGCCCAAGATGAAGGATATTCGCTTTCTTCAACTTCCGGACGGACGCATTCTCGTCCTGACCCGACCTCAGGGGGAACGCGGGGGCCGCGGACGGATCGGATTCTGCGTGGTCGAATCCCTGATTCAGGCCCGCCGGGAGACCATCGAAAACGCCCCCCTTTTCGATCACTGCCCGGAGGAACAGTGGGTCGGGGCCAACGAGGCCCACCTGCTCACCAAAAACAAGATCGGGATCCTCGGCCACCTCGCCGAATTCAGGGAGGATGGATCGAGACGTTACCGCTCGATGGTCTTTTGCATCGATCTGGAGACGGGACAGTCGAGCGAAACCGAGATCATCGCCGAACGTTCCGACTTTCCCCCCGGAGAATCCAAAAGACCCGATTTGCAGGACGTCATCTTCTCCGGCGGTCTGCTCAGGCTCGGCCACGGGCGGGCTCGCCTCTTCGCCGGACTGAGCGATGCCGAAGCGGGTTCCCTTGACTTGCCCGATCCTTTCCTCAAGTTCCTAGCCTAAGGTGCGTTTCCCTTTGGCAGTTCTCTTCCTCGCGTTCGCCTGGGCTCAGGCTCAGGCTCAAGAACTGCCTTCGGTCGCCCGAATGCCGGATTTCCCCAAAGCCTACCAAATGCGGGACTGGAAAACCACCGCCCGCCATTTTGATCAACTCGTCTTCGACCAGACCCGAAAGGGAGAGTTTCTACCCCTGCTCTGGATGGACCGGACCAAGCGGGTCAACCCAACCGACGGGTTCGCCCTCCCCACCTACGTCGGGGATTTGCGCCAAACCCCCAAGACCAACCTGCACGAAGCCATCACCGGAATGGCCGCCTGTCTCGGAGCCACTCTCGTGGGCATTGACAAATCCGCCTGGGTTCCGATGCTCGCCACCCACTTTCACGAAAAGAACGGAATCGGGCTTTATCTCAACCAGGTGGGCACCCGCGGGGACAGTTTCTGGTATGACCTCCTTCCCAGCCTGCTCTTCGGTCACCTCTACGGACACTACCCCGACGCCCCGGGTTTTCGTCGACAGTTTCTCTCCACCGCCGAGACTTGGCTTCGCATCACAGACGAATTAAATGATGATTTCGATCATACCGGATACGATTTCATCGACCGCAAACCGGTCGACCGCGGATGGTCCGAGGCGGACGTCGCCGCCGGACTCGCCTGCCTGCACTACCTCGCCTGGAACCGGACTGCGGACAAGCGCTTCCTCGAGTCCGCCCAGCGGTGCCTCCGGTGGATGGACCGCCGGGCGGTCAACCCCTACTACGAAAGCCTTGCCCCCTACGGAGCCTATGCCTCCGCCCGCAGCAATGCGGAGCGAGGAACCGGACACCAAACCGCCAAGTTCGTGGAGTGGACGCTCAAGGGAGACAACCCCCGTAAATGGGGTGCCATCCTCGAGGAGTGGAACGGCACCCCCGCGCACGGCTTGATTGGCAGCGTCTACCCGGAGTACGAATACGCCTTCGCGATGAACACCTTTCAGGCCGCCGGGGTGCTTGCTCCCATCGCCCGTTACGATGACCGCCTCGCCCGCGACCTCGCCAAGTGGATTCTCAACCTCGCCGCCAACAGCCGCTTCTTTTACCCCGACGCCTGGCCCCCCGAGCACCAGTCCAGTTTCGACTGGGCCCGCCGTCACGACCCGGCCTTCTGCATCCCCTACGAAGGCATCCGCAAGCAGGGAACCACCCGCCGCTACCCCGAGGAGGATCACATGATCCGGGGCGCACTCGCGCTCGGAGGTTCCACCAACCCGGACAAGGACATGACCCTGACCGCCGATGACCGGGGAAGGGTCCGCTACGAGGGCGTGGTGGAGATTGCGGATGGGCTTTCCCATGAGCTCATCGTGGTTTTACGTCACCGCCACCTGGAAGACGACGTCCGGGTCTACCTCAAAGACAAACCCGGCGAAGCCATCCGGTTCAAGGGAAGGAAACGGGACGACCAGCGCCTCGCGCTTTCCCGAAGTGGCCAAGTCCGTGTGGTCATCGAAGCCGATGGGCTCCAACCCGGCCGGGACCTTGCGATTCATGACCTGGTGGTGGAAACCCGCTTCCCCGATCCGCCCCACGTCGGTGGGGACGCCACGGTGCACGGATGGGGACGGACCGACCTCGGGCTCTACGGCGGATCCTACGCCGGCTTTCTCGGAGCCCTGATCGAACCGACCGAAGTGGAAGGCATCCTCGCCATCGATCCCACCGCCACCGAAGTCATCCCCGCCAAGGCCCACCCCACCCGACTCTTTTTCAATCCGCATGACCAAACCCATTCCGTTCAATGGGAACTGGGGGACTCCGAAGTCCGCGTCTACGAAGCGATCGGCAACCGGGTCCTGCTCAATTCCTCCACCGGCAAACAGTCCTTCGCGATTCCTCCCAAACAGGCGTTTCTACTGGTGAAGACACCTGCCGACCAACCCCTGCTCCGCGAAAACGACCGCCTGCTTTGCCAGGGCATCGTGGTCGATTACCGCCCCTAGGAACGAAGCATGCACACCCTCGACTACGCCATCATCGCCGCCTATGTGATCTTTGCGATTGGGGTCGGCCTGTACTTCTCCCGCAAGGCCGCCAAGGATTCCGAGTCCTTCTTTTTGGGCGGACGCTCCCTCCCCTGGTGGGCCATCTGCCTCTCCATGATCGCCACCAGCTTCGCCTCCGACACCCCCATCTGGGTGACCGAGGTGACCCGCAAGGACGGGCTCGAACGGATGTGGTGGGTCATCGTATCGGTCCTCCCCCTAATCATCGGCATCTTTCTCTTTTCCAGGCTCTGGCGCCGGACCAACCTGATCACCGACGCCCAATTCTTCGAGTTCCGTTACGAGGGCAAACCCGCCGCCTTGCTCCGCGGGGTGCGAGCCTGTTACGGAGGAATTCTGCAGAACCTCCTGACCATTGGCTGGGTGACCTTCGGGATGAGCACCGTGATCGAAGTGCTCACCCCCTTCGACCAACTGCAAGCCATCCTCGTCCTGATGGCGGTGGCTCTCTTCTACGCCACCTTCTCCGGCTTTTACGGCGTGGTCACCACCGACGTGGTCCAATTCTTCATCACCATGGGAAGCATGTTCGCCCTCGCCTGCATTGCGGTCAGCCAGGCCGGTGGGCTCGAGACCGTCCTCACCGGCATCCGGGCCAACCCCGAGTACGGGGAACGCACCCTGTCCATCTTTCCCGACTTTTCCACCTTCAACTCCGACGTCCTGAAGATGCTGGTGATCTTCGGACTGGTCTGGTGGAGCGACGCCAACGGTTACAACATGCAACGCATGGCGGCCTGCCGCAACGAACGCGACGCCATCCGGGCGACTCTCTTTTACGCCATCTTCCAATCCTGCCGGCCCTGGCTCTGGGTCGTGGTCGGATTGGTTTCCATCGTGGTCTTCCCCACCCTCACCGAGCACAGCAAGGCCTACCCCATGGTGATCAACGAATACCTCGGCATCGGGCTCAAGGGCCTGCTCATCACCGCCTTTCTCGCCGCCTTCATGTCCACCATCGACACCCACCTCAACTGGGGAGCCTCCTTTCTGACCATCGACCTCTACAAACGCTTCTACAAAAAGGATGCCGACGAGCGCCACTACGTGCGGGCCTCCAAGCTCTTCATGGTCCTGCTGATGGCCGCGGGCGCCCTGATCGCCTCCATGGTTCAGTCGGTCAGCGGAGTCATGGAATGGCTCGCCTACCTGATGATCCCGGGGGGCATCGCCTCGGTGCTGCGCTGGTTCTGGTGGCGGATCAACGCCTACACCGAACTGACCGCCCTGGCCGGCGGACTGATCGGGGGGATTTTCTTCAAGGTTCTCGATCCCAAGATGGTCATCTTCGGACAGCCCTGGGGCGACCTCGCCTGGGAATTCAAGGTCGCCCTGCTGGTGGTCATCGTCTTTCCCCTCAGCCTGGTGGTGACCTTTCTGACCCAACCCGTCTCCCAGAAAAAGCTTGAAGCCTTTTACCGCAAGGTGCGTCCCGGCGGAGTCTGGGGACCAATCCGGGAATCCGTCGGCCCGCTCTCCGGAAGCGCCCTCAACGCCTCCAGCTGGCTGGACGTCATCGGCGGAGTGCTTCTGTGCTACGGGCTCTCCCTCGCCATCGCCTACGCTATCCTGCTCAACGGCCCGGCCTGCGCCGCCTGCCTCGCCGCCTCCACCTTCGGGGGCTTCCTGGTGTGGAAGTGGTACGGCAAGGAAACCATCCGACTCCGTGAATCCGAATAAGCTCATCCCTCGTTTCCTTGTTCCGCTCGCCCTTCTCCTGGCCTGCGGAATCCACCTTATGGGCAAGCGACCCAACGTTCTCATGCTCACCGCCGACGACCTGGGTTGGGACTCCCTCGGATGCATGGGCAACCCCCTGCCCGGACTCACCCCCAACCTCGACCGCCTCGCCGGGGAAGGCCTCCTCATCAAGCGGGCATACGTATCGACTCCGATTTGCGGACCATCCCGCCAGACCCTGTACACCGGACTACATCCCCAAAGCTCGGGCTTTCTCGGTCATGGGGTTCAGCCCCCCGCCTGGTGGCGGGCGGAAGGTCGGACGACCCAAAGACGATCCATTACCTCGCTCCTGCTCGACGCCGGGTACCTCACCGGGATGATCGGCAAGCACGGTTCCGAGTGGTGCCGATTCAGTTTGCCCGCCCACGGGCAAAACCACCAGACCGGGATGGGGCGCGATCCGGCCCGCTTCCTTGCCTTTGCCCGCACTTTTCTGGAACGGGCCAAAAGCGAAGACAAACCCTTCTTTCTCGCCGCCAACGCCCACGACCCACACCGCCACTGGGCCCGCCACCGCGACGAGACTCAGGCCTGGGTCGAGGCGATGATGGGAGACGAACCCTGGACAGCCTTCCCCAACGGCAAACCCTACCCCGATCCGCTCTCCCAATTCCGGCCCGCGGACTGCCCGGTTCCTCCCGCCTACCCCGATCATCCCGTGGTACGCAAGACGCTGGCCACCTACTACGACTCGGTTCACCGCATGGACCAGGTGATTGGTTCCCTGCTCCGGGCCCTGCGGGAAAGCGGGATGGAAAAGAACACCCTAGTTCTCTTTCTCTCCGACCACGGACTGGCCTGGGACCTCAGCAAATGGTCGCTCTATCCTTCCGGGGTGCGCACCCCCCTGATTCTGCGCTGGCCCGCATCCCTGAAACCCGGACAAGTCAATGAGGACTCGGTGGTCTCCGCGGTCGACCTTGCCCCCACCCTCGCCGAACTTTGCGGACTCGATCCGATGACCGGGACTGACGGACTCTCCTTTGCCTGCCTCCTTCGCGGAGATCAACGGGCATGGCCCCGGACCGAAGCCTTCAGCTGCTTCAATTTCATGAACAACCACCCTGAAATTGATCAAAGAAACCCGGACTTCGATCCCGAGCTTGCCCGACGCTTCGACCAGTACCGGCCCTCCCGGGCCCTCAACGGCGGGCGCTTCTCTTACCTGTGGAACGGTTGGGCGGACGGAAACCTGACCCTGCCCAGGACCATGCTCGGAGAATTTCACTGGATGCTCGGCCAGGGCGAATTGGAGGATTTCGAACTCCGGACCTTCATTGAAAAACGAACCGTCGAGGAACTGTATGACGTGAGAAACGATCCTGCCTGCCGGAACAACCTCTTGGGGGTAACCCAATTCAGGAAGACCCTCTCAGGCTTTCGCAATCGAATGCTTCAGCTGATGGAACGAACCGGGGACCACGAATTAAAGAATTTCCGGAAATTTCTTACGGGGAAAGAGTGAGCGGAAGTCCTGGTCAAGACAAAGACTTCCCTCGCTTCTTCCTTACTGGCTTTTTTGGAAACCAACACGGAAGCCAAGGCTGCTGGTGCTGTAGCTCGGGGGGTTGATGTCGCGCTGGGCGGAACGCAAGGCCGACCCGCCGTAGTTCCAGGAACCACCGCGTAAGACCCGGTCCGAGCCCGAAACCGGTCCGGTCGGATCGATCACCGGGTTGCCCGTCGGGTACGCCGCTTGGTACCAGTCCGCGGTCCATTCCCAAACGTTCCCGTGCATATCGAAAAAGCCCCACGGGTTGGCCGCATATTTGCCCACATCGCGGGTCTGGCCAATTCCACTTGCGTTATAATTTGCCCGCGTTGCGTTAATGTCATTCCCCCACGAATACATCGTGGTCGTACCCGCACGACAGGCATATTCCCATTGCGACTCGGTGGGCAACACATAGGCCCAACCAGCGGGAATGTTTGCCGATTGCTGGGCATTCAAACGGCTCAGAAAGATCTGAATGTCATTGCAGGAGACTTTTTCCACCGGGCGGTTCGGGTTGTTCGGCCAGTTGCTGGGCGTGGCACTCAGGCTGTCTGTGTTACCGGTCATCACCGCCTCATACTGAGCCTGGGTCACCTCGTATTTGCCCAGGTAAAAGCCTTGAGTCAGGGTGACGTTGTGTTCGGTCTCATTCGTCCCCCGTCCCGCTTCCGTCGTAGGACTGCCCATGGTAAAGGTGCCCGGTTCAACCCAGATCATTTCCAGTTGAACGGAAGCGCTCAGATCCACGCTTTGTTCGCCTGTAAATTGAAAAGCGACACGGAAGCCCCCTGCGAAGTGGCGGTCAGCCGGGGCTTTGTCGGTGCGCTCGGCGGAACGCAACTGCGACCCGTTGTTGCCCCAGGCACCACCGCGCCGGATCCGGTCCGAGCCCGAGGCCGGACCCTCGGGGTTGGTCTGGGCACCACCGGGATAGTTCGCCTTCCAATCATGGACCCATTCCCAAACGTTTCCGTGCATGTCGAAAAAGCCCCATGGGTTGGCCGCGTATTGTCCGACGTCACGGGTCTGTCCAATACTGTAATTATAATTTGCATTGCTTGTTGTAATCGAATCTCCCCAAGAATAAGCCGTGGTCGTGCCCGCTCGGCAGGCATATTCCCATTGGGCTTCGGTGGGCAAAACGTAAGCCCAACCGACGGGTATGTTTGCCGACTGTTGGTCATTCAGCCGGCTCAGAAAGATCTGAATATCATCCCAGGAAACCCTTTCCACCGGACGGTTCGGGTTGTTCGGCCATTGGCTCGGCGTGGCGCTCAACCCATTGCTATTGCTCGTCATCACCGCCTCATACTGTGCCTGGGTCACCTCGTACTTACCTAGGTAAAAGCCGTTGGTCAGGGTAACTTGATGCTGAGTCTCGCCCCCTTCTCGACCAGTTTCCGAAGTCGGACTACCCATCGTAAAGGTGCCAGGTTCCACCCAAAGCATTTCCAGTTGAACGGTAGCGTTCAGATCGGCGGTGTGCGTGCTCGCCATACCAACATGGACTGTGCGGGTTACATTCGCTTCATTACTCGCTCCATCGGATACGGAATAGGTCAGGGAGTATACTCCTGTGACGTTGACGTCCACCGTACCGGTGATGGTGATTGAACTGGTAAGGTTGCCGTCGAGACTGTCGTTGGCGGTGACTCCCGGATCCACCCATGCGGTGTTCTTAGCATGAGTCATATTGGCATCGCCCAGCAGGGTAAGCGCCGGCGCGGTGGTGTCCACCACCGTGACGGTGCGGGTGGCATTGGCCTCATTCCCCGCGGCATCCTCCACGGTGTAATTCAAGAGATAAGTTCCCGTCGCATTGACGTCCACCGTACCCGTGACCGTGACCGAGGAAGTGATGTTTCCGTCCCGCGCATCGTAGGCCTCGACGCCTGGCTCTGCCCAGGCTTGGCCCGCCTCGTGAGTGATGAAAGTTTCTCCTACCAAGTCCAATTCTGGATTCTCTTGGTCGGGTTGGATAGCTTTGTAGGCGACGCGGAAGCCGATGGTGTGGTTACGGGTCCAGGGATGGTAGTAGCTGTTGCGCCTAGCCGAACGTATGCCCGAATCGTCGTTACCCCAAGAACCACCCCGGTACATCCGCTTCGAAGACAATGCCGGTCCCTCAGGATCGGTCTGGGCACCGGAAAAATAGCTTGCCTTCCAGTCATGGACCCATTCCCAGACGTTTCCATGTATATCGAAAAAGCCCCACGGGTTGGCGGAAAACTGGCCGACGTTCACAGTTTCCTTGGAGTCATTGCCATCATTGGGACCGCCGTCCCAGTTGTAATTGGCACGGGAAGAATTAATATCATTGCCCCACGAGTACGCCGTGGTCGTGCCTGCCCGGCAGGCATACTCCCACTCCGCCTCGGTGGGCAAAACGTATTTCCAGCCGTTGGGCAATCGACCCGCTGACTGTTCGATCGCATTTAAGCGACTCAGAAAGATTTGGGCATCCTCCCACGAGACTTTTTCCACCGGGCGGTTACTTCCTTTAAAATTACTGGGGTCGGCATTCAAACCCTCGGAGTTTCCATTCATCACCGTTTGGTACTGAGTCTGGGTCACCTCATACTTACCAAGGTAAAATCCATTGCTCAGGGTGACCTGATGCTGAGTCTCATCCGATTGCCTTCCGGTTTCCGAAGTCGGACTGCCCATCATAAAGGTGCCCGGTGGGCAGAAAATCATTTCCATTCCAATCGAAGCCACGGTGTGGGCGCTCGGGGTGCCGTCCACCTGCAGGGCGGTCGGGGTGGAGGTGACCGATCCAAAGTCGTTGCTCACCACAACGGTATAGTTTCCGTCGTGCAGAGTGCCGTTCAGATCCGCAATGCTGAAACTTGGACCCGTTGCCCCCGCAATCGTTTGGCCGTTCCGCTCCCATTGGTAAGTCAGAAACTTTCCTT
>Ga0160422_10000767_pt1 | contig 19715 bp, 13 predicted proteins | sample Fk160mmetaG_FD_108192 | JGI IMG/M metagenome (GOLD analysis project Ga0160422, IMG submission 108192) | Marine microbial communities from the Central Pacific Ocean - Fk160115 60m metaG | ecosystem: Environmental > Aquatic > Marine > Oceanic > Photic zone | place: The Central Pacific Ocean... | reverse complement strand
TGATTTGCTCTTCGTCATGGTTCAAGAGTTTGCTTGCCCAAATGATTTCCTTGCTTGGAGGAACAAATGCGAAGTCGAAACCTTTTGCCCCTAAGTTGAGAGCCGCCATGGCCACCTCATCCGCTTTCCCCGGATTGACCAGGAGTATGTTGTGTGGCATGGAGTCCGGATTGGAAAATAGGAGTTTAACCTTTTTTTCAGCCTGAACGGTGATCGAAGGCGTATCGTACTTCATCTTTTCGATCACGGTGGCGATGCGAACCGTAGTGAGCTCCTTCGTGTCTGAGATGACTCCGGATTTGCGGGCAAGTTCACTTACCTTTTCCTCCGATTCTGCAGGCATTCGATTAAGTACTTCTCGAGCGAAATCATAAGTCTGCTTGTAGGTTTTGTTGATTTCCTTTTGCTGCGTTTCTTCCAAAATTGCCAAACCTGCTTTTCGGGGCAGATAGGAAGCGGTGACCGCGGCGGTCATTCGCACGCGTCCGTGGGGGTCGGATGCTGCCTTTGAAAGAAGGGTTTTGGCTTCGGGAACGCTCGAATAGTTGAATCGCAAGACGTTGAGGGCTGCCGAGCGAATTCGGTGGTCGGTGGATTGGAGTAATCTTTCCAGAAGAGCATGGTCGAGCCTTCCCGCACCCCAAGTGACCCAGAGAGCCTCGAGTTGCAAGCGCTCTTCCTTGCCTTGGGCCCATGCCGTAACCGATTGAGCGACCGCATCGGAATCTCTCCCCCGCAACTCGCGTCGGGTCCGGTAGCGGGTTCTCAGTTCGGGGAGTTCCAGGTTCCCGATCAGTTCCGTAATGCTCGCTCCGTGAATTTTCGCAGGTTTGACCAGCGGGCGGGAAGGGTAGGTAATCCGGTAGATACGACCGTGTTTGTGATCGCGGTTCGGGTCACGGGCATTGTGCTGCATATGACCAATGAGGGCATTTTGCCAGTCCACGACGTAGAGTGAACCATCCGGAGCGAATTCCAAGTCGGTGGGGCGGAAGTTGAGATCCTTGGAAACGAAAAGATCCTGACGGTATTCAGTGGTGAAACCCGGGTCCTGATCGATTACCTTGTGCTGTTTTGCGCCGAGATAACCGATATTGTTGTTAATCAGGATATCACCCTGTACCTCATCCGGGAAATGCCTGCTGGATACGAACTCGATCCCTGAGGTTGGGCGGACTTTGTTGGACTTGAGGAGGTCGGGAGCCTTAAGGTTGGCGCCGTAGCGCGCCTTGACCATACCGGGTAGCATCCAGGACATGCTGGTGCCCGAGGTGTGAAGAAAAAGTTCCTGTCCGTAGGCATCCACCGCAACGCCCCAGGGGTTGGGGATGGAGAATTGGGCATGGCGAATAAGCCTGCGAGTGCGCGGGTCGTAGCGGAAAAATCCGCCATTCGATCCCCTTTGCGGACCAAAAGCCGTTTCCACGTGACTGTGGAGAAAAATTCCTTCGCTCATGACGATGGCGCCGGACGGATCGGCGCAGAAGGAGGAAATCGCGTGATGGGTGTCATGATCATCGAACCCCGAGAGCAAAACCTCACGTCGATCGTATCGGTCGTCACCGTCCGTATCCTGAAGAAAGATTAGGCTCCCGCTTTGGGAAACGTATACTCCGTCGTGAGCGATTTCGAAACCGATCGGAATATGCAGATCATCGGCGAAGTTGATCTGCCTGTCCGCCTTGCCGTCCTTGTCCGTGTCTTCGAAAATGATCAACTTGTCCGAGGGTAGAGGATCTCCGATACGGTAATGCGGATAACTGGCCATGGTTGCCACCCAGAGCCTACCTTTGTTGTCAAAGGAAAGTTGCACGGGATTGGCTAAGTCGGGGAAGGTTTTTTCATCCGCGAACAGTTCGATTCTGTAGCCTTCGGCAACTTCGATTTTGGTTTGAGCCTGAGGTCCGGGGGTGTACTCCACAAGTCCGTTTTTACTGTTTTTGGTCGGGGGCAGGTAATTGGTTGGGACTTCGGGAAGATCGGAAGTTTTCGCATCGGCTCCTGCGAGGTCGAAGGATTTGCCTTGAAGCGTCGCCCAAATCGCTTGATCCCTATTGACCGTGTACTCCCTAGTCTTTTCAATTTCAAAGGGATAATTTTGCGGACCGTATGGATTGTATCGACGCCCATAGACGTGCACGCCATTGGGCACCTTGTAATCATTCAGCCAAAAGTAATTCTTGTCCATGACCGCCTTGTGAACGGAGGCGCGAACTGAATCCTTCGGCTTGGAGGCTGTGAAAATCGAATCGGTGAGAAACTTGGCGAGTTTGCGGTAACCGTGGGCATTGTAAAGAGCGCCATCCACGGTATGTCTTTTTCCATCCTCATACCATTTCTGCGAGGGAATGAAGCAGTCAACGAACAGAACCTTGTTCGCCTCAGCGGTTTCTCTCATAGCCTGAACGTACAGGCTTAGGTTGCGGTTTTGCCTTTTTCCGTCGGTGATTCCCGGGATGGCTTCCACGGCGGTGGGAGAAAGGAGCGCGATTTGCGGTGTGGAAACACCAAAGGGCATGGAGGAAAGGTGTTTGAGGTAGGCGTCGAGTTCTTTCTTGAAACGGCCAACCTGTCCGGGCCCGTCGAAGGAGGAGTTGAATCCGAAAAAGCAAAGAATGACCTCGGCATGCAGATCCGACAACCATTGACTTGGACTGGGGAATTGTCCCTTTGGTTTGGTCTGTGCCTTAAGATCTTCGTGGATCAGATCCTTGGCTCCGGGGAACGCATACTGTTCTTCCTGTTCGCGACTTGGATGAGGTCGAAAGCCCGGGGTATTTCCTTCGTCGCAAAGATTTCGGATGGTGAGGTCGTGGGTCGGATGCCTGAGAAAGATTTCCGTTTCGAAATGACCGTAATGAATCATCCTCGATCCCATCCCGGATCCGACCAGGACAACGTCGTCCCCTTTCGTGAGAGTGATCTTTGACTGTGCGTGAGATGCTTGGGCAAGGAGGAGAGAAAGGACTCCTGTAAGTACGAGAAATGCGTGGATCATGGTGTTGTGATTAGAGTAAACTGGAAAGATTCAATATGCGTTTTTTTACCTCTTTCACAAATGAAATCTCCCGGGTTTCAAGCGAAAGCCCAGGGAGAGTGATTGAAGACTTGAGGCGCTGTAGGTTGAGCTTTTAGGAGAGGATCGGTTTGACCACGTGACCATGCACGTCAGTGAGGCGAAAATGGCGTCCCTGGTACTGAAAAGTCAAGCGTTCGTGATCGATCCCCAAAAGATGCAGGATGGTCGCGTGAAAGTCATGAACGTGAACCCCGCCTTCGGCTACGCTGTAGGAGTACTCGTCCGATTGACCGTAGGTCGATCCCGGTTGAATCCCCCCCCCTGCAAACCAGGTTGAGAAATTTCGGGGATGATGATCCCTGCCGAAGTTGGTTCCGTTGAATTTTCCCTGGCAATAGTTGGTTCGTCCGAATTCTCCTCCCCAAATAACGAGAGTATCTTCAAGCAGTCCTCGTTGCTTGAGATCCCGAACCAAGGCATAGGATGCCCGGTCGGTTTCCTCGCATTGTTTTTTTATTCCTCCGGGTAACCCGCCGTGTTGGTCCCAACCGGGATGGTAGAGTTGAATGAATCGGACGTTTTTCTCCGCCAACCTTCGGGCGAGCAGGCAATTGGCGGCGAAGGTGCCCGGGGTTCGGGCTTCCTCCCCATAGAGCTTGAAAGTGGATTCGGGTTCCCGGTCCAGCGCAGTCACATCGGGAATAGAACTTTGCATCCGAAAGCCCATCTCGTATTGGGCGATCCGAGTCTCGAGGTTCGGGTCTCCGGTTTTTTCCAGTTGCAATTCGTGCAATTCCCTCAGGCGGTCGAGCATATCCCTTCTTCCCTCTTGGGAAACACCCTCCGGGCTATTGAGGTAAAGGATTGCATCCTTATCCGCCCGAAAACGGGTCCCGGCATGTTTTCCGGGAAGAAATCCACTGCCCCAAAGCCTGGAAACCAATGGCTGCCCGCCTTTGCCCTTGGTCTTCAGCACCACAAAGCTGGGCAAGTTCTCATTGGTCGAGCCCAAGCCATAGGATAACCAGGCCCCCATGCTGGGGCGCCCCGGGAATTGGGATCCGGTTTGCATGAAGGTGACACCCGGACCGTGGTTGATGGCCTCGGTGTACATCGAATTGACGATGCACATTTCGTCCGCAACCTTGGCGGTGTTCGGAAGGAGTTCGCTGATCCATTGCCCGCTCTGTCCATGTTGGGAAAACTGGAAAGGAGAGCCGACGAGAGGGAGACTGGCTTGGTTGCCCGACATGCCGGTGAGCCGTTGTCCCTTGCGTACGGAATCGGGAAGTTCCTTACCGGTCTCTTCCTTGAGCCTTGGCTTGTGATCGAATAGGTCGATTTGAGAGGGTCCCCCGGATTGAAAGAGATAAATCACTCGTTTGGCCTTGGCGGGATGGTGCAAGGGGAGTCCGGCTTCCGCGTGAAGAAGGTTTGCCAAGGCGAGCCCTCCGAGCCCGCCGCCAAAGCGTTGCAGGAAGTTTCTGCGGTCCATTCCGAGAGTTGGCTGGTGGCCCGGGCAAAGGTTCAATGAGTGGCTTTGCTTCATTATCTTTTGGAAAGGGTTTCGTCAAAATTCATCAGGGCGGAGACCAAGGAGGTGACCGCCGCCAATTGAACGGAATCCTTGGATTTGGCTTTGTAGTGTCCGACTTTGAGAAATTTTTCGGCTTCCTTCGGATCCGAGAAATGCGCGACTTGTTCGCTGAGCAGGCGGAGCAAAATGACGGATTCCCTTTTGCTGGGAGGCCGACTGGTCAATTGCCGGAAGGCGTCGCTGACCAATGCCATCGAATCCTCGGTACTTTGGCTGAGAAGGAGGCGGTCGGCGAAGGCCCGGGCCGCTTCCACGAATTGAGTGCCATTCAAGAGTATCAGCGATTGGGTTGGGGAATCGGTCCGTTCGCGACGAACGGTGCAGACGTCTCTTTTGGAAGCGTCCAGAGCCATCATGACGGGAGTCGGTCCAGTTCTTTTCCAGAAGGTGTAGAGGCTTCGTCGGTACACGTTGGGCACTCCGTCGGGGTTAATGGGCTTGAAGGATACCTTGAGGTCGTAGGGTTTCGCTCCGCTTCCTCCGACCTTACGGTGCAGCAAATGGCTTTGCGCGAGCAAGCCGTCTCGGATCATCTCCGCTGGCATGCGGTAGCTGGGCGAACGGCTCAAGAGAAGATTTTCGGGATCCTTTGCCAGAGCCTGCGGAAGAATTTTGCTTTCCTGACGGTAGGTATGCGAAAGGACCATCTTCTTGAGTAGGTGATGAAGATTCCATTCGGCGTTGACGAAATCCCGGGCAAGCCAGTCAAGCAACTCCGGGTGGGTTGGCGGTTTGCCTTGCAATCCGAAATCCTCGGATGTGGCGACAAGACCACGCCCGAAGATCATCTGCCAATAGCGATTGACGGTTACCCTTGCCAGCAGGGGATGATTGTCCGAGGTCAGCCACTCGGCGAGTCCCAAACGGTTTTTGGGAGCTGCTTCCGGTAAGGGCGGAAGAACTTTAGGGGTCGACCTATCCACGACTTCGCCACGGTTTTCATAATGACCCCGTTCCAAAATATGAGTTTCTCGGATGCCGGGCATTTCCCTCATCACCATGATTTCGGAAATTCGCTGTCGGGTGTCACCGTATTTCTTTCTTTCCTCGGACAAGCTTTTCAGCTGGCGGAGATGGGGCAGATAGGCGGTGCGAAGAAAGGCTTCAAATTCATCGGATGATTCGAGGTCGGTTCCCGCGAGCATGGAAACTTCAAACGCCGAGAGCTCCCGATCGAAAAGCTGAAATTCATCGATCAGTCCGTTTTTGAATCCCCGGTCGCGCATTCTTTGCCCCAGGGCAACGAATGGATCTCCTCCTCCTTTGATCTCCCGGGTTAGATTATTCCGAATGACTTCGGACTTCGCCTTCCGCCCGTTTCGATAGAAACCCACGCCCGAAGCTTTGGATGAACCATCGTAGGAAACCGCAAGATGGGTCCATTCGTTCAAGGGAATTGCATGCGTGTTGCGTACGCGCAGCGCATTTCCGGGCCAGAAGTGGATCAGGGCGAAGGACGGTCGGTTGTTTTGAAGCAACAGCTCGTACCCTCTGCTGGCCGCATCGGTCCAAGCCTTGGATCGCCTGACCACCACCGCGCGATCATGGAAAAGCGTCGGTTTGATCCAGAGGGAAAGGCTGAAGGCCTGATGGCGGTTGAAATCTCCCACTCCCTTGGGAAGGCTGACCGCATCGTCACCAGTCAGTCGAATGGCCTGCCCGAATTTACCCGCAACCAAGGGGTTGTTCGCGGAAGTCGAAGCGGACAGGTTGCCATCGGTAAGGTTGGGAATCTTGCCTTTCACCCGTTCGTCGAAAGCCAAGCGCGCCAAGGGCGGGTAGCGCTCGAACAGTGTCCTGCTGAAATTCGCATCCCTTTGATCAAAGGCCTCACTGGCTTCCTTGGCGCTTGCGGTTTCCCGGGCTTTTCTTTCGAGGTTAATCATTGTCCGGTCACTGGGTAACTCGCCAAGTTCCAAGGTGGGAGTGGGTACGGATTGGGTGAAAAACGAATACAGACCTGCCTCATCAATATTGTTGAAGAATGCGGACAATGAAAAATAATCCTTCTGGGTGATGGGATCATACTTGTGGTCATGGCAGCGGGTGCATTCCATGGTCAGACCTAGAAATGCCGTGCCAAAGGTATGGACTCGGTCGGCCACGTATTCGATGCGGAATTCCTCCTCTACACTGCCTCCCTCCACCTTTTGAGGATGCAAACGGTTGAAACAGGTGGCAAGAATCTGGTCGCGCGTGGCGTTGGGGATGAGATCGCCCGCGATTTGTTCGGTTACGAACCCGTCGTAGGCTTGATTTTTGCGAAAGGACCGAATAACCCAGTCCCGCCAAGGCCACACGTTTCGATTTCGGTCCACCTGATAGCCGTAAGTATCGGAGTAGCGGGCCACGTCCAGCCATTCCGAGGTCATCCGCTCGGCGTATTCATTGGAATCGAGAAGACGGTCGACCACTTTTTCATAGGCCTCTTCGGATGAGTCCATAAGGAATTGATCCACTTCCGTTAGGGTGGGCGGAAGTCCGGTCAAATCATAACTGACCCGACGTAGCCAGGTGGTTTTGTCTGCCTCCGGACTGGGTTTGAGCGGGGAGTCTTTCAATCCTTGGCCAATGAAAAGGTCGATTTCGTTCCTGGCTTCGGAATGTTTGGTTTGTGGTATTTCAATTGAGGTGGGTAGAGGCTGGAAGGACCAATGCTTTTGGTATTCGCCGCCTTCCCTGATCCACTGATCGATCAAATCCCTTTCTTCCTCCGAGAGAGGCATTTTACTCTCGGGAGGAGGCATGACCTCGATCGGGTCCTCGCTGCGTATGCGCCAATGGATTTCGGAATCCTCCAGATTGCCTGGAGTCAAACCGACGAACCCATTATGTTCTTTGGTGGCTTCTCCGAAGGAATCGAGGCGAAAGTCGGATTTTTGGTTCTTCGCATCGGGACCATGACATTTGTAGCACTTGTTTGAAAGTATGGGACGAATCACCGAATTGAAGTCGACTTTTCCGTCGCAGGACAAGGAAATGATGCCCAGCCAAATCACCGTGAGAAAAGTCGATCGGTCGATTCTCTTTCTATGGAAGACAGGATGCATGGGAGATACTCACCAATAGACCCAATGGCTAGCTTCAGGACAAGCTTAAACCCATTGAATCTCAATGAATAAGAGGAAGTTCTGCGCTCAATTCCCGTAGCTCCCTGTGGGATTCGAAAAGCAGGGGGTAGTAGGTGCCTCCCATGGCTTCGCCGGCGGGGACGGACGGATAGCCTTCCGCACCGGGAGCATGGCTTCCTCCATCCTCCCGATTGCTCACGACTCCATCGGCGAAAACGTTGATCAAAGTGGCCCGTCTTCGTCTTTCGGAGTGGTTCTCGTAGGATCCGTGCATCAGCAAAGGGTGATGAAAGCTGGCTTCTCCCCGCTTCACTTCGACTGGAATCTTGTGGTCGAATTGCCGAACTTGCTCCGGAGTCAGCGAGTCCCGAACCGCATCCATGTCACCGGCAATCGGTTTCTTGTCCAAGAGTCCCCAGTTGTGGCTTCCGGGGACGTAATACATGCATCCGTTTTCGGTGTTTGCGTCATCCAGTCCGATCCAGCAGGTCAGATGGGACATGGGCGTGGTCCAGGTCCAATAGGAATAGTCCTGATGCCATGCAACCACTCCACCGTGTTTGGCCGGTTTGCTGAACAGTTGGTCATGAAACAATCTGAAATCCGATCCGAGCAATTGATAGGCAGGCAGAAGGAACGCGGGGTTCCAAAGCAAGTCATGGAATGCAGGACGTACCCGCCAGGCTCCCAGGGCATGGAAAAGAACTTCTTCGGAGTTTTCCGACTCATTGCTGTGGTATTCGTAGAAGAATTCCCTTCCGCTATGATGCGGTTCCACCATTTCCTCCAACTCTTCTCCCAATTGATTGATCTGTCGCTCGTTGAGTATGGGTACGCCCTTGAGAAAACCGTGTTCCTTGAAGTGCGCCACCTGTTCGGAGGAAAGCGCATAGTTCATCCACTCCTGGGGGCAGGAGGGAAAGGGAAACAAATCATTGTCCCTACGGGAAAGAAGGCCAAGGTCATTTCCAGGGCCTAGGTCAGGTTCCATAAGTTTCATATCCATACACTAGGGCGCATTCTTTTGAAAATCTTGGATGCGAGTGACAATCATTTGCAAATCCAAAGTGTAATTCCCTCAAAATACTCTGACTTTGGCTAGAAGCTCTCCTTGGACTTATTTGGAATACTCGGGGTTGGTACGGGGTAACTTGGCTTCATCCCTACGGAGTCGGGCGAGCAATTCCCCTTCGAGTTCACGAACGATCTCCGGCATCAGATCAGCGAGATTCTTGGTTTCACCCAAGTCCTTGTCGAGGTCATACAACTCGTATATTCCTTCCCAGAATTTGATCAGTTTCCAGTTCCTTTTTCGAATGATGGAGTAGGGGCCGGGAGCGTGACGATAATGAGGGAAGTGCCAAAAAAGGCTCTCCCGTCCGAGGGATTCGGTTGCTTCGGAGCGAAGATGTCGGATCAGAGACAAGCCGTCGATGGGTCGGTCCTCGGGGAGTTGAGTTCCGGTAGCCTCAAGAATGCTGGGGAACAGATCGATCGAGGAGACCGGCTCGTCCGACACAACTCCCGGTGGAACGGCGGCTGGCCAACGTACCAGAAAGGGCACCCGGATGCCACCTTCGTAGCAGTATCCTTTTCCGCTTCGCAAAGGCGCGTTTTCGGTAGGATTTCCCTTTCGGTCCAAGCCCCCATTGTCGCTGGTGAAGATGATCATGGTATTCTCGTCGATTCCATGCTTTTTCAATTCCGCGAGCATATCTCTCATGCAATCGTCAATGGATTCGACCATGGCCGCATACTTACGATTCGTTTCCGACATTCCCTCCTTGAATTTGTATTGATCCGCCACTTCCTGGATGGCTTGGATGGGTGTGTGAACCGCGTAATGGGAAACCTGAATGAAGAAAGGTTGATCTTTCCATTCTCGGATGAGAGCAACCGCTTCATCCGCCTCGCGGTGAGTCAGGTATTCTCCCTTCTTTCTTCCAGGCAGTTTGTGGATACCCGCGCGAATGGTGGGGTGCTTGTGCTTGGGGTTGTTGTAGGGATCGAAGAAGGAAGGGGGTTGCCCATAGTCGCAACCCCCGAAATTTTCATGGTAGCCCTGCTTTTCGGGATACCATGGTTCGTCCCCCAAATGCCATTTCCCAATATAGGCAGTCTGGTATCCGTTTCCCCGGAGAGCTTCCGCAAGGGTGATTTCCGAACTTTCCATCCAATAGGGATTGGGTGGGCAGAGTAGTTTTCGATTTTTTCCTCCGACGTACTCCGTCGGATTCTTCTCAGGTGTTCCCAGTCCTCCTCTTTGAAAAAGAGAACGGATCCAATCGGTCACTCCCAGTCGATGGGGATAGCGACCGGTTTGAACTGCGGCGCGGGTGGGCGAGCATACGGCGCAGGCTGCGTAACCATTGGTGAATTGAACTCCTTCCTCAGCGAGCCGATCGACGTTTGGGGTCCGGTAAAAGTCGGAACCCTGACAACTCAAATCCATCCAGCCCATGTCATCGACAAGAACCAAAATAACGTTGGGAGCTTCGGATTGCTTTTGGGCGAGGGCATGGGTTCCGGGTAGCGCAAGAAGAACCACGAGCAGAAATTGCAGGGAGGAGAAGAGAATGTTATGAATAAGCATGATGATTCTCTCATAGCCCAAATCGGATCGCTCATCAAGAGTTCGATGGGTCGGAAATGGAATTCCCTTCGTGGGTGGGTTGCCAATTTCAACCAAAAGGCTAAGATTTCGCAATGAACGCATATCTTTTTCTCTTTGGGGCGATTCTCTTCGAGGTGTCGGGTACCTTGCTTTTACCGTTGAGCGAAAACTTCAAAAAAGTACTTCCAAGCGGAGGGTTGGTTCTCTGTTACCTGCTGTCCTTTTACCTCCTTACTCATGCGGTGAAGGAACTCCCCCTAGCGGTGGTCTACGCGACTTGGAGCGGTTTGGGTATTGCCTTGGTGACGGTTTTGGGAATTTTCCTTTATCGGCAAAACCTTCCTTGGCAGGGGTTCGCCGGACTGGTTTTGATCATCATCGGGGTGACTCTGCTCAATGCTTATCTTCCCAAAACGACTTGAGAAAGTCCATCTCCTTCAGGGCAATAAGTCCGGAAGTCTCGTAAAGGTCGATTCGCGGAAACCCACAGCTTGCTTGATGAAACAATCTCTCTCCAAGGGGTTGGCGATTTTTCGGGCTTCCCGGTAACTCTTACCGCTCAGCAAGCCTCCAATCCATGGTCCGAAGCCGCCGCTCGGAATGGGAAAGTCACTGCCATGAACCACCCGGTCCTGGACCTTTGGGTCAAGCAATGCGGGTAGGGTGCGCCATCGGTTCGGACTGGCCAAAGCGCTGTTGTCGGTGAAAAGTCGCTTAAATTCCTTCATCATCCGCAGCAGGTCCTCGGTGTAGTCTGGGTCGAACAGACCGGATTTACCGGCTCCATGAGCGGCGATTACGGTTACTCCACATTCGAGAGGTAGTCGCAAAAGCCGAGGGTCCGCGAACTTTGAATTGAGCACGGGAACGGAAAACTCTCCGCCGGTGTGAGCCAGGAAAGGAAGCTCGAATTGAGCGAGTTTTTCCCAAAAGGGACGATAACGAGGATCCGAACAGTCCAGGTTGTGGCAATTGGGAAGAAGTTTGAGCACTTTGGCTCCACGCTCGGCGCACCGTTCGAGTTCCTCGATCGCATCCTTTCTTGCCGGATGTATGGAACAAGCGGAAAAGATTTGGGAGTATTTTTTTGCAAGGTCGAGCACATGATCGTTGGGAACGAAGAACTTGGCTTTTTGCTTCAGGCAATTGCCCTTCTCGTCATAAGGATAATCCATGGCGAGAAGAAGGACCGCATCGAGGCTGGAAGTATCAATCAGTCCGAGAAGCATTTGCTCGTAAGCCCGGTCCAAGCCAAGACTTCGGCTTGTTTCGAAAATACCCGCCTGTCTTTTGAGAATGGGTTCGGAGACTTGATCCAACAGGGAGTTCCTGCGTAACCAGCATCCGTTTCCATTGGATCCATCCCCGACAAAATGGACGTGCCCGTCGAATTTCATTTCAGGATTCTCTCATCCAGTCCGGTTCCTAAAGTCTTTGGAGCAATTTCCTTAGGTTTTCTTCCTTTTGAGCTTTTCTCCAAGTAACCAAAGCGAGCCTCGATTTCTGAGGTATGCGGCTGGTCAGGAAGCAAAACAGACCGAACACGCCCAAGCCAAACAGAGACGCCGAATTGATTCCGAATAGCGTCCAAACCGACAACATCGCCAAGGCAAACGCGAAATTTGTCGCAAGGTTGGTCCAGAGGACCAGCCGATTGCAGGTGGATAGGAAAAGCATAGGACTTGAGCATTGCACGCAAAAGGGAGATTCCAGAACTTCCGAATAGGCTCCTCCGTCGAGATCGCCGCGGCTGACAGTGTCCCATTTTCTGCGGTAATCGGTAAAACCCAGGCAAGTCGAGCACCAAGGTTCCTCTTTGCTTTCGGGAGGGTCGAGCGATTCAATCTCTTCGACTTTTTCCTCCATTGGATTATTCGAATTGAAAATCTCCCTCCATCTCAAGCTCATCAACCAGTTCCGGCGTGAGTTGCATCTGCTGAATGACTTTGATCATTTGCAGAAGTATGCTGAGGGAATTTTCATTCTGGTTGGCGAAAACCAATTTCATGGTTCCCGAACCAGAGGATTTTTCGGAGTTGGAAGCCATTTCCAAATGGGAAATCCGCTCCAACATTTTCAAAGGACCGCCCGGCGGTAGGGGAAGGTCCATCTTCAAAATCGGAGCGACGTTGATCTTGAGTACAAAATCATTCTTTTCGAACATTTCCTTGCCGGCGCCACTAATTGGATTCCCTACGGATCCGGATTGGGTGGCTTGGATATGATCCTTGCTGGCAAGGAGGAGGAAATCATTTTTTTCAGTGATTGAGATTCCTTGCATCATGGCCAACCCCAATCCCATGGCGAGGGGGGGGGCCGCCTTGAGTTTGAGCCATTTTTCGGTGTCGATGGAAGCGGCTATGATGAATTCGGGTTTGGGTATTGCTCCCATCATCATGGCCGCCGGATCCATTCCACCCGCCGGTCCTCCATCCGGACCGGGAAAAGGGGAGCCACCTCCCTGCATGTCCGGATCACCAAAGGGATCCGCTTCTCCGGGAGTTAGTGCATCGTTTCCGAAAGGATCCGTCTCGGTGTCTGCCGGTGGACCACCGGGCAAACCGCCCATGGCGCTTGGATCAGGCATTTTGACGTCGGTGAGCGAGAGGAGAAACTCCCCGGTGAAGGAATCGATTGCATCTCTCATCGTCAAACCTCCGAGTTCATCCACGGGTTCGTCCAGTTTGAGTTCTTGTCCCACTTCGGGAAGGATTTCCTTCTCCGCAAATTTGATGAATTTCAAAAGATCCATCGCAAAGCCAAGGGACAATAAGGCATCGGAGGGGGCGAAGGAAAGAATGCCATTGGAGAAAGAGCCTTTTCCATAGCTCATTTCATCATTCGGAGTTTTGAAATTCATCTGGGCCACCATTTCTCCATCTTCGAAATTAAGGTTTAGGTTTCCACTTCCTCCCTCAAGCATTCCCAAGTCCGCTCCATCGAGTTGCGAACCGACTGACTGCAGAATGGCGTCTCCTCCGAACCACACGCTGAGATCGTTTTTTTCCACGCTGAATGCCGAAAAGGATTCGTCTTTGGCCAGCAGTCCGTCTTCGCCATCCGCAATCATAAATCTTTCTATGGATGGTTCTCGGTCAGAGGGTTCCTTGGCGCCACCGGCGAAAAAGAAGTCGGATCCGATGGCGATTTGAAGTTCAGAGTCCTCTGCGCCAGCGATTGGTTGGTAGAGAAGATAGCCATCTTTTTGCTGAGGTGCCTCGAGTCCGGCGAGCAGTTCGATGGTGGTCATGAATTTTTGCTTGTCCGATAATTTCCCCGCGAGGCCACCGGTTGGAGATAGATTGGCGTCTTCATGAGAAATCAGATGAATTTGCAGGGGTTCGGAAACGTCAAGACCCAGGGAGGACGGATCTTCGAGAGCCTTGCTTACCATGGGCGGCAATCCCGGGGGCAAGAGTGCAAGAATGTCCTTTTCGCCCTTGGTCAGAAGATCGTTGATTCGAATTAAAATGACTGCGCCCGCATCGGATGAAATCCGTTCGAGCATAGGGACGGAAGGCAAAGCCACGGAGGAGGAAACCGATGCCGGTTCATCGGTTTCGGTTTCCGAGGAAGACGTCGATTCGGATTCGGTTTCTTTCTGAGGCTCGGCGGTTGCCGTGGTTTTTTCCTGTTCTTCGCCCGATAGGAGAAGAAGGCATACAACTGTGACGATTATTGCCAAACCACCCCCAATAGCTCCCCAAAGAATGATTTTCTTGGAACTTCCTTGGGAGGGTTTGGCGGAAGATTGCGGTTGTGTCTGGCCTTGTTTGGGTGTGGATTTCCTTTGCCCGGAACGAATGCTTTTAGCCGCGCCTGATGCGGGCTTTTGTCCCGCTGAAGTCGCAGGTTGAGCCATACCGGGGACTTGACCGACGCTCACCCAATTTTGACCGTCATGGCAGGCTTGGTCCTGCAAGGAAAAGGATCCTTGTTGAACGTATTGTTGGAGTTGCTCGAGTGTGTATGGTCCGTATTGGGTTCCATCCTTATGTACGTAAATATTCATGGTTGGGAGATGATTTGGGTTAAGGAGGATTTCTATCAGGAAAGATTCGTTTAAGGCAACGGTGTAAATGAAAGCATTCGTTGGGCGAATCAATGGATTTGGTGGGAGCAATTAAAGAACTGCGGAAATTCCTTTTTTAATTTATGAACGAACGGATGAAAGCGAAACCTGCAAATGAAACCTTGAACGGTCGGATTCTCGCCGCCATGAGGATGAATCTTCTTCCCGGTTTCATTCTTTGGTGCATTGGGCTGGCTTTGGTTTGCAGTTACTATTTCTGGACGGAAACGCGACCCGCGTTTGAAAAGGTCATTCAATGGAAGATGCAATACGGTTATGTCTATTCCGCGCTTTCGACCGCTTTTTTCGGAGGAGCCATTCCCTATTTTTATTTGCGATGGAGTGGGGCCGAACGCATTGGCCTCCACTGGGGGCATGGGGTTCTGTTCATCTCTTACTGGGCTTTGCGCGGACTGGACGTGGATGCGTTTTACCGCTTGCAGGCATGGTTCTTCGGTTCGGACAATCATTGGCAGACCATCGTCAAGAAGGTGTTGGTGGATCAATTCGTTTACTGTATTCTTTGGGCAAGCCCCGTGACCGCATTCTTTTACGAGTGGAAGGAGGCGGACTTTTCCCTTTCCCAATGGCGTAGGCAATGGAATTCTTCCAGTCTGCTTGACAAAATCATCGTCTTTATGGTCTCGACCTGGATCGTCTGGATTCCCGCCACCGCGATCGTTTATTCGCTACCTTTGCCCCTACAGATTCCCCTGTTCAACCTCACCCTTTGCTTTTTCGTTCTCTTGGTCAGCGTTTTCTCGAGAAAAAACGGGAATCCCTCAAGACCTCCGGCAGAGGAAGCGTAGGTCGGGAGCGTTCAGGTCATCATTGCCGAGGATGGCATCCGCTCTTTCCTCCGGTTTGTTTTTGGCCGAATGAATCCTTTGTCCGGGAAGAAAGCGCTGTAAATATTTCTCCTCCAGAACATGAAGACTATTGAAGTGCGCCAGATCCCGCTTCTTTGCCCGCTTCATGATCTTCTCTTCCGAACACTCCACCAATATTCGGTAGTCGAAGCAATTGACCAACTCCTCGTTAAAGAGCATAACGCCTTCGAAGAGCAGAATCGAATCGGGCTCTGTCTGAATAAGTGAAGCGCGTTCCCGTTGCTCTTTCCTGTAGTCAAAATTTCCTTCCCTGAACTTACCATCACCTTTGGGTCCCAGGGGAAGAAGGACTTGCTCCCGAACGCTGTTATAATCGAAGGAATCCTCCAAGTATCCCTTCACCGAAAGCGGTCCCAGACGATGCCGGATCTCGGGTGGATTGTGGAACCCATCCAATCCGGCCCGGAAAACTGATCTTTTCATGGTCCGGAGAGTCTCCGCCAAGTCATCGGCCAGACGGGTCTTGCCCGATGCGCTCATCCCATCGATCCCAACCCGTACGGGGTGGGGGAGGGAAATGGAGTCGATAGCCGACGCCAAAGTCCGTAATGCGCCCTCTCTAGATTGCTGTTTCAACGCAAAAGGTTTTCAATAAACGGGATGAGATTATTATCTTAGATTGATGGTTTTATTCTAATTGGCTGAGGCTTGATCACCCCGTACGCAAAGGAGCTGCTCGGAGGTTCGCAGATAAAGGTCTCCATTGGCGAGAGCGGGAGTGGAGCGGCAGACAGTCTCCAGGTTGGTCACTCCCAACTGCTTGAATGCTTCTCCATCCTCGATGATCACCACCTGTCCGTAGGCGGAGACGCAAATGATTTTATTGCCTGCCTGAACGGGAGAGCCGAAGAAAGTATCCTTCACTCCCTCGACTCTGGCTTTCCAGACTTTTTCTCCGGTTTGCGGACGCAGGCAGGTAATAACTCCGCTATCCGCCCAGAGATAAAGCCTGTTTCCGGAGAGCAGGGGAGTTGGGATGTGGGGCATGGTTTCCTCCATTCTCCATATCTCCCGGGCTTGGCCATCCTGCGAAGCCGAGGCTGGCCGGATGGCCACCAAGTGCTTGTCGAGGGTAGTGAATCCGCAAACCCCCAAGACCAGATCTCCCGCCACGATGGGGGAGGAAATCGCCCGTTCCGAATGGGGGCGCCCAAACACCGAAAGCTCCCAAAGTAGTTTGCCCGTTTGGGGAGACAGGCTGGTGAAACCAAGCCACCAGTTGGTGAAAATCAACTCATGACTGCCCTTCGGAGAGGTGAACACGCAGGGGGTGGAGTAAGTCAGTCTTTTGCTTGCCCGGGGAACTTGCCATCGGATTTCACCGGTAGCGACATCCAAAGCGTAATGGGATCCGCCGCCCTTTTCCTGATCATTGGGTACGATCAGAAGATCCTGATGAACGATCGGAGAAACGCCAAAGCCATGTCCACCGGTTACGCCACCCAGGTCTTTTTCCCAAAGAAGCTTTCCCTGGTGATCGTGTGCGGAAGCCCTCAGTTCAGAAGCGTGCCCCCATACCGAGTAGACCCGCTTGTCGTCCAGTGCCGGTGTGCTGGAGGCAAAGCTATTATAGCGGTGAGTCTTATGGGTTTTGGAAGCATAGGAACGGGTCCATTCGATTTCTCCGGTTATGGCGTTCACGCAGAGGATGGTACGGGTTTTTCCTTTGCCGGCGGAGGTATTGAGGAAGACGCGGTTTCCCCATACCGCAGGGCTGCCATGACCGTATTCCTCAAGCGGGAGGTTCCACCGATAATGCTGCGTCTTCCACTCGGAGGGGATGTGGCAGTCCGCCGATCCGTCTCCGTTGTTTCCGCGAAAGCGTGGCCAATTTTCAGTTGCGGAGATCAGGGCCTGACCAAGAAGCAGAGAGCCCAGTAAAAAAAATCCCTTCACTTTAAAACTCCCGGATGCGGATATTTTTGAACCAAACCACTTGTCCATGATTTTGGAACCCGATCCGTCCGGTTCTCGGCAAGTCCCTTAGGGCGGTTTTGAATTTGTTTTCCGTTCCGTCCGGATTCTTCCCCGCTTCCTTCCAATCGTCCAGATTGATCGAAAAGGCGGACTGACCGTTTAGGAAAAAGGAAACCCGGGGTCCCTTACAAACTAGCTTAGCTCGATTCCATTGTCCGACCGGTTTGGCATAATCGCCCTTGGGCGCCAATCCGTCGTAAAAGGATGCGTTCAGCTTACGTGGTGGCAGAGCCTTACTTGCTTTTTTCTGATAGCCCTCGTTATCCATCAATTGAATTTCGAACCCACCCTGAACCGGGTCGTCCTTGTCGGTTCGGTAGAAGATTCCCGAATTGGCTCCTTCGGACAATTTGTATTCAAGCGAAAGTGCAAAATCACCGAATTCTCGTTTGGTCCAAAGGAAGCCCATTCCCTTGAGGCGTTCGACCCCTTTCTTATCCGTCGTTTTCTCCATGCGGCAAACGATTGATCCATCGGATTCAATCTCCCAGGATCCCGGTCTCAGCTCAAAGGCCTGAAGATCCTTTCCGGAAAAGAGTAATTCGTTCTTTGAGAAACCGGGAAGGGCAAGAATACTTGCGAATACAATAAAGGACAGGATTCTCATTTGGGGGCAGTTGGTTTACGGGTTCGGGGAGGCATGCGTTTGACTACGGACTGAGGAGGGTCGTCCGACGGAACCGCCAATTGTTGCCGATGAAGGGCAAGTTGACGGGAAAGCCGATTTTGCACAACCGCATACTTCGCGGTTCCGTAGACGCTGGTCAACTCGCTCGGATCGTTCTTCAGGTCGAAAAGTTCCCATTGATCGACGTCCTTTTCATAGAAGCGGATCAACTTGTAGCGACCGTCCGCCACTCCGTAATGTCGGCGGACCCAGTGGTATCCCGGGTATTCGTAGTAATGGTAGTAGAAGCTTTTACGCCAGTCCTTGGGCGTCTTTCCCTTGAGGATGGGGGCCATCGAGCGACCGTGCAGATCGGATGGAGCATCAATTCCGGCGATTTCGCAGAAGGTGCCCGCAAAATCCACCGGAGAAACGATGTCCCCGTTTCGGCTTCCCGCTTTAATCACACCGGGCCAGCGGATAAGAAGGGGAGTGCGCAGGGATTCCTCGTACATCCAGCGTTTGTCGAACCAGCCATGCTCTCCGAGGTAAAAGCCCTGGTCGGAGCAGTAGATCACGATGGTGTTCTTTTCCAGTCCCGCTTTCTTGAGATAGGCAAGCATGCGTCCGACCCCGTCGTCCACCGAAGCGATGCAGCGGAGGTAGTCTTTGACGTAGCGTTGGTATTTCCAACGCACCAAGTCCTTCCCGCTAAGGTTCGCCTGTTTGAGGGCCTCGTTCTTGGGATCATAGGCGGCGTCCCAGAGCTTCTTTTGTTCGGGAGTCAGGTTGCCGGGCGCGTCCAGTTTAAGATCTCCCCGGTTCATGGTCTCGGCTATGGTCATATCCTGCTGATAAGCGGCGAGAGTGCGCCCCTTGTAATCGTCGAACAGCGTATCCGGTTCGGGAAGGGTGACCTCGTCATATTTGTTTAGGTACTTGGGGCCGGGTTGCCAATTCCGGTGAGGAGCTTTGTGCTGGTACATCAGCATGAAGGGTTTGTCCTTGTTCCGCTTGGTTTCCATCCATTCCAAAGCAAGGTCGGTGATCACGTCCGTGGTGTATCCGACGTGTTTGATCACCTCATCATGCTTGCCGTCTCCGTCCGCATCCAAACGCATCGGCGGGTTGTAGTAAGGTCCCTGTCCGATCAGAACTTCCGAGTAATCGTAACCTTGGGGAGACATGTGCGTACCGAGATGCCACTTACCCACCACAGCGGTGGTGTAGCCTGCCTTTTGGAGAAGCTTGGGGAAGGTTTGCTGAGTCCCATCGAATTTGTTTCCGTTGACCAGGAAGCCGTTGGCATGGGAGTACTTGCCGGTCTGGATGGCGGCGCGCATGGGCCCGCAGATGGAGTTTGTGACGTAGCACTGCTCGAAAAGCATACCGTCTCTGGCGAGTGAATCGATGTTCGGGGTGGGGCAGTGCTCCTTCAGCCAGGAGTCGTAGGCGCCAACCGCCTGATAGGCGTGGTCATCCGTGAAGATGAAAAGGATGTTGGGCTTTTGGGCTCCATTCAGGGAAAGAGTTACCCAAGCGAGGACGAAGGGGATGAGTTTCATGATCACGAACCTACGGAACGCAACCGCATGGTCAAGCGCTCAACCGCCCGAGAATCCGCTTTACCGAAACAAGGGGAGCCTGAATGAGAATCAACGCTTCGTCAGACCGCGGAGGAATTCTCGCTTTTCCGAGGCCTTTTCCGAAATCCGATCCACCACTTCGTCGATTTCCAGAAATTGATTCCAGTCGATAACCAGAACGCGGGTGTAGCGGTCCATTTCCTCGATGAAGCGCTCGTATCCATCATGGAGCTTGCGCATGTAGTCGAGCGTGATCCCCGCCTCCGCCTTCCGTCCCCGTTC